>ERZ1066122.243-NODE-243-length-60532-cov-8.510988_pt1 | contig 60532 bp, 51 predicted proteins | sample MGYA00382769_ERZ1066122 | MGnify/ENA primary metagenome ERZ1066122 (study PRJEB33369, sample SAMEA5778352) | biofilm metagenome | biome: Industrial cooling water; feature: Water cooling tower basin; material: Biofilm | place: United Arab Emirates | collected... | reverse complement strand
TGTCGTCCGTCGCAGGCTCAAGCCATTTTGCGCGGCCAAAGCGTGACTGGAACGACACGGTCAGTTCGCGGCCCATTGCCTCTGAAAGCAGGCGGGCGGTTTTCTGGCACTGGCAATGATAGGGATCGCCGAGATAGAGAGTGCGTTCGGGCATGCCGTGGAAGCTGGCGACAATCGCATCGGGTTCGAAATCCAGCGTAGCAAGCGCGCTGTCGAGCGATGCCTTCAACGCGGTAATATAGGCTGGATCGTCATGATAGGGCGGCAGCGAGCGGATTGCTGGCTGCCAGCGCATCTGTGCCAAAGTTGCAAAGGCATCGTCCATCACCGTTGCCGTGGTTGCGCCCGAATATTGCGGATAGAGCGGCGCGATCAATATGCGGTTGCAGCCCGCATCTTTCATCTCGTGAAGCACCGAGCCGATGGCAGGTTGGCCATAGCGCATCGCGTATCGCACGACGACATCATCGCCCAGCGCTTCGTCCAGCAGCCTTGCCTGCGCCTTGGTATAGACGGCAAGCGGCGAGCCTTCCTCCATCCAAACCTTGGCATAATTGGCAGCGGATTTTTGCGGGCGGGTGTTAAGCACAATGCCACGCAAAATCGGTTGCCACAGCAACGGCGGGATTTCGACGACGCGGCGGTCGGACAGGAACTGTTTGAGATAGGTTTTGACCGCTTCGGTCGTCGGTGCCTCGGGCGTGCCTAGATTGACCAGCAGGACGCCAATAGTCGGGCGCGCGATGGGAGGATGCTCTGGCGGCAGTGTCATTACAACCCACTCGACAGTAATGGCAGTTCGCGCAAGCGGATTCCGGCGGCAGAGAATAATGCGTTGGCGATAGCAGGGGCAACCGGCGCGACACCAAGCTCGCTGACTCCGCCGGGTGCCTCTTCGCTGCGGACGAACTCCACCTCGATCTCGGGCATGTCGGAAAGGATAGGCAAATCGATATCGCGGAACCGGCGCGCGAGCGGCAGGCCGCGCTCATAGGCTGTCGTTCCGCCCAGCGCCTGCGCGAGGCCGAAGATGATCCCGCCCTCTATCTGCTGGCGGGCAAGCTCTGGATTAATCAGGCGACCGCAATCGACCATCGCCGAGATGCGGTCAACGCGCACCCCGCTTTCATCGGTTCGGGCAGAGGCGACCACGGCAATATGGCTGCCAAAGGCCGAGTGGCAGGCAATACCCTTGCCGCTACCACCTGCGCCGCCATCCCAGCCTGCAAAAGCCGCCACACCCGTAAGGCAGCGGGCAAGCCTGGTTTTGCCGACGAGCATCTGCATGCGGTAGGACAAAGGCTCGACGCCGGCGGCATGCGCCAGTTCATCGACAAAGGATTCGATGAAGAAGGCCGTGTAGCTATGCGCATTACCCCGCCAGAGGCCCGTGGGCAGCGAGAGGTTGACGGGAAAATGCGACACCGAGACATTAGGAATGGCGTAAGGCGGAATGGCGCCATCAAGCGCAAGCGGATCGGGCTGCCCGCGCACCGAGCGGATCGCCTCGACCGTGCTTTCGCCATCCAGCCGCTTCATCTGCTGCCGCGTGGTCGCGGGCACCGCAATCTTGGCCGAAAGTCCGCGTACGCGCCCTGCCGTGTCGATCGTACCCGTCAGCCGGGCTAGCACTGGCGGACGGACATGATCGCGCATGAAATCCTCTGGCCGCGACCAGACAAGCTGCACCGGGCGCTCGATCTGCTTTGCAATCACCGCCACCTGCTCGGCAATCAGCGTATCGAGATTGCGCCCGAAGCTGCCGCCTGCCTGCATCGCGATCAGCGTCACGTCATTGGTGGAAATGCCGATAGCTCGCGCGGCTGCCTGACGCGCTGCTTCCGGCACTTGCGTTGCCAGCCACAGTGTCAGACGCCCTGCAGCAAAATGCGCGGTAGCGCTGCGCGTCTCAACCGGCGCGTGCAGCGCAGGCGCAACACTATATTGCGCTTTATACACCCGCGTTCCCGTTGCCTTGTCGAGCGTTGCCTCGACCGATCCTTCGGCATGGATGCGATAGCCCTTGCCGCTCGTCAGCATCCGGTCGAGCGTTGCAGTCATCACCGCGCTGTCAGGCATCCGTCCCTTTGTTTCGAACACAGGCGCAATGGCGTCGAGCGCGCGGTTTGCCGCCCACCAATTGGTCCCAAGCGCCGCGACCCAGCAGTCAGTTTTGACAATTTTGACAAAGCCGGTGATCTTGCCCGCATTGTTGACCTTGACCGATTTCAGTTTGGTATCGCCAATTGGCCCTGCGCGCACAGAGGCATAAAGCATATCGGGCAAGCGGATGTCGCCCGCGAAGTTGGCGCTGCCATCGACCTTTGCCGCGACATCCAGCCGGACGAGATCGCGCCCCGAAAGCGCAGCCGCAGGTGTGGCGCGCAGCGGAACGGGATCGGGCACTTCAAAGGTTGCAGCCTCTGCAACCAGATCGGCAAAGGCGAGCCTGCTTTTGCCCGAATAGACAAAGCCGGCGCCAGTGTCGCATTCCTCCGGCGCAATGTCCCAGCGCGCGGCGGCAGCCTGGCACAAAAGATTTCGTGCGGCCGCGCCCGCCAACCGGCATGGCATTTCAAACTGGCGTACCGATGTCGACCCTGCGGTGATCATGAACGCGTTGCGCGTCGCCCAGTCATCGCCCAGACTGTCGGCAAGATCGCCCCCGAAAGAGCGCGCAAGCATCGGCGGCAGCATCGCCTTTCGCCATTCGCGCACGAACAGCTGGTTGGCGAATTCAGGACTGGCAAGCGCGGGCTGCACCGAGATGGTGCGCCAGTCGGCACCCAGTTCTGCCGCGACGATTTGCGCCAGCGCGGTATAGACCCCTTGCCCCATCTCGGCTTGCGGAATCGCGATAGTGACAGTGCCATTTTCGGCAATTTTCAGCCAGCTGCCGAAACCATGCTCATTTTCGCCCAGCGGCATATTGGGGCGATAGCGGCGCGGCCACGCCCCCCAGGCGACGAGCAGGCCGAGGCCCACGCCGCCACCGATCAGCAAGTTGCGCCGGCTCAGCCCCTCACTCATGCAGCGCCCTGCGTCCTGTCCAGCCAGTCCGCCACTCGCACAGCTATTGCGGCATAGGCCTTGGCAATCGGGCCATCGCCCAGCGCGGGCGGAACGCCATCGTCGCTTGCCTTGCGGATCGCGATGTCGAGCGGAATGCGGCCCAGAAAGGGGATGCCAAGCTCGTTCGCCGCAGCCTCTGCCCCGCCACGCCCGAACGGATCGCTGATCTCGCTGCAATGCGGGCAAATATAGCCTGCCATATTCTCGACAAGGCCGATGATCGGCACCTTTGCCTGGTTGAAAAAGCCTATCGCGCGCATCGCATCCATCAGCGCGAGATCCTGCGGGGTCGAGACAATCACTGCGCCGACTGGCCGGTGTTTCTGGATCATCGACAGCTGGATATCGCCGGTGCCGGGCGGCATATCGACGATGATGTCGCGCGCATTGCCCCAATGCGCATCCACGAGCTGCGTCAGCGCCTGCCCCGCCATTGGCCCGCGCCAAGCAACAGCTTGCCCCGCCGGGATCAATTGCCCCATCGACAGGAATGGGATATCGCCCGCGCCGATCAATGGGTGAAGTTTTTTATCCTCCGCCTCGGGCTTTGCGTTTTCAAGGCCAAGCAAGCGCGGCTGCGACGGACCGTAAATATCGGCATCGACCAGCCCGACCGCGCGCCCCTGCCGCTTCATCGCAACGGCAAGATTGGTGGACAGGGTCGATTTGCCGACACCGCCCTTTCCGCTGGCGACAGCGATCAGCCTTTGGGTCACACGCTCTGCTGTCTGCATGATGCGGAGCGGAGCGCCCGGGGCCAGTTCGGCCAGCCGCGCGCGGACATCCTGCTCGAGTGTCTCGCGTGCTGCGGGATCGAGCCCGGTCACATCGAGCAACAGCGAAATCGCTCCATCCTTCACCCGGACGCTGCCCGCACGATCGCCCGCAACGCTGCCCAGATTTGCCTCGATTTCGCTTGGGTCCAACATGGCAATGGCGAATAGATTCAGATTCCGGGGAATGACACTGTTTTTATCAAAAACCCTTCTTATATACCGGCTATGATCGAGAAAGAGGATGGAGGGGTGCCTCGCCCCCTGAACGCAAATGGTAAAGGTCCCTGGGATTTTCCCGGCATGGGCGGCAATGATTCCGACCCGCCGAAAAAGGGCACGATCAAGCCTGTGGCAGACAAGCCGACGGGCGATGAGCCCAAGCGCCCCGTCAATCCGTGGGAACCCCAGCAGACAAATGGCGGTGGCAGTAAACCGCGCGGACCTTCGCTGGAGGAACTCTTTCGCGGCGGTGGCGGTGGCAAGAAGGGTGGTGGTGGCTTTGGCGGCCTGCCGCAGCGTGCCGATGGCAAAAGCTGGTGGCCGCTGATCCTGGGCGGACTTGCCGTCATCTGGATCGCATGGACAAGCATTCACCGGCTGGATTCGCAGGAGCAGGGGGTCGTCACGACCTTTGGCAAATATTCGCACACCGTGGGGTCGGGTATCGCCTTCACCCTGCCCGCGCCGATCCAGCAGCTGACCAAGATCGATACTCAGGGCATTCGCCGCACGACAGTCGGCAAGGCCACGGCGGACAATGACAATCTGGTTCTGACCAAGGATGCCAGCCTGATCGACATGTCCTACGAAGTGGGCTGGTCGATCCGCGATCCGGAGCTGTTCCTGTTCCAGCTGGATGGCCCCGAACAAATGGTACAGGAAGTTGCCGAAAGCGCGATGCGCGCTGCGGTTGCCAATTTCGACCTCAACCAGGCGTTCGGCAGCGGGCGCGGTGAAATAGAGGCGCAGGTGCAGCAGCGTATGCAGGCTATCCTCGATGAATATCGCTCTGGGATTGCCATCCAGCGCGTCACCATCCTGCAATCCGATCCGCCTGCCGAAGTCAATGACGCCTTCCGCGAGGTGAACGCAGCGCAGCAGCGGCGTGAAAGCTATCTCAATGATGCAGGCGCCTATGCGAGCCGTGTGACCGAGCGTGCGCTTGGTGAAACGGCGGAGTTCGATAAAATTTACGAACAGTACAGGACTGCTCCCGAAGTGACCCGCCGTCGCCTCTATTATGAAACCATGGAGGAAGTGCTGGGCCAGGTTGACAAGACCATTGTCGAAAGTGGAGCAGTAACACCTTACCTGCCGCTGCCCGAATTGCGTCGCAAGGCGGAGCAGCCTGCCGATGCCCCCGTAACCGTAACAGGAAAGCAATGATGGACCGCACCGTTCTCAAAAATCCGGTAGCCTTGAGCGTGCTTGCCCTGGGTGCGCTGGTATTGCTGTCGCAGACCGTGTCGATTGTGCCCGAAACCAAGCAGGCGATCATCAGCAGCTATGGGCAGCCGCTGCGTGTCGTCAACGCCTATCAGGCCAACGAAACCTTCGGCAACACCAATGCAGGGCTCGCCTTCCGCATCCCCTTTGTCGAGCAGGTCAACTGGATCGACAAGCGCGTGCTGAGCGTTGAGATGGAACGGCAGGAAGTGCTTTCGACCGACCAGCTGCGCTTGCAGGTCGATGCCTTTGCCCGCTTTCGCGTAACGAAACCTGTGCGCATGTATCGCACCATCCGCACCGAAGACAGGCTGCGCGACCAGCTGAAAACCATCCTTGGCTCGCGGCTGCGCAACGAACTGGGCAAGCGATCTTTCGCCACCTTGTTGAGCCCCGAGCGCGGTGAAGTGATGGAGAATATCCAGACCGCATTGAATCGCGAGGCGCGGCGCTATGGCGCGGAAATTATCGATGTACGCATCAAGCGCGCTGACCTGCCCGATGGCGCGCCGCTAACCGCTGCATTCCAGCGGATGGAATCGGCGCGCAAGCAGGAGGCCATCGCTATCGATGCCGAGGGCCAGAAAGAGGCGCAGATCATCCGCGCCACTGCCGAAGCAGAAGCTGCGCGCATCTACGCCGCCAGCTTTAACAAGGACCCGGCCTTCTACGATTTCTATCGCGCGATGCAGTCCTACCGGAAGACATTCCGTGAGAACCCTGAAGGCGGCAAGACCAATGTCATCCTGTCACCCGGCAACGACTATCTCCGCAAATTCCAACAGGGAGGCTAGGCCTTGGCGGGCGTTGGTCGAACGCTGTTGACACTTTGTCAGGCAAGGAAAAGCAGCTTTAGGCCATTCAATTAGCGTTCAGCTTTTGAACGACAGATATTTTCTTAAATTTCCGGGAGCGAAACAATCGCTGCCGTGTTGGTAAAGTGAAGGGAATGCGTATCGTGCGTTATGCTTATGGAGTGACTGCCCTTTTGCTGCTTTCGGGAAGCGCCTTTGCGCTTTCGACCGGTGATGCTGGCGGCCCGGTTCCTGTTCCCGGCAGCGTTGCGCTTGTCCAGTCGGGTATGGCCCCCAAGGGCGCGCCTGACAGCTTTGCCGATCTGGTCGAGCAATTGCAGCCTGCCGTTGTCAATATTGCGACCAAGCAGAAGGTGCAGGTTGCGACCAGCTTCAATCCCTTCACCGGCGAGCGTCGTCCGGTTACGCAGGAGCAGCAAAGCGGTGGCTCCGGCTTTCTGATCTCCGCCGATGGCTACATCGTCACCAACAACCATGTGATTGCCGGTGGCCCCAATGGCGATGAGGTGGATCAGGTGACCGTCACTCTGTTCGACGGCAAGGAATATCCGGCCAAGATCGTCGGGCGCGACCCGACATCGGACGTCGCGCTGATCAAGATCGATGCATCGAACCTGCCCTTTGTGGAGATGGAAGCATCGACCAAGAGCCGCGTCGGCGACTGGGTGATTGCAATCGGCAACCCGCTTGGCCTCAGCAGTTCGGTTACTGCAGGGATCATTTCGGCCCTGCAGCGCAATATCGGTGCAGGCGGGGCCTATGACCGCTTCATCCAGACCGATACCGCGATCAACCCGGGCAATAGTGGCGGACCGCTGTTCAACCTGCAGGGCAAGGTGATCGGTATCAACAACCGGCTGATCTCTCCCATTGGCGCGAATATCGGCGTTGGCTTTGCCATCCCGGTCGAGGAAGCCATGCCAGTGCTTGATTCGCTGCGGAAAGGCGTGCGGCCCGAGCGCGGCTATCTCGGGATCGGCATCCGCCCGGTGAATGAGCGGCTGGCAGATTCGCTGGGCATCGCCAAGAACCGCGGCGAGGAAATTACCGGCGTTGTTCCCGGCCAACCCGGCGACAAATCGGGCCTGAAGGAGGGCGACATTGTCCTAAAGGTCAATGGCCGTGAAGTCACGCCCGACCAGACCTTGTCGCGGATCGTGGCCAATACAAAGCCCGGCACCCGCATTCCGCTGGAAATACTGCGCGAAGGCAAATCGATGACGATCAATGCAACCGTCGGCGCACGCCCGACCGAGGAGCAGATCGCCCAAAGCCAGTTCGATCCTGAGGAAAACAAGGAATTTAACGGCGAGGCGAACGACCCCGATGCCAAATATCTGCGCGATACGCTTGGCATCAGCGTCATTCCGGTAGATGCGGCGATCGCCCGTCGGCTGGGCCTTCCCGCCGACACGCGCGGCCTTGTCATTGACATTGCAGGGTCAGGTAGCGCGGCGCAGGCCGGGTTACAGCGTGTTGACATTATCGTTGCGGCGAACTTCAAACCAGTCACCTCGGTCACCGAACTGGTTGCTGCGATCAAGCAGGTGAAGGAAGCCGGACGCAGCAACATATTGCTCGGCGTCCGCCGTCGCGGCGGCCCGTCGCAGAATGTGCCCGTCGGGATAGATTGATAGCCCTGACTACCCTCCCGCTTGCGGGAGGGGCAGCTCGCTTGCGGGCGGGGAGGGCAGGATATCTCTCACCCCCGCCCCGCTTTGATCCCTTCGGGAACAAAGCCCCCCTCCCGCAAGCGGGCGGGGACATTGCCCTTTTCGGGCGCCATGCTAACATCACCGCATGACCCTCACCGAAACCAACTGGCGCGAAGACGCCGCTGAAATCCTGCCCGACCTGCAAGCGCTCCGTCGCGACATTCACCGCGAGCCGGAACTTGGCCTGCAAAACCCCAAAACGCTCGCCAAGATAAAAGCAGCGCTTGCCGGACTGCCGCTCGAATTTGCCGAGGGGCCATCGACCACCGGGCTTGTGGCAACGCTGAAAGGCCCCTCGAACGGTCGCACCGTGCTGTTGCGCGGTGACATGGATGCGCTGCCGCTGCATGAGGATACCGGCCTCGACTATGCCTCCGAGACCGCTGGCGCAATGCATGCCTGCGGACATGACACGCATGTCGCGATGCTGGTCGGCGCAGCCAAATTGCTGTGCGCGCGGCGCGACTCGTTGGCAGGTACGGTCCAGTTCATGTTCCAGCCGGGTGAGGAAGGCCATCATGGCGCGCGCTTCATGCTCGACGATGGCCTAATCGATCCGTTGCCCGATGCCGCCTTTGCGCTGCACATCATGCCCAATGCGCCGCATGGCGTTTTTACGGGGCGAGCCGGGCCATTGCTGGCCTCGTCCGATGTCCTGTCGATCACGGTAAAGGGTGCAGGCGGCCATGCCTCGATGCCGCACGACACCATCGACCCCATTCCGGTAGCTTGCGAGATCGTGTCCGCCATCCAGGCGATGGTTACGCGAAAGATTTCGGTGTTCGATCCTGCCGTCATCACGGTCGCGAAAATCAGCGCGGGCACCACCAACAATATCATACCCGAAACCGCGCATATGCTGGGCACGATCCGCACCCTCAGCCCGCGCCAGCGCGCGCATGTGGCAGAGGAACTGCACCGGCTTGCCCCCGGCATCGCGGCTGCGCATGGCTGCGGCGCCGAGGTGCATATCGAGCAAGGCTTCCCCGTCACCCTATGCGATGCGCGCGCGGTCAGCTTTGGCAAACGCCTTGTCGAGGAACAGTTCGGCGAGGAAAGCTGGAAAACGCTCGACACCCCGATCATGGGTGCCGAAGATTTCGCCTATGTGCTGGAAAAGGTGCCAGGTGCAATGTTCTTCCTCGGCGCGAGCCACGAGGGCGATGACTGGCGCAGCTGCTGCGGCCTGCATTCGAACCGCATGGTGCTCGACGACAGCGTGATGGCTCGCGGTGCCGCGCTCCATGCGGCTATAGCGGAGCGATTTTTGGCCGAGGGGTTCGAAAATAAGGGGGCACCCGAAGCACCGAAGAACCTAAAGAGTTAAGACGTCAAAATTCTTTGGTTCTTCGGTGCTTCGGGTGACATAATCAATTGGTTGAAGCCACAGCCTCAACCGCCCGCATGACTCTCAAAACATTACCCTGCGCAATCTTGGCAAGTTCCACCTCGGTATAGCCGCGCCGCAACAGTTCAGCGAACAGCGCTGGATAGGTCGATACATCGCCTAAACCCTCAGGCAGCGTATCGACGCCGCCGAAATCGCCGCCAATGCCGATATGGTCGATGCCCGCCACTTTGCGGATATGGTCGATATGATCGGCAACCTGCGCGATGGTGGCTTTGGGTGAGGGATTGGCGGCAATCCAACCATCCAGCGCAGCCTTTTCGCCCTCCGGGTCACCTACAAACGCCGATTTGAACCGCGCGGCCTGCGCCGCCCGCTCACGCTCCCAATCCAGGACATCCTTGCTGAGATAAACGGGGACAAAAGTCACCATCACCACCCCGCCATTTTGCGGCAGGCGTTTGAGCACGCTGTCGAGCACGTTGCGTGGATGATCGAGCAGCGCGCGGGCGTTGCTGTGCGTGAACAGCACCGGCGCCTTGGTCACATCGAGCGCATCGTGCATCGTTGCTTCGGACACATGGCTGATGTCGGCGATCATGCCCAGCCGGTTCATTTCGGCAATCACCTCGACACCAAAAGGCGCAAGGCCATCATGCTTTGGCGCATCGGTTGCGCTGTCGGCCCAGTCGGTGGTCAGAAAATGGGTGATCGTCATGTAGCGCGCACCGCTGCGATACATTTCGCGCAGGATCGCCAGCGAACTGCCAATGCTATGCCCGCCCTCCATGCCGATCAGCGAAGCGATGCGCTTTGCCTTGATCGCGGCCTCGACATCATTGGCGGTCAAGGCGAGCCGGAATGTTTCGGGATAGGCCGTTACCATGCGCTTGACGGTATCGATCTGCTCCAGCGTGCGGGTCACCGCTTCATGCTTGGGGAGCGCGGGATCGACCCAGACCGACCAATACTGGCCGCCGACCTTTCCTGCGCGCAGCTTCGGGATATCGGTGTGCGTTTTGGCAACAACCTCGGGCGGCAGGGCGTTCAGATCAAATTTGCTGAAGTCATTGCCAAACAGGTCGCGCAATTGTTCCGGCGTGTCATTATGGCCATCGATCAGCGGGTGGCGCGACAGGATGGTCGCCGCTGCGTCTTCGGGCGTTGTCTGAACCTTTTGCGCTGCCAGGGGCGTCGCCGACAGCACCATTGCCAAAATTGCCGTAATCGCCTGCTTCATAGTCGCGTCCTCCCGTTCGCCGCATGATGCCGGTAAAGGACCTTATCGACAAGCAGCGCGTTCCCTGTGTAACAGTGCGCCACCAAAATCGAACAGGGGGAAATACATGCCATCCGGTCTCGCCGCATTGCTCGACGACGTTGCGGTAATCGCCCGCGCCGCTGCCGCTTCGGTCGATGACGTTGCCCTTGCGGCTGGGAAGGCCAGCAGCAAGGCGGCAGGCGTTGTCATCGACGATGCCGCTGTCACCCCGCAATATGTGACCGGCTTCACCCCCGACCGCGAACTGCCGATCATCTGGCGAATCGCCAAGGGATCGATATTCAACAAGATCGTCATCCTGCTACCGATCGCGCTGATCCTCAGCGCCTTTTTCCCGGCTTGGGTGTTGACAGTGCTGTTGATGCTGGGCGGCGCATTTCTTTGTTTCGAAGGTGCTGAAAAGTTCATCGAGAAAGTCGCGCCGCACGAGCAGGAGACACTGGGCGAGGAACTGGCTGAAATCGGAACGGCAGAGCATGAAGAAACGATGGTCAAGGGCGCAATCCGCACCGATTTCATCCTCTCTGCCGAGATCATGGCAATCACGCTGAACAGCGTATCCTACCTTGCCGAACAATCGATCTGGCTGGAGGCTGCGGTGCTTGCAGCAGTGGCCGTGGGGATCACCGTTGCCGTCTATGGCACCGTCGCGCTGATCGTCAAAATGGACGATATCGGCCTGCACATGGCAAAACGCGACAATGGCGGCGCACAAGCCTTTGGCCGTGCACTGGTCGCCTTCATGCCCAAATTGTTGAACGCTTTGTCCATCATAGGCACCGCCGCAATGCTATGGGTCGGCGGGCAGATCATCGTCCACGGCTTTGGCATCCACCCCGCCGACTGGTTTGGGCTGCATGGCGGGTTTCTGGGCTGGCTCGTCGACGCTTCGATTTGCGGCATCATCGGCCTTGGCATCGGCGCCGTGATTGTATGGCTGCACCATATGTGGGTGGCGCGCCGCAAATAAATCTCGATTTGATCGAGATCAAAGCTATGCCGATGGCGCGGGCCTAATTTGCTCCCAACAAAGGAGCAAATCATGTCCGTTCATATCCCCGCCGAGCAATTTCAAGAAGTCGCCAATCGCGTTGTCCTTCCCAATATCCGCCAGGATGTTGATCGCACGTTTGAACTGCCCACCCGGCTGTACGTCGCGACCGTTGGTCTTTACCTTGCCTTTCTCGCGGTGATGGCGATCGGTTTCCAGACGCGTGAGATGATCCTGCCGATGGCAATATTCGTCGTCTATATCGTCATGGCTTTTGGTGTGCCGATGATGTGGACGCGGATGAAGCCAGAGCATGGCACCAAGGCAATCGACTGGCTGCGCTTCCAAGAGCAGGGCATTATCACGATGACGGGGCCAACCAAGGCCAAGGATGCAACTGCACAGGTCCTCATCCTCCCCGTCCTGATCCTTTTCTGGGGAACGGCCACGGCAATGATCGCAGGACTTGTCAGCTAGCCAGTCGTTCCAGACCGGGCGCGTCGCGGAGAGAGAGGCCGCGCGCGCCCTTTCGGCTGATCAATCCGCGCCGCTCGAGCCTGGTCATCTGGCGGCTCACCGTTTCGATAGTCAGGCCCAGCACACTCGCCATTTCCGCACGGCTTAGCGGCAGTTCGAACGCATTAGCGGAATGGCAGGAAGAGCTGCTCGCGGATTTCGCAAAAGCAAGGATCAGGCCCGCCACCTTAGCCTCTGCCGAACGGCGCCCCTTCAAATCGAGCAAGGTGCGCGCCTCGAGCAATTCCTCCGACGATCGCCGCAACAGCGCCTGCGCGAGTTCCGGATAGCGCGCGACCGCCTGTTCATAGCTGGGCCGTGAGAATACGCACAATATGCTGTCTGTAAGGGCAACGATATCGTGATGCGCGACCGGCGCAAACATTTCCCCGACAAAGCCGGCGGGATGGATCACCGACAATATCTGTTCATTACCCTCGGCATCGATCCGGGTGACTTTGAGCGCGCCGCTGACCAGCGTGGCGCAGGCCAAGTTATCGTCGCCCGCAGCCATAACTGTTTCGCCGCGCCGGAATTCACGGTGACGCCCCATCGCCGCGACCACCGCACGGTCATCCTCCGCCAGCGCAGAACAGGCGGCGGTATCGCGCACCGGACAGGTCTGGCAAGCGAGGCTGGCGATGCTCATGGCACAAGCACCGTATCGACCGCCTGAGCCGCCATCTCCGGATAATCCAGCGTATAATGCAGCCCCCGGCTTTCCTTGCGGTGGAGCGCTGAGCGGATGATCAGGTCGGCGACTTCGACCAGATTGCGCAACTCGATAAGGTCGGGCGTCACGCGGAAATGGCTGTAATAATCCTCGACCTCCTGCCGCAGCAGGTCGATGCGGTGCTTTGCGCGTTCAAGCCGCTTGGTGGTGCGAACGATGCCGACGAAATTCCACATGAACTGGCGGATTTCACGCCAGCATTGCGCGATGACAACCTCCTCGTCGCTATCGGTGACGCGGCTTTCGTCCCACGGACGTATTGCCGGAGGTGGCGACAGACTGTCCCAATGCGCATCGATATGCGCGGCGCAGGCATCGCCGAAGACAAAACATTCGAGCAGCGAGTTCGAGGCGAGCCGGTTCGCGCCATGCAGCCCGCTTTGCGTTACCTCGCCCGCTGCATAAAGCCCTGGCGCATCGGTGCGGCCATCCAAATCAACGAGCACGCCGCCGCAGGTATAATGCTGCGCGGGCACCACCGGTATCGGCTCGCGCGTGATATCGATGCCCAGCCCCATAAGTTTTTCATAAATGTTGGGGAAATGCCCCTTCACGAAATCGGCAGGCTTGTGACTGATATCGAGATGCACATAGTCGAGCCCGTCGCGCTTGATCTCCGCATCATTGGCGCGCGCGACGATATCGCGCGGTGCAAGTTCCGCCCGCTCGTCATAGTCCGGCATGTAACGATGCCCGGTCTTGGGGTTTTTGAGGATGCCACCCTCGCCCCTGACTGCCTCTGTAATCAGGAAATTCTTGACCTCCAGATTATAGAGGCAGGTCGGGTGGAACTGCATCATTTCCATGTTCGACACACGGCAGCCCGCGCGCCAAGCCATCGCGATACCATCGCCGGTCGCGCCGCGTGGTGCAGTTGAGTAGAGATAGGTACGCCCTGCTCCGCCGCAAGCCAGTATCGTCGCACGCGCGGTAAAGGTTTCAACCAGCCCGCTTGTCCGGTTCAGCGCATACACACCATGCACTCTGCCGGAGGTCGAAAACTTCTCCTGATGCCGCCCGGTCGCAAGATCGATGGCCACCATGTCAGGCACCAGCTGAATATTCGGATTGGCCCGCGCTGCGCTTTCCAGCGCCTGTTGCACGGCCCAGCCGGTTGCATCATCGACATGCACAATCCGGCGGTGACTGTGTCCGCCCTCGCGGGTCAGATGCCAGTCGGGTCCGTCGAGATTGAACGGCACGCCGAGATCGGCAAGTCGCTGAATGGCTTTAGGCGCGTTTTCAACGACAAATTCCACCGCAGCCCGATTGTTCAGGCCAGCGCCTGCCACCATCGTATCCTCGATATGGCTTTCGAACGTGTCGCCTGCCTCCAGCACCGCCGCAATACCGCCCTGCGCCCAGGCAGTCGCGCCATCGGACAACGCCCCTTTTGCCAGCACGATGACCTTGTATTTTTGCGCAAGCTGAAGCGCTGCGGTCAAACCCGCCGCGCCTGAGCCGATAATCAGGACGTCGGCGTTCACTCCGCCGAACCACTGGTCAAACTCAGGAAGACATCCTCGAGGTCAGCTTCCTTCGTGGTCACATCGACGATGCCCAGACCCTGCCCCTGCACGGCTGCCAGCACCTCGCCAGCATTGATGCGATCCTTGTTGTAGGTGATTTCCAACGTACGCGGCGATGATAGCTCGACCCGTTCGAATGCCGCATGGACCGGAGCCTCTGCCACGTCGCGGTCGAGGGTCAGCACCACCGCCTTTTCGCGCGCCATGCCGACCAGTTCGCGTGTCGGCTTGTTGGCAATAAGCTTGCCATGATTGATGATGGCAATCCGGTCGCACAATTGCTCGGCTTCTTCGAGATAATGGGTGGTCAGCACAACGGTGGTGCCGCCCTTGTTCAGTTCCACCACATATTCCCACAATTGCTGGCGAAGTTCGATATCGACTCCCGCGGTGGGTTCATCCAGCACGATGACTGGCGGCGAATGCACCATGGCCTTTGCGACCAGCAGGCGTCGTTTCATCCCGCCTGACAGCGTGCGTGCGTAGGCATTGGCTTTGTCATCCAGCCGCACAGCCTTCAGCAATTCCATCGACCGACGCTGACCCTTGGGCACACCATAGAGCCCGGCATAAAGTTCGAGCATTTCGAACGGCGTGAAGAAGGGATCGAAGCTGATCTCCTGCGGGACGATACCGATCGAAGCCTTCGCATTGCGTGGATTGGCATCGATATCGAAACCGCCAATCTGCGCCGTACCCGATGTTTTGCGGACCAGCCCTGCCAATATGTTGATCAGTGTGGATTTGCCTGCCCCATTGGGGCCGAGCAGGCCAAAAATCGAACCGCGCTCAACATCGAAACTGACATCGTCCAATGCACGCTTTCCGCCAGCATAGGTTTTGCACATGTTGGCGATCGAAATTGCGGCTTGGTTCATGCAGCGAAGCGATAGCGAAGCCGGTTGACCCACGCAATGGCGGGTCGGGTAGTCAGGAATAATTAACCACAAACCGCAAGCGAGCGTTCGGCACTGGCATGGCATGGGCAGGCGATGATCGGGGCAATACGCCATAAAAAGGCAGCGCAAAGCGCGCTTGCAACAGCTGTGGCTGCCTGCATGCTGGCAGTTCCTGCGCGTGCGGACAGCGAGGTTGCAGATGCCCAGGCCGCAATCGTCACGCGCGGCGAATTTTTCAAGGTGGAGGACATGCATTTCGGCATGGTCATCCCCAGCGCCGTCGCAGGTGTGGTTACATTAGCCCCCACAGGAGTTCGCACAGCCACTGGCGGCGTCACACTGGTTGGTAACACGCATCAGGCAGCAGAATTTGGCGGACGCAGGCCTGGGAATAGCAACAATCCGCTCAGTATATCGGTCGGCAGCAATACGATTCAACTGACCGGCCCGGGCGCGCCGATGACGGTCAGCCTGTTTCGTGGAAACGTCAATCCCAACCAGGTCCTGACCACCGTGCCGCGCAATTTCCAGGTGACGGGCCAGTCGAACGGCGCATTTGAACTGCGCGTCGGTGCAACGCTTAATGTCAATGCCAACCAAGCCCCCGGAACCTATAGCGGCACCTGGTCGATTACCGTCGATTTTCAGTAATTTCGCAGATTACCACGCCGTTAACCTTGTTCCTCTAGCAAGTTCATAATGGTTCGCTGCAAGGAAGGCAGGATGAACGGGGCAGTATCACCAAATCGGCATGGCCGGGGCATGGCAGGCGCGCTTGCTGCGGTTGCCGCTGCCTTCCTGTCAACTGCCCCCGCCCGTGCCGACGCAGAGGTTGCCGATGCGCAGATTGCAGTGGTCCGCCCACTGGAGTTTATCAGCGTCGAAAATCTGGTGTTCGGTCGCGTTATTCGTGGAGCTACCGCAGGGACGGTGACCCTTACGCCCGCAGGTGTGCGCACATCGACGGGCGGCGTTACCCTGATCGGCACCGATTTCCAGCCAGCCGAATTTGCCGGAATGGGCACCAATGGGCAGTTTGTCGACATATCGCTGGGCGCGAACAGCATCCTGGTTTCCGGCCCCGGCGCGCCAATGACGGTGCGGACATTTGTGATCGGAAGCACTCCAACTGCTGTGCTTTCCACCAATCCCCGCCGCTTTCGCATCAATTCGGCCACGGGCATTTTCATCTTTCCCGTTGGCGCAACGCTGGAGGTGGGCGCAAATCAGGTGCCCGGCACCTATACCGGCAATTGGGCCATCACCCTCGAATATCAGTAAAGCGTCAGAATTCGCATTTAGCTGCGTTGCGTGAGGCGATGGCTTTTGCTAGGCGCGCGGCATGATCGAAACGCCTGAAACCATCATGGTCAGAACCCGCCGGATTGCCTGCGACGGCAGCGGCGACGGTGTGCCGCCTGCGCTTGGCCATCCGCGTGTCTGGCTGGAAATCGATGAAAGCGGTGCGGTTGAATGCGGCTATTGCGACCGGCGCTTCGTACTGATCGGCGGGCCTGCCGATCAGGGCGGCACAAAGAAGGGCTGATCGCCCTTTCGTTTCCGCAGGCAGCGCTTATATCGGCAGCATGACCGATACAGATCCGCGCAGCTACCTCTACCAACCCGGCCTTCTCGACCCCGACGCCGCGCTTCGTGTGACCCGCGACGCGCTCAAAAATTGCGACGATGGCGAACTCTATCTTCAATATAGTGCGACCGAAAGTTTCGGCTTTGACGATGGGCGGCTGAAACTGGCGGATTATTCCACCGGATCGGGCTTTGGGCTGCGCGGTGTGTCGGGCGAAATGACCGGATTCAGCCATGCCAACGACCTGTCCGAAGCCGCGATCCGGCGCGCGGGCGAGACGCTGCAGCTGCTCGATCCAGCCAAGGGCGGGCAGGCCGCACCGCCACAAAAGAACAACCGCCATCTTTATACCGACGGCAATCCATTGGACCTCGTACCCTTCGCCAAGAAGGTCGAGCTGTGCCAGAAGATCGACGCTGCTGCCCGCGCCCGCGACCCCCGCGTCGCGCAGGTTTCAGCCTCGCTGGCGGGTAGCTGGACCGTAGTCGAAATTGTACGTGCCGATGGCTTTATCGCCACCGATATCCGCCCGCTGGTGAGGTTGAACGTCAGCATCGTGGTCGAGGAAAATGGCCGCCGCGAAAGCGGCAGTTTCGGCGTGGGCGGTCGCTATCTTTACGACAGCCTGTTCGAGGAAGCGCAGTGGAACCGCGCCATCGACGAAGCGCTGGCGCAGGCGCTGGTCAATCTGCGCTCGGTCGACGCGCCGGCGGGCGAAATGACCGTGTTGCTCGGACCCGGCTGGCCGGGCGTGCTGCTGCACGAGGCAGTTGGCCACGGCCTGGAGGGCGACTTCAACCGCAAGGGCACCTCGGCCTTTTCAGGCAAGATCGGACAGCGTGTTGCGGCGCCCGGCGTGACTGTGGTCGATGACGGCACGATGGTATGGGGTGAAGGCGCGGGACGACGCGGCTCGCTGTCGATCGATGACGAAGGCACACCAACGCGCGAAAACATCCTGATCGAGGATGGCATATTGAAAGGCTATATGCAGGACCGGCTGAATGCGCGGCTGATGGGCGTTGAACCCACCGGCAATGGCCGCCGCCAAAGCTATGCCCATGCGCCGATGCCGCGGATGACCAATACCTTCATGCGCAGCGGCAGTGATGATCCTGCCGAATTGCTGAGCCGCGTGAAGGACGGCATTTTCGCCAAAAGCTTTGGTGGCGGTCAGGTCGATATCGTATCGGGCAAATTCGTGTTCAGCTGCACCGAGGCCTATCGCGTCAAGTATGGCAAGCTGGGTGACCCGATCAAAGGCGCGACGCTGATTGGCGACGGTCCGGCGGCGATGCAGAAAATTATCGGGTTGGGCAATGACATGGCGCTCGACGAAGGGATTGGCGTTTGCGGCAAGGGCGGGCAGAGTGTGCCCGCAGGTGTGGGGCAGCCAACCACCCTGGTCAGCGCGCTGACAGTGGGCGGAACGGCAGGGTAACTTGCTTCCGCTTCAGTCTCGCGGTATTTGAACGCACATACGGGTCGCACCGGACAGAAAGTTGATTCTTTCTTTGGGGGAGTAGCTCGGATGCGCCCGATTTTCCGCTATACCAGTCTTGTTGTTTTAAGCTCATCTTTGCTCGTCGGCCCGATCTCGGCGCAGAAAACCACAGGCCCCAAGGCCCGTTATGAAATGGATGTACAGACCATGTCCGGCATGGGCATGGGGGCGATGATGGGCGGTGGCCTTGGTGCATTATTCGGTGGCGATGGCGATAATTACAATATCGACCTGCGATTGACCTCGGCCACCCCTGCGCCGCAGCAGCCTGAGAAAGGCGAGCATTTCTTCCTGCCCGCGGCAAAGATGGGGAAGTCGGTGCCGTTGCTGGGAGATGCACCCGGACAAGCAAAGGAAACCGAGCGCGATTATGACCAATCCTATCCGACTGAAAAGCCCAAAGGTCGCCTGCTGATTTTCTGGGGCTGCCACGAGAAGGCACCCAAGGGCCAACCCTTCGTCATCGACTTTTCCAAAATGCCAACCGCGAAAATGCCGCCCATGGCGATTCCGTCAGGCGCAATGGCGAAATATCAGGCAGAGGCAAAGGCGCGTGATGCCAATGCTGCATGGTGGCCCAATGGCAAGGGAGGCAAGCAGCCCAAATCAGGCTCGACGCTGGTCGGCGAGCATCGCGTGACCAGCACATTCACACCTGAGATCAAGTTCAGTCTCGCCAACAGCTATATGGCGGCGCTTAATGTCAGCGCCAATGACGCAACAGGCGCGATCCAGCTTGGGTGGAATTCAGTGCCGACCGCAACCGGCTATGCCGCATGGGCGATGGGCGGATTGGATCGCGCCGGAGAAGGCGGCGACATGGTGATGTGGACATCGGCAGCCAATCGCGACTTCAGCGACTCAATGGGCTGGCTGTCGCCTGCCGAGGTGCAGAAGCAGATCGGCCTCAAAAATGTGATGCCGCCCTCGCAGACCAGCTGCGCTATCCCAGCAGAGGCCAAGACAGCGGCCGGCGGGATGATGTTCGGCAGTATGAATGCCTTTGGCCCCGAAGAGAATTTCGCCTTTCCCGCAAAGCCAGCCGATCCCAAGGCGGTCTGGAATATCGAGTGGACCGCACGAGCCCGCTTCCAGTCCTTCGCCAGCTTCATGACCGGGATGGGCGATGGCGGCAGGGGCACCCTCCCCTCTGAGCCCAAGAAGAAAAAGCCCTGTAAGGGGCCGTTTGGCGTGCCGATCCCGGGGACGAGTTGCTGATATTGTTAAGCCCCTCCCCCTTGTGGGGAGAGTTGGGGTGGGGGCGCGCCACGTCTGTGGCGCAATAATTTCTAGCGCGGAGGTTTTTTGGCGCGCAGACGCGCGCCGCCCCCACCCTACCCTCTCCACACGGGGGAGGGATTGATACCTACCGAGCATTGCCTTTGTTTGCCAAAACCAGCATGGTCCCGTGATGGCAGAATTCACCGACACGCTGACCGAAAAACATATTGCGATGATCTGCAAACAGCCGGTCTTCTTCACCGCGACCGCCGCTGCCGATGGCCGCGTCAACCTGAGTCCCAAGGGTTATGATGTTTTCAGGGTGCTCTCACCCACACAGGTCGCTTATCTCGACCTTGCCGGCTCGGGAAATGAAACGCATGCGCATTTGTCGGTGGATGGCCGGATCACGATCATGTTCTGCAATTGGGAACAGCCCGCGCTGATCCTGCGCATCTACGGGCGGGGCAAGGCTGTTCTGCCGCAGGATGAGGGTTGGGAGGCGCTTGCCGCGCACTTTACGCTACTGCCCGGCACGCGGCAAATTTTCGTGATCGATGTTGAAAGCGTGCAGACGAGCTGCGGCTGGGGCGTCCCCTATATGACATATGACCGGGAGCGAACGACGCTGAAAAAAGCGCATGCAACGATGGACGAAGAGGCGTGGATGGCAAAGGCGCGCAGCCGCACGACCAGCATAGACGGCATCCCTACCCGCCCCACCGACCGCTATTTCGGTGCCGAGCATGGCTGATCCCAATTCGGCGCTTCCCGGCCTGCGCGAAATGAGCGGCGGCAACAATTTCGATCCACGGCTGGCGATCCAGTTCATGGGAAAGGCGGGACATGGCGGCTTTCTGGGCATGGAATATTCGGGCCATGGTGAGGATTGGGCCGAACTGATGCTCGATTGGCGCGCCGAGCTTGTCGGCGATCCGGAAACCGGCGTGCTCGCGTCAGCAGTGATCATCAGCCTGCTCGACAATGCCACCAGCATGTCGATCTGGACGAAATTGGGGGAATTCCGCCCGCAGGTGACCATGGATTTGCGGCTCGATTATCTCCGCCCTTCGCCCAAGGGGGCGCGGGTCTACGGCCGCGGCATCTGCTATCACCTGACGCACAGCATCGGCTTTGTCCGCGGTATTGCGCATAATGGCGATCTTGATGATCCGCTCGCCCATGCATCCGGCACCTTCATCCGCGTGGGGGACCGGGTCGGATGAGCAGCGAGCGGACACTACCCCCTTATGCCGGGGCCTTGAACATGACCATCGACGGTTTGCACGACGGCGCACCGCGCATCGCCATGCCGTTCGATAACCGTGTGCAGGGCCGACCGGGGTTCCTGCACGGCGGTGCGATTTCTGGTCTTTTGGAAATGGCCGCCGTCGCCGCGTTAAGCCATGCCTTGCGCGAGACGGGCGACACGGCACGCTTCAAACAGGTCAATGTCACGGTCGATTTCATGCGCGGCGGCACGATGCAAACCAGCTATGCCGCCGGCACGATCACCCGCATGGGACGTACAATGGCCAATGTCGAGGCCCGCGCCTGGCAGGATGATCCCGACAAGCCGATGGCGATGGCCTATTTGCATTATTTGCTTAGGCGGGCTTGAATTTCCTCATCACCAAATCCGACCATCCCGAGCCCTTCGACTGCCCGCAGGGCGGGCGCTCAGGATAAACTTCCACCGTTGGTGGAAGTCGAGGGACTATGCCGAGCGTAGTCGAGGCTTTGCGCGCTCAAGGTTCTCGGCTTGGCTCTAACTAGTCCCTCGACTTCGCTCGGGAAGAGCGGAAAAAGAGACCTTTTCAGAGGCTCCTAAGCCTCCCCATGCGTCTCGATCAATGCAGCAGCCAGCGCATCCTCGGGCGATTTGCCGCCCCAGATGATGAACTGGAACACCGGATAAAAACGCTCACATTCATCCAGTGCAACATCGATGATCGTTTGTGCCTGATCGATGCCGAGCAAGCCATTGGGCGGGAGCAGGCTGCCATGACGGAACAGGATGATGCCGTTCTGCGACCAAAGATCGAAATGGCCCAGCCATAATTGCTCGTTGATCAGGCCCAGCGCCTTGTAGATCGTGTCATGCTTGTCTGAGGGCGCGGTGATGTCGGGGAAGACAAGCAGTTGCAGCGCATTGTCTTCCTCGCGCCAGATGGCGCGCATCTGGTAACTCGTCCAGCTTCCCTTGAACTCTGCGGTTACTTCCTCGTCGCTGGTGATTTCATAATCCCAGCCTCGCGCCTCATAGAGCGCAGCGAGCATGTCGAGTGGCGCTGATTCCTCGCGTTCCAGCGCGCCATATTCCTCATTTGGATCGTTCATAGCCGCACCGCCTGTTACATGTGCCTAGATGCACTGGCCCTGAATCGCGCGCAAGCCGCGATCGGCCGGCGGCTGCACAAGTCTGTGGGCGATTTGTGGATAACGGCGCGCGGCGCGCGCTGGCTCAGGGCTCTTTGCGCGGCGGCGCTTTTGCATTGGGAGCCGCCGCAGCCTCAAGCTTCTCGAGACGCGCCTTTAGTTCCTCGGCCTCTGCTCGCGCCGTTGCCGCCATCGTCTTGACCGCCTCAAACTCTTCGCGGCTCACAAGATCAAGCCCTGCGACCCATTCGCGCACGCGCTCCTTCAGTCCGGCCTCAGCCTCACGGCCTGCACCCGCGATCGTCCCGGCAAGGCCGGTGATGACTTTCGAAATATCGTCGAAAATGCGCTTTTCACTTTGCATGGTTCAGGTTCCGATTTCGGCTGATGCTTGGGGAACATATAGGCGCTCGGCATCGGGGTTCAATTGGTCGATCCGGTAATTCAGGACCGTCGCAAAACTGAGCCAGACGAGATAAGGCACCATCAACCAGGCGGCGAGCTTTCGCACGCGGCCGAAGGCAAAGGTCGTAGCGAGCGCGGTCACCAAAATTGCGATGATCAGGTACAAGGCGCTGGTTACCTGATGCTGGCCGAAAAACAGCGGCGACCACATCAAATTCAGGATGAATTGCAACAGGAACAGCCCGATCGCCAGCGGTCGATGCGGCGCGCCACGCGCATTCAATATGACGGCGAAGGCCAGACCGGTCATGAAATAGAGGATCGGCCAGACCACCCCGAATGCCCAACCCGGCGGTTGCGCCTCCGGCTTCACAAGTTCGCGGAACCAGGCATTGTCATCACCCGAAGGGGAAATCGTTCCAGCAAGAAAACCGAGCAGCATGACCAGCGGCACGACAAAAAGCGCCCACCGCAACAATGACATGCGAAGCTGTCCCGGAGATGCAAGCTGGCTCATGAAAGCATAACCCTTGATCGCAGAATAAGTTGCCGCTTTCATAGGCATGGCCGCCCGATACGACAAGGCCGCTCTCCTTTTCAGGAAAGCGGCCCTGGCGATTTCGCAAAACTGTATCTTTAAGGGACGTGGATTGCGCCCCTCCCCCTTCAAAAAGGGCTTACAGCTTAAGCCTTGCGGCAGCCCGAAAGCGCCATCGAGCCAAAGGCTCCGGCCTTTACGTCACCGCTGATATTGTCGCCGTCGACTGTTGCGGTGCCTTCCAGCGTCATCGGCATCGGTACGGTCATGTCCATTTTCCAGGTCAGCGTGTTACCGTTGACGGAGCCGTCCTTGACATCCATCGAGCCCAGCGCACCTGCCATTTTGCCGGTGAAGCTGCTGCCGTCGCTATTGACAGTGAAAACCGATTTCTGGTCACCCATCGGACTCTTGATCGTGACTTCCCAATCGCCGTCTACTGCTGCCATATCTGCATTCCTCTCTTTAACGGGGCACGTTGCATTTGTGCCGGTAACATTGGTGTTAGCGGCGGTCTTGGTAGCATCATCGGCGACCATTTCAATCGGCAAACCGATGCTTTCCAGCTGCGGCTTCACTTTTGCCGCATCGCCAACCACCAGCCAGGTGAAGTTATCGGGTTTCACCTTCGCCTTGAACGCCGCGTCCATCTCGACAGGGGTCAATGCACGATAGCGATCAGCCAGCGTTTCGACATAGTTGAAGGGCCGATTGTTCAGCCGGTCATTCTGCATTTGCGACAATACCGCGCTGGACTGTTCATAGCTGCCCGGCAGTTCGAGGATATTGCCATTGGCGGTGAGGTCGCGTTCGGCAGCGGTCACACCCTTGTCGCCGGTCATATCCTTCAGATGGCCCAATATGGCGCTCAAAGAGGGACCGGTCTGGTTGGTCTGTACCGGCGCGACAATGCCAAAAGGCATACGATCGACGCGCCCCGGAAGCTGCGCATAGCTGCCATAGGACCAGCCTTTGGTTTCGCGCAGGTCCATGTTCAGCCGCGCGGTAAAGTCGCCGCCGAACACGTCATTGGCGGCGCGGAATGTGAACAGGTCATCGCTGCCCTTTGCCTCCAGCACCTGCCCGCCCATAATCAGCGACTGCGGCGAATTGGGCCGGTCGACCAGCAGGATGCGCCCCGCCTGCTGCGGTATCGCTACATCGAACGCCTTGGCAGGCGCAGCTGCGGCCTTTGGTTTCCATTTGCCGAATTCGGCATCGAGCAGCTTCGTGATTTCCTTCAGCGATGTATCGCCGACGACGAAAATCTCTGCCTTCGACGGATGCAGCCATGCACCATGAAAGGCAGTCAGATCATTGCGGGTCAGCGACTGGACCGCTTGCGGCTCGCCGCTGCCGCTTTGCGGACCGCCATAGGGATGCGACGCGCCATAGATTAGCGCGGGCAATTTGCGCGATGCCACGCCCTGCGGCTGCGCGATCTCACCCTGAATACGGGTCAGTTGCTGCACGCGGACGCGCTCAATCTCCTTTTCCGCAAAGGCCGGGTTCTTGACCACATCGCCCAACAGTTTGAGCGAGGCTTTGAGATTGGGCTTCACAGCGCGCAGGCTGGCAACGGTGCGGTCCTGCGTCGAAAACACATTGACGTCGGCACCCAGCCGCTCCTCGGTTTCGGCCAATTGCGTTGCGTTCAGCGTGGTCGTGCCTTCCATCAGCAATGTGTTCAGCATTGAGGCAAGGCCGCGTTTGTCCACCGGATCGGCGGCAAAGCCAGCGTCAAAGCTGACCGCGACGCGCACCGATGGCACCGCATTGCGCTTGGCAAAAAACACCTTGATGCCGTTGCTTAGCTTGCCCTCTTCAACCGTCGGGAAATCGACATTGGGGGTATTGCCGGGGGCGGGCATCTTGCTGCGATCGGCACCCTGAAAAGCCGTGACACCGGTGCTGAGGTCGCTGTCGGGCGGCATGTAAAAAGCCGGCGCTGCGAGGAAACCGCCGCTGGCCGCACCCGTTACGGCACCCTTTGCGGCACCGGCACCAGCAGGCACCTCCTGATAGGCTTCACGCTCGCCCGGTTCGACCACGATTTCCAGCACCGGACGGGTCAGCCATTTCTGCATCGCAGCGGTGATCGTTTCCGGCTTCAGCGCCGCCAGCCGCTCCAACTCGACCTTATAATAGGCCGGGTCGCCTGTATAAAGCTGCCCTTCGGCGAGCGCGGTTGCCTTGCCATCAAATCCGCCGACCTGCTCCAGCCCGTCGATGCGCTGCGCCGCTTCGCTCGAGGCAACGCGCTGCACTTCATCAGCGGTCGGGCCGGTCTTGATGAAATCGGCCATCAGCTCATCGAGTCGCTTGGCTACCGCCGTAGCATCGCCACCGGGCTTCACATCGACGCTGACCCAGAAAAGGCTGCCATGAACGAACGGCAGGACAAAGGAGGTAACGCCAACCGCGCTCTGTTCCTGCCGGACAAGGATATTGTCGAGTCGCGAACTGGCCAGCCCACCAAGCACCGATGCCCCTGCGCGTAGCGCGGTGAATTCAGGATCGGCAAGGCCCGGCACGACCCAGTGGCGGTAGATGCGCGTAAACGGCACCTTGTCTTTGAGGACGACGCGCTTCGCTTCTTCCAACGTCGGGATCGGCGCATTGACCGGCGGGACATCAGGGCCGCGCGCAATGTCGCCGAACCATTTTTCGACGAGAGGCTTTGCCGTTGCTGCATTCACGTCACCAGCAAGCACCAGCACGGCGTTGTTCGGCCCGTAATAGTCGCGGAACCATTTCTTGAAATCTTCCATATCGGCGGCGGCCAGATCCTCGAGGCTGCCGATGGTGCTGTGATGATAGGGATGCCCGACAGGAAACAGGTTTTGCGATTGCGCATAGCCGACAAGGCCGAATGGCTGGTTGTCACCCTGCCGCTTTTCATTCGAAACAACGCCGATCTGGTTCTTGACGGCATCCTCGGTTAGCCCGCCGAGCAAATGGCCCATACGGTCGCTTTCAAGGAACAGCGCCGATTCGAGCGCGCTTGTCGGCACTGTCTGGAAATAATTGGTGCGGTCGAGCCAGGTCGTGCCGTTAAGGTCGGTGGCGCCAATCTGCTTCGTATATTGGAAATAGTCGCCGGGTGCATTTTCGCTGCCGTTGAACATGATATGTTCGAACAGGTGGGCAAAGCCGGTCTGCCCTTTCGGCTCGTGCTTCGACCCGACGCCATACCAGATCGACACGGCAACGATCGGTGCCTTGCGATCTTCGTTGACCAGCACGGTCAGTCCGTTGGGCAGCGTGAATTTTTCAAACGGAATATCGACCTTTTTCACAAGGTCAGCAACAGGCGCAGGCTTTGATTGCGCCATCGCAGCGCCCGAAAGCGCGACGCTCGACACTGCCAACGCAAGAGTAAATTTGCGGATCATATTGGTGCTCCCACAGTCAGAATTTCGTGCGCGTGGCATAACCACCGCATTTTTGATAGCAATTGCCCGCTGGCGGCTTTTCGACAAAGCGTCAAACAGCGCCGACTGGCAACGCTCAAGCCACAACCAGCTTCAGCAATTTACGCTCGACAGGGGCTAGCACTGGCGCAAGCTCTGCTCCGCGTTTCAGCACCGCGCCACCTTCGCCGATCAGCGCCCATTGACCCTGCTTGTTACGCAGGGCGGGGTTTTTGACGATGCGATATTCGGGCCGCTCGGCCGTGCGGCGAAACGCGGAGAAGACTGCCATGTCACGGCCGAGGTCGATGGCATAATCGCGCCATTTGCCCGCCGCGACCATGCGGCCATATAGATCGAGGATGCGGGCGAGTTCGGCACGGTCGAACCCCACCTGGGGGACCATGCGGCTAGGCAGCGGAAAGGGCGTGACGGTGGCGCTCAAGCCGACTTCTGCCCGCCCTTCCTTCGCGAAGGAGCTTTGGTAGCAGCAACCGCATCCCTCTCTTCAAGCAGCATCGCCAGCCGTTTCTGCATCGTTTCCATTTCGCACTGCAATATTTCCAGCTTTTGCGTGGCGGGATCGAACCGCTCGCTGCACGGCGTGCCATAAGGGACAAAGCTTTGCGTTTCGGGCTTTACCTCGACCAGTGTGGAGCGTGCGGGGATGCCGACCATTGTTGCGCCTTCGGGCACATCCTTGGTGACAACGGCATTGGCACCGATGCGGGCATTGGCTCCGACATGGATTGGGCCGAGAATTGCGGCACCGAGGCTGATAATCACATTATCGCCGATGGTCGGATGGCGTTTGCCGCCGACCCCGCCGAAAGGGTTGGTGCCGCCCAGCGTAGCGCCCTGATAGATGGTGACATTATCGCCTATCTCTGCCGTCTCGCCGATCACCACAAAGCCATGATCTATAAAGAAAAAACGGCCGATCTTTGCACCCGGATGGATATCGATGGCGGTGAAGAAGCGGCTGAGATGATTGACGAAGCGCGCGAGGAAAAACATCTCGCCGCGAAACAACCAATGGGCCACGCGGTGCAGCGCCAGCGCCCACAAGCCTGGATAAAGCAATATCTCCCAGCGCGAACGCGGCGCGGGGTCGCGGGCCTTTACCGAGTCGAGATATTCGACAATTGCATGAAACATCGATGGCCCTCCGCCGCGCATTTTGGTCCGTTCAGCCTACCGAGATGGCAACGGCAGTCAAAGTTACAAGCGCCAATCCGCTTTGGCCAGCCCATTGGTTGCAAAACCATGGTAAATATCGCTCTTTTCGATTAACAGCCTTTTATTGATTGAAGGAGCAAATGTGTGACCACTTATCTGCCCTCGCTGAAACAGCTGCAATATCTGGTCGCGCTGGAGGAGCATGGCCATTTCGGCAAGGCGGCAGATGCCTGCTATGTCACCCAATCGACGCTGTCGGCAGGGATCCGCGAGCTTGAGTCGCTTTTGGGGCTGGTCCTGGTCGAACGCACCAGGCGGGTCGTGCGTTTCACCGAACTGGGCAAGCGCATGGTTGTCAAGGCACACCGGATATTGCGCGAGGCAGAGGAACTGGCCGACATGGCCCGCGCCGCCGGAACGCCGCTCGCCGACGAATTGCGGATGAGCGTGATCCCGACCATTGCGCCTTTCCTGCTGCCGCGGCTTTTGCCACAATTGCGCAGCAAATTCCCTGCGCTCAAACTGTTCCTGCGCGAAGAGGCCAGCGCGGCTGCGGTCGAGGCGCTGCACAAGGGACAGGTGGACTGCGTGCTGATGGCGCTTCCCTTTCCGGCCGGCGATGTCGAACATGCCCGCCTGTTCGACGACCGACTCTATGTCGCCTTTCCGAAAGGCGAGCCCGATAACCCGCCGGCAACAGTCACGCCCGCTGACGTCGATGAAGGCCGGCTGCTGCTGCTCGTCGATGGCCATTGCCTGAAAGACCACGCACTTGCTGCCTGCAACCGGCCCGAACTGCGTGCGTCCGCGATGATGCTGGGCACGTCATTGCACACATTGATTCAGATGGTGGACAATGGCCTTGGGCAGACGCTTATCCCTGAAATGGCGGTCAAGGCAGGCCTGCTCGACCATACCCAGGTGCAAGCGCGCCCCTTGAATGCGCCGCACGCATCGAGGGAGATTGCGCTGGTGTGGCGAACGAATAGTCCGCGCCATTCCGAATTTGAGCTGTTGGCGGAAGAGTTGCGTGGGCCGGTTGCGGGTTGAACTTAGGCCCCTATCACGCACCCCGCTTCACCTAACACCGCGCATCCCGAGCGAAGTCGAGGGACTATGCCGAGCGTAGTCGAGGCTTTAAGCGCACGAGGTTCTCGGCTTCGCTCGAACTAGTCCCTCGACTTCGCTCGGGATGAGCGGTCTAGGGTGAAAGGCGAGTGAGGCCTGGTGAACAACTCCACTCCCCCGCGCGCGCTTCATCGCTTGCCTTCGCCTCGACCCAGACCGCCGCATCCCCCCGATATTCCTTTTTCCAGAAAGGCGCTTCCGTTTTCAGCCGGTCGATCAGGAAGGCGCAGGCATCGAGCGCCTCGGCACGGTGCGGGGCGGCGGTGATGACAAGCACGATGGCTTCTCCCAGCGCCATGCGGCCGACGCGGTGGATCAGGATGCAGCCCGAAAGCGACCAGCGCGCAACGGCTTGTTCAGCCAGTTCGCGCAGGCTTGCCTCGGTCATCGCCGGATAATGCTCCAGCTCGATTGCCGTCACCCCGCCATCGTCGCGGACGATGCCGGTAAAGCTCGCAATTGCCCCTGCCCCATCGATGCGTGCCATTTCAGCGCCGATGTCGAACGCCTCGGTCTGGACGCGAACGTCGATCATCCGCCCGTGACCGGCGGGAATATTGCAAGTTCTTTTGCCTTCCCGATAATCGCATCCGCCTTTGCCATTTGCTGGTCGAGCGCGAAGCGCAGCTTGGCCCGGTCGTCAAAGGCGGCGGCGTAACGGCCATCCTCTGCGCTCAAAAGCTCGACCAGCGATTTTATGCTTTGATCTGGCGCGACATCGCGCTCCTCTGCATCGAGCCCGATGGCCTCACGCACCTGTGCAAAATAGACGAGCCGCATCGCGCCCTAGTCCATATGCTTGATGCCGACGCGCAGATAATCCCAGCCGGTGATCAGCGTCAGCACCGCCGCGACCCAAAGCAGCGCCAGCGCCGCCGTCTTTAGCAAGGCGAAATCGGGCAAGGCCCCTGCGAGGATCAATCCGCCAAAGGCCACAAGCTGCGCGGCGGTTTTCCATTTGGCCAATTGCGATACCGGCATCGACACGCGCAAATCAGCGAGGAATTCGCGCAATCCCGACACGATAATCTCGCGCAGCAGGATGATCAGCGCCGCGATCACATGCCAGCCATCGACATCGCGGGTGAACACCAGCAGCAGGATGACTGCGGCTATCATGATCTTGTCGGCAATGGGATCGAGGAACACGCCCAGTTTCGACACTGTCCCCTGCGCGCGCGCCAGATAGCCGTCGAAATAATCGGTGATGCCCATCAGGCAGTAAAGTGCAAAGGCCAGCCAATAATCGATCGCCGCCAGCTGGCCGCCGCCCATATTCAGGCTTGGCCACAACAGGAAGACGAGGATCGGCACCGCCAATATGCGCGACAGCGTCAATAGGTTGGGCAAGCTGAGCATGGCAGTGTCTCTAGCCGCTATGCGCGACAAAATCACACCAGATTTTGGCTTGACCGACAGAAAAGCTCTTTGTCCTGTCACATAGTGCCGCTAGGGCAGCCGCCACCTAGGGGGATTTCACCACGACCATGCCAAGCACGCTGTCCCTGCTGAACAAACGGCGTTTTCTGCCCTTGTTCGTCACCCAATATCTGAACGCCTTTAACGATAATTTCTATAAAATGGCGATGGTGGTGCTGATCACCTACACCATTGTCCAGGGCGGCGAGGCGGAAGAAGCCTATTATAATGCCTGGGCTGCGGCGATATTCATCCTGCCTTTCTTCCTGCTTTCGGCAGTGTCGGGGCAATTGGCCGACAGCCTCGACAAGGCAGCGATCGTCCGCTGGGTAAAGACAGCCGAAATCGGCATCATGCTGGTGGGTGCAGCCGGCATCTGGCTGCACAGCATCCCGATGATGTTCCTCGCGCTGTTCGCCATGGGCGTGCATTCGACTTTTTTCGGGCCAATCAAATATGGCGTGTTGCCGCAGCATCTTGAACCCGACGAGGTGCTGGGTGGCACCGGACTTGTCGAGGCAGGCACCTATATCGCCATTCTAACAGGGACAATCGTGGGCGGCATTTTGCCCGCGCAATATTCTGCCATTGGCGTGATTATCGTCGCCCTGATAGGCCGGGTCACCGCGCAATATGTCCCGCCCGCGCCGCCAGAGGATGATGCGCCATCGTCGAAAATCGACTGGAACATATTCCGTTCAAGCTGGCGGCTGGTGCGCGATACGATGCATATCCCGCGCCTGTTCATGGCGATCATCGCGATCAGCTTTTTCTGGGCCATCGGCGCAGTGCTTGCGGCGCAGTTTCCGCCGATGGTGAAAAGCGGGCTTGGCGGCGACCAGACCGTTGCGACCCTGTTCACCGCGATCTTCTCTGTCGGGATCGCCATCGGCTCGATCGCGATAAACCGGATTTTGAAGGGCCGGGTGTCGGCCGCCTATGCGCCGGGATCGGTGATCGTCATGGGGCTTTTCGTGCTGCTGCTCTGGTGGTGCGTCAAGGGTTGGGTCCCGGTCGAGGGTACATTGGGCGAGGGCGGCACCCTGCTCAATTACCGGCAGTTCCTTGCCATCCCGCAGGGCGACATGATCCTTGCCTCCTTGCTGGGTATTGCGATTGCCGGCGGCATGTTCGTGGTGCCGCTCTACGCGTTTCTCACAACCACGGTCGAAAAATCGCAGACGGCGCGCACCATTGCCGCGAACAATATCGTCAATTCAGGCGCGATGGTAATCGGCACGCTGGTCTATGGTGCGCTCGCCGCATCCGGCGTCAGCATTGCCGACACATTGTTCCTGATTGCCGCAGCCTGCGTCGTTTCCGCCTGGATTGCGCACAAATTGCACAAGACCTGCGATTAGGCGAGTCTGCGCAAATCAGGCTATGAAGGTATAGAATACCGTAAAAAACGCACCAAAGCTGATCATGAAGAGGTGGATATCCTCCTGCTGCCACCATTTGGCGAGCTTGGGCGGCACAGGCTCTTCGAGCAGCAGTGCCTCGGGCGGCATGTTGCGCCGCATCCAGTGCCCTGCACCCTCGCTTGTCAAAACCAGTCTGCGTTTCATGCGTCCGACCCCATTTCGTTATCGATGCCGTGTTAACGATTTGTTAGGCATAATGGCCATCTGGAAAGAGGGTTAATGCAGGCATTGCTCTCAGCTGTACCACTTTGCGACAGCAAACTGATGCAGATTGTCGCAATTATGTCATCAAACAGGCACAGGCATTGTGCGGTGCGCGACATATGTCACCTAAAGCGGACGCAGGGATAACAGGCTGAAACATGGTCAAAATCGTCGAAGATGTCCGACCGGAGAGACGCTATTTCAACCGCGAGTTGAGCTGGCTGCAATTCAACCGCCGCGTGCTTGAGGAGGCTTCGAACAAAAGCCACCCGCTGCTGGAGCGGCTACGCTTCCTGTCGATATCGGGCAGCAACCTCGACGAATTCTTCATGGTGCGCGTCGCGGGCTTGCGTGGGCAGCAACTGCGGCAGATCGACGAATTGTCGGTCGATGGCATGACCGCAACGCAGCAGCTGGAGGCGATTTCGGCAGAGGCCGATACGCTGATGAACGATCAGCAGAAATTATGGCAACAGTTGCGCAAACAGCTTACGCGCGAAGGCATCAGCGTCATCGAGCCGCATGAGATCGGCAGGAAGGCCGAGGCGGCGGTCGAGCAATTTTTCCGCGAGCAGATCTTGCCTGTGCTGACCCCGCAGGCGCTCGACCCTGCGCATCCCTTTCCCTTCATCCCCAATCAGGGGTTGAGCCTGATTTTTGAAATGCGACGCGGGCGCGACAGGGAAATGGTCCGCGAACTGATCATGATCCCCTCGGCCCTGCCGCGTTTCATTCGCGTGCCGGGGCCGCGCCGCCGTTTCATCCCTATCGAGGATCTGATCCGCCATTTTGTCGGCCTCATGTTCCCCGATCATGAAGTGCTGAGCGCAGGCGCATTCCGCATCATCCGTGACAGCGATATCGAAGTTGAGGAAGAGGCGGAGGATCTTGTCCGCTATTTCCGCAGCGCGATCAAAAGGCGGCGGCGCGGGCGCGTCATCCGCCTAAAAATGCAGCGCGGCCTGCCAAAGCGGCTGCAGCGGCTGATCCGGTTGGGGCTGGGCGATGAACAGTCGCTGGTTTCGGAAACCACCGGCTTTCTGGGTATAGGCGATCTCGCGCAGCTGGTCGATGAAGATCGCGGCGCGTTGAAATTCACGCCCTATACCCCGCGCTTTCCGGAGCGAATTTTGGAGCAGGATGGCGATTGCTTTGCCGCGATCCGCCAAAAGGATCTGGTGGTCCACCACCCTTATGAAAGTTTCGACGTCGTGCTTGCCTTTTTGCAGCAGGCCGCGCTTGACCCCGACGTCATCGCGATCAAGCAGACGCTCTATCGCGCGGGCAAGCAATCGGCGGTGATTCGAGCCCTGTGCGATGCGGCAGAGGCGGGCAAATCGGTGACTGCCGTGGTCGAGCTGAAAGCCCGGTTCGACGAAGAGCAGAACCTGATGTGGGCCTCGCAGCTTGAAAATTCGGGCGTGCAGGTGATCTACGGCTTTGTCGATATGAAGACCCATGCGAAAATCTCGCTGGTGGTCCGGCGCGAAAAGACGGGCATTGTCACCTACTGCCACTTCGGCACCGGAAATTACCATCCGATCACCGCGCGCATTTACACCGATTTGAGTTTCTTCACCGCTGACCCCCGGCTGGGCCGCGACGCCGGGCAGATTTTCAATTTCGTCACCGGCTATGTCGAGCCCACCAACCTCGAACTGCTGACAATGAGCCCGCTTGGGATGCGCGAGAAGATCATGGCCTATATCGATGCCGAGATGGAGCATGCCCGCGCCGGTCGCCCCGCATCGATGTGGGTGAAGCTCAACTCGCTGGTCGACAAGCAGGTGATCGACAAATTGTACGAGGCAAGCGAGGCGGGGGTCGAAATCGACCTTGTCGTGCGCGGCATTTGCTGCCTGCGTCCCGGCGTTCCCGGCCTCTCGTCGCGGATCAGGGTCAAATCGATCATCGGTCGTTTCCTCGAACACAGCCGCATCTGGTGCTTTGGCAATGGCAAGGACATGCCGCACCCGGGCGCGCTTGTCTTCATATCCTCCGCCGACTGGATGAGCCGCAATTTCGACCGCCGCGTCGAATATATGCTGCCGATCGAGAATCACACGGTGCACGACCAGATCCTCGATCAGGTGATGGTCGCCAATCTGATCGACAATGAGCAGAGCTGGAAATTGCTGCCATCGGGCGAATATGAAAAGATCGTACCCAAGGGCGACCGGTTCAACCTGCACCAATATTTCATGACCAACCCGTCACTGTCGGGCCGTGGCGGCACATTATCCGAACGCAATGACGTTCCCAAACTGGACCTTGCGCGGCAGCAGGTCTAACGCTGCCTCATGATTTCTTCCCCCCGCGCGGTGATCGATATCGGGTCCAACGCGATTCGGCTCGTCGTCTATGGCGGGCCGCCGCGCGCGCCGATGCCGATTTACAATGAAAAGGCGCGCATTGCCCTTGGCGAAAGCGTTGCCCGAACCGGCGGGATCGAGCCGGGATTGATCGAAGCCGCCGTCGCTGCGCTGCGCCGTTTTGATGGTCTCACGCAGGCGATGCAGGTGGAGCAGCGCCGCGTCGTCGCGACCGAAGCCACAAGGCGGGCCAACAACAGCGCTGATTTTCTGGCCGCAGCAGCCGATGCGGGCGTGCCGATCGAACTGATCAGTGGCGAGACGGAAGCCCTCGCGGCTGCGATGGGCGTAGTATGCGACATGCCGTCCGCTACTGGCCATGTTGCCGACCAGGGCGGCGGCAGCCTTGAGCTTGCCCGGATCGGCGATGCTGCAGTAATGCAGCCTGTGTCGATGCCTTTCGGCACAATCCCCGTCTCGGCGCGAACACCGCTGTCGGCAAAACAGCTTGCGCAGGATATTGAAAAGCGGCTGGCAAACGCTTCTACTACGCCGCCCGAAAAAGGCCTGCCGCTGCACCTTGTCGGCGGCGCATGGCGCACGCTGGGACAGCTGCATATGCAGATGACCGGCTATCCGCTTGCGGTATTGTCAAACTATGCAATGGCGCCCGACAGTATCGCCAGCCTTTGGGAAATGGTCGGCAATCCCGAAATGCTCGCCGCGTCGGGCGTGGTATCGAGCGCGAGGCTACCACATATGCCAGCTGCGCTGACGACAGCGGAGGCGCTTGTCCGCCTGCTGCGCCCCAGCGAAGTGATGGTCAGCGTCTATGGCCTGCGCGAAGGATTGCTCTACGATCAATTATCGCAATCGGTGCGTGACGAAGACCCGCTGATCGCCGCTGCGCGGCATGAGGGGAAGAGGCTGTCACGCTTTTCCTATCATGGCGATGCCATTGCCGACTGGATCGCGCCTTTGTTCGAGGCCGAACCGCTGGAGTATCAACGTCTGCGCCATGCCGCCTGCCTGCTCGCCGATTGCGCGTGGAACAGCCATCCCGAATATCGCTGCGAACATGCGGCAGAATTGGCGCTGGAGGGGAATTGGCCGGGCATGACCGCGCGCGACCGCGCCATGCTGGCAGCGGCACTGTTTACAGCCTATGGCGGCAACCGGCCTGCCCCGCCGCTGCTTGGCCTGCTTGCCGACGCGCAGGCAATCCACGCCGCGCGCCGCTGGGGTCTTGCCATCCGGCTGGCACAGCGGTTGGACGGCGGCACGGGGGTCGCGCTAACCGCGACGCGCCTGTATCAGCAGGACGGGCAAGCACGCCTCGAATATGCGCCCGATTTCAGCCATTTTGCCTCGTCAAGCGTCAAGCGGCGGCTCAAGCAATTGTCAGAGGCCATGGACGCACAAATAGTGTAAACTAGGCGCAACTACTGTGTTGAAAGACAGGTCAAAGTGCCGCACTGTGGTCTGACAATTCATCTTCCCAATCGGCCGCCCTCGTGATCCTTCGCAAGATTCTCCCCCTCCTTGCCTTGCCAATCCTTATGGCCTGTTCGGCCGACGCCGACAAGAAAGGAGGCCGCGACGGCGGGACGCCCACCATTGGCTATGTCGAACTTGCCTATAGCGATGTGCCGCTGGTCGATGAGCTGGCAGGCCGCGTCGTTGCGTTCCAATCGTCCGAGGTTCGCCCGCAGGTTGCCGGCATTGTGCGGCGGCGGCTGTTCACCGAAGGAAGCTATGTCCGCGCAGGGCAGCCGCTCTACCAGATCGACGCGCGCCTCTATCGCGCGGCGTTTAACGAGGCGAGCGCCAATCTCGCCAGCGCAAAGGCCAATGCGCAGGCAGCAAAGGTCCGCGCCGACCGTTTCCGCCCGCTTGCCGAGATGGAGGCGATATCGCAGCAGGAATATACCGACGCACTTGCCGCGGCACGCGCCGCAAACGCATCGGTCGCGCAAAGCAGCGCGCAGCTTGAAACCGCGCGCATCAGCCTTGGCTTTACCACAATCACTGCGCCGATCAACGGGCGCATCGGCCGCTCGCTTGTCACCGAAGGCGCGCTGGTGACGATGAGCCAGGCAGACCCGCTTGCGGTGATCCAGCGCATCGACACGGTCTATGTCGATATCCAGCAGGCGGGGTCAAAACTGGTCGCGCTGCGCCGCAGCCTTTCGGCGGGCGAAGCCCGCGCCGCGACTGCCGAAGCGCGGCTGACGCTGGAGGATGGCAGCACATATGGCCCATCGGGCATTGTCGAATTTGCCGAAGCGGTCACCAACGAAGCGACCGGCACAGTGACCCTGCGCGCGCGCTTTCCCAATCCCGATGGCCTGCTGCTTCCCGGCATGTTTGTCCGCGCGCAAATCTCGCAGGCCGTGAACACGCAGGCGATCCTGGTGCCGCAGGTGGCGGTATCGCGCGACGAGCGCGGCAATGCGCTTGTCTGGGTGGTGGGCAGCGACAACAAGGTGGCACGGCGCAGCATCACTGCCACACGCACGCTCGGTGCCGATTGGGTGGTGACCGAGGGGCTGAAACCCGGCGAGCGCGTGGTGACTCAAGGCGTCGCCAATCTGCGCCCGGGACAAGCGGTCAAGGCCGTCCCGGCCTCTGCAAAACAGAATATTGCGCCGCCCAACTACGGAGACAAGTCCGGGGCGGGCAAGTGATTTCGCGCGCCTTTATCGACCGGCCCATCCTTGCCTGGGTGGTGGCGATATTGACAATGCTGGCGGGGCTCGGCGCGCTGACCGCGTTGCCCGTCGAACAATATCCCGATGTCGCCCCGCCGCAGGTCAATATCCGCGCCACCTATCCCGGGGCCTCTGCCGAAACCATCCAGAACAGCGTCACGCAGATTATCGAGCAGCAATTGACGGGTATCGAAGGGCTGCTGTTTTTCAGCTCGACATCGAGCTCGCGGGGGCAAGTGACCGTCACTGCCGTATTCGAAAAGGGTGTCGATCCGGACACGGCGCAGGTGCAGGTGCAAAACCAGGTGCAGCAGGCCATAGCCCGGTTGCCGCAGCAGGTGCAGCAACAAGGGCTGCGCGTTACCAAATCCAACCCCGATACGCTGCTGATCGTTGGCGTCTATGACGAGACGCGCACGCGCACCAATCGCGATGTTTCGGACTGGCTATCTTCCAACCTGCAGGACAGGCTGTCGCGCGTCGAGGGTGTCGGAGAGGTCAATGTTTTCGGGTCCCCCTATGCCATGCGCATCTGGTTGCAGCCCGAACGGCTGGCCTCCTTCGGGCTGATCCCGTCGGATGTAACCGCCGCCATTGCTTCGCAAAATGTCGAAATCGCGGCAGGTGAAGTCGGCGCGCAGCCGCAGCCCAAGGACCAGATGCTTTCTGCCAGCGTGACCGCGCAATCGCGGCTGGAGACCCCCGAACAGTTTCAGGCCATTGTCGTCAAGACCCTGCCCAGCGGTGCCAGCGTCACCGTAGGCGATGTCGCGCGGGTGGAATTGGGATCGGAAAATTACAATGCCTCCAGCCGGATCAACGGCTTTCCCAGCTCGGGCATGGCCATCGGTCTTGCTCCCGGGGCCGACGCGCTGACCACCGCGGACCTGATCAAGGCCGAGGTCGAGCGGGCAGCCCCGAGCTTTCCCGAAGGGCTGCGCCATGCCTATGCCAATGACAGCACAGCCTTCATCCGCCTGTCGATCAGGGAGGTTGTCAAAACGCTGATCGAGGCGGTCGTTTTGGTCATCCTTGTCATGTTCCTGTTCCTGCAAAGCTGGCGCGCGACGCTGATCCCCACCATCGCGGTGCCCATTGTGCTGCTCGGCACACTCGCCATTTTCTATGTCGCGGGATTTTCGATCAATACGCTGACCTTGTTCGGGCTGGTCCTCGCCATCGGGCTGCTGGTCGATGATGCCATTGTCGTCGTCGAAAATGTCGAGCGGCTGATGGAGGAAAATCCCGAAATGACGCCGCGCGAGGCAACCATTGCCTCGATGGAGCAGATTTCGGTCGCGCTGGTCGCGATTGCAATCGTGCTGTCGGCCGTGTTCATACCCATGGCCTTTTTCGGTGGCTCGACGGGGGTGATCTACCGGCAATTTTCGATCACCATCGTGTCGGCGATGGTGCTGTCGGTTGTCGTTGCATTGATCCTCAGCCCTGCCCTGACCGCAACGCTGCTGCGCCAGCGGCACCGTGCGGATTATGATCCCAATGCCGACTGGATGCACCGGCATATGCCGCGCTTTGCCGGCTGGATCGATCGCGGGCGCGACCGCTTCAATCGCGGTTTTGCGTCGATGACCGACCGGTTCTCCAACGCTGTCGTCATCGTCGTCAACCGCAAATGGCTGTATCTCGCCATTTACGCTGCAATCTGCGCGATCCTTGCGATCCTGTTCCTCCGGCTGCCGAGCAGTTTCCTGCCCGTCGAGGACCAGGGCACGATTTCTGTGCAATATCGGCTGCCGCCCGGCGCGACACAGGCGCGCACTATCGAGGTGCAGGAATCGATCGAACGCTATTTCCAGACTTATGAGAAAGACAATTTGAAGGTGATGTTCACCGTCACCGGCGGTGGCGGCGGAGGCGGCGCAACGGGGCAGAATACCGGGCAGGGCTTCGTCAATCTTGCCGACTGGTCGAAACGGACTGCACCGGAGGATAGCGCCGAGGAAATCGTTGCGCGCGCAAGTGGCGCATTCCGCAATTTCCGCGATGCGCAGGCCTTTGCCCTGCAGCCGCCAGCCATTCGCGGTCTTGGCCAGTCAAACGGCTTCCAGATGGAGTTTTTGAACAGCAGCAACATGCCGCGCGAGCAATTTTTGGAGGCGCGCGAAAAATTGCTGGCGGCCGCGCGCAACGATCCCATGCTGACCTCGGTCCGGTTGAGCGATCTTCAGGATGTCCCCACGCTCGATGTCGATATTGACAATGCGAAGCTCGCCGCGCTTGGCCTTTCGCAGGCTGACGTCAATTCGACGCTCTCGATTGCCTGGGGCGGACGCTATGTGAACGACTTTATCGACCGGGGCCGCGTGAAGCGTGTGTTCGTGCAGGGCGATGCGCCCTACCGCTCGTCCCCCGATGATCTGGAACAATGGTTCGTCCGCACCAATGGCGGTGAGATGGCACCTTTTTCGGCCATCGCATCGCTGGGCTGGGCGACCGCGCCGGCAACATTGTCGCGCTTTCAGGGCCTGCCATCCTTCCAGTTTCAGGGGCAGGCGGCAGAGGGGGTGAGTTCCGGCGAAGCAATGGACCGGCTGGCGGAACTTGCAGCGGATATTCCGGGCACATCAGTCGCCTGGTCGGGCCTGTCTTTTCAGGAGCGGCTTTCCGCAGGGCAGGCGCCCCTGCTCTATGGGCTGTCGCTGCTCGTGATTTTCCTCTGCCTTGCCGCGCTCTATGAAAGCTGGTCGATCCCGGTTGCCGTACTGCTGGTCATTCCGCTGGGACTGGTCGGCGCGGTCTTTGCGGTAACGCTGCGCGGCCTTGAAAATGACGTTTACCTGCAGATCGGCCTGCTGACGACAATGGGCCTTGCCGCCAAAAATGCGATTTTGATGATCGAATTTGCCGAACGGCTGGAAAAGGAAGGCAAGCGCGTCATCGATGCAGCGGTCGAGGCAGCACGCCTGCGCCTCCGCCCGATCCTGATGACCAGCCTTGCTTTCGCATTCGGTGTTTTGCCGCTGGCGCTATCGAGCGGAGCCGGGGCAAACAGCCGGATCGCGATTGGCACATCGGTGATCGGGGGAATGGTGACGGCAACGATCCTCGCCATTTTCTACATTCCGCTCTTCTTCGTGCTGGTGCGCCGCAGCGTGCGTGACGGCCTTGCGAAGGTGAATGCGCGGCTCGAAGAACGCAGGGCGAGGCGGGCATGACGATGCGGGCTGTCCTTCTCTCGCTCACCTTGCTGGCATTGGCCGGCTGCTCGATGACGCCGCGCTATGAACGACCGGCAGCCCCCATCCCCGAAAGCTGGCCCGTCGGCGATGCCTATCTGCAACAGCAGGAGGCAGCCCTGCCCGCGCTAGGCTGGCGCGAACTGTTCGCCGATGCGCGGCTTGCCAGCCTGATCGATGCAGCGCTTGCCAACAACCGCGACCTGCGCGTCGCGAGCGCCAATGTTGCCGCCGCGCGGGCCCGCTACCGGGTGCAACGCGGCAGCCAGCTTCCCGCGCTCGATGCCAGCGCAGGCGCCTCGGTGACCGATAATGGCAGCGGCAATTTCTCCCTCGCGCTTGCTCCCTCGTTCGAGCTCGACCTGTTCGGCCGCATCGCGGCGCTGACCGAAGCGCAACAGCAGCTTTATTTCGCGACCGAGGCAGGCGCGCGGGCCACAAGGTTGACGCTGGTCGGCGATGTGACCGAGGCCTGGTTGACTTATGCCGCCAATGCCAGCCTGCTGGCGATAGCCGAAGCCACCGCCGCCAATGCACGGCGAAGCGTGACGCTGACCCGCGCGCGGCTGGAGGGCGGCATATCCCCGCGCACCGACCTGCGCCAAGCGGAGCAGATATTGGCGACCGCAGAGGCAGATATTGCGCGGCTGACGACGGACCTGGCGCAGACGATCAACGCGCTTGAACTGCTGACCGGCGGCCCGGTTGACCGCGCGCTACCTCCCGCCAGCCTGGCCGAGGCCGCGCCTGCCATTGGCGACGTTCCCGCGGGCCTGCGTTCGGACATATTGCTGCGCCGCCCGGATGTTGTCGCGGCCGAATATCGGCTGCGCGCCGCCAATGCGGAGATTGGCGCGGCGCGCGCGGCGCTCTTCCCCTCGATCAGCCTGACCGGGCTCGTCGGCCTCGCCAGCGATGCGCTGGACAGCCTGTTTAGCGGCGATGCCTTCGGCGCGTCGGCAGGTGCGGATGTCCGCGCATCGATATTCCGCGGCGGCGCGTTGCGCGCAGGCGTCGCGGTCAGCGAGGCGGAGCGGGACGCAGCGCTCGCCGCTTATGAAGGCGCAATCCAGGCGGCCTTCCGCGACGTCGCCGACGCACTTGCCCGCGCGGGCACCATTGGCGAGGAAGAACGCAGCGTGCGCGCGCTTGTCGATGCGGCGGACGATACGCTGCGCCTGACCGACGCCCGCTATCGCGGCGGCGTAGACAGTTTCCTTGCCCGCCTGGACGCCGAACGATCGCTATATCAAGCGCAACGCGCGCTGATCGCGACCCAGCTCGACCGCGCCATCAACCGGGTCACTCTCTATCGCGCAATTGGGGGGGATCCGTCCTTTGGCCCGTAACCTTTTAGAAGGCGCGCGAAAGTTGGCGCTGAAAGCTTTAACCTGAAGCTCGCCCCTGCGCTATCGCTCCGGGCGTTTTCCCTAAAATCGCCCCCCGGGGCGATTTCGTCACGGAAAAACTGGTGCCCAGGAAGTGGACTAGCCTCAAAAAAGGCCCTGCCGACATGATTCACTGAACGAGTTTCGGTTCCTTTGTATATGTAGGCACCTTCCAATTTGGCTGGACCAATCTAACGATATTGGTATAGGACTTACGAAAGTTCACGAAAGAGGTGAGATGAAACGGCGAACTTTCCTCCTAGGCGCGGCCTTGGCATCAGGTTTGGCGCTGCCGGGGTGGGCACAAATTGGCCCCGCGCAGCGCGGCAAAGACGGGCTCCTCCGCTTTGCCGACGAGTCGCCATTGATCGATTTCCGCAGTTTCTTGTCCGATCCTGTGATGCTGAAATCAGCGGAAATACTCGTCGTTGGCGACCGCAAGCATCAGTTTATTCGCGTGACATCGACCGATGGTCATCAAGGCGTGATCAAGGCAAACAGCCGGATGGAAGAAGTGACGAGCCTGTTCCACCAGATTGCCGTTCCCGCATTTTCCAACCGCGACCTTCGCGATTTGCAGGCGATCATCGCCGATGTGTACCGCGCGCAATATAAATTTGCCGGCCTAGCTTTCTGGACGGCTATCGGTCATCTTGAACTTGCCGCCTGGGACATGCTGGGCAAGGCGGCGAACAGACGCTGCGTCGATTTCATGGGGCCGGTTCTGCGCACCGAAATCCCTATCTATGTTTCCAGCCTTGATCGCAGATCGACACCTGAAGAAGAGATTGACGCCATCCGCAAGGCTGTTGCCGAAACCGGCGCGACTGGCTGCAAAATCAAGGCAGGCGGGCGGATGAGCCGCAATGTCGATGCCTATCCGGGGCGCACCGAGGCGTTGATTCCGGCGGTGCGCAAGGCGTTCGGCGACGATTTCACAATCTATGTCGATGCCAATGGCTCCTATGATGCGCCCGCCGCGATCGAGCTGTGCCGGATGCTCGAGGACCATGGCGTCGCGATCCTTGAGGAGCCCTGTCCGCACGAGGATGTCGAAATGACCGCGCAGGTGGTCGAGCGCACGAAACTCAAGATCGCAGGCGGCGAGCAGGACGGATCGATGGAGCGGTGGCGCTGGTATATCGAGAATAAGGCGCTCGACATATTGCAACCCGATTTCATGTATAATGGCGGGATGCTGCGCACGCTGCATGTCCAGCGCATGGCGGCGAGCGCCGGGGTGCCGGTGGCACCGCATTATCCGCGCAACGGGATCGAGACGGTCGAACTGCTGCACTTCGCGGCGCAGGCCAGCAATCTTTATGGGTTGCAGGAATATCGCATGAAGCCGCGCATACTCGATTTCGGCCACAGCCCGGTTTTGACGCCCAAAGACGGCAAGCTGACGCTGCCCGAAGGCCCCGGTTTCGGCGCGAGTTTCGATCCCGATATGTGGAAGAACGCGGCGCGTCTGTGATCAGGATCTCAGCGTGTCAGCGAAAGTTTCAGGACCGGAGTTGGCCGTCGGCTGCACCGCTTTCCCATCCACAAACACATTTTCAAAACTGAGCGAAACCGCATTGCGGCTACGCAGCGGGGTCTTGGCCTTGCCGATCACGGTATTTGAAACGCGGACCCGGCCCAGCGGGGCGTTGGCAGCGCCGACGAAGCTCAGGCCGACGATTGCCTCGCCGCAGGAAAGGTTCTCGATCTGCACATTGTCGAACCTTGTCGGAAAATTGCCGCCACGATAGCCGTGATAGTCGGTGGTAAAGCTGATCGCTGCCTGTGCGCTGCCGATGGCAATGTCGCGGATGAAGATGTCGGTGATCGCGCCGCCGCGGTCCATGTTCGATTTGAAATAGGCGCCATGGATAACATCGTTCATCTCGTAACGTTCGACAAAGACATGGTGCACCCCGCCCGACATTTCGCTGCCGATGGCAAAGCCGCCCCCCGCCGTTCCGCGATATTCGCAATCGCGCACCACGATGCGCGATGAGGCGCGGCCGACGCGCCAGCCATCCTGATCGCGCCCAGCCTTGATCGCCACGCCGTCGTCGCCGACATCGAAAATGCAGCGCTCGATCAGCACATTGGTCGAGCTGTCGGGATCGATCCCGTCGCTGTTTAGATGATCGCTTTTCAGGGACACATTACGAACGGTGACATGATCGCAATAGACCGGATGGATCATCCAGAAGGTCGAATCGATGAAGCGTGGGCCATCGATCAGGATGCGCTGGCAGTTCACGAACTGGACAAAGCCAGGGCGGAGGAAGTGGCCGGGACCGAAACGGCGCTCGCTGACCGGCACGCCTTCCGCGCCCATTTTGCGCAGCAACTGCTGGCTATCGCGCTGCTTCGGGCGCCATATGAAAAAGCCTTCAAACCCCTGTCCGTCGATGGTGCCCTTGCCGGTGATGGCGATATCGGTCGCGCCATGGGCATAGATCAGCGGCGAATAGTTCCAGCACTCGGTGCCTTCCCAGCGCGTAAAGACCATCGGCAGATAGTGGTCTGGATCGCGGCTGAATTTGAGGTGCGTGCCTTCGGGGACATGAAGCCCGATGCGACTTTTGAAATGGATGGGGCCGTTGCTGGTCCATTCTCCCTTAGGCAGGACAATGGTGCCGCCTTTAGCGCCCAGCCGTTCCATCGCCGCGATTATCGCACCCCGAATTACGCCGTCAGCGGGCGGTTCGAGCCGCAGCTTGCGCTTACCAATCCGTGGGTGTTGAATGCCGCGAACAATTTCTTGCGCTTTCGCCCATGGATCACCCGCCTTGCGCGCCCATGCGGGGCTTGCGACAAACGCCGCGAGCGCACTTCCGCCCAGTAGCAAGGTGCGCCGTTCGATCACTCCTTTACTTTCTTCCCATAGAAATCGCGGAGTACGGCAAAAGCGGCCTTGCGTTCACCGGTTTCGCTGATCAGCCCTTTTCGATTCCAATATTGCTGGTATTTCCCGTGCCAACGCCGCGGCGATCGGAAATCCTTCAAGAGCCAGGGCGACAGGCCGACACAGCCCTCGGTGCGTTCGACCAATTTCAATGTCTCTTCATAAAGCCAGGCCTGGAAATCCTCGGTCCAGAATTTTTCCTTCGGCCCGCGATTGCCCGCAAGCGCATCGGCCCCGAATTCGGAGAACATCAACGGTTTGTCATAAGGCGTTGTGAAGCTCACCTGATCGAGCTCGTTTGCCTTGCGCTTCGAGTACCAGGCTTCGTATTGGTTGACGGCCAGCACATCGAGATATTCACCCAAAGGATCAGTGACAGCAAAGACGCTTTGCCCCTCTTTCGCGCCACCGACATCGACATTCTTGTTGAGCGCGGCGGTGATGAGCCGGGTTGGGTCGAGCTTGCGGCTATCGTCGATCAAGGCCTTCAAAAAGCGCGTGCGCGACTCTTCCTGCGGCGTCTCATTGGCGACCGACCATAGACCGATGGAGCAGCGGTTGCGATCGCGCAGGATCATGTCCGCCATCATCGAGCGCGCAAGGCTCAGCGTATGGGCGCTGTCATAACGAACCTGTTCCCAATAGACCGGGATTTCGGACCAGACGATCAGGCCCATTTCATCGGCCAGCCGCAGCGTCACCTCGCTATGCGGATAATGGGCGAGGCGGACGAAGTTGCAGCCCAGCGCCTTTGCCTCTTCCAGCAAGCGGCGCGCATCGGCTTCGGTCATGCGGCGGGTGCCGACCGGGCCAATGGGTTCTTCATGGATGCTGATTCCGCGCAGGTAAATCGGCTTGCCGTTGAACAGCAATTCGCGCCCGCGCGTGGCTATGCTGCGCAGGCCGATCCGGTCGGTCACGACATTGCCCGCCGCCTCGATCCGCACATCGTGCAATACCGGCTTTTCCGGAGACCAGAGCGCGAGCCGGTTGCGCGCGCGCATCCGGGCGACACCCGACGGGTCGGTTTTGCCAGTCAGTTTCAACGTGCCGATGCGCAGCAATACGGCAATGTCTGCGATCGCCGGTGCCAGCGTCACATCGACGACGATCTCATCACCTTCCAGTCGGATAAACCAGTCGGCGATATGGCGCTCAGGCAAATCGACCAGCCAGACAGACCGGGTGACGCCACCATAATTGTGCCAGTCTGTATAATCGGTCGGCACCGCCTCAGCATGGTGGCGGCTGTCGGCGCAGATGGTGATGGCATTTTCGCCGACCGTCAATCTGTCGGTCACATCGATGGCAAAGGGGGTGAAACCGCCCTCATGCTCGCCGACCTTCTCGGCATTCAGCCAAATGGTGGCGTGATAATTGATGCCCTCGAATGCCAGCAGCTTGCGCGCCAAGGGCTGTTTTTCGGCGACGAATGTGCGGCGAAAATAGACGGGGCCATCATACCACAACAGTTCCGGCGCATGGCTGTTCCAGTCGCGGGGCAGATCGATGACCGGGCTTTCTTCCCAGTCATATTCGACCAGCGGTCCGGTCTCGGGTGGGCGGAAATTCTTCCAGAAGGTGCGGCGGTCGTTATTGCCGCGCTTCGCCGCGTCATAGGGATCGAGGATATAGCGCCACGGCCCGTCGAGGCTTTGCTTGCGCCGCGCCGGCAGATGGAGCAGCGGGCGCGCCTGCTTGGCGGGCTCGACCTTCCATTGCGCGCCGGCAGGCAGTGACAACGCCACTGCTGCCAGCGCGCTCCCCCGAAACAGATTGCGGCGCGATACGCTCATGGAAAGGCTGCCGCATAAAGTGCGAGGAAGCGGACCGCGAACAGATTGCCGAGGTCGCGCTGGATAATATTCCCGCCCTTGATCCGCCGCTCAATCACCAACCCGCGCAAATTGGGATCGGGATGGTCGGCGGGGTAGCGATTGGCAATCAGCCAGCGGGCAGCGGCGTGGATCTGCGGATCGAACTCGCCATGCCCCTCTGCGCGGAGGCCCAGCCAGAGGATACCGGCAAAGGCCGTGGCCGAACCTGTGGGTGAGGTTGAGCCGCCCTTGCCGTTAACATTCTGAACATAATCGAAGCTGCCATCGGGCTTCATGAACTTCACATTTGCGCGTGCCGTCGCAAGCGCACTTTCCAAAAAGCGGCGGTCCTTGCTTTCCCAATACTGGCGCAGCATCGCCTCGGCGTTCCATGTGTTGAAGCGCGGATGGACGGTGCCATCGTCCGGGTTGTTCGGCTCGAACTCCATCCACAGTCCGTCGGTTCCTTGACGTTGCATGGTGGCAAGCGCCAGCCTGTCATGCGCCTCACACAAACTTTCGCGTTTCAAGTGAAGACAGGCATCGAGGAAGGGCGAACCTTCGATATTGGGGCGAGCAACCTGCGTCAGCTTGGCTTTGGCGACGTCATGATGCGGGGATTTGTCGGTCCAGATCGTGCCGGTGTCGGGGTCGAGAATGTTGTAATAGAGTTCTTCGCCCGGCACCTTCGTGCTTTCAGCCAGCCAGACAATCGCCCTTGATGCAACATCGGCATAGCGCGCGTCGCCGGTAACACGAGAAAGATGAAAAAGACCGGGGGAGCCATTGCCTACCGTCGTGAAATTTATCAGTCGCCCCAATCGATCACCATGCGCGGCATTGATCATGCCCTTGAACGGACCGTCCTTCAATTCAAGCCCGACCCAGTAATCGCCTGCCTGCCTTGCGCGAACGAGATAGCGTTTCTCACCTGTCACCTCATGCGCCCAAAGCAAGGCCTTGATCGCTTGACCGCTATGCCAGGCAACCTCATATTCGCGCCATTCACCGGACTTCCAGTCATAGTCGCCGCGCGCTTTGCCTTCATCATCGAGCAGCACCCTGTCGATGCTGTCCGCAATCTCGACGATGGTGGCCTTGACTTCAGTCGAAGGAACAGGCTCAACGGCATTGCCCGGTGCCGCAGCAACGACCAGCAAGGCCGTAAAAAGGGCCCTCACATTGCTGCTCCTGGCACCCAGGGGACAAACTCCTCGTCGCCAATGCCATTGAGTTCAGACGCGGTCTTCTCTCCGCTGGCAACGCGCAACAGTGTCGCGAAAATCTCTTCGCCCAGCTCGGCCATTGTCGCATCGCCGTTAATCAGGCGACCGCAATCGATGTCGATATCATCGGGCATGCGCGCAGCCAGCGCGCTGTTCGAAGCGAGCTTCAGCGTCGGCGCAGGCTTCGATCCGAAGACCGAGCCGCGCCCGGTGGTGAATGCGATCAGGTTTGCTCCACCCGCAATCTGCCCCGTCGCCGAGCAGGGGTCATAGCCCGGCGTATCCATGAAACTGAGGCCCGGTGTCTTGATAGGCGCGGCATAATCGATGACGTCGCGCAATGGGGAGTTACCCGATTTTGCGACCGCGCCCAGCGATTTTTCAAGAATGGTCGTAATCCCGCCGGCGATGTTTCCCGGCGAAGGATTATTGTTGAGGTCTGCTCCATCGCGCGCGGCATAGTCCTCCCACCATTTGAGGCGCTCGATCAGCGCCTCGGCGACATCGCGGCTGACCGCGCGTTCGAGTAGCAGATTCTCTGCCCCGAAAATTTCCGGGGTTTCGGAAAGCACAACCTTGCCGCCCGCAGCGACTAAATAGTCCGCTGCAAGGCCAAGCGCCGGATTGGCGGTCAGCGCCGAATTGCCATCCGAAGCGCCGCATTGCAGCCCGAGCGTCAAATTTGCCGCCGATTGCGGGGTACGTCGCGCCTGATTGGCGAGCGGCAGCATTTCCTTCACGATGGCAATGCCGCGTTCGATCGCCCCCCGCGTCCCGCCCTCACCCTGGATCGTCATCGCGCGCAGCGTGTCGCCAGGCTCCAGCCCCTGGTCGGCGAGCAGCGGATCGATCTGGTTCACCTCGCAGCCAAGGCCGACGACCAGTATTGCACCGAAATTCGGGTGTCGCGCATAGCCGCCGATCGTCCGGCGCAGATTGTCCATCCCGCGCCCCGCCTTCGCCATGCCGCAGCCCGACATATGGCTGAACGCGACTACGCCATCGATATGGGGATAATCCGCCAGACGTTCCTCATCGAAATGGTCGGCAATGCGCCGGGCAACTGTTGCCGAGCAATTCACCGAAGTCAGGATGCCGATATAGTTGCGCGTTCCGACCCGGCCATCGCCACGGTCATAGCCCATGAATTCGGCGGCGCGGGGCGGGGCTTCAACAAATCGGCTGCCGAACGCCTCACGGTCAGCCTGACCTGAAAAACTGACATTGTGCACATGCACATGCGCGCCCGCCGCTATGGGTTGGGAGACGACTCCGATAGGCTGCCCCAGCTTGATAAGCGGCTCGCCTGCGGCGAGATCCCGCAATGCGACCTTGTGCCCGGCGGCGATTGGCTCCAGCGTCAGTACGCCGCCCAGATCGAATCCAGCGGGAAGGTCGGTCAGCGCAACGGCAACCCCATCCTTGGCCGACGCCCTGATATGGGTCATCGCTTCGTTCATCGTGGCATTACGTCCAGCAACAGTTCGCGCAGCCAGCTTTCCCGACCGAGCGAACCAAAGACCGGCTCAATCGCCATCGCATTGCCCACCAATTCCGCCGGATTGTCATTCGCCGCTGCGACTAGCCTTGCTGCCAACGGATCGTTGACGAACGGGCCTGAAAAATGGCGCATCCATGCGGCAAGACCTGTTGCCGCCGCGCGCGGTGTCTTGCCGGCTGCATGCAGATCGGAAATTGTGCCGAGCAGGCGCTGCGGCAGTTTCTGCGATCCGTCCATCGCAATCTGGGCAAGGCGATGCTGCAGGGCGGCGTTGCGAAACCGCGCCTTGAGCGCCTCGGCGTAGCTTACTGGATTGAGGCCGGGGATAACAGGGAGCGTCGCCGCTGCTTCTTCCATAAGCGCATCGACGACCGGTGCGATGCGCGGATCTGCCATCGCCTGATCAACAGTTTCATGCCCATAGAAAAGACCCAGATAGGCGATGGTCGAGTGGCTGCCATTGAGCATGCGCAGCTTGGCGAGTTCGAACGGGCGTACGTCGGCCACCAACTGCGCGCCAACGCACTCGAAGGCCGGGCGCGGTCCCGCAAAATCATCCTCGATCACCCATTGGCTGAACGGTTCGGCCTTGACCATGCCAAGGTCGGTAACGCCGATCCGCGCCGCAAGCTTAGCCAAATCGGCATCGGTTGTTGCAGGCACGATGCGGTCGACCATCGTTGCGGGGAAAGAAGCGTTGACCGCCAGCCAGTCACTCGCATCAGGCGCGGCCTTTGTCACAAAATCGCCCAACACCGATTTGAGCACGGCGCCATTGTGCGGCAGGTTATCGCAGCTCATCAGTGTGAGGGGCCCCGCGCCGGTCTCCATCCGCTGCTTTAAGCCTGCAGCAAGATAACCAATCGCGCTTTTGGGGGAAATGAGGTTGCCGAGATCATGGACGATATCGGGATGATCCCAGTTGATCTTGCCGCTCGCGGGATCGTGGCAATAGCCCTTTTCGGTAATGGTCAGCGAGACGATATGTGTGGCGGGTGCGGCAATGGCATCGATGACGGCTTGCGGGTTTTCGGGCGCGACGAGAATATCGGCTACCGAACCGATGATGCGCAACCGCTCCTCATCGCCATCGCGCTCGACCAGCGTGTACAGGCCATCTTGCGGCTGCAATTGATCGCGCACCCCCGGCGAACGGAGCGACACGCCCAATATGCGCCAGTCGCCCGCGCCCTTTGCCAGCAGATCGTCAACATAGACCGCCTGATGCGCCCGGTGGAACGCACCTAGCCCCAAATGGACGATGCCGACGCCGATTGTAGCGGGGTCGTAGCCGGACCGCCTTACATCGGCGGGGAGCTTTTCAAGGCTGCGCGCGGACAGCCTCATAGTTTGTACGCCTTTTTGGCGAGGTTATAGGCCAGATCGACTGCCAGTTCTGCCGCCTCGTCCTCCTCGATCCGGTGATCCGCAACCAGTTCCGCCAGCCAGTTGCAATCCATCCGCCGCGCCACATCGTGACGGGCGGGGATCGAGAGGAAGGCGCGGGTGTCGTCGTTGAAGCCGACGGTGTTGTAGAAGCCGGCGGTTTCGGTCGTCATCTGGCGGAACCGGCGCATCCCTTCGGGGCTGTCATGAAACCACCAGCTGGGGCCAAGTTTCAGGCAGGGATAATGCCCGGCGAGCGGTGCAAGTTCGCGAGCATAGACGCTTTCGTCAAGCGTGAAGAGAATGATCGTCAACCCGGCCTCGTTGCCTACAACATCGAGAAGCGGCTTCAAGGCCCGAACATAATCAGTGCGCGTCGGGATATCCGCGCCTTTGTCGCGGCCATAGTTTTCGAAAATGTGCCGGTTATGGTTGCGGAATGAGCCGGGATGAATTTGCATCACCAGCCCATCATCAAGGCTCATTTTTGCCATTTCGGTCAGCATTTGCGCACGGAAAAGCTCGGCGTCATCCGCGCTGACTGGGCCGGTAGTCACGCGGCGAAACAGCGCTTCGCATTCGCTGCCTGAAAGATTTGCGGTCGCCGCCGTGCCATGGCCATGATCGGTCGAGGTCGCGCCATGCTCGGCAAAATAGGCGCGGCGCTTGCGATGCGCGGCGAGATAACCCTGCCAGCTTAGCGTGTCTTCGCCCGTCAGCTCGGCTAGCGCCTTCAGATTGTCGGCAAAACCTTCAAATTCGGGATCGATCACGCCATCGGGGCGATAGGCAGTGACGACCTTTCCGGCCCATTCGCCGCTGACATTGGCCGCCATGATCTTTTTATGATGCGCCAGTTCGTCGAGCGCGCCTTCGGTCGTGGCAATCACTTCGATATTGTAGCGATCGAACAGCGCGCGGGGACGGAAAGCATCGGTCTTCAGGGCGGCGTCGATGGTGTCATAATAAAGATCTGCGGTGTCGGCACTGAGCCTTACATCAAGGCCGAAAACCTCAGCAAACACCCAGTTGAGCCAGGTTTGCGAGGGCGTGCCGCGAAACAAATGGAAATTCTGCGCGAACAGCCGCCAGACCGCGCGCGGGTCTACGTCAACGCGGTTGCCGTTGATATCTGGAATGCCCAGCTGCTCTAGCTTGATGCCCTGCGAATAGAGCATTCGATAGACATAATGATCCGGCTCGACGAAAAGCGCCGCCGGATTGGCAAAGGGTTCATTGTCCGCAAACCAGGCGGGATCAGTATGTCCGTGCGGGCTGATGATTGGAAGATCTTTGACTTCCGCATAAAGCCTGCGCGCAATGGCCCGCACGCCTTCATTGGGCGTGAAGAGACGGTCAGGGTTGAGGTTAAGCGATTTGGTCATACTTCCGACAATCCGCAGAACTAAAGTGCGCCGCGCCCGCCGAATCGCGATCGCTGTTCGGCGACGCGCGCCTTTGCAGCCTCGATTGCTTCGACTTCGGACGAATCGAGCAAATAATCGAGCACCCTGCTCAAATGATGGCGCATGGCAGCGCGAGCAGCGGCGGGATCGCGGCTCGCGAGTGCGTCGACAATCGCCTTATGCTCGTTAATGACCGGCTGATTTCCCCGGCTGCGTGACTTGTCAAAAAGGCGAACGCATTGCGGCGAGCGGTTGCGGATCGTCCAGAGCTGCTCGACCATCGCAACCATGGCGCTGTTACGGGTGCAAATAGCGATGCGTTCGTGGAACTGGCGATCGATCAACTCGCCGCTACCATCGCCTTTGGCATTGGCCTTGTCCATTTCGGCCAGCAGCCGTTCGAGATCTGCAATATCGCTATCGATCGCGTTGACAGCGGCAAGCGCCGCCACCTCCCCCTCAATGAGAAGCCGCGCTTCAGTGAGTTCAAATGCCCCTATATCCATTTCAATCGGGATCATCTTGCCCTTTGGCTGCGCGCTGGTCACATAAACGCCGGAACCAATGCGCACCTCGACCACGCCCTGAATTTCGAGTGCAATAATGGCTTCGCGGATCGTTGTGCGGCTGACATCGAATTGCTCGGCGAGATCGCGTTCGGCGGGCAGCCGGTCGCCGGGCTTGTAATCGCCGGCGGCAATGGCTTTGGCGAGTCGTTCGGCGACTGCCTGATAAAGCCGCGATAATTTTTGCGATGTCGACATCAGAATCCATCCAAGAGGCACTTGAGCGGGTAGCCTATGCCAGCCTCTGACAGGGGTCAAGAGAATTGGTCCAGCCATTTCATAAAACTTGACAGGCCAATTTGCTGTGGCCAAGTAGCCGCGCCTGTTAGCTGGAGAGAATAATGCGGATTGAATCGGCCAAAGTCATCGTCACCAGCCCTGGCCGGAATTTCGTGACTCTCAAGATATTCACCGATCAAGGCGTTTACGGGATCGGGGACGCGACGCTGAATGGGCGTGAGTTATCGGTCGTCGCCTATCTCGAAGATCATGTCATCCCTTGCCTGATAGGCAAGGACCCCCGGCGCATCGAGGACATCTGGCAGTATCTCTATCGCGGTGCTTATTGGCGGCGCGGGCCGGTGACGATGCGCGCCATTGCGGCAGTCGATGTGGCGCTTTGGGATATCAAGGCAAAGATGGCAGGGATGCCGCTTTATCAACTGCTTGGCGGGCGCAGCCGCGATGGCATCATGGTCTATGGCCATGCCAATGGCAGCGACATTGAGGAAACCGTTGACGCCGTCGGCCACTATATCGACATGGGTTATAAGGCGATCCGTGCACAAACGGGGGTGCCAGGGATAAAGGATGCCTATGGCGTCGGGCGCGGCAAGCTTTATTATGAGCCTGCCGATGCAGCGCTTCCGAGCGTCACTGGCTGGAATACGCGCAAGGCGCTCAATTATGTGCCCAAACTGTTCGAGAAATTGCGTGCGACCTACGGTTTCGACCATTATCTGCTGCACGACGGCCACCACCGCTACACGCCGCAAGAGGCCGCAAACCTTGGCAAGCTGCTGGAACCCTATCAGCTTTTCTGGCTGGAGGACTGCACACCTGCCGAGAACCAAGAGGCGTTCAAGCTGGTGCGACAGCACACGACAACGCCGCTCGCTGTTGGCGAAATTTTCAACACGATCTGGGACTGCAAGGATCTGATCCAGAACCAGCTTATCGACTATATCCGCTGCACCATCGTCGGTGCGGGCGGGGTGACGCATTTGCGGCGCATCGCTGACCTCGCGTCGCTCTATCAGATCCGCACCGGCTGCCACGGCGCAACCGACCTGTCTCCAGTTACCATGGGAACCGCGCTTCATTTTGACACCTGGGTCCCCAATTTCGGCATCCAGGAATATATGCGCCATACCGAAGAGACCGACGCAGTCTTCCCGCACGACTATTATTTTGAAAAAGGTGAATTATTCTGCGGCGAAGCCCCCGGTCATGGCATCGATATCGACGAGGATCTCGCCGCCAAATATCCCTATAAGGCTGCCTATCTTCCAGTCGCCCGGCTGGAGGATGGCACGATGTGGAACTGGTAAGACCGGTGACGCAACTCGTCTGCTTTGGGGAATGCATGGCAGAACTTAGCCGGACCATGCCGAACGGTACGGGCTGGGCGCTGGACTATGCCGGCGACAGTTATAATGTTGCGGTTTACGCGCGACGCATGGGACTTCCGACAGCCTATATGACCGCGATTGGGCGGGACGAATTCAGCGATGACATGTTCCGCCAATGGCAGAATGAGGATATCGATACTTCACTGGTGGTTCGCCATCCCGACCGGACCGTCGGCTTATATGCTATCCGCGTCGATAATGCAGGCGAACGCAGTTTTACCTACTGGCGCTCACATTCGGCAGCGCGCGAATTTTTTGCCTGTCCTGGCTATGCTGACGCATTAGCCATCGCCGCGAGGTCACCATTATTCTATCTTTCTGGCATCACGCTGTCATTATTCGGAGCGTCTGACCATGAACGCATCATGGACCTTGCTCGCGCAGTGCGACAGAATGGCGGTAAAGTCATTTTCGACACAAATTTTCGTCAGCAAGGTTGGCGGAGCAAGGCAGAAGCCAGAGACCTGTTCACAGCATTTGGGCGGTTGACGGATATCGTCCTGCCGACGCTGGAGGATGACCGCAATCTTTTTGGCGACGTGAATGCGGACAGCTGTGCTCAACGCTGGCTAGCGCTAGGAGCACGCGAAGTGGCAGTTAAACTGGGTCCAGAGGGTGCCCATATCGCAACCGGTGCAGAGCAGCGGCAAATCGCGGCATGCGCTGTAGGCAAAGTCAAGGACACAACAGGCGCAGGCGATTCATTCAACGCAGCCTATCTTGTGTCACGCCATTACGGCAAACCGCCTTTCGAGGCAGCTGAGGCGGGGGCATTGCTCGCGGCAAACGTGGTGCAGCAGTCCGGGGCCATTTTGCCGCGCGAGCTCATGCCGACGCGGCTAACCCGTTAGCCACGTCGATGCAGCGTCCACTGAACAATCTTTGCCGCAGTGCAATTGGCCTGTCGGGAATCTGGCAAATTGCCTTTGATCCGGATGGGATGGGTGAAGACCGCGACTGGCCGCAGGGCATCGACAAATCCCGATCATACGCCATCGCGGTTCCCGGTAGCTGGAACGAACAGCTCGCCGAGGCGGGCTATATGAATTATTGCGGCGATGCCTGGTATGAAACGCGGTTTTTCGTGCCCGAAATCGCAGACGATCGCATGTTTTCGCTCTATTTTGGTTCTGTAGACTATCGCGCCGACATTTGGGTCAACGGCAAATTTGCTGGCAGCAGCAGCGCTGCAATGTTGCCCATCGAAATCCCGCTCAATGGGCTGGTCACGTCGGGTACGGAGGCGGTGCTTGTCGTGCGCGTCAATGCAAGCCTCGATCCCGACGGCCCGACGCAAGGCATCACACAAGCGACCTACCAGGAGCAAAAGCGCCCGCGCGACGAATATCTACCCGCAGTTCGCTTCGACTTTTTCCCCTTTGGGGGGCTTAATCAGCCCATTTATCTGACTAGCAAACCTACCGCGCACATCGAAGACTATAGCGTCGTCAGCGACATGGCCGGCATTTCAGTGCGCGTTGAGGCGCAGGCCGGGGCCAGCGTCCATGCGCGGCTCATCGGCGGCGATGCTGTCGAGGCGTCATCCGGCCTGTCGGGTGGCTGCGCGTCGCTGCATCTGGCTCCCACCACACCGCGGCTCTGGTCGCCCGAAAGCCCCTATCTATACCGCCTCGAAATCGACTTGCTGGATGAAGCCGGCACCTTGCTCGACCGGGTCAGCCAGCGCATCGGCCTGCGCGAATTTTGCGTTCAGGGAACGCAATTGCTGCTTAACGGGCAGCCCATCCAGCTGCGCGGTTTTGGCAAGCATGAGGAAGGCCCGCTGCATGGGCGTGGCCTGAACTTGCCCCAGCTGGTCAAGGATTTCCACCTGCTCAAATGGCTGGGCGCCAATTCAGTGCGCACCTCGCATTATCCCTATAGCGAGGAATTTCTCGATCTGGCCGATGAGTTCGGCATTTTGGTGATCGACGAGGCCTTCTCGATCAACCTCGACTTCAGGTTCGTTAATGACACGACGCTCGCCAACCATAAGGCGGCGATTTCCGAGCTGATTGCGCGCGACAGGAACCGCACCTGCGTTGTCGCCTGGTCGCTGGCGAACGAGCCGGGCTATTTGGCGGAACCCGAATATCGGCAAAAGTCCGCTCCCTATTGGAAAGCGGTTTTCGCGCACGCGCGCGCGCTCGATCCGACCCGCCCGATGACGCATGCCAATGTCGGCTATGCGGGCAATGACGATCCGGCCTTCGCCGAATCCGACATCGTTGGCTTGAACCGCTATCATGGCTGGTACAGCGAACCTGCCCAGCTCGACCGCGCCACCAAGCGGCTGCGCGCCGATTTCGATGCAGTTGCGGTGCATGGCAAGCCCATTGTCCTGTTCGAATTCGGTGCCGATGCACTGGCCGGGCAGCATGCAAGTTACGACCAGCTCTTCACAGAAGAATATCAGGCGCGCTTCATCGAAGCCTATTGGGCGGAGATTGAAGCGCATCAAGCGGTCGCGGGCGGGCATGTATGGAACTTCGCCGATTTCCGCACCGCGCAGCATGGCAGGCGGGTCGTCCATAATCTGAAAGGCGTATTTACGCGCACGCGTGAGCCCAAAATGGCAGCCTGGGCGCTCAAAAAGCTGTGGAGCAAGCCATGAGCGAGCACGCGCCTTTAAAGACAAGCGCCAAGCTTGGCTGGGCATCAGGCGATTTCGGGTTCAACATATTCTGGCAGGCGCTGAACCTGCTGATGATGCCCTTTTATACCGACGTGCTAGGGCTCGATTCAAAGCTGGCTGGCACGGTGTTCCTGATTGCCAGCCTGTGGGATGGTTTTGCCGACACCATCATCGCCGCGATCGCCGACCGCACGCGGACTCGCTGGGGCAGCTACCGGCCTTATCTGATCTTTGCCTCGCCGGTGCTGGTCGTCGCGTTTATGGTTGCCTTCCTGACGCCGGACTGGGATCAGGGCGGGTTGTTCCTTTATGCGCTGTTGAGCCAGATCTTCCTGCGCACCGCTTATTCGGTTGTCTCGATCCCCTATAGTTCGCTGTCGGCGCGGATTTCGCAGGATGCCGACGAACGCGCGAGCATGGCGGGATGGCGGATGTTCTTCGCCTTTTCGGGCGGCGCAGTCGTCACCTTTTTCATGCCGCGTGCGGTCGAGATGTTGGGGGACAAGGGCGACAACACGACCTATGTGATCGCCGCTGGATTGGTCGGGCTTTTGAGCCTGCCCTTCTTTTGGATTACGTTCGCCTCGACCAGCGAGCCGGAGCAGCTGGCCGAGGCCAATCCGCAAGGCTTCTCGCTGAAGGCGACCGGCGAAGACTTTGGCGCTGCCTGGCAAATGGCGCGGCATAACGCCCCGCTGATGCGCATATTCGGCTGCATCATCGTCTCCAGCCTTGCGTTCACGATGACCAACAAATGCCTGGTCTATTATGTCACCTATTATCTGGGCCGCGAAGATCTGGTGCCTTCGCTGGTTCCCTTCGCGCTGGTGATGAACCTTGCTTTTGCGCCGGTCTGGGCCTGGGTCGCGCAGCGCAGCAGCAAGCGGGCGACCTGGCTCTTCGCCAACGCGGTCAGCGCTGTGGCTTATACGCTGTTCTTCTTCTCGACCTCAAAAGACCCCTATGTCGCCGCAGCGCTGATCGGGGTGATTTCGGCGGCCAATGTCGCCTATCAGGTTCTGTTCTGGGCGATGCTGCCCGACACGGTTGAATATAACGCCTGGAAAACCGGGCATCGTCACGACGCCAAGGTGTTCGGCTTCGCCTCCTTTGCAAAGCAATTGGCGTTGGGCCTCAATGGCGCGCTGCTTGGTATCCTGCTTTCCGGGATCGGCTATGTTCCCAACCAGCCGCAAAGCGCAGAGACGCTGACCGGCCTCAAAGCGATCATGGCGATGGTCCCGCTCTTGGGCGTGGGCATATCCGCGCTGCTGATATGGGGCTACCCCCTCGACCAGCGCCGCCACCGGGAATTGATGGCGGATATAGCGGGGCGCTAGCGCGATTCCTCCCATTATTCCTGCGGCAAGCATGTACTAGGCTGAGCTTCGCCTCGGCGATGGCTATTTGCGACAGCATATTGGGCGTTGGATATCACATTAGGCCGAAGCTTTCGCCGAAAATGGTTCATATGATTGTAATCCTGTAGCGATATTGAGGAGTTTTATATTTCTGCTGGAGGGTAAGATGGAGCGGCGGTCTTTTATGGCAGCTTTCGTAGCATCCAGCGCTGCGGCCTCGTTCGGCCTCGGCCCGGCATTTGCTGAAGCGAATTCAGTCGATACCCTATTGGCCGCAATTGGCGGGCGTTCAGCTTGGGCCGAAGCAAAAGGCTATCGTGTTGACGCGGTGCACTACTTGGCTGGGGAGCAAACGTCTTTTCGTAATGCAATCCTTCTCGACTTTTCTCGGCCGCGCTTAAGAATAGAATCGGATCAGGGCGGGTCTTGGCGGGCCAGAATCGTGCTTGAAAATGAAGGAGTTCGGATCACCGAAACTGAAAGGAGGGATCTGACGGCCACTGAAATAGCTGACGAGCATAGTTTCTGGCACTCTAATATTTATCGTAGCTTTCACCGCCTTGCAGTTGGTGAGCTGACCGCAAGGGCGGACGGCGATCTGCTCATTGTTGAGGAAAACGGGCAATTTCTCCTGTGGATTCGGCAAAATGCTATCGGTGAACCAATCGCCTTCGGCACTAACCTCAATTCAGAGGGAACCGTGTTCGGCCCCTTGATGCAGGCGGGTCGGTTGCGCTTTCCTTCTTTCTCGATCCGCGATGGGGGACGTTGGCGAGCAATTATTCGCAGCTTTGTGGTTGATCCTGAACTCTCAAACTCCGCCCTGGAGCATCCGATAAGCTCATTGCCAAGCTAGCACTTGGCTGATGCCTATGGCTGCATTCCTCTTTTCGTCCCCGATGGCGGAAAGTTCGCTTTCCCAAACAAAGCTGCCCATTCCAAGCCATGTTCGGAGCCACCGCCTTATCCTCAAACCCGTGTCGCCTTTTTCCAAATTTCGGGGTCATAATCGATACCCCAGCCAGGCCCCTCGGGCAGGCGGAGATTGCCGTCCACTGGCTTCAGCATCGGGCTGTGCGCAAAATCCAACCGGTCCTCACGCGAACGATATTCCTGATAACCCCACAGGTTAGGCGCGGTCGCGCAGAGGTGGAGCATCGGCGCGCTGTCTGCGCCGTTGCGGGGGAAATGCGGGTTGTAGAGCAGCCCGGCATCGCGCCCCATTTTCATGATCTCCAGATTGCGGAAAATGCCGCCGGCATACATCGGATCGGGCTGGATTGTATCGAATGCGCGATTGGTCGTGAGCCAGCGCCAGCGTTCGAGCGCATAGTCATTCTCGCCGCCCGCAACCTTCAGCTTATAGTCCTTCTTGCGGATCGCGCGTGTAAGCTGCGCGGTCATTTCGAAATCCTCGAACGGGCATGGTTCCTCGATCAGGGCGACGCCATTATCCTCCAGCATCGCGGCAACTTCCAGACCCTTGACCGCATCATAGGCACCATTGGCATCGGCATAGATGGTCATACCGTCGCCAAAGGCCTTGCGCAGGCCGCTGATCATCGCTTCGGTCCGACCGGGCGCCATATCCGTATTGTAACCCATGCGCCGGCCGATCTTCACCTTGACGCATTTCACCCCTGTCTCGGTCACGCGCCGCTGCAAGTGCGCGAGCTCCGCTTCGGGCGTTGTGTCGCGCTTGTTGGACGACAGGTAGACGGGGATATCCTGCCTCAGCACCGGCCCGATAAAGTCAGCAGAGCGCTTATTCGCTGTCTTGCCGAGCATATCCCAGACAGCGAGCTCGACCTGACCAAGCGCTGACCAATAGGGCAGGCCTGCAAACTCATAATCCTCTCGGGCAGCGCGGCGAATCAAGTCCGCCGTATCGCGCGCGTCCTTGCCTTCGAAGCGGGGAACAGCGAATTGCTTGAAGAACTCGACGGTTTTGTCGGCCTTAGTCGATCCGCGCACAATGCCTTCTACACCATCGGCTGAAACCACGCGGATCAGCGGCGTTGCGGCATCATTGGTGATCCACTGCTCGACACTTCGAATGATAATGGGTCGGTCGAAAAAGGATTTTAGATCGACCTGAGGCTGCGGATCGCTTGGAAAGCGCAGCCGGCCCTCGCCATCAGGTTGCGCAACAATGCCCTGGCCCCAGACAGGCGCCGTAAGGCTGGCCATTGTGCCTGCAAGCAATGTGCGCCTGTCGATCCTCATTCGCCCTGTTCCTTTCCTTCGAGCACAATGCCCGAACTGCCGGGCAGCGCAAGCAAAGGCCGCTTGTCCTTTGCATCCGCCGCCTGAACGTCGATGCCGCTCAATTGCCCGCCCGAAAGGTTGCCCAGCACGATATGCGCGTTGATATCAGTATAGTCCGAAGAACCCGGAACAGGTTTGAACGTGCGATTGCCGAGCGGCTTTCCGGTCAATGTGGGCAAATCCTGCGCATCCGACACACGCATGCGCAGGTTACGGATGGTTAGATCGGTGACCGGCGATTTGGGATGCCCCGCGATCAGGATATTGCCGCTGGTCGAAATATCGATTCCGTCGAAGGTGATACCATGAATACGACCTAATGGCCGATCCTGCGTCCCCTGCAAGGTCGGACTGTCGGCGCGGTCGTCGATATCGACGAAAATGGGGTAATGCCGCTTGTGCCGTCCACCTGTTGCAATGCGGATGTTATCGAAGCGGATATTTTCATAGATCCCGCCGTGGATCATGAACAGTGCGATCCCATAGCGGGAATCGGTGATTGTAATGTCCGAAAAAAGACTGTCGCGCATGCCCGATGACGATCGCGTGCCGAACTTTATCGCGCCGTCGTCCGACGAGATCCGGCAATTAACCACTTGCAAGCGCTCGATCATCCGCTTGCGCATCTTGGGCACGATGCCATCGTCGCCCACCGAAATCAGACAGTTGGAAATCCGGACATCGTGCGAGTCGATGATTTG
>ERZ1066122.242-NODE-242-length-60696-cov-13.609983_pt1 | contig 60696 bp, 51 predicted proteins | sample MGYA00382769_ERZ1066122 | MGnify/ENA primary metagenome ERZ1066122 (study PRJEB33369, sample SAMEA5778352) | biofilm metagenome | biome: Industrial cooling water; feature: Water cooling tower basin; material: Biofilm | place: United Arab Emirates | collected... | reverse complement strand
GCCTATTCCGTCACCGAACCCTCGGCGCGGTCCAAATGGGTCGCGGGCACCCTCGTCGTCGTCTACGCGCTGGTCACCCTGCTGCCGCTCGTCTGGATCATCCTGACCAGCTTCAAGACGCCCCCCGACGCGATCAGCTATCCGCCAAAGGTGATCTTCGCGCCCACGCTGGAGGGCTACGTGAACCTGCTGACCACGCGGGCGCGCCTGTCGCCCGGGGACCTGGCCGCCCTTCCCCCGCCCGAGACCTGGTACGACGCCATCGTCCGGCAGCGCAACATGGTGATCGTGGAGCCGTCGCGCTTCGGCGAGCGGTTCCTGAACTCGATCGTGATCGGCTTCGGGTCGACGTTCCTGTCGGTCGTCCTCGGCACGCTCGCGGCCTATGCGTTCAGCCGCTTCCGCGTGCCGCTGAAGGACGACCTGCTGTTCTTCATCCTGTCCACGCGGATGATGCCGCCCATCGCGGTGGCGATCCCGATCTTCCTGATGTACCGCGAGCTCGGCCTCTCGGACACGCATCTGGGGATGATCCTGCTCTACACGGGCGTCAACATCAGCCTCGCCGTCTGGCTTCTGAAGGGCTTCATCGACGAGATCCCGCGCGAGTACGAGGAGGCCGCGCTGATCGACGGCTACACGCGGTTCCAGGCCTTCCGGAAGGTGGTCCTTCCGCAGGCGGCGACGGGCATCGCGAGCACGGCGATCTTCTGCCTGATCTTCGCGTGGAACGAATACGCCTTCGCGGTCCTGCTCACGAGCGGCACGGCGCAGACGGCCCCGCCCTTCATCCCGACGATCATCGGCGTCGGCGGGCAGGACTGGCCTGCGGTCGCGGCGGGGGTCACGCTGTTCCTGCTGCCGGTGATGATCTTCACCATCGTCCTCCGCCGTCACCTGCTGCGCGGGATCACCTTCGGCGCGGTGCGCAAATGAAGCGGTTCCTCGACGGCCTGGTCCGCCTGCGGCGCGGCGCCTGGGAGATGGTGGCGACCGTCCTGATCGGGGCGGGCGTCCTGATGCTGATGCAGCCCTTCGCGCTCGCGCTCTACACCTGGAGCTTCGTCGTCACCCTCGTCGGCACGGTGATGTTCATCGTCGTCAGCCACTTCCCGGAGTAGCCCTTGGCCGAGATCGTCATCAGGGACCTTCGGAAGGAGTTCGGGGCCTTCACGGCCGTCCGGTCCTCCAGCTTCACCGTGAAGGACGGCGAGTTCTTCATGCTTCTGGGGCCTTCGGGCTGCGGCAAGACCACCACGCTGCGGATGATCGCGGGGCTGGAGCTGCCGACCTCGGGGCAGATCTTCATCGACGGCGAGGAGGTCAGCCAGAAGCCCGCGAGCCGGCGCGACATCGCGATGGTGTTCCAGATGTTCGCGCTCTACCCGCACATGAACGTCCGCCGCAACATCAGCTATCCGCTGGTCAGCCAGGGGATGCCGCGCGCGCAGGTCGCGGCCAAGGTGGCCGAGGTCGCGCGCCTCCTCGGGATCGAGGGGATCCTCGACCGGCCCGTCGGCGGGCTCTCGGGCGGCGACCGGCAGCGCGTCGCGCTGGGCCGCGCGATCGTGCGCGACCCCGCCGCCTTCATGATGGACGAGCCGCTCGGCGCGCTCGATGCCGAGTTCCGCGAGCGCATGGCCGAAGAGCTGCGCGCGCTCCACGACCGGATGCGGGCGACGACGGTCTACGTCACCCACGACCAGCTCGAGGCGATGCAGATGGGCGACAGGATCGTCGTCATGAACCATGGCGTGATCGAGCAGTTCGGAACCCCGCGCGAGATCTACGACCGCCCGGCGACGCTGTTCGTGGCCGAGTTCATCGGCAGCCCGCCCATGAACCTGCTGCGCTTCGAGGGCACGGTGGCCGCCGGGGAGGACAGCGTCTCGGTCGGCGGAGCCACGCTGCGCGTGCCCCGCCAGCACGGCCCGGCCGCGGGGCGGCTGGTCCTCGGCGTGCGGCCCGAACATGTCCGGCTGACCGATGCCGGCCCGCTGCGCGGGCGGGTCGTCGCCACCGAATACCTCGGCACCACGCAGATCGTGACCCTGGCGACCCCGCTGGGCGACATCAAGGCGCGCATCGCCTCGTCGGAGATGGTGCCCCGGGCGGGCGAGGCGGTGGGGATCGACGTCGTGCCGCAGACCGTCACGCTGTTCGACGCGGGCACGGGGCGCGCGCTGCCGTCCGCCCTGCATGAGCCGGGGGCCGCGCATGGCTGAGGTGAGCCTGACCGGCCTGACGAAGCGCTTCGGCGCCACGGTCGCGCTCGACGGCGTGACGCTGACGGTGCCCGACGGGGCCTTCGTCGTCCTCCTCGGCCCCACGGGCGCGGGCAAGACCACCACGCTGCGCCTGGTCGCGGGGCTGGAGCGTCCCGACGCGGGGACCATCGCCATCGCCGGGCGCGACGTGGGGACCGAGACGCCGGCGCAGCGCGACGTGGCGATGGTGTTCCAGCAATACTCGCTCTACCCGCACATGACGGTGCGCGAGAACCTGGCCTTCCCGCTCCGCTCGCCCGTCCTCCGCATAGCCGAGGACGAGATCGCGCGCCAGGTGGGCCAGGTGGCCGAGGTGCTGCGGATCGCGCACAAGCTCGACAACAGGGCGACCGCGCTTTCGGGGGGCGAGATGCAGCGCGTGTCGATCGGCCGCGCGCTGGTGCGCCGCCCCGCGATCTACCTGATGGACGAGCCGCTGTCCTCGCTCGATGCGAAGCTGCGGGCCGACCTGCGGATCGAGCTGAAGCGGATCCAGGCCGATCTCGGGGCGACGCTGCTCTACGTCACCCACGACCAGATCGAGGCGATGACGATGGCCACGCATGTCGGCGTGCTCGACCGGGGGCGGCTGGTGCAGATGGGCAGCCCCCGCGCGGTCTACGAGAATCCGGTGTCGGCGACCGTGGCCGCGCGCCTCGGCCTGCCGCGGATCAACCTGCTGCCCGCCGGGCTGTTCGGCGGGGCTCCGGCGCGCGCCGCGACGATCGGGCTGCGGCCCGAGCACGTCGCCCTCGGCCCCGACGCGCCGGACGGCCGTGCCGCCACCGTCCGCCGGGTGGAGCACCTCGGCGACCAGACCCGCCTGCACCTCGACTGCGACGGGCACGCCATCGTCACCCTCACCGACCCCCGGGGCGCCCCCGCGCCGGGGTCCACGCTGCAGATCCGGCCGCTGAACCCGCTCTGGTTCGACGCGGCGGGGGCGCGCATCGCCTGAAGGAAGGTTCATGGCCCAGTTCATCGATTCCAAGGACACGCTCGTCACCGACGCCATCGACGGGACGGTGCGCGCATCGGGCGGGACGCTCGCGCGGCTCGACGGCTATCCGCACGTCAAGGTCGTGGTCCGCACCGACTGGGACCGGTCGAAGGTCGCGCTGGTCTCGGGGGGCGGGTCGGGGCACGAACCCGCGCACGCGGGCTTCGTCGGGCGGGGGATGCTGACGGCGGCGGTCTGCGGCGACGTCTTCGCCAGCCCCTCTGTCGACGCGGTGCTGGCGGGGATCCTCGCGGTCACGGGCAAGGCCGGTTGCCTCCTCATCGTCAAGAACTACACCGGCGACCGGCTGAACTTCGGCCTCGCGGCCGAGCGGGCGCGGGCGCAGGGGCTGCGCGTGGCGATGGTGATCGTCGGCGACGACGTGGCGCTGCCCGACCTGCCGCAGCCGCGGGGCGTCGCGGGGACGCTGCTCGTCCACAAGGTCGCGGGCGCGATGGCCGAGGGGGGCGCGGACCTCGACGCGGTCGCCGAAGCGGCGCGGCGGGTGATCGACGGGGCGGCCTCGATCGGGCTGAGCCTCGACACCTGCACCGTCCCCGGCAGCCCGCGCGAGGCGCGCATCCCCGAGGGCAAGGCCGAGATCGGCCTCGGCATCCACGGCGAGCCGGGAACCGAGCAGATCGAGTTCCGCGGTGCGTCGGACGCGGTGGAGCGGATGGTGGCCCGCCTCGCGCCGGCGATGGGCGAGGGCCCGCACCTCGCGCTGGTGAACAACCTGGGCGGAACCACGCCCCTCGAGATGGCGGTTCTGACCGAGGCGCTGGCGCGCTCGGCGATCGGCCCGCGGATCGCGCGGATCGTGGGCCCGGCCGCGATGATGACCTCGCTCGACATGCGGGGGGTGTCGATCACGGTCCTGCCGCTCGACCCGGCGACCGAGGCGGCGCTGGCGGCGCCGGCGGCACCGGCGGCCTGGCCCGGCATGCGGGCCTTCGCCCCCGCACGCGTCCTGCCGCTGCCCGACGGGCTGGCGCCGGTGGCCCCGCTCGCCTCGGACCATCCGGCGCACCGCGCCCTTGTCGCGCGCTGCTGCGACATCCTGATCGCGATCGAGGCCCCGCTCAACGCGCTCGATGCGAAGTCGGGCGATGGCGACACGGGCACGACGCTCGCCACGGCCGCACGCGCGATGAAGGGCGCGCTGGCGCGGATGCCGCTTGCCGACCTCACGCAGCTGTTCCGGGCGATCGGGGCCGAGCTCGGGCAGACGATGGGGGGATCGTCGGGCGTGCTGCTCGCGATCTTCTTCGCGGCGGCGGGCGAGGCCTCGGCGCAGGGCCACGGGGTCCGGGATGCGCTGCGCGCGGGGCTGGAGCGGGTGCGGCAGGTGGGCGGCGCCTCGATCGGCGACCGCACGATGATCGACGCCCTGCACCCCGCGCTCGAGGCGCTGGGCGACGGCCTCGCGGCGGCGGCCCGGGCGGCCCGGGCGGGGGCCGACGCGACGGCCGCGATCACGCGGGCCAAGGCCGGCCGGTCGGCCTACCTGTCGGCGGCCAGCCTCTCCGGCCACAACGATCCGGGGGCCGAGGCCGTGGCGCGGCTGTTCGAGGGCCTCGCGGCCTGACGCCCCTCGGCGGGGGCGCGTCCGCGGGCGCCCCCTGTCCCGCGGGCGCTATTCGGCGGCGTGCTGGGTCTTCGGCGGGCGATTTGCCGCCAGCGCGGCCTCCAGCTCGCGGACCCGCCCGGCCAGCATCTGGACCTCCTGACCGTTCGCGTCGAGCCGTTCGGCCAGCGCGCCGGGCTCCGGCACCGCGGGCTCCGCCTCCTTGGGCCCGACGAAGCGGCCGAGCATCCAGGCGAGCAGGCGCGACAGGTCGTCCATGATCAGATAGAACGACGGCACGACGACAAGGCTCAGCGCGGTCGATGCGATGATCCCGCCCGTCACCGCGATCGCCATGGGCGCGCGGAACGAGCCGCCCTCGCCCACTCCCAGCGCCGAGGGCAGCATCCCCGCCGACATCGCGATCGAGGTCATGACGATCGGGCGCGCGCGCTTGTGCCCGGCCTCGACCACCGCCGTCAGCCGGTCCATTCCCCGCGCCCGCATCTCGATCGCGAAGTCGATCAGCAGGATCGCGTTCTTCGTCACGATCCCCATCAGCATCAGGAACCCGATCAGCACCGGCATCGACAGCGCGTTGTTGGTGATGATCAGCGCCGCCGCGACCCCGCCGATCGCAAGCGGCAGCGAGAAGAGGATCGTGAAGGGCTGGATCACCGACTTGAACAGCAGGATCATCACCGTGAGCATCAGAAGCAGCCCGAGCACCATGGCGTTGACGAAGGCCGAGACCAGTTCGCCCTGGACCTCGGCATCGCCGGCGGGCGCGACGGTGACCGAGGGGGGCAGCTCCACCCCCGCCACGATCTCGTTGAAGCGCGCGGTCGCGGTGTCGAGCGCCACGCCCACGGGCAGGCCGGCGCCGATCGTCGCCATCCGCTGGCGGTTCAGACGCTCGACCGTGGCCGGCCCCTCCGAGATGCGCACGTCCGCCACCGACGACAGCGGCACCGTCCCGCCGCCGGCCGTCGGCACCCGCAGCGCCGCGATCCGGTCGAGATCGGCGCGCGACGCCGCGTTCAGCTGCACGCGGATCGGGATCAGCCGGTTGTCGATGGCGAGCTTGGCCAGGGCCGCGTCGAAGTCGCCGATGGTCGCGACGCGGATCACCCCCGCCAGCGCGGCCGTGGTGACGCCGAGGCGGGCCGCCTCGTCGGCGCGGGGCGTGATCTGGATCTCGGGCCGCGGCAGCGCGCCCTCGGAGGCGACGTTGGCAAGCAGCGGATCGCCCTTCAGCGCCTCCTCGAGCCGGGCGACGGCGGTGTTGAGATCCGCCTCACTGTCCGACAGGATCGAGAAGCTGATGTCGCGCACCCCCCGGTCGTTCAGCTTGAAGGCGCGGATGTCGGGCACGACGGCGAGGCGCTCGAAGATTTCCTCCTCGATCGCGTTCTGGGGCCGGATGCGGCCGTTCGCCGGGGCCTCGGGCAGCCAGGGCCCGACCAGGGGAAGCGCCTGGCCGAGGTCCGAGAGCTTGCGCGCGAAGCCGTTGTCCAGCCGCTCCAGAAGGACCGAGACGCTGGCCCGGCGGATGTCGCGCTCGCCGACGGGCGAGGCGCCGCCCGTGACGAGCACGCTGTCGACCCCCTCGACGTCGCGGATCACCTCGTACATCTGGCGGGTCGTGCGGTCGGTCTGGTCCAGCGACGACCCCGGCGGAAGCTCGACCGAGATCGCGACGCGGCTCACGTCCTCGGGCGGGAACAGGCTGCCCGGCACGCGCAGCATGAAGACGACCGAGACGGCGACGATCGCCAGCGCCGCCACGAGCGTCAGGTAGTAGTTGTGGAAGTGGAGCCGCGTGCCCGGGATCTTCCACAGCCCGGTGGAGGCCTTCACGAACCGCAGGTAGCCGCGCATCAGCCAGCCGTCGGCCTGATGCTCGTCGGCGTCCTTGGTGCGCATGAGGTAGGCCGCCATCATCGGCGTGATCAGCCGCGCGACGAGCAGCGAGAACAGCACCGCGATCGCCACCGTCAGCCCGAACTGGCGGAAGTACTGGCCCGGGATGCCCGGCATGAACGAGACCGGCACGAAGACCGCGACGATGGTCATCGTCGTCGCGATCACCGCGAGCCCGATCTCGTCGGCCGCGTCGATGGCCGCGCGGTACGGGGTCTTTCCCATCCGTATGTGCCGGGCGATGTTCTCGATCTCCACGATCGCGTCGTCGACGAGGATGCCGGTGGCCAGCGTGATCGCGAGGAACGACACGAGGTTCAGCGAGAAGCCCAGAAGATCCATCGCCCAGAAGGTCGGGATGGCCGACAGCGGCAGCGCCACGGCGGCGATCGCCGTCGCCCGCCAGTTCTTGAGGAACGCGAGCACCACGAGCACGGCAAGGATCGCCCCCTCGACCAGCGTGCTCAGCGCGGCCTCGTAGTTGCCGTAGGTATAGAACACCGTCTCGTCCACGAGGTCGATGCGCATGGCCGGATTGGCGGCGCGGATCGTGTCGAGCGCGGCGTTGGTGGTCTCGGCCACCGTCACCTCGCTCGCGCCCTTGGACCGGTAGACCGAGAAGATGACGACCGGGTCGCCGTTCAGGCGGGCGAAGGACCGGACCTCCTGGTAGGTGTCCTTCACCTCGCCGAGGTCGGTCAGGCGCACGAAGCGGCCCGATGGCAGCGCGATGGTGGTCTGCGCCAGGTTCGCGACCGTGCTCGCGTCGCCCAGAAGGCGGATCGCCTGCTCGGCCGACCCGATCTCGGACCGGCCCGCGCCGAGGTTGGTGTTCGTCGCGCTCAGCTGCGCGCTGACCGCCTGCGCGGTGATGCCGAAGCTGTCGAGGCGCGCGGGGTCGAGCTCCACCCGGATCTCGCGCTCGGCCCCGCCGTACCGGTCCACCCGTCCGATGCTGGGCCGGCCCTGAAGCCCGCGGGTGATCGTGTCGTCGACGAACCACGACAGCTCCTCGACCGTCATGTCGGGGTTCGACACGGCGAAGGTCATGATCGCCTGGCCCTCGACGTCGATCCGCGTGACGATCGGGGTCTCCACGTCGCCGGGCAGGTCGCCCAGGACCTGGTCGATCGCGTCCTTCACGTCCTGCACCGCGGTGTCGGTCGGGATCTCCATGCGGAACTCGACCAGCGTGGTGGACACGCCGTCGGTCACGGTGGAGTTGATGTTCTTCACCCCCGTGATGCCCGCCACGGCATCCTCGATCTCCTTCGTCACCTGCGTCTCGAGCTCGGCGGGGGCCGCGCCCTGCTGGGCCACGGTGACCGCCACGAGGGGCACGTCGATGTTCGGAAAGCGCGTGATGGGCAGCGCGTTGAACGACTGCCAGCCGAGGATCAGCAGAAGCACGAAGCCGAGGATCGGGGCGATCGGGTTGCGGATCGACCATGCGGAAAAGTTCATGCCCTGCCCCTTCAGTTCGTGCCGGCCGCGTCGGGCACGGGGTTGATCCGGTCGCCCGGCCGGACGAAGGCCGCGGCCCGCGTCACCACGAGATCGCCGGCCGCGAGGCCCCGGGCGATCCCCACCCGGTCGCCGTCGCGGATGCCCTCGGTCACGGCCACGCGCTCGACGAGGCCGTCCCTGACGCGCATCACGAACAGGCCCTCGGCGTCCGATCCCAGCGCCGTGACCGGAACGGCGGGCGATTCCGCCTCGGCCACGAGGATCTGCACGTCGGCAAAGAGGCCCTGGCGCACCGCCTCGGGGCGGTCGATGCTGACACGCGCGCGGCCGTTTCGGGTCGCCTCGTCGATGGCCGGCTCGACCAGCCGCACGGTGCCGGTCAGGGGTTCGGGCAGGCCGACCACGTTGATGGTGGCGGCCTGCCCGGCCGCGACGCGCAGCACGTCCTGCTCGGCCACGTCGGCCCGGACCTCGAGCGCGTTGTCGCGCACCACCACGAACAGCGCGTCGCCGGCCGCCGAGGCGATCGCGCCGAGCTGGGCGTTCCGCTCCACGATCTCGCCCGCGACCGGGGCCACCACCTGCGTGCGGTTCAGCTGCAGCTCCACGTTGGCGAGCTGCGCCTCGTTCAGGGCCAGCTGCGCGCGGGCCGCCTCCAGCGCCTGGTTCGCGACCGCGAGGCGCGCGGTGGCCGAGGCGGCAGCGGCGGCAGCGGTCTCGGCGGCCGCCTGCGACTGCGTCCCCTGCGCGCGCAGGGCCTGCGTCCGCTCGTTCACGCGGCGCGCCTCGTCGGCGTTCGCGCGCGCCTCGGCGATCTGCGCCTCGGCCTGCGCGATGGCGGCCCGCGCGGCGGCAAGCGAGGCGACCGCCTGGCTGCGCTGCAGCTCCAGCGACGAGGACGACAGCGTGGCCAGAACCTGCCCCGCCTCGACCCGGTCGCCGACGTCGGCCTCCAGCGCCTCGATGGGCTGGCCCTCGATCAGGGGCTGCACCTGGACCAGTTCGACCGCGCCGATCAGGCCCGATGCGATGACCCGGTCGCGTAGCCGGTCGACCGTCACGGTCGAGACGGTGATCGCGGGCAGCGCCGGCTGGACCGCGGCGGGCGCCTCGGCCTCCTGCGCGCGGGGCGCCTGGGGCGCGAGCAGGGTCAGACCGGACAGCACGGCAGGCAGCAGGATACGCATCGGTCAGCCTTTCGCGGCGAGGACTTCGGCAAGGACGCCTTCGACCGTCCGAAGGATCAGGTCGTGAAGGTCGGCGTCCGCCTTCTGCTGCGTCTGCATCGCGCTTGCCTTCACCAGCATGACGATCAGCACGGCGTGGGCACGGAACCGCCGCCCCGCCTCGTCCGGCGGAAGGCCCGTGACATGGGCGAAGACGGCCAGCAGGTGCCGCTCCACCGCCGTCTCCATCCGGCCGACGATCTGTCCGATCTCGGGCTTGCGCATCGAGGCAGCGGTGATCTCGGCCCAGAGCGGGGCATCGTTCGCGTCGCACAGGCCCTCGCCCGCGATGCGCTCGCGAAGGCCCTCCATCAGGCTGGCCATCGGATCGGGCGCGGCCATCACCTCCGAGAAGTCGCGCTCCACGTCGGCGAGGTCGCGCGTCACCATCGCCTCGACGATCGCGGCCTTCGACGAGAAGTAGCGGTAGAAGTTCCCGACGCTCATCCCGGCGGCGCGGGCGAGGTCCTGCATCGACGCGCCGTCGAACCCCTTCTCGGCGAAGCTGCCGCGGATCCGGTCCAGGATCGCGTCGATGCGGCCGTCCGGCACGGGGGCTTCGATGTTCATGCGACTGTCCGCCTTCCTATGCCGGGGCCGGCCCGCCCGACGCATCGGAACCGGACGGCCGATGACGCTACGTCGCGCGAATGAATATTCATTCATCTAGACGATCCCTGCGCCGTGTCAAGCCCGCCGGGGCGGGGGCGGACGGGATGCGGGGCCCCCCTTCCCGTTCCGGCGCGCGCGCCCTAGGCTGGCCGCGCCGGGATGGACCGGCCATGACCCGCAGGCCCGTGCCCGACGCCCTCGCCCTCTCGCCCGATCCGCGCCGCGTCCTCGTCCTCGGCGGGACGGGGACAATCGGGCGCGCAGCGGTGGCGGCGCTCGTGGCGCGCGGGCACAGGGTCACGGCGATCGTCCGCCCCGGGACCGCGGCGGGACGCGCCCCGGCCGGCGCCACGATCCGCGAGGCCGACGTGACCGACCCGCGATCGCTGCGGCGCGACGGCCTGACGGGACTGCGGTTCGACGCGCTCGTCTCCTGTCTCGCGTCGCGCACGGGCGACCCGCGCGACGCCTGGGCCATCGACCATGCGGCCCACGGCACGGTGCTGGAGGGCGCGCACGATGCCGGGGTCACGCGGATGGTCCTTCTGTCGGCGATCTGCGTGCAGCGCCCGCGTCTCGCCTTCCAGTACGCGAAGCTCGCCTTCGAGGCGGAACTCGCGGTCTCGGGCCTCGACTACTCGATCGTCCGGCCCACGGCCTACTTCAAGTCGCTGTCCGGCCAGATCGACCGGGTGCGGGCGGGAAGGCCCTGGCTTCTGTTCGGCGACGGCCGGCTGACCGCCTGCAAGCCCATCGCCGACGAGGATCTCGCCGACTACCTCGCCGACTGCCTCGACGACCCGGGGCGGCGGAACCGCATCCTGCCCATCGGAGGCCCCGGCCCCGCGATCACCCCGCGCGACCAGGGCGAAGCGCTGTTCCGCCTGCTGGGGCAGCGCCCGCGCTTCCGCCACGTGACGCCGCGCCTGCTCGACGCGGTCGCGGCGGCGCTCGGCCTGGCCGGCCGGCTGTCGCCGCGCCTTCGGGCCCGGGCCGAGTTCGCGCGGATCGGCCGCTACTATGCGACCGAGTCGATGCTGGTCTGGAACCCCGCGACCGGGCGCCACGACGCCGATGCCACGCCCGAGGCCGGAACGCGCACGCTGTTCGACTTCTATGCCCGCGTCCTGCGGGGCGAGGCGACGGTCGATCGCGGCGATCATGCGGCGTTCTAGCCGCAGGCCCCGGGCGCAGCCGGCCGGGGCGCTTGCCGCAGCATGGCTGCCCTGCCACGGTCGCAGCCGACGCTGCACCCCCGTCCCTCCCGCCGGGAACCACGGCTCGGTTCCGTCCCTTAACGCCGCGCGGCAAGCCGCCCCCTGAGGTCAGTCATGGCGAACCTCTACCTCGTTCTGGTCGCGGCCCTCGCGGTCGTGACGCTTCTGCCCCTGTCGCGCAGCCATCGCTGGTGGGTGCGGATGTGGGACTTTCCGCGCCTCCAGATCGCGGGGGCGCAGGTGGCCTGCCTCGGGGCCGCCTGGCTCGCGCCGCCGCCGCTGCGGTGGGTTGCGGTGGCGGCCACTCTGCCCTGCCTCGCCCTGCATCTGGTGCGCATCTGGCCCTTCACGCCGCTCGCGCCGAAGGAGATGCGCTTCGCGCGTCCGCGCGCCGACGGCGCCGAGGTCACGCTGCTGTCGGCCAACGTCCTGATGCAGAACGACCGCTTCGGCGCGGTCCGCGACCTGATCGACGGGGCCGACCCCGACGTCGTCCTGCTGATGGAGACCGACCGCCGCTGGCTCGACGCGCTGATGCCCGCGCTGTCGCGGTATCCGACGCTGCTGCACGAGCCGCGCGACGACTGCTACGGGCTCGTCTTCGCCACGCGCCTGCCCGTGGAGGAGGCGCGGATCGTCCACCTGACGCCCGACCGCAAGCCGGCGGTCTTCGCGGCGCTGGCGACGCCCTCGGGCCGCCCGTTCCGCTTCGTGGGCCTGCACCCGCAGCCCCCCGTGCCCGGCGTCGACACCGAGGAGCGCGACGCGCAGATCCTCTACGCCTCGCGCTTCGCGCACAAGGACGCGGTGCCGCAGGTGACGATGGGCGACTTCAACGACGCCGCCTGGTCCGACACGGCGCAACTCTTCAAGCGCTACGGGCGCTATCTCGACCCGCGCGTGGGGCGCGGGCTCTACGCGAGCTTCCATGCGAGCAACTGGCTGATCCGCTGCGCGATCGACCAGCTCTACGTCACCGAGGAGGTCGCGGTGGTCGACTTCAGGGTCGGGGGCAGGATCGGGTCGGACCATTTCCCCATCCTCGCGCGCGTCCGCATCGACGCCGAGGAGGCGCGCGGCCTGAACATCGCCCCGCCGCGCCTGACCGACGAGGAGCGCGCCGAGCTCCAGGAACGGATGGAGGACTACCGGCGCGCGCTGGAGCAGGGGCCGGCCGCGCGGGGCGCGGACTGACGCCCCGGCGCCGCGGAACCCGCGGGCCGCCGCCACGTTGCGCCCGACCCGACGAGGGACGTCATGACCACCAATCCGGCCCCCCGCGCCGCGCGCGTTCCGCCGCCCGTCCTTCGGCCCGCCGCGCTGGCGGCCTGGATCGGCGTCGGCGGCATCCTCGCCCTTGCGCTGGCGCAGGGGTCCTGGGCGACGGCGGCGGCGGCGGCGGGCTGCCTCGTCCTCGCATCGGGGCCATGGGCCTACTCGCTGGTCACGGGCCTTGTCTTTCCCCGCGGCGTGTCGACCGGGATCCTGATCTTCTGCGCCGCGGCGCTGCTGCTGGGCGAGGCGGCGGGGTTCTACGTGAGCGTCTGGTGGTGGGATCTCGCGCTCCACCTCGTGTCGTCGGCGGCGCTGGCGCTGGTCGGCATGGCCCTCGCCATGACGGCGGTGGAGTCCGTGCCCGGCCGGATCGCCATGCGGATGCTGGCGATCCTCGCCTTCAGCTTCGCCATGATGGCGGGCGCGGCCTGGGAGCTGCTGGAGTTCGCGCTCGACGCGACGCTCGGCACGAACACCCAGCGGTCGGGGCTGCCCGACACGATGGGCGACATCGCGACGAACGCGGTGGGCGCGGTCGCGGGCGCGGTCGGCGCGCACCTGCGGCTGACGCGCGGCAGACCGGTGCCGCTCGCCGACGGCCTGCAGCGGTTCATGGATCTCAACGCGGACCTCTACCCCGCGACGCGGCGCGGGCGGCGGCCTCGCCGCTGACCACCGCGCCCTCCAGCGTGGCCGGCAGGCCCGTCCGGGCATGGTCGCCGGCGAGCAGCACGTTGGGCCAGCGGGTCGCCGCGGGCTGGCGGCGCGCGGCCCCGGCGGGAGACTGGTCGAAGGTCGCGGCGCGTTCGCGCAGCAGGCGCGCGGGGGGCCGTTCCGCGGGAACGCGGCCGCCGTGCGCGCGGATCGCCGCCGCGACCTCGTCCCACAGGCCGGCGAGCGCCGCCTCGCGCGGTCGCTCGGCCAGCGGCGAGGCATCGGCCGCCGACACCGTCGCCGACACCACGTCGCCGCGCCGGAACAGCCACTGCGCAGCCCCGCCGAGAAGCCCGAGCAGCGGCGGCAGCCCATTGTCCGGCACGAGGAAATGCGCGTTCAGGATGGGCCGCCCCGCGCCGGGCAGCCCGAGGTCCGGCAGCAGTGCCGCCGCGGCGGGCGCGGGCAGCGCGAGGATCAGCCGGTCGCCGGGCCCCAGCGGAACCTCGCCCCCGCCCGCCGCGAGCGACGCCGCCCGCCCGCCATCGAACGCGATCGCGCGCACCGGGCTGCGCAGGCGCAGGTCCACGCCGCGGCGCGCGAGAAGGGAAAGCGCCGGGTCGACCAGCGCCGGCCCCAGCCCCTCGGGCGCAAAGACCGGCCGGCAGGCCGCGGCTCCCCGGGCGAAGCTGCGCAGGATGGTCGCGCGCAGCAGGCCCGCGTCGCCCGCCTCCGGCGGCTCGTTGAGGACGGCGCGCGTCATCGGGTCCCAGAACGCGCACCAGAGCGGGCCGCGGTCGGGAAGCGCCTGCGCGACGGTCACGCCGCGCCGGGCCGCGAGAAGCCGCGCCATCTGCCCCGCCGCGACGCCGAGGGTCACCCCGGGCGGGCGGGCCGCCGCGCGAAGCCCCCCCCAGGGGCCGCGCCCCGGGGCGATCGCGTAGCGCGCGCCGCCCGCAAGGTCTAGGAAGGGGAACACCGCCTCGCCCGTCCGCAGCGCCACCGCCCCGCCGATTCGCGCCGCCCAGTCAAGGACGCGGCGGTTGGCGCTCAGGATCAGGTGGTTGCCGTTGTCGATGGTGCGGCCCAGGCGGTCGTCATGGAAGCTGCGGCACCGCCCGCCCGCCCGGGACGAGGCCTCGAGGAGCAGGACGCGGTGCCCCGCGGCGCTCAGCCGCTCGGCGGCGACCAGGCCGGCAAGCCCGGCGCCCACGACGACCGCGCGGTCCACGGGTCAGCGTCCGCCCAGCGCGACCCGGCGCGTCCCGTCGTAGAGCTTTCCCAGCGTCGAGCGGCGGGGGGCGGGGCGGGTCCAGTCCGCCTCCATCCGCGCGAGCAGCCCCTCGTAGGGGCCCATCATCAGGAGCGCGGGCAGGATCTGCACGCGGCCGTGGGCCGGAACCTCCGCCGAGGCCTCGGCGAAGGCGGCGCGGGCCCGCGCGCCCAGGAACGCGCGCGCCTGCGGCAGGTTGCGGTGCCGCGCCGCCCGGTCCGCCGCGGCCGGAACGCCGGCCCGCGCGAGCACGTCGGCGGGCAGGTAGAGCCGCCCCAGGGCCGCGTCCGCGTCCACGTCGCGCAGGATGTTGGTCAGCTGCAACCCGGTGGCGAGGCTCAGCGCGAAGCGCTCGGACGCCGCCCCCTGCCACGCCCCGAAGCAGTGCATCGACAGCACGCCCGGCGCGCCGGCGACCCGCCTCACGTAGGCGGCGAGCTGCTCCGCCGAGGGGGCCACGATCCCGCCCACGTCCATCCGCATCCCGTCGAGCATCAGCAGGAACTCGGCCAGCGGCAGGTCGTAGCGGTCGACGGCGCGCGCCAGTTCGGCCCCCACGGCCGTCAGCGGCCAGCCGCCGTGGGCGCGGACCGCCTCCTCCTCCCAGGCGTCGAGCGCCGCGCGCCGCGCGGCCGGATCGGGCCCCTCGGGCGCGTCACCGTCGGCGATGTCGTCGACGATCCGGCAGAAGGCATAGACCGCGTGGATCGCGGCGCGGCGGCTCGAGGGCAGGACGCGCATCCCGATCTCGAAGGACGAGCCCGAGGCGGCGACGATCCGGCGGACCTCGGCCGCGTCGGATGCGGCGTCGGTGGCGCGCGCGGCCCTCATGCGCCCGCCGCCCGTCCCAGCGCCGCCCCGGCCACCGCGCCCGCGACGCGAAGCCGCCCGGGGGCAACCCGCCCGGCAAGCGGATCGGCACGCCGCAGCGCGGCCGCGAGGCCGTGCGCCAGCCCCAGCGTCGCCCGGGCCTGCGCGCGAAGGCCGGGGTCGCGGATCGCCGCCGGCAGGGCCGAGGCGCGCGCGAGCAGCCCCTCGCAGCCGCCGAGCGCGCGGTCGATCACCCGCCGCAGCCCCGGGGTCGCGCGGTCGCGCGCGAGGTCGTCGGGCACCACCCCCTCCGCCGCGAGCCAGTCGGCGGGCAGGTAGATCCGCCCCAGGCGCACCCTGTCCTCGCGGATGTCCTGCAGGTGGTTCAGCACCTGAAGCGCCGTGCAGAGGGGGTCGGCCAGCGCGCCCGTCGCCTCGGCCTCGCCGTGGAGGCCGGTGAGGAACCGCCCGACCGGATCGGCCGAACACGCGCAGTAGCCGAGAAGGTCGGTCCAGGTCGCGTAGCTGCTCCCCTCGGCGTCCATGCGGAAGGCTTCGAGCAGCCGGTGCGCCTGCGCGAGGCCCGCCGCCCCGTCGGGCCCCAGCGCGGCCCGCAGCGCCCCGGCCTCGGGTGCGCCGGGTCCGCCGTCGAGGGCGGCCGCGAAGGCCGCCAGCCGCACGAGCCTGTCCCCGGGGCCGAGGGCGGGGTCGTCGGCCACGTCGTCCGCCGCGCGGGCGAAGCGGTAGAAGGCCATGACCGGACCGCGGACCCGCGGCGCGAGGAGGCGCGAGGCGACGGGGAAGTTCTCGGACGAGGCGTTGCGCTTCCGCGCCGCGCCGAACTCGTACGGCACCGAAGCCCGAGCAAACATCCGCTCCTCCCCGTGACGTCCTGCCCTGGCGTTCTAGGTCGCAGTGCAAGCGGGAAAAGGGTTGATGCCTTGCCTCCACACCGGCACTGGATCACGGGGGTCGCGGCCGCGCTGCTTGCCGGCGGTGCCTCGGCCGCCGAGCTGCGGGTGGAGGTCACGGGCCTTCGGTCGACGCGCGGCAACCTGCTGGTGGCGGTCTGCACGCCCGAGACCTTCACGCGGCGCGGCTGTCCCCATGTCGCGGTCGCCCCCGCGGCCGAGGGCGGGGCCACCGTAACCGGGATCCCCCCGGGGGTCTGGGCGGTGCAGGTCATCCACGACGAGGACGGCAACGGCACGCTGACGCGCACCGGGTTCCTGCCCGACGAGGGGGTCGGGTTCTCGCGCGATGCGCCGATGCGGATGGGGCCGCCCCGCTTCGCCGATGCCGCGGTGGAACTGAAGGACAGCGGGCGCATTTCGATCGCGATGAGGTATTTCCGATGAACGCCATGACCGGTGTTGGCCCACGCGGCGGCGGCGCAGCCCGCGTCGTGGTCGTGGGGGCGGGCCCGGGGGGCCTCGCGAGCGCGATGCTGCTGCGCGCCGCAGGGGCCGAGGTCACGGTGCTGGAACGGTCCGACCGCGTCGGCGGGCGCACCGCGAGCTTCACCCAGGATGGCTTCACCTTCGACTACGGCCCTACGTTCTACCTCTATCCCACGATCCTGCGGGAGATCTTCGCCGCCTGCGGGCGCGACGTCGACGCCGAGGTCGACCTGCGCCGGCTCGACCCGATGTACCGGCTGCAGTTCGACGACGGGGCCACCTTCGACGCGACCCCGGACGTGGAGCGGCTGACCGCCGAGGCCGCGCGGATCAGCCCCGGGGACGCGCCCAACGTCCGCCGCTACCTGGCCGAGAACGCGGCGAAGTTCGACCTCTTCGCGCCGATCCTGCAGCGCCCGTTCCACGGCCTGCGCGACTGGGCGCGGCTCGACATGCTGCGCGCGCTGAGGCTGTTCCGCCCCCACCTCACGGTCGACCGGGACCTGCGGCGCTGGTTCCGGCATCCCGACCTGCGGCTCGCCTTCAGCTTCCAGTCGAAATACCTCGGCATGTCGCCCTTCAAGTGCCCGTCGCTGTTCACGATCGTGGCGCATGTGGAATACGGCTTCGGCGTCTTTCACCCGATCGGCGGCTGCAACGCGATCCCGCGCGCTATGGCGCGCGTCGCGCGCGACATGGGGGTCGAGATCCGCCTGTCGGACCCGGCCGAGGAGATCGTCTTCGAGGGCCGCCGCGCGCGCGCCGTGCGCAGCGCGTCCGGCACGCATCCGGCCGACGCGGTCGTGGTGAACGGCGACTTCGCCACCGCCGCCCGCGCGCTGATCCCCGACCGGCTGCGCCGACGCTGGACGGACGCGAGGATCGACGCGAAGAAGTTCTCCTGTTCGACCTTCATGCTGTATCTGGGGATCGAGGGGCGCTTCGACGACATGCGCCACCACACCATCTACCTGTCCGGCGACTACCTCGAGAACATCCGCGAGATCGACGCAGGCCAGGCCCCGAGGGAGCCGACGATCTACGTCCAGAACGCCTCGGTCACCGACCCCACGCTGGCGCCCGAGGGGCATTCGACCCTCTACGTTCTGGTGCCCACGGGGAACCTGTCGGGCGGGGTCGACTGGGCCGCGATGGCCCCGGCCTACCGCGAGACGATCCTCGACCGGCTGCAGCGGCTGACCGGCCACGACATCCGCCCGCGCATCCGGACCGAGCGCATGATCACCCCCGCCGACTGGCAGGCGCAGATGGGCATCTTCCGGGGGGCGACCTTCAACCTCGCGCACAACCTGGGCCAGATGCTGCACCTGCGCCCCCGCAACCGGTTCGAGGACGTGGACGGCGTCTATCTCACCGGCGGGGGCACGCACCCCGGAAGCGGCCTGCCCACCATCTTCGAGAGCGCGCGGATCGCCGCGCGCCTCGCGGCGGACGATATGGGGCTGCGGGCTCCGGCGGCGAGGGAGGCGGCGGAATGAGCACGGTCGCGATCATCGGCGCGGGCCTGGGCGGGCTGGCGGCGGCCTGCACGCTGGCCGCGCGGGGCCACCGCGTCACGCTGCTGGAGCGGAACGGCTGGCTCGGCGGCAAGGCCGCCGTCCACGAGGACCGGGGCTTCACCTTCGACATGGGGCCGACGATCCTGACGATGCCCCGCGTGCTCGACCGGGTGTTCCGCGAGGCGGGGCGCGACATGGCGGGCTACCTCGACCTGCGCCGGCTCGATCCGCAATGGCGCTGCTTCTACGACGACGGCACGGTCCTCGACCTGCGCGACGACCGGGCCGCCAGCCGGGCCGAGATCGCGAGGTTGTCGCCCGAGGCGGCGGCTGGGTTCGACCGCTTCATGGCCGTGGCCGCGCGCCTCTCGGACGTGAGCGACCGGTTCTTCTTCTGGAGGTCGGTCGAGGATCTGCGCGACACGATGAACCTGAAGCAGACGATGAACTTCGACACGCTGCGCGACGTGCTGGCGCTGCGGATGCCGCGCACCGTGGCGGGGCAGATCCACCGCGACGTGAAGGACCCCCGCGTGGCGCAGATGCTGGAGCATTTCATCCAGTACGTCGGCAGCAGCCCCCTCGCCTCGCCGGCAGTCCTGTGCGGAATCGCGCAGATGCAGCTGGGCGAGGGCGTCTGGTACCCGATGGGCGGCACGCGCGCGATCCCCGCCGCCCTGACCCGCCTGGCCGGGGAACTGGGCGTCGCCATCGAGACCGGCGTGGAGGTCGAGCGGATCGGGACCGAGGGCGGACGGGTCACCGGCGTGACCCTTCGCCACGAGGGGCGCGTCGAGACGCGGGCCTACGACCGGGTGCTGTCGAACATGGACAGCGTGCGCACCTATCGCGAGCTGCTGGGGGGCGAGGCGTGGCGGTCCTTCGCCGCCGGGCGCAAGCGCGAGGCGGCCTGCTCGGGCGTCGTGCTCTACCTGGGGCTGGACCGCGCCTACGGGCATCTCGCGCACCACAACTTCGTCTTCTCGCGCGACCCGAAGGAGGAGTTCGGCGCGATCTACGACGAGGGCGTGCCCGCGCCCGACCCCACCGCCTACATCGCGGCGCCGGCGCGCACCGACCCCGCGGTCGCGCCGGCGGGGGGCGAGGCGCTCTACATCCTCGTCCACACGCCCCATCTGCGGCCGGGGCACGACTGGCGGGCGATGCTGCCCCGCTACCGCCGCACGATCCTCGACAAGCTCGCGCGCACGGCCGGGATGGATGACCTCGAGCGCCGCATCGTGACCGAGCGCGTTCTGACCCCGCAGGACATCCACGACCGCTACAAGGTGCTCGACGGCGCGATCTACGGGCTGGCGAGCCACGGGCGGGTCATGGGGGCCTTCAAGCCGGGGAACCGCAGCCGCCAGGTGCGCGGCCTCTACCTCGCCGGCGGGTCGGCGCATCCCGGTCCGGGAATGCCGATGGCGCTGATGTCGGGCTGGATCGCGGCCGACAGCCTCGACGCGGACGCAAAGGCCAACCGCACGGAAGGAGTGGCGGCCGAGTGAGCGGGGGCAGGCCCGACGATCCCGTCGCCGCCCGGTCGCGGGCGCTGACCCGGTTCTTCACGGGCGTCATGCGCCGCCAGATCCGGCGGGGCTTCCGCGCGCTGCGCCTCGCGCGCCCCGGCCTGCCCGCGTTGCCGCCGGACGCCCCGCTCGTGGTCTACGCCAACCATCCGTCGTGGTGGGACCCGGCGGTGTTCATCGTCCTGGCCGAGGCGCTGTTCCCGGACCGTGCGGGCTACGGCCCGATGGAGGCCGAGGCGCTGGAGCGCTACCGCTTCATGAAACGGATCGGCCTGTTCGGCGTGACGCCCGGCACCGCCGCCGGGGCCGCGCGGTTCCTGCGGACGGGCCGGCGCATCCTTGCCGATCCGCGGCGGATGCTGTGGGTCACCGCGCAGGGCAGCTTCGTCGATCCGCGCGTGCGACCCCTGCGGCTGCAGCCGGGCATCGCGCACCTGATGTCCCGCGTGCCCGGCGCGGTCGCCCTGCCGCTGGCGCTGGAGTATCCGTTCTGGTCCGAGAAGCGTCCCGAGGCGCTCGCGGCCTTCGGCACGCCCGTGACCGCGCCGGGGATGCCCCCCGATGCGCTGGCCGCAGCGCTCGCGCGCGCGCTCGAGGCGGCGCAGGACGACCTGGCCGCCCGGGCCATGGCTCGCGATCCCGCCGCCTTCGTCCGGATCCTCGGCGGGCGGGCGGGGGTGGGCGGGGTCTACGGGCGATGGCAGGCCCTGCGCGCCGCGGCCGGCGGGCGGCGGCAGGCCCCCGATCACCTGCCCGACGCGGACACCATGCCGTGACCGCCGCCGTCCTGACCGGGCTTGCCGCGGTGGCCCTGGGGCTGGCCGCGCTCTACGCCGTCGTCACGCTGGTGAACCTTCAGGTGTTCCGGGCGCCGCCGCCGCCGCAGGGGCCGGTGCGGCCGGTCTCGATCCTGATCCCCGCCCGGGACGAGGCCGCGAACATCGGGGCGGCCGTCCGGGGCGCGCTGGCGCAGCAGGGCGCGGAGGTCGAGGTGGTGGTGCTCGACGACAACTCGTCGGACGCGACGGCCGCGATCGTGGAGGCGCTGGCGGCCGCGGACCGCCGCGTGCGGCTGCTGCGGGGCGCGCCGTTGCCGCCGGGCTGGAACGGCAAGCAGCACGCCTGCCACCAGCTCGCGGCGGCGGCGCGCCACGGCGTGTTCCTCTTCGTCGATGCCGACGTGCGCCTCGCCCCGGATGGTGCCGCGCGGCTTCAGGGCGCGATGGAGTCGCACGACCTCGCCCTCGTCTCGGGCTTCCCGCGCCAGATCACCGGCAGCTTCGGCGAGGTGCTGGCGATCCCGCAGATCATGGTGCTGCTGCTCGGCTACCTGCCCTTCCCCATGGCGCGGCTCAGCGCGACGAGTCCCGGGTTCGGCGCGGGCTGCGGGCAGCTCATGATGGTGCGCGCCGGGGACTACGCCCGCGCCGGCGGCCACGCGGCGTTCCGCGACCGGATGCACGACGGGCTGAACCTGCCGCGCAACGTCCGCCGCGCGGGCGGGCGGACCGACATCGTCGACGCGACGCCGCTCGCCGCCTGCCGGATGTACGACAACTGGGCCGACCTCTGGGCCGGGTTCAAGAAGAATGCGACCGAGGGCATGGCGACGCCGCGCGCGCTGCCGGTCTGGACGGTCCTGCTCGGCGGCGGGCACGTCCTGCCGTGGCTGCTGCTGCCGCTGGCCTGGCTGGCCGGCGCCACGGTCGCGGCGGGCCTGTCGGCCATGGCCATCGCCGCCGTCCTGGTGGCGCGCACCGCGCTGCGGCTGCGGCTCGGCCAGCCCGCGCTGTCGGTCGTGCTGCACCCGGTGGGCGTCCTCATCACGCTGGCGATCCAGTGGTCGGCGCTGCGCGATGCCCGGCGCGGGCGGCGGGCGGTCTGGCGCGGGCGGAGCTACGAGGTGCGATGACCGAGGCCCCCGGCATCGCCTTCGCCCGCCTGCGCGCCGCCTTCTCGCTTGCCGCCGTGCCGGACCCCCGCGCCCGCCTGGCCCGCCTGCGCGACCTGTCCCGCGCGATCCGGGACGCGCGCCCCGCGATCCTCGCCGCCGTCTCGGCCGACTTCGGGCACCGCGCGGCGATGGAGACGGCGACCGCCGACCTGGGCTTCACGCTCGATGCCATCGCGCATCTGGCGCGCGTGCTGCCCGGATGGGCGCGTCCCCGCCGCCGCTGGACGCTGCGCCCCCTGCCCGGCCGGGCGGAGGTGTGGCGCGAGCCGAAGGGGGTCGTGGGCGTGCTGTCGCCCTGGAACTACCCCGTGCAGCTCGCGCTGGTCCCGCTCGCCACCGCCGTGGCCGCCGGGAACCGCGTGATCCTGAAGCCGTCGGAGCGGACGCCCCGGACCGCGGACCTGCTGGCGCGCCTCGTGGCGCAGGCCTTCCCGCCCGACGAGGTGGCGGTCGTGACCGGCGGGCCGGACGTGGCGGCGGCGGTGGCGGCGCTGCCGCTCGACCATCTGTTCTTCACCGGGTCCACCGCCACGGGGCGCAAGGTCGCGCTGGCGGCGGCCGTGAACCTGACGCCCGTGACGCTGGAACTGGGGGGCAAGAGCCCCTGCGTGCTGATGCCGGACGCCGACCCCGCGACCCATGCGCCCCTGATCGGCTGGGGCAAGTGGTTCGGGGCGGGCCAGACCTGCGTGGCCCCGGACTACCTTCTGGTGCCGCGCGGAACGGCGGGGGCCTGGGCCGACGCGCTGCTCGGCGTGGCCGGGCGGTTCCTCGCGCGCGGCGGCCGCGACTACACCGCGCTTGTCGACGACGCGCAGCGCGCGCGGCTGGAGGCGATGCTGGCCGAGGGCGGCACCGCACGCCGCCTGCCCGTCGACCTGCCCGGCCGCCTGGCCCCGACGGTCGTCCTCGACCCGCCCCCGGGCGGCCGGCTGATGACCGAGGAGATCTTCGGCCCGATCCTGCCGATCCTCGAATACGGCCGCCCCGGCGATGCGGCGGCGCAGGTCAACGCGGGCGGCGCGCCGCTCGCGGCCTATGTCTTCGGGCGCGACGCCCGGGCGGCGGCCGCGGTCCTGCGCGGGATCCGCTCGGGCGGCGGCGCGATCAACGGCACGATCCTGCATCTCGCGGTGCCCGGCCTGCCCTTCGGCGGCATCGGCGCCTCGGGGATGGGCGCCTACCACGGGACGCGAGGGCTGCAGGAGTTCAGCCACGAGCGCGGCGTCCTCGCTGTGGCGCAGGGTGCCTGGACGCGGCTGCTGCTGCCCCCCTACCCCGCCGCCATCCGCCGCGCGATGGGCCTTGCGCGCGAAGACCGCGACGGCCCGGGGTGACGCGGCGGTCAGGGGACTCGGTCATGCGGACGCCGCCGCCCGGGTTCCGGCACCCGTCCGCCGCCGGCACCGGCAGCGGCCCCGCGGCTCGCAAGCACCACGCCGCCGAGCGTCAGCGCCATGCCGAGGACGGTGACCGGCCCGATCCGCTCGCCGAAGAGGGCGACGCTGATCGCCACGCCGAAAACGGGGACGAGGGACAGGAACGCGTTGGCGCTGTTCAGCGGGACCCGGCCCAGGATACGGATCCAGAGCGTGTAGGTCGCCGCCGTCCCTCCGAGCGCGAGGATCGCGAGGATGGCGAGGAACTCGGTCTGGAGAAGGCGCGCCGTCCAGGGCTCTGCCGCAGAGGACAGGATCGCGAGCGGCACGCTGCCGAGCAGAAGCTGGGCCGCCGCCGCCGCGATCGGGTCGACCTCGCTCGCCATCCGCTTGGTGACGGCGTTGCCGACCGCCGTGCCCAGCGTCGCCACGACGACAAGGGCGATCCCGGCCGTCGCCTTCGTGCCGCCCCCGGCCAGGTCGGGTGCCGCGATCGCGGCGATGCCGAGAAGCGAGAGGGCCATGCCCGCCCCCTGCCGTCGCCCGAAGGGCTCGCCGAAGATCGCGAGGGCCGCGACCGCGGCGACGATCGGCTGGGTTCCGGCAACGACGGTCGCCACGCCCGGCGACACGAGCCCGGCCGCGCCGAACATGCTGAGGAACCCGATCGACGTGGCGCTGAGGCCGGAGACCGCGATCAGCACCCAGACCCCCGGGCTGCGCGGGAACGGCCGCCCGAGCGCGACGGCGAGCAGTCCCAGGGCGGTGCCCGCGACCCCCGCGCGCAGGGCCGCGAACTGGATCGGCGCCGCATACCGCAGGCCGAGGGCGATCAGCGGATAGCAGAGCGCGGTCAGCGTTACCACGGCGAGCAGGCCCGCGACGGTCCCGCGGTCCATCCCGCCCGGCGCGGTGGCGGCGGGGCCGCGCACGTCAGCCGACGAGCGTGACGGCGGGCGCGCGGAACCGGCCGTCCAGCGCATCGGCGACCCCGCCACCGCTGCGGGTCCGTCGGGCCGCGGCGCGCGTCCGGGCGAGGGGCCTGGTCCCGGGCACGGGAACAAGGATCGGACCCGCGGTCATGGCGTTCGCGCGCCCATCGTCATTGCCCGGTTGGCGCGCGGGCCGGTTGGTGCCCGAACAGCTCGGGACAGTCCTCGGCGCATCTGTTGGTGAGGATGATCCAGGCCAGATGCAGCGTTGCCAGCCCCGCCAGCAGGCAGAAGAACGAGATGTAGGCATAGCGCAGGAAGGTCACGTCCAGCACGACCACGACCATGACCGTCACCGCAAAGTGGCGCATGTGACGGTAGCGCGACAGAAGCGGCGCCACGGTGATCAGCAGGACATAGATCGTGTAGGTCAGCCAGCGCGGGAGGAACTGGTCCAGCAGCATCGAGTTCTCGTAGGCCAGCGAGTTCCGGTTGACGGTCACCACCAGCCAGTCGGTGCCGAACCCGTGCGGGATGTAAAGCATCAGGCCGAACACGATTCCGACCAGGGTCATCGCCATCAGCCAGGGCCGACGGCGACTGCCGGGCGGCTCCAGCACCCAGACGGCGAAGGGAATCCAGAAGGGCCACATGAACCAGGTGAAGAAGATGAATCCCATCGCGCCAAGGGTCATCGTGGCGTTGTCGCCCGTGGTCATGCCGACCCAGACGAAGCCCTCGCTGAACTGCTGGATCCCGGCGAACAGCGGCATCAGGCCGATCGGCAGGTAGCGCCAGTTGCTGCGGACCGCCTTGGCGATGATCCCCACGCCCCCCGTCGTCAGGAGCGCGCTGGCGGTGAAGCTGACCGTCGCCGAAAGACACATGGCGTCCCCCTAGTCCGCGATCACGGTTCCGGCCGCCCCGGTCAGGATCGCGGCGGCATCCTCCATCCGGCCGATGCCGGCGAGCCGGCCGCCCGCCGCGACGAAGCCCTGTCCCGCCGCGACCTTCGGTCCCATCGAGCCCACGGGCAGCGCGAGCCGCATCGCCTGGTCGGCGGTCAGGCGCGCGATGCGCCGGGCCCCGGGCGTGCCGAAGCCGTCCTGCACGCCGTCCACGTCGGTCAGCATCAGAAGCGCGTCCGCCCCGATGCCGCGCGCCAGAAGCGCGCTGGCATGGTCCTTGTCGATCACCGCCTCGACCCCCGTCAGGCTGCCGTCGGCCCGCCGCACGACCGGGATGCCGCCGCCGCCGGCGCAGATCACCACCACGCCCTGCGCCAGCAGCAGCCGGATCACCCCCAGGTCGGGGATCTCGAGCGGCGCGGGCGAGGGCACCACGCGCCGCCAGTGGGGCCCGTCCGGGGCGATGGCCCAGCCCCGCGCCTGCGCGAGGTGCCGCGCCTCGTCCTCCGGGTAGACCGGGCCGACGGGCTTGGTCGGACGGGCGAAGGCCGGATCGGCGGGATCGACCACGACCTGCGTCAGAAGCGCCGCGACCGGCCGGTCGTGGCCCAGCGCGTTCTCCAGCTCCTGCTCGATCAGATAGCCGATCATGCCTTCGGTCTCGGCCCCGAGCACGTCCAGCGGATCCGGGGCCTCGGGCCGGAAGGCGGCCCCCTGCAGGGCCAGCAGCCCGACCTGCGGGCCGTTGCCGTGCGTGACCACGAGGGCGTGCCCCGCCCGCACCAGCCCGGCCAGCGCCCCCGCCGCGCGCGCGGCGTTGGCGCGCTGGACCCCGGCCGTCACCGGCTCGCCCCGGCGCAGAAGCGCGTTCCCGCCGAGGGCCGCGACCACCAGCACCCCTCAGCCCCCCAGCGTGGCGACGAGGACCGCCTTGATCGTGTGCAGCCGGTTCTCGGCCTGGTCGAAGACCACCGACGCGGGGCCTTCGAAGACCTCGTCGCTGACCTCCATCTCGGTCAGGCCGTGTCGTTCCGCGATCTCGCGTCCCACTGCGGTCTCGGTGTTGTGGAAGGCCGGGAGGCAGTGCATGAACCGCGCCCGCGGGTTGCCGGTGCGCGCCATCATCGCCGCGTCGACGCGCCAGGGGGTCAGCAGCTTGATCCGCTCGGCCCATTTCGCCTTGTCCTCGCCCATCGAGAGCCAGACGTCGGTGTAGAGGAAATCGGCGCCCTTCACCGCCTCGTCGCGATCCTTGGTGACGGTGATGCGCGCGCCGGTCTCCTTCGCGATGGCCAGCGCCTCGTCCACCACCGGCTTCTCCGGCCAGCAGGCCTTGGGCCCGCCGAGGCGCACGTCCATGCCCATCTTCGCCCCGCCGATCAGCAGGCTTTCGCCCACGTTGTTGCCGGCGTCGCCCAGGAAGGCGAAGGCGATCTTGCGCAGGGGCTTCTCGGCATGCTCCTGCATGGTCAGGAGATCGGCCAGCACCTGGGTCGGATGGAACTGGTCGGTCAGGCCGTTGTAGACGGGGACGCCCGCGTGGGCCGCCAGCTCCTCGACGATCGCCTGCCCGAAGCCCCGGTATTCGATCGCGTCATAGACCCGGCCCAGGACGCGGGCGGTGTCGCGCACGCTTTCCTTGTGGCCGATGTGGCTGCCCGAGGGGCCGAGGTAGGTGACATGCGCGCCCTGGTCGTGGGCCGCGACCTCGAAGCCCACGCGGGTGCGGGTCGAGTCCTTCTCGAAGATCAGCGCGATCTCGCGCCCCTTCAGCCTCTGGCGTTCGGTCCCGGCATATTTGGCGGCCTTGAGGTCCGCCGAGAGTTTCAGAAGAAAGCCGATCTCCGCCGGCGCGTAATCGCGCAGGGTGAGGAAGTGGCGGTTGCGCAGGTTGAAGCTCATGGTCTGTCCCTCGGGTTTCAGGCGGGGTCGCGGATGGTCGGGCAGGTCATGCAATGGCCGCCGCCGCGGCCCCGGCCCAGTTCCGCCCCCGGCATCTCGCGCACGTCGATGCCTTCGGCGCGCAGCATCGCGTTGGTGTCGTCGTTGCGGTCGTAGCCCACGATCACGCCCGGCCGCAGCGCCACGACGTTGTTGCCGTCGTTCCACTGCTCGCGCGCGCGCTCCGCCGGATCGCTGCCGCCGGTCGGCACGATCCGCAGCCGCTTGAAGCCGAGGATCTCGGCCACGACCTCGAAGATCGGGCGGCGGTCCTCGGTGACGCGGAAGGGCTTGCCCGCGCCCTCGGGACGCAGGTCGAAGCAGGCGATGCCGTCGGCCACGTCCTTGAAGGTCGTGACGACGTCGCCGCCGCAGAAGGTGAAGACCGTGTCGAGATGCATCGCCGACCGCGTGCGCGGCAGGCGGCAGGCGACGACGCGCGCGGCGGCCCCCTGATCGAACAGCGCCTGCGCGAACAGACCGATCCCCTGCGCCGAGGACCGCTCGCCCATGCCGACGAGCACGGTGTCGCGGCCCACCGGCATGATGTCGCCGCCCTCGAGGCTCGCCGGGCCGAAGTCGCGGGCGGGATCGCCGAACAGTTCGCGCACCCGGCCGGCGAACCTCGGATGATGGCGGTAGATCGCGGTCGTGAGCAGCGTCTCGGGCTTGCGCGCCGCCCAGAACATCGGGTTCAACGACACGCCGCCAGGGACGAAGGCGCTGTTGTCGCGGGTGAAGATCATGTTGGGCAGGGGCGGCAGGATGAAGCCCGCCTTGCCCAGCCAAGCCCCGAACAGCCCCTCGGGCGCGAAGGGCAGGTCGGCGACCGTCAGCCCGCCGACGAGCCAGCGCGCGAGATCGGCGCCCGGCAGCCCCTCCATCCACAGGCGCAAGGGTTCGACCATGCCCGCGCCGACGGTGGTCAGCGTCACCCGGTGGTCGAGCACGAAGGCCCGGCCCGCCGGAACGTCCAGCGTCTCGGCCAGAAGGTCGTTGGCGTCCAGCACCTCGATGCCCTCGGCGCGCATGATCTGCGCGAAGGTCTCGTGGTCCCTGATCGCCTGCTTCACCCAGAACACGTCGTCGAACAGGAGTTCGTCGCAGTTGTCCGGCGTCAGGCGGCGGTGCGCGAGGCCGGGCCGGCAGACGATCACCTGGCGCAGGCGGCCGGATTCGGAGTGCACTCCAAGGGCAGGTTCGGACATCAGGCGCTCCGGTCAGAGGAAGGTGGCCGCGCTGAGCGCGGCCATGATGAACAGGGTCAGGATCAGCAGCAGCGGCCAGACGAAGCCGAGCCAGCGTTCGTAGGGCACGCGCGCGATGGCGAGGCCGCCGATGACGACGGCGAAGGTCGGGTTGATCAGGTTCACCAGCCCGTTGGCCGACTGGAAGGCGGTGACGGCCAGCGACCGGTCCACCCCGGCGAAGTCCGACAGCGGCGCGAGGATCGGCATCGACAGCACGGCAAGCCCGGACGAGGACGGCACGAAGAGGCTCATCCCGACCTGGATCCAGTAGAGCAGGTTGATGAAGGCGAGGTCCGACAGCCCCGAGACCGCGCCCGCGGCGGCGTTGAGGATGGTGTCGGCGATCAGCCCCTGCTCCATCACCACGACGATGCCGCGGGCAAGGCCGATCACCAGCGCCACGCCGAGCAGGTCGCGCGCGCCGTCGATGAAGGCGCCGGTCAGCCGCTTCTCGCCAAGCCGGCCCGCCACCCCCGCGACGATGGCGGCGCCAAGGAACAGCGCGCTCATCTGCGCCATCCACCAGCCCTGGGACGAGACGCCCCAGATCAGCGCGGCGAAGGTCAGCGCGAAGACCCCGAGGACCAGCGACTGCGAGCCGGTCAGCGTCGCGCCCTCGCCCGGGGCGGCCCTGCCGGCAAAGGCGGCGCGGTGCTCGGCGGCGAGGTCGGCCACGCGCGACAACGCGGGGTCGCGCCGGACCCGCGCGGCGTAGCGCATCACGTAGGCGATGCAGATCGCGAGCCCCCCCAGCAGCAGGACGAGCCGCAGCGCAAGCCCGTCGGTGAAGGGCACCCCGGCCGCATTCGACGCGATCACCGTCGCGAAGGGGTTGATGGTGGACCCGAGCGTGCCGATCCCCGCGCCGAGCAGGATGATCGCCGCCCCGGTGACGGCATCGTAGCCCGCCGCGATCATGACCGGGACCAGCAGGCCGTAGAAGGCGAGCGTCTCCTCGGCCATGCCGTAGGTCGTGCCGCCCAGCGCGAAGAGGCTCATCAGGATCGGGATCATCCAGATCTCGCGCCCCCTGAGCCGGGCCATGGCCCTGCGGATCCCCGTGTCGATCGCGCCGGTGGCGTTCACGACGCCGAGGAAGCCGCCGAGGAGGATCACGAACAGCGCGATGTCGACGGCGTTCGCCGCATAGCTCTCGGGATCGTAGAAGCCGGCGACGGGGGCCATGAGGATGTCGACGATCCCCTTCGGGTTCGGCTCGACGGTCCTGTAGGTGCCGGCGACCGCGACCTCGCGCCCCACGGCCGCGCTCTCGGCGCGGTCGAAGCGGCCGGCCGGGATGATCCAGGTCAGGCCCGCCGCGAGGACGACGAGCAGGAACAGGATCGTGTAGGCGGTCGGGAACCGGCTGGCCAGCCGGTCCGGCTGCACGTCGGGGTCAACGGCGCTCATCGGGAACTCCTTCGTCTGTTGGGGGCTCGCGCCCCGGTGCGGTCCCGCCTGCGGCGACGGCGGACCCGTGCCCGGTCCGGTGGCCGCAACCGCGCGACGGCCGCGCGGTGCGTCGCGCGGTCATGGCGTCCGATCCGCGTCGCGGTCGGCCGGGCGGGCGGCGTCGGGGCGCGGGGCGCCACCACCCTGCCCGCCATGCCCGCCGTGGCCCCCCCCGCGACCGTGCATCAGCGCGTGGAGCGCGACGCAGCCGATCAGCAGAGGCAGCACCCAGAGGATGCCGGCCGAGCGCGGCAGATCGTCCTGGAAGAGGAGGAGCAGGGCGACGAGCGCGACCAGCCCGAACAGCGCCAGGCGCCAGCCCGTCCTCGCCGGGGCCTTGCGGTCGCCGGCCTCGGCCGGATGTCGGTGGTCGTCCATGATCGTGCCCCTCCGCGGCCCGGGTTGTCCGGCCTTTGCGGTTAAGGACGGGCCGGCTCGCGCGGCATTACACGGGACCGGCGATGCGGCCGGCCGCCACCGGGCCTCGCGGCGCGTCTTGATCCAGGTCAAGGACCGTCGTGCCGGACGGGTCTATGCCCGGGGGATGGACCATCCGAAGCCCGCGCCAGCCGCGTTCGCCGCCGCCGCGGTCCGCCGTCTCGTCACGGTGACCGTGGCGGGGCTCATCGTCCCGTCGCCCGTCGCCGGCCCTGCCGCGGGTCCGCCGGCCGGCGGTCGCGCCGCCGGCGCCAGACCGGGGAGCCCGTCATGAACCACCCTGCCCCCCCGCGCCGCGAGCCGCCGCAGCCCGTTCCGGCCGGGCCGACCCCGTCGTCGCTGCTTGTCGCGCGGCGTCCCGACTATCTCGCGTACCTGCGCCGCCGCATCGGCCGCGGGGATCTGGCCGAGGACCTGTTCCAGGACTTCGCCGTGAAGGTCGTTCGCGCGGCCGTCGCCGGCCCGCCCGTCGGGAACCTCGACGCGTGGATGTTCCGCGTGCTGCGCAACACCCTGATCGACCACTACCGCCGGAGGGACGCCCGGCGCCGTGCGGAGGCCGACTACACGCGGCAGGCCGGACCGCTCGCGGAGGCGGCCGATGGCGCCCCGGACGAGACGCGGCCGGACGACGAGGCGGCGCAGGCGGTGACGGTGGCCCTCGCGGGCCTCCGCCCGGATCAGGCCGAGGTGATCCGGGCCCTTTACCTGCGCGGCGTTCCCCGCAAGGCCCTGGCACGAGACCTGCACATGGAGATCGGCACGCTCAACGTCCGCGCGTTCCGCGCGCGCTGCGCGCTTCGCGATGCCCTCCTCCGCTCGGGTGCCGGCCGCGGCCGGGGGGCGGACGCGGCCCCTCCGGTGTTTGCCGGGGGTCCGGCGCGCGGACGGCCCGGCGTCGCCCGCACGGATGCGGGGGCCCGCTGCGATGCATGACGACGACGCCCCGAGCCGCCTCCCGCTGCCGGAGGGTGACGGCGACCCCGAGGTCCGCGTGCGCCGCGAGGCCGTCGAGGCCGCGCTGGTGGAAGGACAGCACCGGATCCTGCGCTTCCTCGTGGGCCGCCTCGGCAACCCCGAGGACGCGCACGACGTCCTCCACGACTTCGCCATCCGCGCGATCCAGCGGTCGGACGACCTCCGCGACGTGGCCAGCGTCCGGGGCTGGCTCGGCCGCCTGCTTGCGACCGCGATCGCGGATCATCACCGCCGCGCCGCGCGGCAGCCGAGGCAGGACCCCGGCCCGGGGACCTGGGCCGAGGTGGGGGAAACCCATGCCGCGCCGGATGCCGAGACCGATCACGCCGTCTGCAAGTGCCTGCACGACCTGATCGGCCTTCTCGATCCCGGGACGGCCGACCTGCTGCGACGCATCGACCTGCAGGGCGAGCCGCGGGCCGACGTCGCGGCGGCCCTCGGGCTCTCCGAGGGGACGCTTGCGGTTCGTCTTCACCGCGCCCGGCGCAAGCTGCGCGACCTGCTGATCACGATGTGCCTGACCTGCCCGGAGCACGGGTTCCTCGACTGCGGCTGCGACCGGGTCCGGGCGCGCCGGCGGGCGGCCGAGGCCCTTTCGGCAGGCGGCGGCCCGTAATGCCGCCTCGGCTTCGGCGTCTGTCCTTCGGGCAGCGATGGCCGAACGAGGCTGCCCGACGAGCGAACCTCTCAAGGAGTCCCGGTATGACCACGCGCGAGACCACCCCCACGACCGCGACAGGGACCGCCAAGGCGGGATGCTGCGGCCCGGACGACACGGACGGCCGGGCGACGCCGCCTTCGGCGCATGCGGCCCACCGCGACCACGGACGCCCTGCCGCGCCCGCCACCGCGGCGAAGCCCGCCGACGACGAGCGGCCCTCGGGCCGCGGGTCGGGGTGCTGCTGTTCGTGAACCGACGACCCGCAGCGCGACGGACCCGCCGCCGCGCTGCGGCCAAGCCTGAACCGGACCATGGTGAACCATGACGACGACCGCGACGCTCGGCTTTGGTGCCTTCGCCGACCGGCTGGGGCACCTCGGCATCGAGATGCAGCTGACACGGCAGCCCGGCGTGGCCTCGGCCGTGGCCAATCCGGCCGGCGGGTCGGTCACCGTCACCTTCGACCCCGGCGTCACGAGCGTCGAGGCCCTGCGCAGGATCGTCGAGGACTGCGGCTTTCACTGCGCGGGCGAGGTCCGGCCCCGGCATGTCTGCGCCCCGCGTGCGGGGGACGCGGCCGGCCCGCGCCCACCGGCGGGCGGCGACGGGCATGGCGGCCATGCCAGCGCCGCGCCGGCTGCCGCCCGGTCCGGGCACGACGAGATGGCGCACGAGATGGGCCACGGTGCGGGCGACATGCAGGCGATGGTGCACGACATGCGCAACCGGTTCTGGGTGGCGCTGGTCTTCACCATCCCGATCTTCGTCTGGTCGCCGATGGGCGGCATGTTCACGCCCCCTGCCCCGCCCTTCGGCCTGCGGCTGGACGTCTGGCTGTTCGTCCTGGCGACCGCCGCCGTGATCTGGCCGGTCTGGCCCTTCGTCGTCGCCGCCCGGCGCGCGCTTCGCAACGGCATCCTCAAAATGGCGGTGCTGGTCGTGCTTTCGGTCGGGACCGGCTACGTCTTCAGCGTCGGCTCGACCTTCCTCTTCCCCGGCGTGCAGTTCTACGAGGCCGTCGCCGTCCTCCTGGTGTTCATCCTGCTCGGCCACTGGCTCGAGATGCGCGCCCGCGCCGGCGCGTCGGAGGCGATCCGGGCGCTTCTCGACCTCGCGCCGCCGATGGCGACCGTGCTGCGCGACGGGCGCGAGGTCGAGGTGCCGACCGCCGAGGTGCTGAAGGGCGAGACGGTCGTCATCCGCCCCGGCAACAGGATCCCGGTCGACGGCGAGGTGAGCGAGGGCAAGTCCCTGGTCGACGAATCCATGCTGACCGGCGAATCGATGCCGGTGGAAAAGACCGTCGGCAGCGCGGTGATCGGCGCCACGATCAACAAGTCGGGCACGTTCCGCTACACCGCGACCAAGGTCGGGGCCGACACGGCGCTCGCGCAGATCGTCAGGCTCGTGCAGGAGGCGCAGAACTCCAAGGCCCCCGCGCAGCTTCTGGCCGACCGCGCCTCGCAGTGGCTGGTGCTGGCCGCGATCGTGATCGGCGTCGGAACCTTCGGCGTGTGGTACGGCTGGATCGGGGCGGACCTGCTCTTCGCCCTGACCCTGGCGATCACGGTCTTCGTCATCGCCTGCCCGGACGCGCTCGGCCTGGCCACGCCCATGGCTGTCATGGTGGGCACCGGCCTCGGCGCGATGAACGGCATCCTGTTCAAGAACGCGGGCGCCCTGGAGGAGGCGACGAAGCTCGACGTCGTCGTCTTCGACAAGACCGGGACGCTGACGATGGGCCAGCCCAGGGTGGTGGAGGTCGTCGCCGCCGAAGGCCGGACCGAGGACGAGGTGCTGGCGGCGGCGGCGGCTGTCGACAAGGGGTCCGACCACCCGCTTGCCGTGGCCATCGTCGAGCGCGCGGCGGGCCTCGGCCTCGGCGCGATGACGGCCTTCGAGACCCTGGACGGGCGGGGGGCGAGAGCCGCCGTGGACGGCAGACCGGTTCTGGTCGGCAACCGGCGGCTGATGGACGAGCAGGGGATCGGCCTCGGCGCCCTGGCGGACCGCGCCGACGCGCTCAAGGGCGCGGGGCGGACGGTCGTGCATGTCGCCGAGGGCGGCCGCCTCCTCGGCCTGATCGCCATCGCCGACGCGCTGCGCCCCTCGGCCCGGGAAACCGTCGCGCGGCTGCGGCAGCGCGGCGTCGAGGTGGCGATGCTGACCGGCGACAACGCCGGGACGGCGGCGCGGATCGCGGGCGAGCTTGGCATCGACATCGTGCTCGCCGACGTGCTGCCCGGCCAGAAGGCCGACAAGGTGAAGGAGCTGCAGGCGCAGGGCCGGCGCGTCGGCATGGTCGGCGACGGCGTCAACGACGCCCCGGCGCTGGTGCAGGCCGACGTCGGCTTCGCGATCGGCGCGGGCACCGACGTGGCCATGGAAAGCGCCGATGTCGTGCTGATGCGCAGCGACCCCCACGACGTGCTCGGCGCGATCGTGCTGTCGCGGGCGACCCTGCGGAAGATGCACCAGAACCTGTTCTGGGCGGTCGCCTACAACGTCGTGGCCTTTCCCGTCGCGGCGGGCGCGTTCTACCCGTTCACGATCAGCCCCGAGGTTGCCGCGATCGCCATGTCGGGCAGCTCGGCGATCGTGGCGGTCAATGCGCTCCTGCTCAAGCGGACGCGGCTGGAGGGGGTGGCGCGGCTGTCGAGCCGGGCACCGAACGCGGAGGGGATCGGTCCCGCCGCGGCGGAGACAGGCGCTCACCTGTAATCCCGTCGGGTGGCCGGCGTCATTAGGCATCGGGACGGGACAGCGGCGGCCACGTCCTGCGGGCTGAAAGGTTGCGCAATGAAACACTATGACGGAACAGAGGATTTCGACCCGGTCCGGCCCACCGAGACGGCGGGTCCGGCCAAGGGCGCGCGGGGGCCCGCCCTGGGGCTTCTGGCGCGCGCGCTCGGCGCGCTGGTGGTCCGGGGGCGGCTCGTCCTGATCGACGCCGACGGCCGTCCGTGGCGCTTCGGGCCCGGCGGCCGGCCCGAGGTGACGGTGCGGCTGCATCGCCGCGACCTGCCGTGGAAGCTGCTTGCGGCCCCCAGCCTCGCGCTCGGCGAGGCCTACATGGACGGCACGCTGACGATCGAGCAGGGGACGCTGCGGACGTTCCTCGACATCGTCAGCAGCGGCGGCCCGGTCGCGCTGGACGCGGTCCCCGGCAACCGGCTCATCCGCGGATGGGACAGGCTGCGCCGCCACCGGCTCTACCGCAACGCGCCGCGCCGGTCCCGGGCCAACGTGGCGCACCACTACGACCTGTCGGGCGCGCTCTACGATATCTTCCTCGATGCGGACCGGCAGTATTCCTGTGCCTATTTCGCGCGCGGCGACGAGACGCTGGACGAGGCGCAGGCGGCCAAGAAGCGGCACATCGCGGCGAAGCTGCTGCTGCGCCCGGGGCTTGACGTGCTCGACATCGGGTCGGGGTGGGGCGGGCTCGCGCTGGCGCTGGCCGAGGCGGGCGCCCGCGTCACGGGGATTACCCTGTCCGAGGAACAGCTGGCCGCCTCGCGCGCGCGGGCCGAGGCCGCGGGCCTGGCCGGACAGGTGGCGTTCCACCTGCGCGACTACCGGCACGAACGCGGCCGCTACGACCGCATCGTCTCGGTCGGCATGTTCGAGCATGTCGGGCCGTCGCATCACGAGGCGTACTTCCGCACCCTCGCCCGGTCGCTCAGGCCCGAGGGCGTGGCCCTCGTCCACTCCATCGGGCTGATGGGCCCCGAGGGGGGCAGCGATCCGTGGATCCGCAAGTACATCTTCCCCGGCGGCTACTGCCCGACGCTGTCGGAAACGATCGCCGCGGCCGAGCGGGCGGGCCTCTGGGTGACGGACGTCGAGGTGCTGCGCCTGCACTATGCCGAGACCCTGCGCCACTGGTCCGACCGCTTCGCGCAAGGCCGCGAGCGGGCGCGGGCGCTCTACGACGAACGGTTCTGCCGCATGTGGGAGTTCTACCTGGCCGCCTGCGAGGCCGGGTTCCGGAACGGGCGCACGATGGTGTTCCAGCTTCAGCTCGCGCATCGCCGGGACGCGGTGCCGCTGACCCGCTCCTACCTCGCGGCCGCCGATCGGGGCCCGGGCACCGGCGGGCGCGCGACCGGACCGCGCATCGCGGTGCCGCGACAGGCGGGACGGGCCATGGCCGACACGGCCGCCGCCGCGCCGGGCGACGGATCACCCGAGGGCGACCGGCCGGCGCAGGGCGTCGCCGGCCCCGCGCGCGGGGCCGCCCGCGACGGAGGTGCGGCATGAGCTTCCGCGCGGTCGCCCTGTCCCGCCGGTCGGCGGCCCTGCTGCTGCTGTCCGGGGCCGCGGTTCCGGCGCTGGCGGGATCGCCGCGGGCCCAGACCGTCGCGGACGGCAACGCGCTGACCGTCGGCGGCATCCTCGCCTATCTCGGGGTTCTGCCGGCCGCGATCCTCCGGGGTCACCGGCGGTCCCACCCCGAGGGCGCGATGCACGGCGGCGTGCCGGAGGCGCGGCATGCCTACCACGTGATCCTGGCGCTGTTCGACGCCGCGACGCTGGACCGGATCGAGTCGGCGCGGATCACCCTGACGCTGATGGGCCTGGGCCACGTCGGCGGCACCCGCATCGCGCTCGAGCCGATGACGATCGCGGATACCGTGACCTGGGGGGCCTATGCCGAACTGCCGGGCAAGGGCGTCTACGAGATGACGTTCGAGGTCCGGGCAGAGGGGCGCGGGGAGCCGGTCGTGTTCCCCTTCCGCTACGTCCATTCCATGAGCTGACGGCAGCGCCCGCGGGCAGGAGGAGACGCGGATGCCGGACGGCGGGCGCATCCGCGGCGCCGTCCGAGCGACGGGAGGGCACGGTTCCATGGTGAGGACTTCGGGCATGCAGGCGACGTCGACATGAGGGGGTGCGGACGATGAGGCGGTGGCTTGCGATTGCGGCGATCGCGGCGGTTGCGGTCCTGGCGGCGGGCTTCGGCTGGACCGCCTGGCAGGACCGGGCGGCCGCGCGCCTGCCCGCCGGGATCGTGGCGGCGAACGGCCGGCTCGAGGCCAACCCGGTCGAGGTGGCGACGAAGCTGCCCGGCCGGCTCGCCTCGATCGGCCCGCAGGAGGGCGACCGGATCGAGCCCGGCGAGGTGGTCGCCCGGATCGACGCGACCGACATCGAACACCAACTGCACCAGGCCGAGGCGCAGGCCGCGCTCGCCCGGCAGGCGCTCGCGGCGGCGACGGCCGCCAAGGCCGCGCGGCAGAGCGAGCTGACCCTCGCCCGGCAGGAGTTCGCCCGCACGCAGGCGCTGGCCGCGAAGGGCGTCGTGGCCACCGAGCTGTTCGACCAGCGCCGGCAGCGGCTGGACGGGGCCTCGGCCGCGCTGTCCGCGGCGACCGCGGGCGAGGCCGAGGCGCGGGCCGCGATCGACGCGGCCGACGCCGCGGTGGAGCACATGCGCGCGCAGCTCGCCGACGCCGTGATCACCGCGCCGGCCGGCGGCCGGGTCCAGTACCGGCTGGTGGAGCCCGGGGCCGTGCTGCCGGCGGGCGGGCGGATCCTGTCGCTCGTCGACCTGACCGACGTGTCGATGACCGTCTTCCTGCCGGCGGGGGATGCGGGACGCCTCGCGATCGGGGACGAGGCGCGCATCGTGCTCGATGCCGAGCCGGGCATGGTCTTGCCCGCCTCGGTCGTCTTCGTCGCCGCCGAGGCGCAGTTCACCCCCAAGACCGTCGAGACCGCGTCCGAGCGCGAGAAGCTGATGTTCCGCGTGACCCTGCAGCTTCCCGCAAAGGTTCTCGCGCGGCTCGAGGACCGGGCGCTGAGCGGACTGCGGGGGGTGGCCTACCTGCGCGTCGATCCCGCCGCGGAATGGCCGGCGACGCTGTCCGCCGCCGCGCCGGCGGAATGAGGCGATGACGCCGCTCCGCGAGGACCCGCCGGAGGACGAGGCGGTGGCATGGCTGCGCGGCGTGTCGCACCGCCATGGTGCGGCGGTTGCGCTCGACGATGTGACGATCGCGGTTCCGGCGGGCGCCATGGCGGCGGTGGTCGGCCCCGACGGGGTGGGTAAATCGACGCTGCTGTCGATCCTCGCGGGGGTCCGTCGCCTCCAGCGCGGGCAGGCGGCCGCGCTGGGCGGCGACCTGCGCAGCCCGGAGCACCGGCGCGCCATCGTCGGGCGCGTCGCCCACATGCCGCAGGGCCTCGGCCGCAACCTCTATCCGACGCTGACGGTGGTCGAGAACCTCGACTTCTTCGGCCGCCTGTTCGGCCAGGACCGCGACGAACGCCGCGCCCGGATCGACGACCTGCTGCGCAGCACCGGGCTCGACCCGTTCCCGGACCGGCCGGCGGGCAAGCTGTCGGGCGGCATGAAGCAGAAGCTGTCGCTGTGCTGCGCGCTGATCCACGACCCCGACCTGCTGATCCTCGACGAGCCGACGACCGGCGTGGACCCCCTGTCGCGCCGGCAGTTCTGGGACCTGATCGACCGCATCCGAACCCGCCGCCCGCAGATGAGCGTGATCGCCGCCACCGCCTACATGGACGAGGCGAACCGCTTCGACTGGCTGGCGGCCATGGACGCGGGCCGCATCGTCATGACCGGCTCGCCCGCGGCCGTGCGCGCCGGGGCGGGGGTCGACAGCCTCGAGGCGGCCTTCGTGGCGCTGCTGCCCGAGGACCGCAGGCGCGGCCACAGGCCGGTCGAGATCGGCCCGCGGCCGGTCACCGACGGCCCGCCCGTCATCGAGGCGGAGGGGCTCAGCAAGAGCTTCGGCCGCTTCCGCGCCGTCGACAACGCCAGCTTCCGCATCGAGAAGGCCGAGATCTTCGGCTTTCTCGGCTCCAACGGCTGCGGCAAGTCGACCACGATGAAGATGCTCGCGGGGCTCCTGCCCGCCACCTCGGGAACCGCACGGCTGCTCGGGCAGCCGGTCGACGGCACCGACATCGCCATCCGCCGCCGCATCGGCTACATGTCGCAGTCGTTCTCGCTCTACGGCGAGCTGACGGTGCGCCAGAACTTCGACCTCCACGCCGGGATCTTCCAGCTTCCGGCGGCGGAGCGGGCGCCGCGGATCGCGGACCTGCTCGACCGCTTCGAGCTGGCGCCGGTCGCCGACGCGCTGCCCGAGGCGCTGCCCCTCGGGATGCGGCAGCGCCTGCAGCTCGCGATCGCGGTGCTGCACCGGCCGGAGGTCCTGATCCTCGACGAGCCGACCTCCGGCGTGGATCCGATCGCCCGCGACCGGTTCTGGCAGTTCCTCGCCGACCTGTCGCGCAGGGACGGGATCACGATCTTCCTGTCGACCCACTTCATGAACGAGGCGGAGCTGTGCGACCGCATCTCGCTCATGCATGCGGGACGCCTGCTGGCGGTCGGCACGCCCGAGGCCCTGACCCGCGAACGGGGCGCGCCGACCCTCGAGGAGGCCTTCGTGGGCTACCTGTCGGACGCCATCGGCACCCGGCCGGACGCGCCGCCCGCGGCCACACCTGCGCCGCCCGCCCCCCCGCCGCCCGCCCCCCTGCCGGCCGCCGCCGGGCCGCTGCCCGCCCCGGGGGGCGCCCGCTTCGACGTCTGGCGGCTCTGGGCCTGCGCGCGGCGCGAGGCGACCGAGATCCGGCGCGACCCGATCCGGCTGGCCTTCGCGCTTCTCGGCCCGATCCTGCTGATGGTCGCATTCGGCTTCGGCATCAACTTCGATGTCGACCGCGTGTCCTACGCGGCGCTCGACCAGGACCGGACGGGCGAGAGCCGCGCCTTCCTCGCCGCCTTCGAGGGGTCCACGGCCTTCGCCCGCCGGGCCGACATCGCCGATCCCGCCGAGATGGACCGCCGCATGGCGACGGGCGAACTCGCGCTCGCCATCGAGATCCCGGCCGGCTTCGGGCGCGACCTCGCGGCCGGACGACGCCCGGAGGTCGGCGTCTGGATCGACGGGGCCGTCCCATTCCGCGCCGAGACCCTGCGCGGCTACGTCGCCGGGCTGGCGGCGAGCTACATGACCGACCTGGCCCGGGCGGCGGGCTCGCCTGCGGCGGCGGCCGACATCGGCCTGCGCTTCCGCTACAACCCCGGGTTCCGCAGCGCCAACGCCCTCGTGCCCGGGGTCGTCATGCTGATGCTGATGCTGATCCCGGCGATGATGACCGCGGTCGCCGTGGTGCGCGAGAAGGAGACCGGGTCGATCGCGAACTTCCGCGCGACGCCCCTGACCGCCTTCGAGTTCCTGGTCGGCAAGCAGCTTCCCTACGTCGCGATCGCCTTCGCGAGCTTCGTCATCCTCGTCGTCGAGGGGGCGCTGCTGTTCGGCGTGACCGTCAGCGGCTCGCTGCCCACGCTCGCCGCCGGCGCGCTGCTCTTCGTCATGGCCAGCACCGCCTTCGGCGTGCTGATCTCGTCCTTCACGCGGACGCAGCTCGCGGCGATCTTCGCCACGCCGGTGATCGCGATGGCGCCCGCGCTCAACTTCTCGGGGATGCTGACCCCGGTGGCGTCGCTCAGCACCGGCGAGCGGCTGTTCGCACTGCTCTTCCCGCCGGCATGGTTCCAGCAGATCAGCGTGGGCGCCTTCAGCAAGGGCCTCGGGGCGGCTCAGCTCTGGCCCAATCACCTGGCGCTGCTGGCCTTCGCGGTGGCCTACATCGCGGCGGCGCGCCTCGCCCTGCCGAAACAGGAACGCTGACATGCGCGGCTCGATGGCCAACATCCTGCGGCTCGGGGTCAAGGAGCTTCAGAGCCTCGGCCGGGATCCGGTCCTCGTGGTCCTCATCGTCTGGGCCTTCAGCGTGCTCGTCTACACGGTCTCGCAGGCCGAGCGGTTCGAGGTCGACCGCGGGTCGGTCGCGATCGTCGACGACGACCGCTCGGCCCTGTCGGGGGCGATTGCCGACGCGATCCAGCCGCCCTTCTTCCAGCCGCCGGTGCCGGTCGACGCCGGCCGGGTCGATGCGCTGATGGACAGCGGCCGCTTCGTCTTCCTCCTCGAGGTTCCGCCGCGCTTCGAGGCGGACGTGCTGGCCGGGCGCAGGCCCACGATCCAGATCGCGGTCGACGCCACCGCGATGTCGCAGGCCGGCAACGGCGCCGTCTTCCTGCGCGAGATCGTGGCGCGCGAGATCGCCCGGTTCCTGTCCGCGGATCCGGATGCCACGAGCCCGCCCTTCCGCGTCGCGGTCCGCACGCGGTTCAACCCCAATGCCGAGGCGGTCTGGTACTCGTCCGCGATGACCGTGATCAACAGCATCACGCTCCTGTCCGTGATCCTGTGCGGCGCGGCGCTGATCCGCGAACGCGAGCACGGCACGATCGAGCACCTCCTGGTGATGCCGGTCTCGCCCGTCGACATCATGCTGTCGAAGATCCTCGCCAACGGCCTCGTCATCGTCGCGGCCGCGCTGCTGTCGTTCACCGGGGTGGTCGGCTGGCTGATGGGGGTGCCGATCTCCGGCTCGATCCCGCTGTTCGTCCTCGGGGCCGTCGCCTACCAGTTCTCGGTCAACGCGCTGGGCATCCTGCTGGCGACCTTCACCACCTCGATGCAGCAGTTCGGGCTGCTGGTGATGCCGATCCTGATCACGATGAACCTGCTGTCGGGATCGAAGACGCCGCTGGAGAGCATGCCGGGCTGGCTTCAGACGCTGATGCAGGCCGCGCCCTCGACCCATTTCGTCGCCTTCTCGCAGTCCGTGCTGTTCCGCGACGCGGGCCTCGCCGAGGTCTGGCCGAAGCTCGCGGCGCTCGTCGCGGTGGGCGCAGTCTTCTTCCTCGCGGCCCTGCTCCGGTTCCGGCAGTCGGTCACGAGCGCGCAGTAGGCATCGCCGGCCCGGCGGTCCCCCTCGCGGGGACCATCGGCGTCATGGCGCCGCCGCCTGCTCGGGCACCCGGGCATCCATTGCGTCGTAGTCGGCGGCCGTCATCGCGGGCAGCGTCTGCAGGAAGGCCACGATGTCCCAGATCTCCTCGTCGGTCAGGCTCGGTCCCCATGCGGGCATTCCGGTGAAGCGGATGCCGTTCTTGGTGACCCAGAAGAGTTCCTCGGGCGTCATGTCGTCGGCGTCGGGGCCGAAGGACGGCGCCTGCGGATTGAAGCCCACGGCCATCGGCTCGGGCGTGCGGCCGATGGGCGTGTGGCACATCACGCACTGCTGGCGGTAGAGCCGGAAGCCGTTGTCGCGGTCCGGCACGTAATTCGCGGGCACGACCACGTCGCGGGCGTGGTTGGCCACCGACGCTTCGCGGACGGCGATCAGCGTCCGGCTCAGCAGCGGCGAGTCGACCACCGTCGCCGCGACGTTGAACACCCCCGAATAGATGAACACCGCAGCGCCGATCAACCCGGCGACGACCAGCGCCCCGATCGCCACCAGGACATGCCGCAGCCAGTTCCCTCCACCCTCAGACCACGACGACATTCCATCCTCCGTACGAGTTGCGGATCGATCCGCGCGGCAGCGAGAGCGCCGCGATGGCGAGCCCGGTCGCGACGCCGGCCCAGGTGGCGAGGGGCGAGCCGGCCCCGTCCAGCACGAACGGCGCGGCGACCAGCCACAGCCCGAAGGCCACGTTCAGGAACCGCACGGCGCGCGCGACCTCGGCCAGCGAGATGATCGTGAAGGTCACGACCAGCAGACCGATCAGGTGGTCGCTGTTGGCCATCGCGCCGCTGTTGCCGTAGGTCATCCGGGTGAAGGTCAGCCAGATGCCGATCGCGCAGACCGCCAGAAGCGTCGGAGGATAGGTGACCCCGCGCCCGCCCTGCGCCACCATCTCCGCGCGGGAGCCGAGCACGCCCGGCGCGCGGTCGTCGCTGCCGCCGGTCATCGCGCCCCCGGTCCAGAAGGTCCGCCAGAAGGGCCTGCCGTTGCGGCGGGACCAGGTCAGGAACTGGCCCATCGCCACGAACTCGTCCAGCGAGTAGGGGATCATCAGCGCCATCGCCAGCGCCGCGACCAGGCACAGCGTGCACCAGGTGCCGATGTCGATCGGCTGGATGATGACGAAGTAGATGCTGACGATGCCCAGCGGAAGGATCAGCAGCGCCAGCGCCAGCACCATCCAGGGCATCGTGCGCCAGCGGTCCTTTCCGCCCATGAAGGTCATCACGATCTCCAGCGCGTAGACGACCGCGCCGAGGCCCGCATCGGCGACGGGCCAGGCCTTCGACATCGGCGAGGTGATGATCGTCTCGGTTCCGTTCAGGCCGCTCGCGGGATCGGTGCCGGGGAAGAACGGCTCCCACACCGTGTCGATGTGGCCCATCTGGTAGGCCGACATGTAGCGCGAGACGAGGAACCCGAAGAGCGCGAGCGCGCCGATCGGCACGCGCTGCAGCCAGGTCGAGGGGCAGTAGCTCCATTCCGGGGGGATGTCGGGCTTGCCCATCATCCCCTCCATGCTCATCCCCGGCATCATCGGGATCAGCACCGACAGCGCGATCACGATGGCGCCGACCAGGGTGGCGTTCGCGTAGGCCTCGGGCAGCGGGGTCCAGATGAAGAGGGGCGCGAGCAGGAGCCAGCCGCCGACGAAGGCATTGGCCCATTGCGCCCAGGGGAAGCGCCGCCGGGAATCGGCCGACAGGGCGCCGAAGACGACGATCAGCACCCCGGCCACGACGTCGTTCACCGTCATCAGCATGGCGCGGTGGGCAAAGGGCGACAGGCCCCGGTCGGCCATGACGGCCGTCTGGTTCGCGTCAGGCACGAAATTGCTGAGGTATCCCAGCGTGAAGGGCGCCGTGATCATCCAGAAGCCGACCATCACCGCCACATAATGCGGCCAGAGCATCGCGCGGTGCATGTCGCCCATCATGTCGCCCGTGCCGCCGGTGGCGGGCGCGCCATGCGCCATGCCGGCCATCGCATGGCCCGACATCGCGTGGCCGGTCATCGTGTGCCCTGCCATCGCGCTCTCCGGCCGGGCGGGCGGCGCGCCGTCGGCGGCATCACCGGGTGCGCGGCCGGTCTGCGGCATCAGCGTCATCCCGCACTTCGGGCAGTTGCCGGGCTTGTCCTGACGGACTTCCGGGTGCATCGGGCAGGCGTAGACGGTCGCGCCCCCGTCCGCGGCGGGGGCCGCGCCGGCAGCCTCGGGCATCAGCGTCATCCCGCACTTCGGGCAGTTGCCGGGCCGGTCCTGACGGACCTCCGGGTGCATCGGGCAGGCGTAGACCGTGCCATCCGGGGCGGATGCCGCGGTCTCGCCGTGGCCTGCATGGTCGTTGCTCATCGTCCCGCCTCCCGTGCCCGCTCCCGGGCGTTGACCAGCATCCATTCCGCGGGGGTCAGCCCGTTCTCGCGGTAGAAGGCGATGTCGTCGGCCTTGAGGGCCGCCACCATCTTCGGGATCGTCCGGCGCAGGCTGTGCACCGGCTCCCAGCCCATCATCGCCTTCGCCCGGCTCACGTCCAGTGCGTAATGGTCCCCGGCCCGGTCGATCATCCAGGGCTTGATGAACGGGTCCTGCCCGAGAAGCTTGTCCTCGACCCAGGCACCGATCTTGGCGACCGGACCGGGCACGGCGATCGTGTCGAAGGACTCGCCGTGGATCAGGCGGGCGAAGGTGTGCTGCAGCTCGTCGTAGCTCAGCGCCTCGGGCTCGCCGATGAGGAAGGCGGCCTCGGGCGGCAGATCGGCCCGCCGCTCGACTGCGTGCACGATCGCGTTCACCACGTCGTCCATGTGCACGTACGACGTCCCGTGCGAGGGCGAGCCCGAATACAGGCGCGACTCGATCTGGCGTTCATAGATTCGCTGCATCTGGTGCGCGAGCGGAGGCGACTGGCAGCGGTCGTTGTAGACCCCGGCGAAGCGGAGCATGACGGCCGGCACGTCGCCCCGCTCGGCGCGGATCGCCTCCTCGGTGCGGACCTTCGAGGCCGGGTAGGCCCAGGTCGGGCCGATCGGCCAGTCCTCGTTGATGAAGATGCCGGGCTCGGCGGGCTTGTGCACGAGCATCGTGCTGGAGAACACGAACTGCTGCACCTCGAACCGCGCCCGCAGCCCGGCCAGCAGCCGCCGGGTGCCGTTCACGGTCACGCTTTCATAGCGCGGATCGTCGGTTCCCTCGAAGCTGTAGTAGGCCGCGAGATGGATCACCGAGGCGACGCGGGGGCCGTGGTGCGCGCGCAGGACGTCCAGCCCGCTGCCGACGCTGGCCTCGTCGGTGATGTCCACCGCGATCCGGGTGCAGCCTTCCGGCGGGTTCTCCTCGGCGTTGCTGTCGAAGCCCACCACATTGTCGTAGCGCGCCCGCATCGCCTTCATCACCGCCGTGCCGATCCGGCCGTTCGAGCCGGTGACGAGGATGATGTCGCTCTTGAAGGCCATCGGCGTCTCCCTGGGTTCCCGACGTCATGCCGCATCCCATGGACGCGGACGTCCGTGACAGATTACACGCGGCGCGCCGGATCCGAAACGCCCGAGGGCCGTCCACGGTTTCCGCGACGGGCCGGGCCCGGACGCCGCAGGCGACGGCGGGCGGGCCGGCGGCGGCCGGGGGTCGGTCCGCGCCCGCGGGTGCCTTGCTCCCGCCCCTTCGCCGCCGCAAGAGGCGGCGTTCGCCCGGCGTGACCGCCGACGGCGCGATCCGGCGAGAAACCGCTTGACCTTACAACGGTGGCAACCCCTTCTCTGGCCCTTGAAGGCACGAATGGAGGAGAGGATCACCATGTGCGGTTGTGGAAAGCATGACGAGGCCGGGGCCGGCACGGCGCTGGCGCAGGGCGTGACCTTCGAGGTCGCGGACATGACCTGCGGACATTGCGCGGGCCGGATCCGCAGCGCGCTCGAATCGGCGCTGCCGGGCTCGGACGTGGCGATCGACGTCGCGACCCGGCGCGTGACGGTGGCGGGCGACTCGGCTGTCGCGGCGGCCGCGATCACGGCGGCGGGCTACACCCCGCGGCAGGCGGCGCACTGATGCCCCGGCGGTCCACGTCGCGCCCGTCACCGGCGCGGCGCGGCCGCGACGGAGACGGGATGGCAGATGCAGCAGGTCGGTGACATAGGCGGGACGCGGCCCATTCTGGAGGTGAGGCGGCTGAAGACCGTCTTCAACCTCGGATCCGCCGAGGTGCACGCCGTGAACGACGTGAGCTTCCATGTCCGGCGGGGCGAGCTTCTCGGGGTCGTCGGCGAAAGCGGCTCGGGCAAGTCGGTGACGATGATGTCGCTGGTCGGGCTGCTGGCCTCGCCGCCCGGCGAGGTGCGCGGCGGCCAGGTGCTGCTGGACGGCACCGACCTCCTGCCGTTGTCGCCGCGCGCGCTGAGCGACATCCGGGGCGCGCGCATCGGATTCGTCTTCCAGGACCCGATGACCAGCCTCAACCCGGTCCTGACGGTCGGCGACCAGCTTGCCGAGCCCCTGATCCGCCACAGGGGCATGAACCGGCGCCGGGCCGCGGCGCGGGCGGTGGAGCTGCTGGAGATGGTCGGCATCCCGGACGCCCGGGCGCGGATGTCGGGCTACCCGCACCAGTTCTCGGGCGGGATGCGCCAGCGGGTGATGATCGCGATCGCGCTGGCCTGCGAGCCCGACGTCCTGATCGCCGACGAGCCGACGACCGCGCTCGACGTCACGATCCAGGCGCAGATCATCGACCTCATGCAGGCGCTGCGCCGGAAGCTGGGCATGGCGGTGATCTGGATCACGCACGACCTCGGCGTCGTCGCCGAGATCGCCGACCGGGTGATGGTGATGTACGGCGGGCAGGTCGTCGAGGAGGCGCCAGTCCGCGATCTGTTCGAGGCCCCGCGCCACCCCTATACCCGCGCGCTGCTGCGCACCGTGCCCGCGCTCGACGGCGCGCGCGCCCACCGGCTGAACACGATCGACGGCCAGCCGCCGATCCTGTTCGAGGCCCCGGGGGCCTGTTCGTTCCGGCACCGCTGCAGCCAGGCGGACGCGCGGTGCGCCTGCGCCAACCCGGCATGCTGCAAGGTGGCCCCCGCCCGCGACGCGGCCGACGATCCCGGGACGGGCCATTTCGTCGCCTGCCACCATGTCCCGGCGCCGCCGGGGGCCCCTGCCACGCCGGTCGCCGTCGATGCTTGACGCGGAAGCGCCGGAGCCTCTCGTCGAGGTCGCGGACCTCAGGATGCATTTCCCGATCCATGCCGGGGTGTTCCGGCGGCGCGTCGGCGCGGTCCGCGCGGTGGACGGGGTCAGCTTCACCATCGCCCGGGGCGAGACGCTGGGGCTGGTGGGCGAATCCGGCTGCGGCAAGTCCACCGTCGGGCGGGCGCTCCTGCGGCTCTGCGAGCCGACCGCGGGGCGGGTCGTGATCGACGGCGACGACGTGACCGCGCTCGACCCGGGCCGGCTGCGCGCGAAGCGCCCGGCGATGCAGATGGTCTTCCAGGACCCGCAGGCCAGCCTGAACCCCCGCATGACGCTGAAGCAGATCATCGCCGAGCCGCTGAACGTCCACACCGACTGGGACGCGGACCGCAAGCTCGCCCGCGTGCGCGAGCTGATGGAGGCGGTCGGGCTGGACCGCCGCTTCGTCAACCGCTTCCCGCACGAGTTCTCGGGCGGGCAGCGCCAGCGTGTCGGCATCGCGCGGGCGCTGGCGCTCAATCCGAGGTTCGTCGTCTGCGACGAGCCGATCGCCGCGCTCGACGTGTCGATCCAGGCGCAGGTCGTCAACCTGCTCGAGGACCTGCAGGACCGGATGGGGCTGACCTACCTCTTCATCAGCCACGACCTCTCGATGGTGCGCCACATCGCCGACCGCGTGGCGGTGATGTACCTCGGGCGGATCGCCGAGCTGTCGCCCCGCGACGCGCTGTTCGCCCGCCCCCTGCACCCCTATGCCGAGGCGCTTCTGTCGGCCGTGCCCCGCGCCGACCCGCGGCGCGCGGCGGGGCGGCGGCGGATCGTGCTGGCGGGCGACGTGCCCTCGGCCGCCCGGATGCCGCCGGGGTGCAACTTCAGCACCCGCTGCCCCCGCGCCTTCGACCGCTGCCGGACCGAGGCGCCGCGCCTCGCGCAGGCGGAACCCGGCCGGCATGTCGCCTGCCACCTCTTCGACCCGCAGAAGCCCGCCGCCGGATGAACCGGCGGACGCGAAGAAACGACCACCACCGACAAGGAGAACGCCCATGAACTGCAAGTCCGTCCTGATGCTGGGAAGCGCGCTCGCGCTGGCCGGCCTGCCCGCGCTGGCGGCCGGGCGCGCCACCGACGGCGAGCTGCGCATCACCTTCCCGCAGGCCACCTCGACGCTGAACCCCTACCTGTCGAGCGGCACGAAGGATGTCTACGCCGCGAGCATGGTGCTGGAGCCGCTGGCCGGCTTTGACGAGAACGGCGCGGTCTATGCGCGCCTCGTCACCGAGGTGCCGAGCCTCGAGAACGGCGGCATCTCGGCCGACTACCGGACGATCACCTGGAAGATCATCCCCGGGCTGAAGTGGTCCGACGGCAGCGCCTTCACCGCGGCCGACGTGGTCTTCACCGGCGACTACTGCCGCGCGAGCGACAGCGGCTGCGCGCAGGCCTTCAAGTTCGACGGCATCGAGTCGATCGAGGCCGTGGACGACCTGACGGTGCGGATCACCTTCACCGCGCCGAAGGCCAATCCCTTCAACGCCTTCGTCGGCTCGCAGACGCCGATCATCCAGAAGGCGCAGTTCGAGAACTGCATGGGGGCCGCCGCCGCCGCCTGCACCGAGCAGAACTTCGCCCCGATCGGCACCGGCCCCTTCCGCGTCACGGGCTTCACGGTCAACGACCTCGTGCAGTTCGAGGCGAACCCCGAGTACCGCGACCCGGCCAAGCCCGAATTCGCCACCGCGATCATCAAGGGCGGCGGCGACTCGGTCGCCTCGGCGCGGCAGGTGCTGGAGACCGGCGAGTTCGACTATGCCTGGAACACCCAGATCAACCCCGAGCTTCAGGCGCAGATGCTGGCCGCCGGCAAGGGGCAGTTCATCATGGGCTTCGGCACCAACACCGAGCGGCTGGAGCTGAACCTGACCGATCCCTCGCCCGACCTGCCCGAGGGCGAGCGGTCGACGGCCAAGTATCCCAACCCGCGCCTGTCGGACGTGCGCGTCCGCCGCGCGCTGTCGATGGCGATCGACCGCCAGACGCTCAACGACATCGGCTTCGGCGCCGGCGGCTCGCCGAACTGCAACGTCGTCCCCGCCCCGGCCTTCTACGCCTCGGACAACACCGGCTGCCTGACGCAGGACATCGAGGGCGCGAAGGCGCTGCTCGAGGAGGCGGGCTGGGTGGACAGCGACGGCGACGGCGTGCGCGAAAAGGACGGGATGCCGCTGAAACTGCTGTTCCAGACCACCAACAACCCGGTGCGGCAGGACTTCCAGGCGCTCATCAAGGGCTGGTGGGACGAGATCGGGGTCGAGACCGAGCTCAAGGTGATCGACCCGGGCGTGTTCTTCGGCGGCGACCCCGCCTCGCCCGACACGGCCGAGAAGTTCTACGCCGACGTGGAGATGCACGCCAACAACTTCGACGGCACCGACCCCGAGGCCTATCTGGCGGCGCTGACCACCGACAAGGCGCCGCGGCCCGAGACCAACTGGATCGGCACCAACTACAACCGCTTCGCCAGTCCCGAGTATGACGCGCTGTCGGTCAAGCTGGCCCAGACCTTCGACATGGACGAGCGCGCCGCGATCGCCAAGCAGATGAACGACATGATCACCAAGGACGGCATGGTGACGCTGCCGCTGATCCTGCGCGGCAACCTTTCGGCGATCTCGAACACGCTGGGCGGGGTCAAGGTCAACGCCTGGGACAGCGAGCTCTGGAACGTCGCGGACTGGTACCGCATCCAGTAGGCGACAGGCCGTCCGGGGCGCGCGCGCGGGATCGACCCCGCCGCGCGCCCCGGCACATCCCCGTTTCCCGGACCGCCGAGGGTGGCTGCCGATGCTGACTTACGCCCTGCGCAGGCTGCTGCTTGCCATACCGACGCTTCTCCTGATCAGCCTCATCATCTTCCTGATGGTCGACATGGCGCCCGGCTCGCCGATGTCGGAGATCCCGCGCTCGATCCCGCCCGAGGCGCGGCAGCGGATGATCGAGGCGCTGGGCGCGGACCAGCCGGTGTTCATGCGCTATCTCCTGTGGCTGCGGCAGTTCTTCCTGATCGAGCCCGCCTATCTCATCGACGGCTGGTTCGGCACCTCGCTCGGGGGCGATGCGCAGCGCATCCTGTCCTGGCAGTCCCGCGCGCCGGTCTTCGACGTGATCGGCCAGCGGCTGGGCCAGACCATGACGGTGATCGGCGCGGGCTACGTGATCGCCGTGCTGATCGCGGTGCCGATCGGCGTCTATTCGGCCTACCGCCAGTATTCGTGGTTCGACCAGATCGGCACCTTCGTCAGCATGGTCGGCTATTCGGTCCCGACCTTCTTCACCGGCGTCCTGCTGATCGTCGTCTTCTCGGTCGAGCTCGGCTGGTTCCCCTCGGTCTACGACACCACGCTCCGCGTGACCGACTGGGACAGCTTCCTGCGCCAGGTCCGGCAGATGGTGCTGCCGGTCACGGTGCTGGCGCTGTTCAACGCGGCCGAGATCAGCCGCTACACCCGGTCGGCGATGCTCGAGAACCTCGGGCAGGACTACGTGCGCACCGCCCGCGCCAAGGGGCTGCTGGAGCCGAGGGTCGTGCTGAAGCACGCGCTGCGCAACTCGCTCATCCCGGTGGTGACGGTGCTGGCGCTGGGGATGCCGTCGATCTTCGGGGGCTCGATCATCGTCGAGCAGGTGTTCAAGATCAACGGCATCGGCGCGGCGCTGATCGGTGCGATCATCGCCAGCGACCTGCCGATGGTGCAGACCCTGACCTTCATCTTCGCCGTGCTGATCGTGTTCTTCAACCTCGTCGCCGACATCCTCTACGGCATGCTCGACCCGAGGATCCGCTATGAGTGAGTCGGGAAGCGAGACGGGCCACGGCCTCTTCAGCGACCGTCCGCGCAGCCCATGGGCCGATGTGCTGCGCCAGTTCCGCAGCCACGGCGGCGCGGTGGCGGGCGTGGCGATCCTGGGGCTTCTGGTGCTGGCGGTGCTGGCCGGACCCTTCCTGTGGCGGCTCGACCCGGCCTTCATCGAACCGAAGGCGACCGACATGTTCAAGATGCGCAACCTCGCGCCCAGCCTCGCCCATCCGCTCGGCACCGACCAGCTCGGCCGAGACCAGCTGGCGCGGATGCTGGCGGGCGGCCGCGTCTCGCTGGCGGTCGGGTTCGTGGCGATGCTGATCTCGCTCGTCATCGGCACGACGGTCGGGGTGCTCGCGGGCTATGTCCGCTGGCTGGACGGGCCGCTGATGCGGCTGACCGACCTGTTCCTCGCGCTGCCGCTTCTGCCGCTGCTTCTCGTCATGGTCATGCTGTTCCGCGACGCGCTTTCCGGCGTCCTCGGCCCCGAGGCGGGCGCCTTCCTGCTCATCGTGGGCGCGATCGGCCTGACCTCGTGGATGCAGGCCGCCCGCATCGTGCGAGGCGACGTTCTGGCCCTGAAGGAGCGCGAGTTCGTGCTCGCCGCACGGTCGATCGGCACGCCGCCGCATCGGATCGTGCTGCACCACATCCTGCCCAACGTGATCTCGCCGATCATGGTCGCGGCGACGCTGGGCTTCGCCTCGGCGATCATCACCGAAAGCGCGCTGTCGTTCCTGGGGCTGGGCTTCCCGCCCGACTTCCCGACCTGGGGACGGCTGCTGTTCGAGGGCGTCGAATACATGCAGGCCGATCCGAACCGGGTGCTGTTTCCCGGCGTCGCGATCTCGCTCACCGTGCTCAGCATCAACTACATCGGCGACGGGCTGCGCGACGCGCTCGATCCGCGCCTGCGGCGGAGGTGACGTCGTCGGCGCCAGCGCCGCGCCATGCACCGATAGCCCGTCGATCACGGACCTGTGATGGCGGTTGCGGCGGCAGGACGAACATCGGCCTGTCTTCTGCCGGCGGGATGCCCGAGGCTGGCGGGAACAACGTTGCGCGGAATGCGCGGAGCAACAGGGGGACGTGATGGATCGACTTGCGGACGGACTGGCCTTCGGCCGCCTCGCGCGGCGGAATTGCCTGGCGGCGATGGTCGCGGTGGCGGCTCTGGGGGGCCTGCCGGCGCTTGCGTCGGAGCGGCCCGAGGAACCCGCGACCAAGCCCGAGCGGCTGGTGGTGCGGACCTGGGGCGGGCCCTGGCGCACGACCTATGCCGACAGCGTGGCGGCGAGCTTCACCGCCCGGACCGGCATCCCGGTGGAGTTCGACGTGACCGACTTCAACGAGGTGCAGGTCAAGATCGCGCAGAGCGTCAGCGCCGGAACCCGCCCGCCCGTCGACGTGGTGCTGACCATCGAGTCGATGGCCTATGCCGCCCAGGTCCAGGGCCTGTCGGCCCCCTTTGACACGGCCTTCATCGCCGCGAAGGACGAACTCGGCCCCCTGGCGCTGCCCGCCGAGGCGAAGAACTATGTCAACGTCTCGGCCTATTCGCAGCCGGTGATCTATGATCCGAAGCAGGTGACCCTTCCCGACACGATGTCGTGGAACGAGCTTTTCGACCCGAAATACGAGGGCAAGCTTTTCGTCACCAACACGTTCCCCTCGCTCCTCTTCCCGCTGGCCAAGTCGATGGGGCTCGACCCCGCCAAGGACGACTTGACGCCGGTGTTCGACAGGATCGCCGGGCTCCGGGCCAACATCGGCGCGGCCGGCGACGAGGAGGAGTTCATCGCCGGGATCGGCGCGGGCGAGGTCAGCCTCGGCATCACGCTGGTCGGCACCGCGATGGAGGTCGAGGGGCTGAAGTGGGTGGTCCCCACCGAGGGCGCGGTGGTGTCCACCGAATCGCTCTACGTCGCGGCCGGCCTGCCTGCGGATGCGAACTACTGGGCGCAGGTGTTCGTCGCCGAGGCGCTGACCGCCGAGAACCAGGGCAGGATCGCCGCCGGGATCGCCGAGACCCCCGTGAACCTCAAGGCGCCGGTGCCCGACTTCATGAAGGGCGATCCCGCCTTCCCGGTGACGCCCGACGAAATCGCGAGATACGGCATCGTCGTGCCGGTCGAGGTCGAGGCGCGCAACCGGGACCGCTGGCAGGCCGCCTACAGCGCCGCGATCCAGCCCTGAGGCCGCGATGTCCGCCCGACCGGCCCCGGCCCCGGACGCCGACGGCCAGCCTGCGATCGTCAGGCTGGCCGGGGTCGTCAAGTCCTACGGGTCGCACAACGCCATCGACCATGTCGATCTGGAGATCCGCCCGCGCGAACTCTTCACCCTGCTCGGCCCCTCGGGATCGGGCAAGAGCACGGTCCTGCGGGCGATCGCCGGGCTGATCGGCATCGACGGCGGCACGCTGACGATCGAGGGGCGCGATGTGCGCGACGTGCCCACCCATCGGCGCAACATCGGCATGGTGTTCCAGTCGCTGGCGCTCTTCCCGCACATGAGCGTGTTCGACAACATCGCCTTTCCGCTGCGGATGCGGCGCGAGCCGCAGGACGGAATCGGCCGCCGGGTGGCGCAGGCGCTGGACATCGTGCGCCTGCCGAAGATCGCCGAGCGGCGCGTGCACGAACTGTCGGGCGGCCAGCAGCAGCGCGTGGCGCTGGCGCGCGCGCTGGTCTACAACCCGCGGCTCCTGCTGCTGGACGAGCCGCTCGGCGCGCTCGACAAGCGGCTGCGCGAGGAGATGCAGCTCGAGATCGTGCGCCTGCACCGCGAGATCGACGTGACCATCATCAACGTCACCCACGACCAGGTCGAGGCGATGATCCTCAGCGACCGCGTCGGCGTGATGAACGACGGCAAGCTGATGCAGGTCGGCAGCGGCGAGTCGCTCTACCGACGCCCGGCCAGCCGCTTCGTCGCCGACTTCCTCGGCCGGGCGAACGTCATCGACGGCGTGATGTCGGGCGGCCCCGACGGCCCGGCGGTCGTCACCCCGGGCGGGGCGCGGATCGCCGTCACGCCCGAGCGCACGATCGGCGAGGGCCGCGCCGCCACCGCGATCCTGCGCGCCGAGGACATCGGGATGGCACTTTCGCCCTCCGGTCCCGGCGGTCTCGCGGGCGAGGTCGCGCTGCGGCTCTTCGAGGGCGAGACGGTCTACTACGAGGTCGCCGCCCCGGGCGTCGACCGGCCGCTGCGGCTGGCCAGCCGGACGGGCGAGATCCCGGTGGGCGCGAAGGTCTGGCTGACCTGGCCGCGCGAGCGGGTCTGGGCCGTGGAGGCCGGCCATGGCTGAACGCTACGCGGGCCTGCGCTGGCGGCTGATCGACGGGCTGATCGCGGCGGGCCGAATCCTGCGCCCCGGCCGCCTGGGTCGTCTGCAGCCCTATGTCCTGCTGCTGCCGGCCATCCTGCTGGTCGGCGTCCTCGCGGTCGGGCTGGTCTATCTCGGCTGGCTCAGCATCCACGCCTACGACACCTTCCTGATGCAGCAGGGCGGCCTTTCGGCCGAGCAGTACCTTCTGCTGTTCGAGCCGCCCTCGGGCCCCTTCTACCAGAAGACGCTGGCGCGGACGCTGATCCTGTCGCTCGCGGTGACCGCCGGGGCCGTCGTGCTCGGGCTGCCGCTGTCCTATGTCATCCTCCGCACGCCGCGCCGCGCGCTTCGGGTGACGCTGCTCGTGCTTCTGCTGGTGCCGTTCCTGATGGGCGAGATCGTGCGCACCTTCGCCTGGTACCTGATCCTTGCGAACCGCGGCATGGCGGGCTGGGTCGCCGGCCTCTTCGGGATCGAGGACGGCGGGCTTCTCGGCACGCCGCTTGGCGTCTTCATCGGCATGATGCAGGTCTCGACCCCGCTCGCGACGCTGCTGATCATGCCGGCGATGCGGCGGATCGACCCCAACCTCGAACGCGCTGCGGCGACGCTCGGGGCCTCGCCCGCGCGGATCTGGGCGCATGTCGTGATCCCGCTGTCCTGGCCCGGCATCGTGGCGGCCATGGTCGTGGTCCTGCTGCTCAACATCGCCGAATACGACATGCCGGCGATCCTGGGGCTCGGGCGCCTGCCCTTCGTCGCCAACGTGATCGGCGACATCTACCGGCTGCAGCAGAACCTCTACCTCGGTTCGGCGTTCAGCCTGCTGCTCCTCGTGGTGTCGACCCTGGTGGTGGTGGTGCCGGGGCTGCTGTTCCTCGGCTGGCTGCGCCTGCGGCGGCGGCGGCGGTCAGGGGCATGAACGGCCCGGTGATCCGCCTGTCGGTGGCGCTCGTCATCCTGCTGGTGGCGGTGCCGCTTGCCATCGTGCTCCTCGCCTCGGTCAGCGGGGGCGAGCGGCTGGCCTTCCCCCCCGAGAGCCTGTCGCTCAATCCCTACCGCGCGCTCGTCGGCAACGGCGAGATCCGCGCGGCGCTGGGGCGCAGCCTGACCGTCGGCCTTCAGGTCGTGGTGCTGTCGCTGATCGCCGGGGTTCCGGCCGCCATCGCGCTGGTGCGCTTCCGCTTCCGGTTCCGCGTCCCGCTCGGCCTCTTCATGATCCTCGGCGTCGCGACTCCGCTGATCGCCTCGGCCTTCGCATTCCTTGCGCTCTTCACCTGGACGGGGTCGCTGGGGTCGCTCTGGCCGATCTCGGTCGGGATCACGGTGGTGAACCTGCCCTTCCTGATGTTCTCGGTCGCCTCCTCGCTCCTCAGCCTCGATCCGCGGCTGGAAGAGGCGGCGGCAACGCTCGGGGCGGAGAAGGTGCAGACCTTCCTGTTCGTCACCCTTCCGGGGATCATGCCCGGGATCCTCTCGGGCACGCTGATGGTGTTCGTGCTGGGCATCTCGGAGTTCGTGATCTCGCTCCTGCTCTACACGATCAACATCCAGACCCTGCCGATCGCGATGTTCGCCAGCCTGCGCGGCCCGCCCCCGCCGGAGGTCGCGGCAGCGGCCGGACTCTACGTGCTGGCGGCGGTCATGGTCGTGGTCACGCTGACCAGCCTGAAGAGCACCGAGCAGTTCTTCTACCGCAACGACTGACCGGCCGCCCGGCCCGCGGGGCCCGGCGCGACGAGGGCTGCGGGAGCAAGGGCACCGGCCGCGGACCGGACTGCCGATGGCCGGCGGGTCGGCGGCCGATCCGCGCAGGGACGCGACGGGCATCCGACGCGACGCGGTCCGGCGTCCGGACGCGAGAGCGTCCGCCGCCCTCGCGGAGGCCTTGGCAGGCGCGGCGCACCCCGGACGACGGGCCGCTCCGGCGGCACCGGCGGCCCGGGCCGGCGATCGTCGGGCTGTGGCCATTGTCCGCGCCGGCTGGAAGGCGGTCGCGGATCGTGGCGAACCGCCATGGGAGGGCGTCCGTCAGCGCCGCCCGGGGGGCGATGGCACCGAGCCGGAGACGCGACAGGGGGATCGGCGGGTCGCGCGGGGCGACGACGGCGTCGGTGGCGGAGGCTGGAGCGGGCCATGGACGGAACGCGTCCGAACCCGTCGCACCAGCCGTTCCGTAACGAATGGCGGACAGTGAGGGATTCGAACCCTCGAGACGGTTTCCCGCCTACACACTTTCCAGGCGTGCGCCTTCGACCGCTCGGCCAACTGTCCGTGGCGGGTTCCTAACCCCGATCGGCGGCGCAGGGCAAGGGTCGATCGGGCCGCCGGATCAGGCGCAGGCGCGCAGGCGGCGCGGGGCGGGCTGCGGCTCGTCCCTCAGCATCCGGGCAAGGCCGGGGGCATGGCCCGTCGCGAGCACCTGCAGCCTGGCGCAGGTCCGCGTGGCCTTGCCCCCGCCCAGTTCGAACGCGACGTAGTCGCCCACCGAGGCCGCCGCAGCCGGGTCTAACCAGGCGGCCGCATCGCGCGCATAGGCCAGATCGCCCGAGTCGTCGCACCAGACGACGGCCTGCCGGGTGTCGGAGCAGAACCAGATGATCACGCCGCGCATTCACGATCCTCAGCATGCAGGCCCGAAGGCAAGTCACCGGTCCGCCCGTGGCCGGCCCCGGAAGGTAGACTGCGGATTGTGGAAAGGTCAGGGCAGCCCACGCCAACTTCTCGACCGGTTCCCGCAAATCTTGTGTCACTCTTGACGCTGATTGGCGTCAGGGGCATGGTCGATGGTGGCGACACGGCGCCCGGCGCGCCGGTTGGCCCGGAACGGCAGTCGAACAGATGAACCGCGGCCCGGCGGGTGTCCAGAGGTGCCAATGAACCGAAATGCCGCACCCTCGCCCACGGCGCTGCGGCAGGTGCTCGGGCAGAACCTTCGCCAGCTGTGCGCCGACGTGCCCTCGGTCAGCCGGCTCTGCGCCGAGATCGGCGTGAACCGCACGCAGTTCAACCGCTACCTGTCGGGCGAGGCCTTCCCGCGCCCCGACGTGCTCCACCGGATCTGCGCGCGCTTCGGCGTCGACGCCAACATCCTGCTCCAGCCGCTCGGCCGGCGCCGCGCCGACCCGATGGAGGCGGCGAGCCGCGCGCTCCACGACCGGGTGATGACGCTGAACCGCCGCCCCTTCGACCATTACCTCATCCCCGACGCGATGTACCGGTTCTGGCGCATGTCGTTCCAGCGGCCCGGCGCGGTCTATTCGAGCCTTGCGCAGATCCACACGCGCGACGGCGTGAAGCTCTGGAAGGCGACCGACGTCTTCCCCGGCCCGATCCGCGCCGGCGGCGCGCGGTGGGCGCGGACGAGCCGGTACCTCGGCGTCCTCTTCCAGCACGTCGACGGCGTGTCGCTGATCTGCTCCACCTCGGTCGAGAGCACGTTCAACCTGACGTTCTTCGAATACGGCCTCGCGGGACAGTCCCGCTACTACACGGGCCTGTCGTTCCTGACCCGCCGCCGCACGATGGACAGCAACCGGCTCAGCGTGACGGTGATGGAGCGGCTGGCCGACGACCCCGCGCTCTGGCGGCGCGTGGCGCGTCAGGCGGGGCTCGGCGATCCCGCTGCGGTGCCGGCCGATGTGATGGCCGCGCTCCAGCGCCTGCCCGACCGGATCTAGCCGGCCAGCACCAGGGTCACGCGGCGGTTCTGCCGGCCCTTCTTCTCGATCTTGCCGATCTCCACCCGCCCGATCTCGGCGGTGCGGGCGACATGCGTGCCGCCGCAGGGCTGCAGGTCGATGCCGCCGATGCGGATCAGGCGGACCGGCCCCTGCCCGCGCGGCGGGGCGACCCGCAGCGTCTTGACGAGGCCGGGGTTGCGGTCCAGCTCCGCCTCCTCGATCCAGTCCTCGGTCACGGGCAGGTCGCGGTCGACCAGCGCCATCAGCGCCGCCTCGAGCCGGACGGGGTCGCCCGGCAGGTCGGGCATGTCGAAGTCGAGCCGGCCCCGCTCCGCCCCGATCTGGCCGCCGGTCACCGGCAGCGGGATCACGACCGACAGCAGGTGCAGCGCCGTGTGCACGCGCATGTGGCGGTGGCGGCGGTCCCAGTCGAGCACCTGCCTCACCGCGGCCCCCACCGGCGGCAGGGCCGCGGGCACGGCGGGAACGAGGGCGATCGCGCCCGACCCGGCCCTCGCCGCCGTCGCGATCGCCAGCCGCCGGCCCTCCCACTCCAGCCAGCCGCTGTCGCCGGGCTGCCCGCCCCCGGTCGGGTAGAAGACGGTGGCGTCGAGCACCACGCCCCCCTCGTCGGTATGCGCGGTCACGACGGACTCGGCCTCGCGCTGGTAGGGATCGTCACGGAACAGGGGGCGGGTCACAGGGTCGGTTCCTCGGGCTGGGGACGGCGGGGGGCGGGTTCGGCGGCCTCGCGGGGCGCGCCCTTCGCCGGGGCCGGGGGCGCGGGAGCCGGCGGGGGGGGCGGCGGGGGCGGCGGCGCGGGCGGCGGCAGAAGCGGGCTGGGCGCGTGGGCGATGAACAGTCCCTCCTCGGCGAAGCGCTTCAGGATCATCCGGTTGATGTCGCTGCGCACGTTCACCGAGAAGTTCACGTCGCGCAGAATCACGCGCAGCTCGAAGCTCAGCGCCTCCATCGTGAAGCCCATCAGCGCGACGACGGGCGCGGGGTTGAGGATGACGAGCGGCTGAGCCTCGGCGATCTCGCGCAGCAGCCGCTCCACCCGGGCCGGGTCCGTCCCGTGAATCACCGGCACCGGGACGATCAGGCGGCCGTTCAGGTTGAACCGGGTCCAGTTCGTCACCCGCTGCGCGACGAGGTCGGCGTTGGGCACGATGACGTCGCTGCGGTCGAAGGTCTGGATCCGCGTCGACCGGACCGAGATCGCCTTCACCGTGCCCGAGACCGTGCCCACCTCGATCCAGTCGCCCTCCGACACCGGCCGCTCGATCAGCAGGATGATGCCCGAGACGAAGTTCGACACGATGTTCTGAAGGCCGAAGCCGATGCCGACCGACAGCGCCCCGGCGACGATGGCAAGCCCCGACAGGTCGATCCCGACGGCGTTGATCGCGATCAGCGCGGCGAGGAAGATGCCGAGATACCCGGTGCCCGCGACGATCGCGTTCTGCCCGCCCTGGTCCAGCTTCGTCTTGGGCAGGATCGTCGTCTTCAGCGCGCCCTGGAACAGCCGCGTCAGCGTGTAGCCGAGCCCGAAGAGGATCGCGAAGTAGAGGAAGTCGGTCGGCGACACGCGCGTCGCGCCAAGCTGGAACCCTTCGGTGAACCGGGTCCAGAGCTCGGTCAGGTCGTCCGCGCGCGTGCCCCAGATCAGCGCGAACAGGGGCAGCGCCAGCAGCGTCAGCGCGAAGTTGACCAGAACCGGCAGCAGGGCCGACTGCTTCTGGCCGTCGTCGCCCACGATCGCGGCGTGCAGGTCGGTCACCGCCTGCTGCAGGATGAAGAGGATCCCCAGCAGCCCCAGCGACAGCGCCGCGGGATAGACCAGCGCGCCCGCCGCCGAGACGTAGCCCACCGCCGCGAGGACCGGCCCGACGACGCCGATCGCCACCATCGCACGCCCGACGACCCCGATCACCCGGCTGCGGTAGGTCGGCCCCTCGCCCGTCGCGCCGTCGAGCCGCATGTGCAGCCGCAGAAGCCCGCCCAGCCGCACCAGCAGGATGCCCGCGACCGCAACGAGCGGCAGGTTCAGGACCGCCGTCGCGGCGTCGCCCACCTCGACCGGCGGGTAGAGGATCCGGCGCAGCCCGTCCAGCGCGACCATGACCCCGAGAAGGGTGGTGTTGAAGCGCCCCTCGACGCGCCGTTCGGGCGGCAGGCGCAGCAGGCCCGCGCCGTCCTCGTGCGGAAAGAGCCGCGCGCCCAGCCAGACCGCCGCCGCGACGATCAGCGCGAGCCAGGGCAGGTCGCGCACGATGTCGTTGCCCTTGGCGCCGAGAACCCCGGCGAGCAGCACGGCCTCGGCCAGCATCCGGACCCCCGCGACCGGGACCGCGATCCGCCCCAGCGAGGCGGTCAGCGCCAGAACCTCGCGGACCTGCGGCCGCTTGCGCTCCCCGAGCCAGCGCAGCGCGCCCTCGATCCACCGCCCCCCGCGCGCGAAGAGCACCAGCGCGCCGATCGCCAGAAGCGCGATCGCGGGCAGGTTGTCGCGCAGGTCGCGCCCGGCGCGGGGTCCGAAGGCGGTCGCGCGCGTCTCCTCGGCCAGCGCGAGCGAGGTTGTGGTGATCCCCTTCAGCGCCAGCGGCCAGTTCGCCGGGTTGACCGGCGAGGGCCAGAGCTTCAGAAGCTCGTTCGCCTGCCGCTCGCGCAGGACGCGGTCGATCTCGCTGATCAGGCCGTCGGCGCGGGTGTAGGCCTCGTCGGCGGCGATCCCGGGGGCCTGCAGCCGCACGAGCTGGTCGGTCAGCGTCTTGCGGCGCGCCGCGACCTCGGGCGCCTCGGTCTCGCCCGCGGCCGGCGCGGGGCCCAGCGCCGCGATCTGCGTGCGCAGCGTGGCGATGCGCGTGCCGTTGGTGTCGCGCGCGCCCTGCAGGGCGGCGCGCCAGTCGACGAGCTGCGACCGCAGCAGCTCCAGCCCCTGGTTCGAGGTGCCGCGGTCGCCGAGCGCCGTCTCGGCCCGGGTGGCGAGGCGCTCCCACGCGGCATAGTCCGGGGCGTTCGGATCGCTGGGCGTGATCGAGATCGACTTGCCGCCGGGGCTGGTGCCGGTCGGCGTCGCGGCGGCCTTGGGCAGGCCCACCGACCGCGGCGCCGCCGTGGCCCCCGCGCCG
>ERZ1066122.241-NODE-241-length-60778-cov-32.311645_pt1 | contig 60778 bp, 41 predicted proteins | sample MGYA00382769_ERZ1066122 | MGnify/ENA primary metagenome ERZ1066122 (study PRJEB33369, sample SAMEA5778352) | biofilm metagenome | biome: Industrial cooling water; feature: Water cooling tower basin; material: Biofilm | place: United Arab Emirates | collected... | reverse complement strand
TCCACGGCGCGGTGTCCAGCTCCTGCACGCCTTCGGCCAGCAGCGTGCCCCAGCTGGCGGACGGCTCGTCCACGCTCAGGCCGAGGAAGCCCAGGAAGCTCTCCACCAGAATGGCCTGCGGCAGGATCAGCCCCAGGTACACGAAGGCCAGCGGCAGCAGATTGGGCAGCGCATGCCAGCGCAGGCGCTGGCCGAAGCCGGCGCCCATCGCGGTGGCCGCGAGCACGAAGGGCATCTCGCGCAGGCGCGCGGCCTCCGCGCGCATCACCCGCGCGAGGTCGATCCAGACATAGCCGCCGATGGCCGCCAGCAGCAGGCCCAGCGAGCGTTCGAACAGGGTCAGCAGCAGGATCACCACCAGCAGGAAGGGCAGGGCGCTGGCCATGTCGAGCACGCGCATCACCAGCCGCTCGGCCCAGCCGCCGGCCAGGCCCGCACCGGCGCCGAGGGTCAGGCCGATGCCCAGCGCCACCAGGCTGGCCAGCAGGCCGATGGTCAGCGACAGCCGCCCGCCGGCCAGGGTGCGCGCGTAGACATCGCGGCCGATGACATCGGTGCCGAACCAGTGCCCGTCCGTGCCCGGCGCGACCGACAGCGCGGCCCAGTGCGGCGTATGCGGGTCCCAGGCCGAGGCCAGCGGCCCCAGCCAGCACAGCAGCGCCAGCGCGGCCAGGAACAGCAGGCAGGCGCGGGCCAGCGGCGGCAGACTGCGCCAGGTGGAGAAGATGCGCGTGGACATCGGCCGGATCATCGGCCGATTGTAGGGCGGGCCCCGGCCCGCCATGGCATTCCACGCACGCCGGGCCCCTCGCCGTCACGGGGATATGCAGGGCGCCCCCGGCATGCGAAGGCGTGTTGCACGGCTGGGCGGCCGATCGACCCCCCACCGGAGCCACCGCATAAAGCCAGCGCGTATCATCCCGCCCATGATCTGCCCCATGCCCCACTACCACATGCCCCACTACCCCATGACCCGCCTCCGCCGCATGCGCCGCAGCGAGTTTTCGCGCCGGCTCATGCGCGAACACGTGCTGACCGCCGACGATCTCATCTATCCGGTCTTCGTCCACGAACTGTCCGGCCGCGCCGCGGTGCCGTCGATGCCGGGCATCGAACGCCTGTCCATCGACGAACTGTTGAAGGTGGCCGAGGAGGCCAGCGAGCTGCGCGTGCCGGCCTTGGCGCTGTTCGCGGTCACCGCGCCCGAGGCCAAATCGCTGGACGGCGTGGCCGCCTGGGACGACGAAGGCCTGATGCAGCGCGCGGTGCGCGCACTCAAGCAGCGCTTCCCCGAACTGGGCGTGATCACCGACGTCGCGCTCGACCCCTACACCAGCCACGGCCAGGACGGGCTGCTCGACGACACCGGCTACGTGGTCAACGACGAGACCGTGGAGGCGCTGGTGCAGCAGGCGCTGTCGCATGCGCGTGCCGGCGCCGACGTGGTCGCGCCCAGCGACATGATGGACGGCCGCATCGGCGCCATCCGCGAGGCGCTGGAGGCCGGCGGCCACATCCACACCCGCATCCTCAGCTACGCGGCCAAGTACGCCAGCAGTTTCTACGGCCCGTTCCGCGACGCGGTGGGTTCGGCCGGCGCGCTGGGCAAGGGCAACAAGTACAGCTACCAGATGGACCCGGCCAACGGCGACGAAGCCCTCCGTGAAGTGGCGCTCGACATCGACGAAGGCGCGGACATGATCATGGTCAAGCCGGGCATGCCGTATCTGGACATCGTGCGCCGGGTGAAGGAGCGCTTCGGCGTGCCGACCTTCGCGTACCAGGTCAGCGGCGAGTACGCGATGCTCAAGGCCGCCGCGCAGAACGGCTGGCTGGACGAGCGCGCCTGCGCGCTGGAAGCCCTGCTCGCGTTCAAGCGCGCCGGCTGCGACGGCGTGCTGACCTATTTCGCGCTGGACGCCGCGCGCTGGCTGCGCGACCTGCGCTGACCCGTCCCCGACAGACCCTACCCAAGGACGCACGATGAAGCGCTACGCCGTGTTCGGACAACCCATCCTGCATTCGCTGTCCCCGCGCATCCACCAGGCTTTCGCGAAGCAGGAAGGCGTCGCCCTCGAATACGAGGCGATCGAATGCGCGCCCGGCGCGTTCGAGACTGCGCTGGCCTCCTTCGCCGAAGCCGGCGGCGCCGGCGCCAATGTCACCCTGCCGCACAAGCAGCGCGCGCTGTCGCTGTGCGCCACGGTCTCCGAGCGTGCACAGCGCTGCGGCGCAGTCAACACCCTCACCCGTGTGGGCGATGCCTGGGACGGCGACAACACCGACGGCGCCGGCCTGATCCGCGATCTCACCGAACGCCACCGCCTCGACCTGCGTCAGCGCCGCACGCTGCTGATCGGCGCGGGCGGAGCCGCGCGCGGTGTGTCGCCGCTGCTGCTGGACGCCGGCATCGGCGACCTGTTCCTGGTCAATCGCGATCCGCAGAAGGCCGACATGCTGGCCGACCTGCTGGGCCAGCCCGGCCGCGTGCACACCCGCTATTTCGCCGACCTCGGCCAGATGGGCGTGTTCGACCTGGTGGTCAACGCCACCTCCGCCGCGCGCCACGGCAGCATCCCGCAGCTGCCGATGTCGCTGGTGGGCCCGCGCAGCACCGTGGTCGATCTCAACTACGGCGAAGCGGCCATTCCGTTCCTGGCCTGGGGCCGCGCCGCCGGCGCGCACGAGACCATCGACGGCCTCGGCATGCTGGTCGAACAGGCGGCCGAGGCCTTCCACCGCTGGCACGGCATGCGCCCGGACACCGACCCGATCTACGCCGAACTGCGTGCGGAAATGGGGCATCTGCCGACCGGGGATTGAACGCGGTCGCCGACATCGGCGCCACGAAAATCGTCACCACGCAGGAGGGCCTTCAGGCCCGACACCCCCGGGCGCGCGATCACAGCAAGCCCGTGGCGGCGCTGCTCCAGGCGCGGTCGCGGCTGAAGCCGCTCCTACGCCAGCCCCTATCGCATCCGTAGGAGGGCCTTCAGGCCCGACACTGGGCAAGTCGATTTTGCTGCGCCGCAGCGGCAACCGTATTCACGCCCGCCGCCGAAACGACGGGCTATCCTGCGCCTCCACCCGGGAGGACCGCCCATGCTGCGGATGCAACAACGCCTGTCGTCGCCGTTCCTGATGCTGCTGGCCCTGCCGTCGACGGCGATGGGCTTCGCGCTCGCGGTGCAGATCGCCGCGCTCAGCTGGCTGATGTCGACCAAGTACGGGCTGAACCTCGACGAGATCGGCATGGTCTGGGCGGCCGGGCCGCTCGCCGGCATCTTCGGCCAGGTGATCGTCGGCATCATCAGCGACCAGGTCTGGTTCCTGGGCGGCCGTCGCCGGCCCTTCATCCTGATCGGCGGGCTGCTGACCGCGCTGATGCTGCTGGCGCTGCCGTCGATCGGTGCGATCCGCGAGGCGCTGGGGCTGGACGCCATCGTCGGCGTGGCGGTGACCGTGGCGCTGGCGCTGGATCTGTCGATCAACATCAGCTTCAACCCGACCCGCGCGATCATCGCCGACGTCACGCCCAAGGGCGCGGTGCGCACCGCCGGCTACACCTGGATGCAGACCGTCTCCGGCAGCTTCGGCGTGCTGGCCTACGCCATCGGCGCGAAGTTCGGCAACATGGTGCTGATCTATTTCGGTGCCGTGCTGGTGCTGGTGTTCTCGTTGATCCCCGCGCTGCTGGTGCAGGAGCCGCGCACGCTCGCGCACACCGAAGCCGCCAGCAGCGAAAAGCTGCGCTTCGGCGCGCTGCTGATGCTCATGCGCCCGCTGTGGCCGTTCGCGGTGTACGCGCTGGTGGTGATGGTGATCAAGGCGGCGCGCCAGCTCGGGGCCGACATCGAGCGCAGCCTGTGGCTGGAGGCAGGTTTCGGCGCGATTGCGCTCGCCTTCGTGGTGCACGCGCTGATCGAGCGCCAGGACCACGAGGCGGGCGAGGACATCGCCGGTTTCCGCAAGGTGCTGGCCGCGCACGCGATCAGCTGGTTCGGCATGCAGACGCTGTTCGTGTACATGGTGGGTTTCGTGCAGCAGCGGTTTCCCGTGCTGCAGGGCGATGCGCTGGGCAGCGTGATCAACTACAGCTTCCTCGCACTCAACGCGGTGGCGGCGGTGGTGCCCGCGCTGCTGCTCAATCCGCTGGCGCAGCGCTTCCGCGAGGTGCCGGTGCATGCCGCGGCGCTGGGCACGATGGCGCTGGGCTTCGGCCTGGTCTACGCCTTCGGCCACAGCGAGCCGATGCTCTACTTCGGCATGGGCGTCATGGGCCTGGGCTGGGGCGCGATCGTCAGCCTGCCGTTCGCGGTGTTCTCGCAGATCGTCTCGCCCGCGCGCATCGGCCTGTACATGGGCGTGTTCAACCTGAGCGTGGTGCTGCCGCAGCTGGCGGTGAGCCTGGGCGTGGGGTATCTGCTGTCGCAGATCGAGGACAAGTCGCTGGTGTTCGGCATCGGCGGCGTGTGCATGGCGCTGTCGGCGCTGGCCTGGCTGGCGGTGAAGCAGGGCCCCCGGCGCGGGACCGCCGCAGACCCGGCGGGCGGCGGCGGGCACTGAGCCCCCGGATCGGTTACAAGGCTTCGCTGCCGGGAAACGGGGCGCCGGTGCTCAATCCTTCGTCGCCGCCGCCGTCCTGGTCTCATCGGAGCGCACCGCTTCGGGGCTCACCTTCTCGATGGTGTGGCGCAGCTCGCGGCCGAGGATGGTCTTCGCGTCCTTGGCCAGGTTCTCCAGCCGGTTGTCGAACTGCAGCTTGGCGTTCTCGTCCGGCCACACCAGGCGCAGCTCGCGCAGTTTCTGGATGAAGGTGCGGAACAGGGTCTTGTCGAAGAACTCCGGCGCGGCCGGCGCGTAGAGCAGGCTCAGGCGCTGCGCGGCGAGGTGGCAGAGGCTTTCCAGCTCGCCCGCACCGAGCGCGCCGCTGCCGTTCTTGTCCAGCACCGACAGCGCGATGTAGTAGCGCTCGAAGGCCTGCTGCAGCGGGTGGCCCAGCGCACGCAGGCGGAAGACCTCGTCCGACTGGCCTGCGTTGCGGCCGAGGATGCCGCCCTCCTCGTCGCTGACCAGCTCGATCAGTCCCTCGCGGATGAACACCTCGATGGTGCGCTCCAGACGCTCGGCGAACCCGTCCTCGTCCCAGGGCAGATACAGCTCGGCCTGCAGGAACGGGTACAGCGAACGGCCGACGCGCAGCACGGTGGCGCGGCTCATCCGCCGGCTGTTCTGGAAGCAGCAGGCGATCCACGCGCTGGCCACGAACAGGTGGATGACGTTGTTGCGGAAATAGCTCAGCAGCACCGCGGTGTCGCCGTCCACGTGCAGCACGTCGCCCAACGGGTGGCTGGTGCGCATCAGCACGCCGATCTCCTCGCCGTGCGCCACGATCTGCTCCGGCGGATGCGGAGTGACGGTGACCCGGTCGGAATACGGCACTTCGGCCAGCAGCGTTTTCGACAGCGCGATCTGCGCCAGCAGGTCGGCCTCGCCCATCGCGTGCTTGGGCGTGGACAGCAGCGCCAGCGCCAGCAGGTTGATCGGGTTCACGTCCGCGGCGCGGTTGATGTTGATGTGGATGTCTTCGGCCAGCGCATCGATGGTGTCGGCCAGCCACGTCGGCTTCTCGTCCTCCGACACCGGGCTGCGGTCCCATTCCGGTGCCTTGCGGGCCAGCATCTCGTCCAGCAGGATGGGCTCGCCGAAGTTCACCACCACCTGGCCGTAGTTGTCGCGCAGCACGCGGGGAATGCCGGTCACCAGTTGCCAGATCGACTCCTTCTCCTTCGGCTTGCCCGACAGCTCGTCCAGGTAGCTGCGGCCCTCCATGATCTTTTCGTAGCCGATGTAGACCGGCTGGAACAGCACCGGCCGCGCCGGCTGGCGCAGGTAGGCGCGCACGGTCATCGCCAGCGAACCGCCCTTCGGCGGCAGCAGGCGGCCGGTGCGCGAGCGCCCGCCCTCGATGAAGTATTCGATGGAATAACCGTCGGCCACCAGCTGCGCCATGTATTCGCGGAACACCGCCGAATACAGCGCATTGCCGCGGAAGCTGCGCCGTGCGAAGAACGCACCGCCCTTGCGCAGCAGGCTGCCGATCACCGGCAGGTTGAGATTCACGCCGGCGAAGATGTGCGGCGGCACGATGCCGTGGTTGTACAGCAGGTAGCTCAGCAACAGGTAGTCCATGTGGCTGCGGTGGCTGGGCACGTAGATCACCTCGTGTCCGGGCGCGGCCTGCTTGAGCCTGTCCAGGTGGTGCACCAGCACGCCGCGGTAGATGCGGTTCCAGACCGTGGTCAGCAGGAACGAGGCCGAACGCACCACCGGGTGCGAATAATCCGCCGCGATCTCGTAGGCGTACCCGTGCGCGCGTTTCCACGACTCCTCGATCTTGATGCTCTCGCGGCGCGCGGTGTCGGCGATGGCCTGGCGCACCGGCTCGGAGGACAGCACCTTGTCGATCAGCAGCCGGCGGGTGGACAGATCCGGCCCGACCACCGCCTCGCGGATGCGGTTGAAGTGGGTGCGCAGCACGCGCGAGAGCTTGCGCACGGTGCGTTCGGGCGGCAGGTCTTCGGCCAGCGCCTCGCGCACCGAGACCGCGGCCGCGAACTGCACCGCGGTGTCGCGGCCGTTGAGCAGGATCGCCAGCAGTCGGCGGAAACGGCCGACGATGGTCCAGTTCTCCGAGAACAGCACCGAGAACCAGCCGCTGCTGCGCGCGGGGGTGCGGCCGACGAAGATCGACACCGGCACCAGGCGCACGTCCAGGCTGTCGTTGATCCGGTGCGCGTCGATCAGCCGGGCCAGTGACTCGGAGTGCGATTTCTTGGGTGCGGGCGCGCTGGGGGTCTTGCCGGCGGCGAGGTCGCTGGCCAGGTTGGCGGCGAGGCTCAGCGCGCTGCCGGCGTGGCGGCGCGACAGCGCCACATAGGCGCGCTTGCGGCCGATCGGATCGCCCGGCACGGGCAGCGGCTTCAGCGGCGAGGGCAGGCCGGCGCGGCGGCAGGCGCGGTCCAGGATCAGCGCGTTGGACAGGCCGTAATGCTCCAGCACGTAGCAGATCGGCCGCGGATCGGCGGCCAGCCCTTCCGGCAGCGGGTCGATGCGCAGCTCGATCCACGGTTCGAGGAACCTGCCGAGGATGCGCGACCACAGCGGCCTCCGGCCACGCGGGTGCGGCGGGCCGACGGGTGCAGGCGCTTCGGCGACGACGGCGCGCGCGTTCGGGGCTGTCGACAGCAGCTCGCCCTGTGCGGGCGGGCCCTGCGTCCGTGCATCGTGCGGGACGTGCCTGTCGTGCGCAGGCGTATCGTGGGCAGGCACATCCTGCGCAAGCACGCCCTTGGCGGGCGTGTCGTGCGCGGAAGTGTCGTCCGCGGGAAGCGGAGGCGCGGAGGCCTCCGTTGGGCGCTCGTCGGCCAGGGGCGGCTTGGGTTGGTCGGGCATCATCCCGGCATTATGACGAGGCCGGACGCGGATGCATCGGCCTCAGGGGGCGGCGACACTTCGGACTGCGCCCGGGGCGCGACCGCCGCCGCGTCGCGTCCCGGCCCCGATCGTCGGCTCAGCGCTTGGCGTCCAGGGCTTCGCGCTTCATCCGGCGGCGGCTCTCCGCCGGCTCGCTCCAGGCGTTGTTGAACAGCGCCGGCTCCCAGGAGCCGTAGGTCGGGTTGGGCAGCACCCACCAGCGCCGGCCGAACCAATCCTGATGTTTGGCGGCAAGATCGGCGCGGTACTGTGGCGTATTGGCGACGATCTCGACGAAATCACCCAATTGATCGCCGAACTGCATCAACACCCGGTACTGCCGGCCGGCTAGCTCGCGCCGGCAGCGCTTCTCCGACCCTTCCTGCTCGCAACCTTCCACGAACGTGCCCAGGCCCAGGAACACGCTCTCGTCCTTCACCGGGAAGCCGGTGGCGCGCAGATTGTCCAGCGTGGCCGGCCCCAGATGCTCCGCGCGGTTGGTGACGTACAGCACCGTCACCCCGCGGTCGGCCGCGGCGCGGGCGAACTCCAGCGCACCCGGCACCGGGGCGGCCTTGCGTTCCTCCACCCAGGTCGACCAGCTGACCTCGTCGTAGAAGGTCCCATCCAGCACCAGGCGGGCCTGGTAGGGCGAGTTGTCCAGCACGGTCTCGTCCACGTCCACGATGACCGCCGGCGGCAGCCCGCGCGCGGAATTGGCGCGTTCTTCCGGCACCAGCGCGTCCCAGTCGGGGTCGGCCAGCGCGGCGTCCAGGGTCTCGGCCGCGGCGCGGTACAGCGTCTGGGTGGTGGCGGCGTATTCGGCCGAACGCTGCACCCAGACGGTGGCGTTGAGGTTGTCGTCGGCCGGCACCGTGGTCGCCGGCTGCGTGGACGCGGCCGGCGCCGCCGGTACATCCGACATCGGGACGGTCTGGCAGCCGGCGAGCGCCAGCACGGACAGCGCCAGCAGGGACAGGGGCAGGGCGGACGCCGGACGGCGCAGGGACGGGAGAGTCGTCATGGGCGGGAAAAACACGTGTCGTGGAAAGCGCCCGAGTGTAGCGGATGCGTCCGAACGGCCCGTGACGGTGCCGGCCACGCGCATCGCCCGCACGCGATGCAGGCCTACCGGCTCGGCGTGTTCGCCGATGCCGCCGGCGCCGCTTCGGCGACATTTCCGTCCAGGTGCTTCTGAAGGAAGCCGGCGATGCCGCTCCAGGCGCGCTGGATGTCCTCGTCCTTCTCCAGCCCGTGGCCTGCGCCTTCCAGCGTCACCAGCACCGGCGGACGCCCGGCGAGATTGAGCATGCGCACCAGGCGCCGGGTGTGTTCGTAGTCCACGCGCAGGTCCTCGGTGCCGTGCACCAGCATCACCGGCACCTGCAGGTCCGCCACCCGGTACAGCGGCGAATTCTCCAGCATGCGCTCCATCTCGGTGAGCGGGTTGCCGATGCGCGCCTCCATCAGCTTGCGCGTGTCCTCGTCGCGTGCCGAATCGCTGGCGGTGAAGAACAGCACGCGGTCGCTCACGCCCGACAGCGACACCGCGCAGCGGAAGCGGCCCGGCCAGCGGATCGCCGAGATCATCGTCGAGTAGCCGCCATAGCTGGCGCCGAGCATGCACATCCTGCGCTCGTCCAGCGGATACGCGGCCAGCGCGGCCTTCAGCGCCGCATCGATGTCGTCCTCGATGCCCGCCCCGTACTCGCCGCTGGCCGCTTCGCGGAACGCCGTGCCGAAGCCCTCCGAGCCGCGGAAGTTCACCTGCAGCACCGCATAGCCCAGCGAGGCCAGAAACTGCACCTCCGGATCGAAATACCGCGAGTCGCGCACGCCGATCGGGCCGCCGTGCGGGAAGACCACCAGCGGGCGCTTGCCGGTGCCCGGCGGCAGAGTGAGATAGGCCTCGATCTCGAACCCGTCGCTGCTCTTCGCACGCAGCGTCTGCGCGGGCACGAAACGGTATTTCTCCAGGGCCGGTCTGGTCTGGCTCACCGGCGACGCCTGCGAGGCCTGCGCATCGAAGTGATAGATCACTGTCGGCTTGTCGCTGCCGCCCACCGCGACCAGGAAATGCCGGCCGCTGCGGTCGCGCTGCATGATGGTCGCGGCCTTGTCCGGAAAGGCCCGGCGCAGACGCTCGATCATCGCGGCGTTGCGGTCGTCGAAGTAATGGCTGAACAGCAGCCCGTCGCGATAGTACGAAGCGCCGACCAGATTGCCTTGCCCGTCGGACAACGGCGCCACCACGTCCACGCCGGGCTGGCTGAACACGGTGCGCACCACCTCACCGCGGGCCACGTCGAACTCCACCAGATCGCGCTGCGCGCGCCCTTCCTGTGCGAAACCATAGATGCGACTGCCGTCCGCCGAGAGCATCCGCGGCTCGAAATCGCTGTCCTCGTCGTCGAGGTTGAGGATCTGCCGATATTCACCGTCGGCACCGTGCATCAGCACGCGGTCGCCGTCCTGGTTGCGGGCGACGGCCAGCCGCAGACGGCCCGCGCCATCGGCATACCAGCTCATCACACCGTCGACGCCGCGGTCCAGGCGTTCACGGCGTGAGAATCGCGAGGCGTCCAGCGCTTCGGGAGAACGCATGTCCAGCTTGTGGACCATCGGCTCTGCCGACTCATGGGTGACGACCAGGATGCGCCCGGGTTCGTCGCGCAGGGTCGAAACCAGCAGGCCACGGCGGGGCACGACCACCTGTCGATACTGGCGTCCGGACGGGCCATCCAGCACGTTGAACGCCATGAGCACGTCCAGCTCGTCCTCGTGCCCGATGCTCAGCAGCAGATCGCGCTCGCTCACCCAATCCAGACGCCAGATGGGTCTGGCGGCTTCGAACAGGCGTACGACCGACTGCGCCTGGAGATCGATCAGATTCAGGCCCCAGTGCGTGTGGCCTTCCTTCTTGAATGTCACCACCTCGCCGAGCAGACGGCCGTCCGGACTCAGTTCCACCACTTTGAGGGGGGATGGCGCCCACAGCTCGTCGATCGGCAGCGGCAGCTCGCCGGAGGGCGGCGGTGCGCGCGTGAGGTCCTGCGGCGGGCCGTCGCCGCCCAGGCCCGATGCGGCCACAGCCTGCCGGTAATGCTCGGGAAACGGGTCGGCATACCGCCCGCGGTATTCGAAACGGTGGCCGGCCGCCAACGCCGGATGTTCCGCCTGCAGCCAGTCCATCGCCGGCAGGCCGCGATTGGCGACATACAGCCCGCCGGTGCGCACGCCCTGTCCGCGGAAAATGAGATCGCCGGGGTAGTTGATCACTCCGGGTTTCACCTCGAAATCGAAGGCGCCATCGAGCACGTGCATGCGGATTTGATTGCGGCGCATCCGCTGCGGGTCGCCGACGCGCTTGATCTCGGCCAGGCGATAACTGCCGGCGTCGATGGCGTACAGCCGATAACTGCGCCCGATGGCGGCAGCGCGCGGAATATAGAGTTGGCCGAGGCCGCGCTGCGTCTCGATGCGCAGCAGGGTCAGCACCACATCGGTGTCCACCGCGACCAGCAACAGGCCCTCGTCCTTGCCCAGCACGACGCGCTCGCCCGGCGCGATCTCGCGGGTGCGCGCCTGCGTCGGCGCAGCCCAGAACGCGATCAGCCACAACACACAGAGACCCGCCAGCGCCGGCAGCGGCGCAGAGATGGACGTGGAGCGTGGGCGGAGTCGCACGGCACGGGCGGCGGAAAGCAGACGGCGGAGTAAAGGGGGCATCACGGGCTCGGCGCAGAGTGTCGAGGAAGCGTGGCGCAGTGCATCGCCTGCGCCAAGGGCGTTCCACTATAGCCCGCGTCGAACGCCTTCCCGCAGGGCCGCCGGGGCGCTGCGCGGACCGGCCCGAATAATCCGGCCCGCGATCCGACGCGGCGATCCGGCCCCGTGCGGCTCGCGCGCCTCAGCCCGCGGACCGCGCGCCGCGCATCCTGCCCAGCCAGAAATCCAGCGACACATAACGCCCGCCCCCCTGGAAGAACAGCACCGCGAGCATCGCGAAATAGATCGCGGCGAACTCGATGCCGTTGTTGAGCAGGGTCACGCTGCCGTTGCTGGTGAGCCAGTCGTAGTTGCCGTGCTCCTGCAGCAGCGCGATGACCCGCTCCTTCTGCTCCGCGGCGGCCAGTACGCGGTCGTTGGCCAGCCAGCTGGAGGCGTCGGAAATCGCCAGCCAGCCGTTGTCCCAGTGCACGGCGAAGATCGCCACCAGCATGGTGAACATCAGCGGGATCGACACCAGCCGCGTCGCCAGCCCGACCAGCAGCAGCGCGCCGCCGATCAGTTCGGTGCCGCCGGCCAGCGCGGTCATCAGCTCGGGAAAGGGCAGGCCCAGGCCCCAGTCCGGGTTGCCGAACCACGCCGCGGTGTCGTCGAAATGCGCCAGCTTGTTGTAGCCGGCCTGGAGCATGACCGGGGCGAGGATCAGGCGCAGCAGCAGGGCCGGAAGGCCGTCGAGCGGACGGGCGGCGGCGAGCAGACGGTCGTGCAGCCGGTGGACGGTGGAGAGGAGCGCGGGCATGGCGAAGGTCCTGTGGGCAGCGTTCGAGGGGGGGGGCGCCGTGCCGGGCAACGCGCCGGCGCTCGAGGCCCGGAATGAGCGGGCGGGCGGCGTGCGAGAAGGCGCTGGGTGGCGGCAGGCGCCGTGTTCGATCGACAAGAGCGGGTGAGCAGACGATTCGGTGCGCGGCCGCTGCGGCCGGCGTCCCATTCGTGATGGCGGGCTGAATGGCTGCATATGACATGTGACATATTGACGCTGTCACATGTGAGATTTAACCTGCGCTCATGGAACGCCGCTCCTCCGCCTACTACCAGCGCCGCCACCGCGATCGGCTGCGCGAGCAGGGGCTGATCAAGAAAGAGCTGTGGGTGCGGCCGGAATACGCCGAGGACCTGGCGGCGATCGAGCGGCGCATGCGCCTGCCGCCCGGTTCCGAGGTGGCGGGTGAGGCGGCGGCGACGGGGCTGCGGGCAGGCAGGGCGGAGACGACGATGGGGGAGACGACGATGCGCGACACCACGCTGTGGACACCGCTGGGCTTGTACGAGGCGCTGCGTGCCGCACCGCAGGCCGCCGATGGCGCGATGACCGTCGAGCTGATCGAAGGCGCCGAGCCCAGCCTGCTGCTGACCATGCACGACTACGGCGACCTGCCGCTGTTCCTCGCGGTGGGCGGGCATCAGGTAGTGGTCGAGGCCCTGCTGTGGCCGGTGACGATGGTGCGCGACCCCGCGCGATTCAACGAGGACCTGCTGCGTACCCACAAACTGCTGCCGCTGTCCACGCTGGGGATCGAGAGCCTCGCCGACGGCAGCGACGTGTACATCATGTTCGGTGCGTTGAGCGCCTCCTCGGCACTGGCCGATGTGGTGTTCGAGGTGGAGACCCTCGCCGACAACGTGATCCAGGTGACCGAGGCCTACGCGCCGCACCTGCTGCAGGAGGCCGCATGAGCGCGCGCGACGGCCGTGGCCGCGATGCTGCCGCAGCGTCGGGCCCCGCAAAGAAAAAAAACGCGACGCGCACGGCGAAACCGGCGGCCGGCGCGCAGCCGGACAGCCAGGACGAGGCGGCCAGCGCGCATAGGGCCGCGGCGGCGGCAGACACGCCGCAGCAGGACGACACCGGTCCCCTGTGGCGTCGCCTGGTGGTGGCGGTGCGCGGCGGCATCGGCGAGCTGGGCGAAGCGATCGCCGAGAGCCAGGCCCTGCGCATCCTCGATCAGGAGATCCGCGACGCCGACGCCGAGCTGGCGCGCGCGCGGGTCGAACTGGGCGAGCTGCGCGCGCACTACAAAGTCGCGCTGGATCGCCAGCAGGTGGCCGCGGCCAAGGTCGCCGAATTCGAAGGCTACGCGCTGAAGGCACTGAAGGCCGAGGACGAAGCGCTGGCACGCGAGGTCGCGGCCAAGGTGGCGCGGCTGGAACAGGTGCGCGATGCCGAAGCGGACGAGGCCGAGCGGCACAGGACGCGCATCGAGGCGGCACGCAAGGCGATCGCGCAGCAGGAATCGACGATGCGCCGGCTGCGTCAGCAGGTGGACACCGTGCGCGCCACCGACAACGTGCAACGCGCGCAGGCCACACTGGCGCACCGCCGTCTGCAGGCCGGGAGCCGCGCGCAGACCGCGCTGCAGGCACTGGAGCGCATCCGCCGCCGGCAGGCCGAACGCGGCGCGCGTCTGGATGTCGAGGCGGAGACCGACGACAGCGACGATGCGCTGGCCGACAAGCTGCGCCGCGCCGGGATTCTCGACGCCGTCGACGACGGTGCCGACGCGGTGCTGGCGCGGTTGAAGCGCCGACGCCGCGAGTAGGCCCCACGCTTGCCGCGACGGGGGGCGCACGTCCTGCGTGCGCACGCGCGGCCCACGACCAACGCAACACACCGGGAGAGCCCGATGGACACGTATCTTGAGATCGTCTCGACCTATCCGACCGTGGTCTACACCGTGCTGATGATCGTGGTCACGCTGTACTGGCTGCTGTCGGCGGTGGGCGTGCTCGGCATGGACACGCTCGACGGCCTGCTCGGGCTGGACGTGGGCGGCGATGCCGGCGGCGAAGTTGCGGACTCCGGCGCGGTGGCCGCGTTGCTCAGCAAGTTCGGCATCGACGGCATTCCGCTGATGGTGTTGTTCACGCTCATCGCGATGGTCGGCTGGAGCGTGTGTTATCTGACCGAACTGCACCTGCTGCGCGGCATGACCGGCGCGAGCGGCGCACTCGCCCGCACTGGCACGTTGGTCGCCGGCCTGCTGCTGTCGATCCCGGTCGCGCGTGTGGTGCTCTCGCCGGTGCGTGCGCTGATGCGCCGCCATCGCCCGGTGAGCCAGGCACCGCAGCTCGGGCGCATCGCCACCGTGCGCAGTCCCGAGATCACCCAGACCTCCGGCACCGCCGAAGTCGACGACGGCGGCGCCGGCCTGATCCTGCAGGTGCGCCATGCCACGCCCGGCCTGTTCGTGCGCGGCGACCGCGTGGTGCTGATCGAATACCTGCGCGAGCACAACGCCTATCGCGTGATTTCCTGCGAGGAATTCGACGCGCTGTAAGCCCCGTGGGCATGTGAGGCCCCGCATCCGTTTCATGTCGTGAAGTCATCGCTGCCGGCGGCCCCGCGCCGCCACCCCATCGGATCCGCAAGGTCGCGACGCGCGCCTGGCGGTCGACACCGGCACCGCGCGTCGATTGGAGAACCAAGATGTCCGCAGAAAAATTGATTTTCGCGCTGACCATCGGCGGCGTGGCATTCGCCTGCCTGGTGGGCATGCTCGTCATGTTCAAGGCCTTCTACATCAAGGTGCCGCAGGGCACGGCCCTGATCGTGAACGACATGTCGTCCACGCCCAAGGTGCATTTCACCGGCGCGCTGGTCTACCCGGTGATCTACAAGAAGGAGTTCATGCGGATCTCGCTGATCACCCTCGAAGTGGACCGCCGCGGCAAAGACGGACTGATCTGCCGCGACAACATGCGTGCCGACATCACCGTGGCCTTCTATCTGCGCGTCAACGAGACTCCGCAGGACGTGCTGAAGGTGGCCAAGGCGATCGGCGTGGACCGCGCCTCCGACAAGGTGGCGGTGAACGAGCTGTTCAACGCCAAGTTCTCCGAGGCGCTGAAGACCGTCGGCAAGCAGATCGACTTCGTGAAGCTGTTCGAGAACCGCCAGGAATTCCGCGACCGCATCATCGAAGTGATCGGCAACGACCTCAACGGCTATGTGCTGGAGGACGTGGCGATCGACTACCTGGAGCAGACGCCCAAGGCCTCGCTGGACCCGAGCAACATCCTCGACGCCGAGGGCATCCGCAAGATCACCGAACTCACCGCCGCGCAGAACGTCATCACCAACGAACTGGCGCGCAACGAGGAGCTGGCGATCACCAAGAAGAACGTCGAGACCCGCGAGGCGATGCTCGCCCTGGAACGTCAGCAGGCCGACGCCGAGGCGCGTCAGCACCGCGAGATCGCGACCATCCAGGCGCGCGAGCAGGCCGAGACCGCCAAGGTGCAGGAAGAGGAGCGGCTGAAGGCCGAGCAGGCGCGCATCGCCACCCAGGAGCAGCTGGACATCCGCGAGCAGAACCGCCTGCGCGAGGTCGAGGTGGCCGAGCAGAACCGCCAGCGTGCGGTGGTGATCGAAGTGGAGAAGGTCTCGCGCGCCCGCGACCTGGAAGTGGTCGCGCGCGAGCGCGACGTGGAGCTGCAGCGCATCGAGAAGGAAAAGGCGCTGGAAGAACAGCGCAAGGAAATCGCCAACGTCATCCGCGAGCGGATCACGGTGGAAAAGAGCGTGGCCCAGGAAGAGGAGCGGATCAAGGAAGTGCGCGAAGTGGCCGAAGCCGACCGTCACAAGCAGGTCGCGATCCTCGCTGCGCAGGCCAAGGCCGAGGAAGAACTCGTCCGCCAGGTGAAGCGCGCCGAGGCCGAGGAAACCGCATCCAAGCACAAGGCGGTGGAAGTCACCGTGCTCGCCCAGGCGGAACTGGAAGCCGCGGCCAAACAGGCCGAAGCCAAGAAGCGTCTGGCCGAGGGCATCGAGGCCGAGCGGGCGGCGCCCGGTCTGGCCGATGCGCGCGTACGCGAGGTCACCGCGGCGGCGCTGGAGAAGGAAGGTCTCGCGCAGGCGCGCGTGGTCGCCGAAACCCTGGCCGCCGAGGCGAAGGGCGCGCGCGACAAGGGCGCGGCCGAGGCCGACGTGATCAAGCAGGTGGGACTGTCCGAAGCCGGCGTGATGCGCGAGAAGTACCGCTCGGAAGCCGAAGGCCTGACCGAGAAGTTCGGCGCGCTGGATGCGCTGAGCGACCAGGCGCGCGCGCACGAAGAGTTCCGCATGCAGCTGGAGAAGAGCTTCGAGCAGGCGATGGCCGGGATCGACGCCAACAAGGCGATCGCCCGCGAACAGGCCGAGGTGCTGGCGACCGCGCTGGCCAAGGCCAAGATCGACATCGTCGGCGGCGAGGGCGCGTTCTTCGACTCCTTCGCCAAGGCGCTGTCGGTGGGCAAGGCGGTGGAAGGCGTGGCCGAGAAGAGCCCGCTGGTGCAGGAGCTGATGCAGAAGCTGCTGTCGCTGCAGCTGGGCGGCGGCCCGTCCGCGGCCTCCCGCGGCGGCGCAGCCAAGACATCCGCCGCCGAAGAACAGGGCTGAGACACCCTGCGCCGAAGCGCTGCATCGCCTGCGGGCGATGCGGCTGGGACCCTGCCGACCGCCCGCGCGGCCGGCCGCATGAAGGCAGAGCACGATGTCCGAAACCCACACTCCCGCCGTGGCCAGCGCCGACGCGCCGATCACAGGGCATGTCGATCGCGCGGTCGCCGAAGGCGGCGCCTACGAGGTCCTGCGCCGCCGTCTGCAGGCCCAGGGCGCGCGTCTGCGCACGCTCACCCAGGCGCTCAACGACGGCCGCGTGGCTGCGTTCGGCAGCAGCCGGATGGAGGCCATCGGCCGCATCCGCGTGCGCACCGAGCACAACTGCGTGGCGCGCGACATCGTCCAGGTGGGCGATGTGCTGCTGTTCGGCTACAACGTGTTCATCGGCCTGAAAAAGGAAACGCGCGTCGAGGACGTGTTCTCGCTGTACCGGCTGGTGGAAGGCGCCGAAGGCTACGACGTGACTCCGGTGGAGATCGCCGGCAGTTTTCTCGCCGACCCGGTCTTCGCCAAGGATTTCGCCGAAGTCTTCGCCTACTACAAGCACGCGCGGCTGCTGCAGCTGGTGCGGCGCGAGGGCCTGCTGCTGGCCGCCTTCCAGATCGGCGAGCGCATCGAGGACACCCGCGTGTTCCGCTGGCGGGTGGATGCCGCGGGCGCGCATTACGTCGACAACCGCGGCGAGCGCGACATCGCCCTGCCGGCGGCGCACGATTTCGAATGGGTGCGTGCCACCCGTGAGCAGGCGGTGCAGGGCCGCCACCCGCATCTGAACATCCTGGACACCGTGTTCGTCGAATGTATCGACGGCGACCTGACGGTGAAGATCGAGAACAACACCGCCACCGGCCTCGGCATCTACAGCGAGCCGGTGGAGGACCGCACCCAGTCGCTGGACGATGCGCAGATCGACTACGCGCGCATCGGCGGCAAGGACGCGGCCATGGTGCTGCTGCGCGTGCTGCCGTATCGCGAGACTAAGCCGCGCTACCTGGTCTACAACACCGTCTCGCGCCGCGTGCACCGCATCGACGCCATCGGCCAGGCCTGCGTGCAGCTGCCCGAAGACCACGGCATCGTGTTCCCCGGCGGTTATCTGCTGCAGAACGGCGAGCTGCGCACCTTCGACGCCGATGTCGCCGGCATGCGCTACAAGCGCACTCTGCGCGCGCCCAACGGCGAGGACGTGCTGTACCTGTTCTACGAGCCCGAAGACGGCCGCATCGCGCTGTGTGTGTACAACACCATCGAGCGCGAGCTGCGCCCGCCGGTGATCGGCCATGGCTACGCGCGCTTCGACGACGGGCGCATGGTGGTGTTCAGCGCGCAGACCAACGAACCCACCCGCATCCATCCCATGCAGATCTGGCGCACGCCCTTCGCCAGCGACGAGCACGCCGCGCAGGCGCCGGCCGGCAGCGGCTTTTTCGCGCGCGTCGGCAATCCCGAGCTGGTGCGCGGCGTGTCCGAGCTGCTGGTGCTGGCGCGCGAAATCGACAGCCAGGAAGTGAGCGCGCAGCGCTACCAGCTGCTGGCCGCGGGCACGCGCCGCCTGTTCGACCGCTACCACTGGCTGGAGGATGCGCAGTGCGAGGGCCTGGCGCCGCTGCTGCGCGAAGTGGTCGCCACCAGCGAATCCGTGCTCGATGAATTCGAAAAGGTCGAGGACATCCGCAGGCGCAGCGGCGAAGCGCTGGCCGAGGCCACGCAGCGGCAGAAGACCCTGCTCGGCGCACTGGACCCCGACCGGTGGGAGCAGGTGCAGGACTGCGTCGACGCGCTGAATGCGCTGTCGGCGCAGCGCGGGCGGCTGTTGACCATCCGTGAACTGCGCTACATCGACACGGATGCGGTCGACGCACTGCAGGCCGCGCTGGCCGAGGCGCAGGCACGCGGCAACGCCGCAGCGGCGACCTTCCTGGCCGGCGAACGCGCGCTGGCGCCGTTCGCCGCGCGCGTGCAGGCGCTGGACAGCGAAGCGCAGGCCGCCGCGGGCGCCGCCGCCCTGCGCGCACCGCTGGAGGCGATGGCCGCACTGGCCGCCGACCTGGACATGCTGTCCACGCTGATGGCCGGCATCGAGATCGACGACGCCGCGCAGCGCACACGCATCGTCGAAGCCATTTCGGAAGTCTATGCGCGGCTGAACCAGACCCGCGCCCGCGCCGACCAGCGCCGCCGCGCGCTGGGTGCGGACGAGGCGGTGGCGCAGTTCGGCGCGCAGTTCGCGCTGCTCGGCCAGAGCGTGGCCGGCGCCCTGGCCGCCGCGCGCGACCCGGAATCCTGCGACCGCGAACTCTCGCGGCTGCTGGTGCAGCTGGAGGAGCTGGAAAGCCGCTTCGGCGAGCACGAACGCTTCCTCGGCGACATCGTCGCCAAGCGCGAGGAGATTCTCGAGAGTTTCGAGCGCCACAAGCAGGCGCTGACCGACGAGCGCCAGCGCAAGGCGCAGGCCATGGCCGACGCCGCGGCGCGCATCCTCGAGGGCCTGTCGCGGCGCACCGCGCGGCTGGAGGACATCGACGCACTCAACGCCTTCTTCTCGGGCGACGCGCTGATCCTCAAGCTGCGCGACCTGGCCGGCAAGCTGCGCGCGCTGGGCGACAGCGTGCGTGCCGACGACATCGAGGCCAAGCTCAAGGGCGCGCGCGACCAGTCGGTGCGCGCGCTGCGCGACAAGACCGACCTGTACGAGGACGGCGGCAATGTGGTGCGCCTGGGGCCGCGGCACCGATTCAGCGTCAACACCCAGGAGCTCGACCTCACCCTGCTGCCGCGCGGCGACGCGCTGGCCCTGCACCTGACCGGCACCGACTACTACGCGCCGGTGGACGACGCCGAGTTCGACGCACTGCGCGCGTACTGGCAGAGCGGCCTGGCCTCGGAATCCGAGGCGCTGTATCGCGGCGAATATCTGCTGGGCGAACTGCTGGACGCGGCCGAGGGCGGGCGCGACGGGCTCAGCCTGGATCTGCTGCGCCTACAGCTGCCGCAGCCGGAAACGCTGGCCCGCACCGTGCGCGACTTCGCGGCGCCGCGCTACCGCGACGGCTACGAGAAGGGCATCCACGACCATGATGCGGCGCTGCTGCTGGCCGCATGGCTGCCGCTGCGCGACGCCGCCGGCCTGCTGGCGCATCCGCCCGCGGCGCGCGGCTGGGCGACGGTCTTCCGCGCTCACGGCGCCGATGCCGATACCTTCGCCCGCTGGCAGGCGCGCGCGATCGACGCGCATGCGCTGGCGCGGGCGTTCGCCCGCGACGGTCAGCCGCGCGCCGAGGCGCAGGGCCGCGCGCGCGAGGCGCTGTGTGCGGACATCGCGGCGGCCATGGCCTCCGTGGCGGAGGCGCAGGCGCTGCCGGTCGACAGTGGCCTGCACCGCCAGGCGGCGGCCTGTCTGGTCGACCTGCTCGCCGATGCGCGTGCGGTGCCCGTGTTCAGCCGACATGCCCGTGCGCTGGTCGAGGGCCTGCGCGCGCGGCTGGTCGAGCAGCGGCTGTGGGACGGGCTGCAGTCCACCCTGCACGCGCTCGGCGACGACCTCGCCGCGCGCTGGCGCCTGCTCGCGCACTGGCTGGACGCGCTGTGCGCGCAGCCCGAACACGCGGCGGATGCCGACTACGCGCCGGAAGCGCTCGCGGTACTGCTGGGCGGCGATGCGCAGCCGCACTGGAGCGAGGTGGCGCTGCGCACTACGGTCGCCGGCCTGCTCGGCGAACATGCGCGCATCGTCGACGGCCGCACCACGCTGGCGGTGGATGACCTGGCCGAGCGCCTGCACCGCCACCGCAGCGACTACCTGCCGGGCTACCGCCGCTACCAGGCGCTGCGCCATGACATGCTGGTGCGCGAACGCGCGTCGCTGCGTCTGTCCGAGTTCAAGCCGCGCCCGCTGAGCGCGTTCGTGCGCAACCGGCTGATCGACCAGGTGTATCTGCCGATCGTCGGCGACAACCTGGCCAAGCAGATGGGCACCGTGGGCGAAGGCAAACGCAGCGACCTGATGGGCCTGCTGATGCTGATTTCGCCGCCCGGCTACGGCAAGACCACGCTGATGGAATACGTGGCGCATCGTCTGGGCCTGATCTTCATGAAGATCAACGGCCCGGCATTGGGCCACGAGGTGCGCTCGCTCGACCCCGCGCAGGCGCCGGACGCCACCTCGCGCCAGGAGCTGGAAAAGCTCAATCTGGCGCTGGAAATGGGCAACAACGTGATGCTGTATGTCGACGACATCCAGCACACGCATCCGGAGTTTCTGCAGAAATTCATCTCGCTGTGCGACGGCACCCGGCGCATCGAAGGCGTGTGGCGCGGGCGCACCCGCACCTACGACCTGCGCGGCAAGAAGTTCTGCGTGGTGATGGCCGGCAACCCGTACACCGAGTCCGGCGAGGTGTTCAAGATCCCCGACATGCTGGCCAACCGCGCCGACATCTACAACCTCGGCGACACCCTCGGCGGCATGGAGGATGCGTTCAAGCTCAGCTATATCGAGAACTGCCTGACCTCCAACGCGGTGCTGGCGCCGCTGGCGACGCGCGACCTCGCCGACCTGTACCGCTTCGTCGACAAACTCGAAGGCCGCGCCTTCAGCGCCAACGACCTGAGCCACGACTACGGCGCCGCGGAAATCGGCGAAATCGTGACGACGCTGGAGAAGCTGGCCGCGATCCGCGAGGTGGTGTATCGCGTCAACAAGCAGTACATCGCCAGCGCCGCGCAGGCCGACCGCTACCGCACCGAGCCGCCGTTCAAGCTGCAGGGCAGCTATCGCAACATGAACAAGATGGCGGAAAAGATTTCGGCCGCGATGAACGACGCCGAGCTGCAGCAGCTGGTCGCCGATCACTATCTCGGTGAAGCGCAGCTGCTGACGACCGGCGCGGAAGAGAACCTGCTGAAACTCGCCGAGCTGCGCGGCACCCTGGGCGAGACCGACGGCGCACGCTGGGCGCAGATCAAGCGCGACTTCCTGCGCCACAAGGCGATGGGCGGCGAGGATGCCGACACCGGCCAGCGCGTGGTCGCGCAGCTGGCCGACCTGGTGGAGGGCGTGCGCGCGCTGGAAGCCACCGCCACGCAGACCGCCGCACCGACAGCCGGCGGCGAACCCTGGCCGCAGCTGCTGGATGCGGCCGAGCGCCACGTCGAGCGTCTGGCCTCCGCGCTGCAGGCCGGGCAGGGCGCACGCATCCAGCCAGTGGCGACAGACGCCGCACAGCCTGCCGCTGCGGACATGGCGTCCGCAGCTGTAGAGGCAGTCGAAACGGCATCATCCATGCAGGCCGCGCTGCCGGCGTGGTTCGAGCGCCACAGCGAACAGCAGCAGCGCCTGCACGAGGCCCTGCTGCTGCTGATCGCCCGCCTCGACAGCCCGGCAGACGGCGCGCGCGCACGACCGCCGGCCGGCCGCCGCCGCGGGGCCACGGCCACGGCCGAACTGCCGCCCGACGAGCGCGAACTGCAGCTGCAGAAGGCGCTGGAGGAGTTTTCGGACCGGCTGCTGGGGCGCACGCCGCGCTGAGGCGCGGGCGCTCCGACGCCGGGTCGGGGTATGGGTCGGGGCCGAGGTGGAGCCAGGTCGGAGCCACGTCAGAGCCGGGCCGGGGCCGATGTGTGGCCCGGCGCGGTACCATGCGCGCCATGCAAAAGACCTCACTCCCCGACTATCCCTTCACCCCGCAGCGTCTCGAAGTGCGCCCCGGCCTCACCATGTCCTATCTGGACGAGGGTCCGCGCGACGGCGAGGTGGTGGTGATGCTGCACGGCAATCCGTCGTGGAGCTACTACTGGCGCCATCTGGTGCTGGGCCTGCGCGACCGTTACCGCTGCATCGTGCCGGACCACATCGGCATGGGCTTTTCCGACAAGCCCGCCGACGGCCGCTACGCCTACACCCTGCAGTCGCGCGTCGACGATGTGACCACGCTGCTCGACAGGCTGGGCATCACCGGCCCGGTGACGCTGGCGGTGCACGACTGGGGCGGCATGATCGGCTTCGGCTGGGCGCTGACTCACGAGGCGCAGGTGCGCCGGCTGCTCATCACCAATACCGCCGCCTTCCCCCTGCCGAAGGCCAAGCCGCTGCCGTGGCAGCTGAAGCTGGGCCGCGATTCGGCACTCGGCGCGCTGCTGATCCGCGGGTTCAACGCCTTCGCCGGCGGCGCCGCGCGCCAGGGCACCTGCACGCCGATGGCCGAGGACGTGCGTCGTGCGTATGTGGCGCCCTACGACTCCTGGGCCAACCGCATCTCCACCCTGCGCTTCGTGCAGGACATCCCGCTCGATGAAGGCGACGCCGCGTGGCCGCTGGTCGCCGCCGCCGAGAAACGCCTGCCGCATTTCGCCGACCGTCCCGCATTCATCGCCTGGGGCCTGCGTGATTTCGTGTTCGACCACCACTTCCTGGAAGGCTTCGTGCGTGCCCTGCCGCGCGCGGACGTGCACGCCTTCGAGGATGCGCATCACTACGTGCTGGAAGACAAGCACGCGGTGCTGGTGCCGGCAATGCGGCGCTTCCTGGAGCAGAACCCGCTCTGAGGCATCGAGTTTCCCCGGGCCGCGGCATGCGGTGGCCCGTCAGGCCGGCGCGCCGTCTTCGCCAGGAGGCGAGGCGCTGAGCGGCGCCTCGCTTGGCGCCGTCTGTTCGGGCAGGGCATCGCCTTCGCCCCGGCCGTGCCCGACGGCAAGGCCCGATGAGGCCTCCGGCGCCTGCAGGAACATGATCGGCGCCCCACCGCCATCGGCCACCAGCTGCGCGAGGGTCTCGCGGTGGCCGGGAAGGGTCTGCCCGTCTCCGTCACGGGCATTCGCCTCGATCGTCGCCTCGATCGAGACCCAGTCCGCGGGCGTCAGCGGTGCCAGGCCGTGCGCGGTCCGCGCACGGTCGCACTGCACGCTGGGCTGGGCAGGCCCGCCTGCGTCCGGGTCCCACGAAGCGGTCACCGCGCGGCACGCCGAGGGCCGCTGCGGATGGACGCTGCAGCGGCTGTACACGCCGATCTCGGCCTCCAGCGCCACGCAGCGCGGCTGCGCCTGCGAGGTGCCGCGCATGGCCCGCTCGTGCTGGCGCAGGGGTTCGGTGAGGGCGATCGGCACCGTGCCGCCCAGGTCCGGGTCGGCCTCGGACCAGTGGAGGGACACGCGGAAATGGGCGCAGCAGGCGCCACAGCGCAGGCACGGATGAGACATACGCGGTCGGGCGCCATCGGGGCGTGACGGAGGTGCGGCATTCTCCGGAGCGTGGCCGAGGCCTGTCAAAGCCGTCGGTCCGAATGGATGGGCCGGTGCTCCGTCCGTCCCGCGGCCATGCCCGTTGCCGCGTCCCGCGCGCATGACGCGGACAGGCCGCCCGGTAGAATCCCGGCCATGGACGCCTCCCACATCGCCACGCCGCACGCCACCTCGCCCTGCAACATCGCCGCCACCCTGCCGCGCCTGGCGCGCGAGCGCCCCGACCAGGTGGCGATGCGCTGCCCCGGCCGTGGCGGCAAATACGACATCGCGCTCACCTATGCCCAGCTGGACGCGCGCAGCGACGCCATCGCCGCGGGGCTGGCGAAGCGCGGCATCGGCCGCGGCACGCGCACGGTGGTGATGGTGCGGCCCACGCCGGAGTTCTTCCTGCTGATGTTCGCGCTGTTCAAGGCCGGCGCGGTGCCGGTGCTGGTCGACCCCGGCATCGACAAGCGCGCACTGCGCCAATGTCTGGACGAAGCGCAGCCCGAGGCGTTCATCGGCATCCCGCTGGCCCAGCTCGCGCGCGTGCTGCTGCGCTGGGCGCGCAGCGCGCGGGTGCGGGTGACCACCGGGCGCAAGGCCATTCTTGCCGATGTCACCCTGGCCGAGATCGAGCGTGCCGGCGCACAGGCCGGCCCGCAGCTCGCCGACACCGCGCCCGACGACATCGCCGGCATCCTGTTCACCAGCGGCTCCACCGGCGTGCCCAAGGGCGTGGTCTACCGCCACCGGCATTTCGTCGCACAGATCGAACTGCTGGGCCGCGCCTTCGGCATCGCACCCGGCGGCGTGAACCTGCCCACCTTCCCGCCGTTCGCGCTGTTCGACCCCGCGCTCGGCACCACCTCCATCATTCCCGACATGGACCCCACGCGCCCGGCCCAGGCCGACCCGCGCAAGCTGCATGCGGCCATCGCCCGCTTCGGCGTGGACCAGCTGTTCGGCTCGCCCGCTTTGATGCGCGTGCTGGCCGACCACGGCCAGCCGCTGACCGGCGTGAAGACGGTGATGTCGGCCGGCGCGCCGGTACCAGCCGAGGTGGTGAAGAAGATCCGCGCCCTGCTGCCGCACGATGCCGATTTCTACACGCCCTACGGCGCCACCGAATGCCTGCCGGTGGCGATCATCGAAGGCCGCGAGCTGCTCACCCTGCGCCACCACGTCGAACAGGGCGCCGGCACCTGCGTCGGCCGCCCGGTGCCACCGAACGAGGTGCGCATCATCGCCATCACCGACGCCGCCATCGCCGACTGGGCCGATACGGTGCCGATGAAGACCGGCGCCGTCGGCGAGATCACCGTCGCCGGCCCCACCGCCACCGACCAGTATTTCAACCGCGACGCGCAGACCCGCCTCGCGAAGATCCGCGAGCGCCTCGCCGACGGCAGCGAACGCATCGTCCACCGCATGGGCGATCTGGGCTATTTCGACGCCGACGGCCGGCTGTGGTTCTGCGGCCGCAAATCCCAGCGCGTGGAGACCGCCGAAGGCCTGCTGTGCACCGAACAGGTCGAACCGATCTTCGACGCCCACCCCGAAGTCCGCCGCACCGCCCTGGTCGGGCTCGGCGACCGCGGCCGCCAGCGCCCCGTGCTGTGCGTCGAACTGCAAGACCCCGACACCGCCGACTGGACCCGCATCGAGCAGGAACTCCTGCACATCGCCGAAGGCCACGTCCACACCGGCCGAATCCACACCTTCGTGCGTTATCCCAAGCCCTTCCCCGTCGACATTCGCCACAACGCCAAGATCGGGCGCGAGAAGCTGGCGGAGTGGGCTGCGCAACACCAATCACTCTCGGGAAAAACATGGAAGTAGGGATTTCCAAGGGCCGGCCGAGTGAAATCAGTTCATTCGCGAGAGGATAGTTACCGAGGCTGGAGCGAATCGCGCTATAAAGAGTGATTCGAGCCGCGCAAACATCGGCAGGACCGGATTGGGTTTGGATAGGGTCCGCTATGGACGCCAATCGCCGTGCGCTGTTGCTGCATGCTCTCCGGATTGGCTTCGACCTTCTGCAGTTGTGAGCATAACATGGCGCCCTCCAATCGCTACAAGCTACTTTCCTGCAAAATACGCATGGCCGAAGATAGACGCACCTACAGGCCGGGGTCACGACTGCGTGCCTCGCATCAAAGCCGCATCGCTCTGGTCTCACCTGTCGGAATCTGCTTGTCTTTTTTGAGATGAAGTGTGAGGCTGGTGCATCGGTTCCTGAACAATGCCCAGACGCATGGAGGGTCGTATGTTGCCAATTCGATATCCCTTGTTCTTTGTCTGTCTGGTGGTCATCAGCGGATGTGCAACTGCCCCGCGCGGACCTGCGTACAAGGTCGCGGATGCCGGGATGAAAACGACAGCGGTATTCGAAACAGATGTGCGTGCGTTGGAATTGAGCCTGGCGCAGGTGGAGGCATCCAAGGCCTTCGAGTTGACCTGGGCAACTTGTGTCAATTCCAATATTCCCGGCTCCTGCAAGCCACGTTCGGAAGACTCGGAGACTCTTCGCAGGCGTCATGACCTGATCGAAGCCATTGAACTCAGGGCGGTCGCGCTGGATGCTTTGCACGCCGCATACGCTGCCCTGGCGGCGGAGGCGCAGTACGACGCGAAAGCCGATTTGAAAGGCGCCGTTCAGGACGCGGTCGATGCGGTCAACATCTATTCGGAAAAAGTTGCGGACCTTCGATCAGGACATGCATCCGATGCGTTGATTTCCAAGCCGGTAGGCATAGGCCTCTCCACTGCGACAGGCTTCTGGGCCGATCGTATGCAGAAGAAACGTCTGCTTGCCGCCAGCCGTGCAATCAGTCCGGTGACGCAGCGGCTTCACGATGCATTGTCGTACGAAGCGGAGATCTTCAAGAGCGTTTCCGGTGTTGCGATGAGCCACCGTGCAGATGCAAGACAAGCCTTGATTGAAAGCGGAGTGGTCGCCGGTTCGGATGTATTGAAACCTCTGGTTTCAAATCTCGGCATGGTCATGGTCAGGGATGCAGATGCCTTGATCACAAAATCAGCCCCTTTGAAATCCGCCGTCATCGCCGTGCTCCATGCGGAGACAAACGCCGAACAGCGCAGGCTGGAGGCTCGCTACGATGCTTCTCTCGCCGCGTTGAGAGGCTTGCTCAAGGCGCACAAAGACTTCGAGGCTGGGGCTGACGTGAGTGCCGATGATGTGCTTCGATTCCTTGAGGAGCTGGTATCTGCTATCGAGTCGGCACGGAGCGATGCCGATTGAGGAATCCTTGATCCATTCAGGGGCGTTGCGCGCCAAGAACGGCGCGATCGCACATCGATCACACAAGTGATGGATTTGACGGCAGCAGGCTTAGGCTTGGATTGAGCCTGCGACGTCTGAGCGATTCCGGGGTGGAGTCGTTCAGATCTTCCATGATTGCAACCACAATAGGAGGGATTCATGGGCGATATCATTTCAAGCAAGCCGGAAGACAGGCTCTTCGCGATCAAGAATGCCTACATGATTGCGCGCGCCAATCGAAATAGGGACTTGCAAGAAGCGACCACGGAGGCGCAGGTCAACCGGATTCTCGACAATATCGATAAGCTGGAAGCCCGTTATTATCAGGCAGCAACTGCTGCCTTGGACGCGAATGGGGAAGCAGTGGAGGCGGCTTACGCGGCGGCCGTTAAGGCGACATCCAAGGTTGAGGCTGCATATCTTCAGGCCAAGAGCCTTGCATCGCGCATCAAGCTGGTCACGAAGATGGTAGAAGCGACAGTGAAGCTTTTCGCAGCCCTGGCGTAAGTCGCATCGCCTCGTTGACGGCGGCGAGGTCCACCCCCGGGAGGCCTCTGATCAATCAAGTGGTTCTTCTCGTCCTCGGCGGCTCGCTTGCAAGTCGGCCACGCGAGGGATCGAGCTGGCGCGAGAAGACTCAGGCTTGGTCTGCGTGTTCAAGATTCGAACGATTCCAGCATAGAGTCGTTCAGAGCCTTTCCTGGCAGGGCGTCAACAAACACGCATCGTGTGCGTTCTGAAGTCGCCGCTCGGGCACATATCCGAACCGGCCGCCGACGAATCAACCGCTGAGGCGTATGCTTCGTCGTCGTAGCCACCCAATGGTTGCGTCTGCAGCTTGTTTTCGACAGCCCGCTAGCGACCGCCGAACACCCGCCGCAGCAACTCCGTCGTCCGCGACGCCGGGTTGCGGCGGATCTGCCGTTCCTGTTCCGCGATCACGTGGAACAGGCCGTCGATCGCTTCGCGGGTGACGTAGTCGTCGAGGTCGGCGGACTGGGCGTTGTCGCCGCCGAGCAGGGCGGCGCCGAGGCCGCTGCCGCCGGCCTTCTTGACCATGTCCTTGTACTTGCGGGTCACGCCGACGTTCTGGGTCTGCTGTTCGACGATCGGACGGAAGGCGCTGTAGAGCTTCTCCTCGCTCACGCGGCGGAAGAAGTCGGTGGCGGAGGTCTCGCCGCCGCGCACCAGGCCGATGGCGTCCTGCAGGGTCATCTGGCGGACGGCGTCGCCGAGGATGCCGGCGGCCTTGGGGACGGCCTGTTCGGCGGCGCGGTTCATCGACAGCTCGAAGGCGTCGACGCGTCTGCCGGCGCCCAGCCTGCGGGCGAGGTCGGCCATCTTGCGCAGGTCTTCGGGCACCAGGATCTTCACCGCCTGGTCGCGGAAGAAGCCGTCGGGTTTGCCCAGCTGGCGCACCGCGCGGTCCACGCCCTGGGCCAGGGCCTCCTTGATGCCGCCGGCGGCTTCGGTTTCGCTGACGTTGCCGCGGCTGTCGCTGCGGCCCAGCAGGCTGTCGCGCAGGGTGTCCTTGAGCGACTGGCTGCCGGCGGTGCCGGAGGCGAGCGCCACCGGCAGGGCGGCTGCGAGGGCGAGAACGAGGCGGCGCGGGGTCATGGCAGGCTCCTGCGGAGGATGGCGGACGGCGGGCCAGCCGCGGCTGGCGGGCCGAGCATACCCCCGCGCGGCCGCCCGCGGCAGGTGGCGGGGTGGCGTCGACAGCGCGCATTCGGGATCATGTTTCATCCGACCGGGTGCCTGGTCCCGGCACGCTGCACGCGAATGGATGCATGGCGCGTCCGAACGGGTGCAGACCCGCAGCGCATTGCGGCGCACGCATTCCCGGTCTTCCTTCCCTCCAAGCGCAGGCACGACATGAAGATTCTGGTCACCGGCGGCGGCGGCTTTCTGGGCCACGCCCTGTGCAAGGGCCTGGTCGCACAGGGCCACGAGGTCGCCAGCTACAACCGCGGCCACTACCGCAGCCTGGAGCCTGTCGGGGTCCGCCAGATCCAGGGCGATCTGGCCGACCGCGACGCGGTGATCGCGGCCTGCGCGGGCATGGACGCGGTGTTCCACAACGCCGCCAAGGCCGGCGCCTGGGGCAGCTACGAGAGTTACCACCTCGCCAACGTGGTCGGCACCGGGAACGTGCTGGCCGGCTGCCGCGCGCAGGGCATCGGCCGCCTGGTCTACACCTCCACGCCGAGCGTGACCCACCGCGCCACGCACCCCGTCGAAGGCGGCACCGCCGACACCGTGCCCTACGGCGAAGGCTTCAAGGCGCCCTACGCCACCACCAAGACCATCGCCGAGAAGGCCGTACTGGCGGCCAACGACGCGAACTTCGCCACGATTGCCCTGCGCCCGCGGTTGATCTGGGGCCCGGGCGACCAGCAGCTGGTGCCGCGTCTCGCCTCGCGCGCGAAGGCCGGGCGGCTGCGCTTCGTCGGCGGCGGGCACAACATCATCGACACCACCTACATCGACAACGCCGCGCAGGCGCATTTCGACGCCTTCGCGCATCTGGCCCCGGGCGCGGCCTGCGCCGGCAAGGCCTATTTCATCAGCAACGGCGAGCCCAGGCCGGCGCGCGAGATCGTCAACGCCCTGCTGCGCGCGGTGGGCGCACCGGAGGTCGACAAAAGCCTGCCCTTCCCGGTGGCCTACGCCATCGGCGCGGTGTGCGAGACCCTGTGGCCGCTGCTGCGGCGCAAGGACGAACCACCGCTCACCCGCTTCCTGGCCGAGCAGCTCGCCACCACGCACTGGTACAGCATGGAACCGGCCACGCGCGATTTCGGCTATGTGCCGCGGGTGAGCATCGAGGAAGGGCTGCGGCGGCTGGCGGAGCGGCACGCGGGGCAGGGGCTCGCGGAGCAGGGGCCCGGCTGAGCGCAAGGGTGCAGGCATCGGCGTACGTGCCTGCGCACGCCGCCCACGCTTTCAAGAACGGGCCTGCCGATCCACAATTCACGCTTTGCCGTATCGGCCGCGCGCGCCCGTCGCGACGACGCGTGACCAGGCACTGTCCCGCGGCGCTCGATGCCGCCACCGCATGAGACCTCCGCCATGGACTTCATGAACACTCCCATCCCGTGGCTGGAATGGACCGGCCTGCACGCCTCGCCGTGGAAACTGATCGGCCTGACCGGCGCGCTGATGTTCGGCGCGCGCTGGCTGGTGCAGTTCATAGCCAGTCGGCGCGCCGGCAAGCCGGTCATCCCGCGGCTGTTCTGGTACATGAGCATCGTCGGCAGTCTGATGACGCTCAGCTACTTCATGTTCTCGGCCAAACAGGATTCGGTGGGCATCCTGCAGAACCTGTTTCCGGCGTTCACCGCGGTCTACAGCCTGTATCTCGACATCCGGCACCGCGGCTGGCATCGGGATCGCAATACGCATTGACGGGACTCGGGAGATCCAGATCCGAGATCCGGGATTCGAAGGGTCGGGGCCTCACCGGTGCGTGTCGTGTGCCCGACCGGGTGTAGAGGCGATCCGCGGCGCCCTTCGACGACAGAGCGTCGACGCGGACAGTGTCGGCGTGGGAGGTGCGTCGGTGCAGCCCATGCAGGCCGCAGGACAGCCGCTCTCGCGCCGCTCAGCGACAGCCCGGCCAGGGTGTGGCGCGGAGGGTCGGCGCTGCGTCCGGGGTCGCGCCGGGCGTCAGGGTCACGGTGATCTTGCCGGCCTGCAGATCAATGGCGTCGACCGGCGCGCTCCTGGTGTCGGCCGCCTGCGCAGACTCCGCCTGCAAGCGACGCATCGCCGCGCGCAGGGCGTCGTCTTCGAGCGCGTCGCCACGCCCGATGCCCTGACCGCGCTCGAGACCGTCTATCGCCGCGTCGCCGCGTGTCGCGTCCTGCAGCCCGTCCACGCCCAGGCGCACGCCGCGCACGGTGAGACCGTCCACCTGCCATGCGCGGACCTGCAGCGCACCGTCCATGCAGCCCGGCGGTTCGGCGTCGAACACCCAGCCACCCCCGGCACCCAGCGCACCCACGCGCACGCTGCCGTCGGCCTGCCAGCGCAGATGCAGGGCGCTGGCCTCGTCCACGCCGATGCCCCAGCGCGTGCCGGTATCGGCCAGCAGCCGCAGCAGACGCAGTTCGCGCGCGCGCTCGGAGAAATGCGTGTCCACCACGATGCCCGGCGCGAGCCCGAGGCCGCCGCCGGGCCAATAGGTGAAGGCGTCCTCGTCGAGCCCGCCGACGCAGTCGCCGCTGCGCGTGCAGCCCGGCACCGGCGGCGGGGAGGCGATGGCGCCATGGCGCAGCGCGTCGCGCGGGGTGCCGTTGCTGAGCATCGGACCGCCCGACTGCACCGCGCTGCCTGCGCTGGTGCCGCCGATCACCACGCGCCCGTCCGCCACCGCCGCACGCAGCGCGTGCAGCCAGGGGTTGGGCGTGTCGCGCGCGTCGCCCGCATCGCCCATCACGAACGCGCGACGCAGTTGCCATTGGTCGCCGCCGGCGAAGAACACGCCCTGCACGCGCTCCGGCAGCGTGCGCAGCCGCTCGGGGTCGGTGCAGGCGCGCTGTTGTTCGTCGGCGAGATCGGGATAGACGCGTCCGCGCGCCGGCAGCCGCAGATGCTGTCGACGCAGCGCATCCAGCGCCGCGCAGCCCTGCGCCGTCGTGCCGTCGCGGCCGAACACCGCCGCCGCCAGCGCGGCATCCACCGGCCACCATTCCACCTCGGCACCGGCCTGAGTCAGCGCATCGCGGTAGAAATCGACGGGGTCGAACGGATCGAACGCCGATGCGGTGACCAGCGCCACGCGCGGCCGTTCGCCCGGTGCGTCGCCGGCACGCAGCCGCGCGGCCGCGACGAACGCGCGCAGGATGGCCGCGCCGTGCGGTGTGCGTCCACGATCGAGCGCGACACGCTCGCGGCGACGCGTGCCGTCCTCGTCGATCTGCGGCAGCTCCAGCGCGGCCAGCAGCGCGGCCCGATGGGCATCGTCCAGGCGCAGCCACGGCGCACGCGCGGTGCCGCGGCAGCTGCGCACCTGCCCGCGTGCGTTCGTGCAGCGCGCCTCCAGTGCCCGGCGCAGCGTGTCCTCGCCCAGCGTTTGCCGGCCGTAGATGCCGCGCAGGTCGTCGAACACCGCCGCGAGCGCATCGCGCTGCGCTTCGCGCCCGGCCCACAGCAGCGGGTCGAGCGCCACCTCGAACCCCGCACCGACCATCGCCGTGGCCAGGCTGTAGCGCGGCGCTTCGCGCGATGGCGGCCCCTGCGCTTTCCCGCCCGGCGCACAGCTGCGCGGCGAAAGACTGCTGCAGATGCCGAGCGAGCCGCCGGCGAGGATGAGTTCCCGCGGGTGCGATGCCGGTCCGGGCTGCGCGGGCGTCGTCGATGCCGCTGCCGTGGCGCAGTCCGCGTGTCGATCTGCCAGCCGTTGCGGCACCGACGGGGCGGCCGGGCTGCAGCGCGCCCACCACTGCCGCATCTGCATCGTGTCCTGCGTGCTGTAGCGCCTGGACGGCATCGCGGGCGGATAACGGCCGCGGCGGTAGGCCTCGATCATGTGAGCGGCTTCATCGCCCACGGTGGAGCCGTTGCGCACGGTCGAGCTGTAGAGCGAGACCGCGGCACGGCTCGGACGCTCCGACCCGAGCGCCGCGACCAGTGCATCCAGATCCTCCTCCCGCCCCCGGCGTTCGCAGACGCGATCCGGTATCCACATCCCGGAAGGCCGTTCCGCGAGCAGCGCGAGGACGGCGGCCGGTCGCATCGCGCACACATCCCCGCCATCGACGTCCATATCGCTGTCCGCTGCTGAGGCGGCGGCGTTCGCCAGCATCGCCCAGAGTACGAAAACCAGCGCTGCTCTCATCTCGACCGTTGTCCTGTATTCGTCATGTGCTCCGACTCCGTCTCGCGTCGATACGGCGAGTGCGGGGTACCGGGAGGTGCGGCGCACGCCGCGCGCGCCGCAGTGTCGCCGCTCGTGCCTGGTCTTGATCGCGTTTCGGTGCCGCTCGGGCGCGGGTGGTATTCGCGCTCGGACATCGGGCGCCGGATCGTGTTCCACAGGGTAGCGCATGCACGGGAATGGCGATGACTCCGCCGAGCGGCCTCCCGCAGCGCCTGGACATCACCGGGGCCACCCGGAGCAGGCGCCAGTGCTTCGCGCGGGCGGGGCGGACGGTTGACGGCACTGCGCGGATGGGTGTATCAAACATGCTGATCGATCGCATGCCGCTACCCGCGCGCCGCTTCATGCCCACACTCCGGTTTCATATCCGGCACCTCTGCCGGACCTACTACCTCAGCGAATGGTGGGACGAATAGTCCCGCACGCCTGATCGCAGCCCCGCAACGGGGCTGAAGGCCGCCGCTTCGGCGAGATCGCCCGCCTGCGATGACAAACCGTCGCGCCGGTTCCGCCGGCTCCGGTTCGCATCCGAATCGTCCATGTCCGTGCCGTTCTCGCGCCGTGACGCCCGCCCGGGCCGCGGGCACGGGTCGCGCCGCATGCACGGTGTGCCGCCCGCGAATGCAGGTCGGCACGACCCATGGCTCGCAGGTCTGCGCCCCCTCTCCGTTCGCGGCGCGCGCTCACTGCGCTGCGGCCGCGCGTGGCGTGACTGCGCCGACCGTTCCGCACTCCGAATTCCGCACGAGGTTTCCATGTCCCGCACCGCATCCCCTGCCGCGCGCCGTCGCGGCGTCGCGCTCAAACCGCTGGCGTTCGCCGTTTCGCTGCTGCTGTCCGCCCATGTCGCCGCCCAGGAAGGCGCGGCCGCTCCCGCGCAGGATGCGTCCACCGCCGAGGATCTCGACACCATCGTGGTCACCGGCACCAATCTGCGCGGCATCGACCTGGAAGAGGCGCAGCCGGTCACCGTGTTCGACCGTCAGGCCATCGAGGCGCTCGGCGCCAACAATGTCGGCGACGTGCTCAAACAGATTTCCGAAACCGGCGGCGGCACCGGCAATTTCAGCACCGCCAACTCCGGCGCGCTGCAGGCCGACGCGCCCGCAGGCAGCGCCGCGGCCTCGCTGCGCGGGCTCGGCACCAGCTCCACGCTCACCCTGGTCAACGGCCGGCGCATCGCGGTGGCGTCGTTCGCCAACGGCTCGGAGAACTTCATCGACATCAACGCCATCCCGATGGCGGCGATCGAGCGCATCGAGGTGCTGACCACCGGCGCCTCGGCCATCTACGGCGCCGACGCGGTGGCCGGCGTGGTCAACATCATCCTGCGCCGCGATTTCGACGGCCTGCGTCTGGGCCTGAGTTACGGCGACTCCACGCGCAGCAGCGACGAGGCACGCAGCAACGTCAATCTGGTGTGGGGCATGCAGGGCGAGAAGCTCGATGCGATGGTGGTGTTCGACGCCTTTCAGCGCAACGCGCTGTACGACCGCGACCGGCGCATTTCGGCGGTGGAGCCGCGGCCGTCGGAGCAGGGCATCTATCCCAGTTTCAACGATCTGGATTTCGCGCAGGACGACATCGTCGAAGCCGGCTGTCCCGCCGACCAGTTCGGCGTCGGGCGTTTCGGCGAATTCTGCGCGCTCAACCGCAACGCCTACACCGCCACCGACCCGGAACTGCGTCAGATCGGCGCCTACGGCACGCTGGCCTACCGTTTCAACGATGCGCTGGAGTATTTCTCGGAAGTCGCGCTGCAGCACAATCGCTCGCAGGCCGATGCCTCGCCAGCGCCGTGGAGCGAGGAGCTGATCGGCTTCGACAACCCGGGCATGCCGGCGGAGCTGCGCCAGCGTTTCATCGATCAGGGCTTCGATACCACGGCGCTGGTCGGTTTCGGCCGCTTCCCCGACGCGCGCACGCTGGAAGTGACCACCAGGAATTGGCGCTGGCTCAACGGCCTGCGCGGCAGCATCGGCACCTGGGACTGGGAGAGCGCGCTCACCTATTCGCGCAGCGAGTCCGAGCAGAAGGCCGTCGCCGGCATCTACAACACCGCGCGCATCCGCGCCGGCCTGCTCGGCGAGCTGTGCGCCGACGGCCGCACCACCTGCACCCCCGGTGTGGATGGGCTCTGGTACAACCCGTTCGACGGCCAGACCGGCAACAGCCAGCAGGTGCTGGACCTGGTGCGCGAGCGCGTGCCGCGCGACGGCGAATCCACGCTGGCGATGTGGGACGCCAAGGTGGTCGGCGATCTCGGCAGCATCGGCGGCCGCAGCGTGGCCTGGGCCTTCGGCGGCGAAGTGCGCCGCGAGAAGATCGTCGACGACCCCTCGCCGCTGGCCGAGATCGACCGCATCAGCGGCGAAGTGCCGGTGTACGGCTTCGGCTCCACTGCGGTGGATGCGGCGCGCACGCAGTGGGCGCTGTACGCCGAAACCAATCTGCCGCTGGCCGAGACCTTCGACCTGCGCCTGGCCGGCCGCTACGACCACTACGACGACTTCAGCGGCGACTTCAACCCGTCGATCGGTTTCCGCTGGCGGCCCAGCGACCTGTTCCTGCTGCGCGGCGGCTGGAACACGTCCTTCCGCGCGCCATCGCTGGCCCAGGTCGGCGCCGGTACCACGCTCAGCTCCGGCGCGGTGCCGTGCTCGCCCGGCAGTGAATTCTTCGAGACCTGGTGCGGCGGTTTCTCCGGCGACGACGGCTACCTGTCGGAAATCTACGGCAACCCCGACCTGGAACCGGAAACCTCCACCGCGTGGTATCTGGGCACGGTCTTCGCCTTCGGCGAGCGCGCCACGCTCACGCTCGACTACTGGAATTTCGATCAGGAAGACCTGGTCGACATCGACGACGCCGAGCTGTTCCGTCGCGCGCTCACCGACCCGAGCCTGGTGTTCAACTCGCGCCCGCGTGCCGGCGACGTCAACCAACGCGTGCTCACCCCCGGCACGATCGGCATCGCCACCCGCGGCGGCGAGATCGGCGATGCGGTGGACGACGTCAACCTGCAGCTGATCAACATCGGCCGCCAGCGCACCGAGGGCGTGGACATCGGCTTCGACCTGCGTTTCGACGAGACCGCGATCGGCCGCTTCAACTGGTATGTCGACGCGACCTGGACCCGCAGCTTCGAGCGCAGCGAATCCTGCGACCCCAACGGCGCCGACACCCGGCGCGGCGCCGGCCGCTGCGGCGCCGACGGGCAGCGCCTGGTCGAGCGCGTGGACGAATTCCGCTACCCGGAATGGCTGGTCAACACCGGCGTGAGCTGGTCGCGCGGCGACTGGGGCGCACGGCTGTGGGCGAATTACGTGGACAGCTACTACGACGACGACCAGCGCGCCGAGGTGCCGGTGGGCCGCCGCGTCGCGTCGTGGACCACGCTCAACCTCAACGTGGACTGGGACATCGACGACCGCCAGAGCGTCGGCCTGAACATCCGCAACCTGGGCGACCGCGACCCGCCGGTGTCGCTGGGCTCGGCCAGCAACGTGGACCTGTACAACCACAACACGCTGGGCCGCTTCCTGACGGTGTTCTACACCTACCGCTACTGAGCACGACGCATCGCCGCCCGGCCCCTCGCCGGGCGGCGATGGGCGACGGCTCGACTGTCTGCGCACGATCGTCGTCGTCGTCATCGTCGTCGTCGCCGCCTTCGTCCGCCGACGCTTGATGGCGGATGATGCGAGTCGTTCGCCCTGCAGCCTTTCGCCATCGCGCGCCCTCGACGAGGTGATCATGTCCACCGAACCCGCCGCACCGCCATCCGCCGCCACGGCCGCCGCGCCCCCGGTCTCGCCCGAACGCATGCCGCACACCCTGCTGGTGCTGTTCGCGATCGCGCTGGCGGCGGCGCTGGTGGTGCCGTGGGTGGCGGCCGGATACTTCGAGCCCGGCGCGCCGGTGGCGCTGGAGCGCTATCGGGTGGCGGGCGATGCCGTCGGTACGGGGCTGTTCGGCGGCGACGACGCCCGCGGCTTCCTGCGTTTCCTGTTCGAGGGCTTCACCAGCGGCGGGCGCGACAGCGCGGCGGTGGGGCTGGTGGCGCTGATCTTCCTGATCGGCGGCAGCTTCGCCTTGGTCAACGCCACCGGCGCGGTGGAGCGCGGCCTGCTGCGGCTGGTGGCGCTCACCGGCGGCCACCCGGCCTGGCTGCTCGGCAGCCTGACCGTGGCGTTCTCGCTGGGCGGTGCGGTGTTCGGCATGGGCGAGGAGACGCTGGCCTTCCTGGTGCTGCTGCTGCCCTTGATCGACCGTCTGGGCCTGCCGCGCGAGAGCGCGGTGATGTGTACCTACATGGCAAGCCAGATCGGTTTCGCCACCTCGTGGATGAACCCGTTCAGCGTGACCGTGGCGCAGAGCGTCGCCGGCGTGCCGGTGGGCAGCGGGGCCGGGCTGCGCATCGCGGTGTGGGCATGCTTCACCCTCATCGGCGTGGTGTTCGTGCTGCGCTATGCGCATCGGCACCGCACGGCCGGCGCTGGCGACGTGCGCGATCTCATCGCCGCCACGCCGCTGCGCGGCAGCGACCGTCTCGTGCTGCTCGCGGTGCTCGCCACGGTGGGCTGGATCGTCTGGGGCATCACCACCCAGGGCTATTACCTGCCGGAGCTGGCCGCGCAGTTCTTCGCGCTCGGCCTGTTCTGCGCGGGGGTGCTGCTGGTCGCGCGGCCCGCGCAGCAGTCGCGCATCGCCGCCGGCAACCGCATCGCCGAGCTGTTCACCGACGGCGTGCGTGGCATGGTGCCGGTGGCGCTGGTGGTGGCCGCGGCCAAGGGCATGCTGTGGCTGCTCGGCGGCAGCGACCCGCATCAGCCCTCGGTGCTCAACACCGTGCTGTTCCACATGGGCGATGCGCTGGAAGGCTGGCCGGCCATGGCTTCCGCGGTGGGCATGTTCGGCTTCCAGTCGGTGTTCAACTTCTTCGTCACCTCCGGTTCGGCGCAGGCGGCCATCACCATGCCGCTGATGGCCGGGCTGGGCGACATCGTCGGCGTGAGTCGGCAGGTGGCGGTGCTGGCCTTCCAGCTGGGCGACGGCCTGACCAATCTGGTGGTGCCGACATCGGCACTGCTCATGGGCGCCACCGGCATCGCCGGGGTCGGCTGGGGCCGCTGGCTGCGCGCGATCTGGCGCTTCGAGCTGCTGCTGCTGGCGCTGTCGGCGGCGGTGGTCGCGCTGGCGGTGGGGCTCGGCTACGCATGAGCGCCACGCCTCCGCGCGTGCCCGCACCCGTCCGCGTACGGCACCGGCGACGTCCGCCCTAGCGCCCCGACGCGCGCCATCCTCCCTTTCCGCAGGCGTCGTCCCGCTGCGCTGCATGCGCGGCGAGGCGGCCTGCACGCAAATTCCAGGACCAGACCCCCATGCACGCATCGCCTTTCCCATCCGCGTCCGACACGGCGCCCCTGCTCCTGTTGCGCGACATGGAGCGCTGCGCACCCGATGCGCTCGGCCGCGGCGACGTGCTGATCGGCGGCGGGCGCATTCTCGCGCTCGATGCCGGCCTGAACGTCGGCAGCCTGCCGTGCAGGGTCCTCGACGCCGCGCAGTTCGACGGCGCCGATGTGATCGCCGTGCCCGGGCTGGTGGATTCGCTGGTGCACATCGGTGGCGGCGGCGGCGAGGGCGGGTTCGCCACGCGCATGCCGGCGTTGCGCGCGGAGGACGCGCTCGCGGGCGGGGTCACCACGCTGATCGGCGCGCTGGGCACCGACGAGGTCACCCGCAGCCACGCCGACCTGCTCGCCTGCGCGCGCGCGCTGGGCGCGCACGGGCTCAGCGCGTACGCGCTCACCGGCTCGTACTGCGTGCCGCCGGCCACGCTCACCGGCACCGTGCGCGGCGACCTGGTGCTGATCCCCGACATCCTCGGCGTCGGCGAGGTGGCCATCGCCGACCATCGCGGCTCGCACCCGACGGTGGCCGAGCTGGCGCGGATCGCCGCCGATGCGCGCGTGGGCGGGATGCTCGCCGGCAAGGCCGGCACGGTGCTGGTGCACGTCGGCGACGATGCCGAAGGGCTCGGCCTGCTCGAAGCGGTCTGCGCGCGCCACCCGTTGCCGCGCACGCAGTGGCTGCCCACCCACGTCAACCGCAACGCGCCCCTGCTCGAACACGGCCTGCGCTGGGCGCAGGCCGGCGGCACGGTCGACCTGACCACCAGCACCACCTCCGAACTGCTGGCCGCAGGCGAAGTCCCGGCCGCCGACGCCCTGCTCCGCCTGCGCCGCGACGGCGTGGCCGCAGGCCGCATCACCCTGAGCTCCGACGGCCAGGCCAGCCTGCCGCATTTCGATGCCAACGGCCGCCTGCTGAGCGTGGAGGTGGCCCCCATCGCCAGCCTGCTGGCCTGCGTGCGCAGCCTGGTCCACGACCACGGCCTTGCCATCGGCGACGCACTGGAAGCCGCCACCCGCGCGCCCGCCGATGTCTGGGGCCTGCCGCGCAAGGGCCGCCTGGCGGTGGGCGCCGACGCCGACGTGCTGCTGCTCGACCGCGACAGCCTGCGCCTGCGCGCCACCATCGCCGGGGGACGGGTGCATCGGGTGGGGTGACGATGCGGGCGGGGAATGTCGGCTCATGGCGTCGGCGAATCGCGCAGGGCGGTGCCGTTGCGGATGACCCGGGACTTTCGCCCCAGGCCATTCGCCTTGCATCCTGCTTGCCGCGGCATCCGGCTTACCCTGTCGTGGGTAAGGACTCCCGCAGTAAGCGCTCCATGTAATCCGGATCCTCGTCGAACAGGATGTTGCGTGTCGCCATCTCCTCGCGCGTCTTGTTCCAGTGCAGGGCCATTTCCGCCGCGGGTGTGACCGAGACGATGAAACTGCGCATGCTCACGGCGGGGTCGTCGATCCGTGCTTCCACCTCACGGATCGTGCGGTGGAAATCCAGCTTGGGCTCATTCTCCCAGCTCAAGCGGCGAATGCCCTTGGGGTCGACGAAGGTGATGCGCTGGCGCTGGCCGTGGATGCGCCAGAGGATGAAATCGGGGTGGAAGTTGCCCGCTTCGAAAAAGCCCACCCCGCGGCCGCGGCTCATGTTCCGTAGCAGGAACAGCGGCGTGTCCACGAATTCCTGCGGATGCTCGGCACACCACGCCTTCAGCCGGCTGACGAAGCGCATCTCACCGTCGTTCAGGGCCACCGGCTTGACGCTGATGCTCGCGCCGCTGACCTGGATCAGCGGCTCGTACAGGTGGTGCTTGAAGACCAGGACATCCACGGTGGCCTGGGCACCGGTGTAGCGCTTGTCGGCGATCGCCGTGCGCCGGCGCAGTTCGTCGCCCAGCTGCCGCAGCTGCGTGATCAGCGTGGTCTCGGCCGTGTCCACCGTCACCCGATACATGCCCTGTTCCTCGCCCACGCCCTCGCCAGGCTCGGGGAAGTTGGCATCGTCGGCCGACAGCTCCGCATATTCCAGATACGGCTCCTCCCATGCCTTCCTGCGGTAGCCGTAGTAACGCTCCGCGTAGGTCTTGAGCAGGGTCTCGGCGATCTCCTGCCAGGTGGCCACCTTGGCGAAGTCGTCCAGGGCCAGCATCGCGGCCGGGATCTGCAGCGTGTACCAGTCGTGTTCGGCCAGCAGCCGGTCCACCGCCGCCCGCGGGATGTTGAAGTTGTGCCACTGCCGCTCGTTCTTGTGGCGCAGCAGTGCGAACCAGGCCCGGTCCAGATCCAGCAGGGCGACGTGCTGCGGGGTCAGCCGGCCCTGCTCCAGCGCCGCCACGCCGTCGCCGCCGGCCAGGCCGGCGGCCTTCATCGCCTGGATCTTCGGGTACCAATTCAGTTGCACCCTGTGGCGCAGCAGCCACAGGTCGGCCTCGCCCTGCGGCGGCGCCAGCTCCGGCACCGGCGCCAGCCGGCGGAACGCCGCGCCCTGCTCGGTGCGCACGCCGTCGATCTCGGGCCTGAGGCGGACCACCTTGAGCTTGTGCGTGCCCAGGTTGCGCAGCACCGGCAGTGCGATCTCCTCGGTCTCGCGTTCCGGCGGCAGGCCCTCGTCCTCCAGGAACTGCTTGAACTGGGCCATGTAGTCGGCATGGATGCCGAACACGTTGAGCGTCTCCAGCAGCGCCAGGTGACGGGGCCGCACGATGTCGGCCGGCAGGCGCAGCGCCTTGCTGCGCTTCAGGCTCCAATCGTGGCCTTTCAGGCGTACGCCGCGGCCGAACAGCTGGATGATCTGCGCGCCTTCGCTCTGGCCGATCTTCATCAGCCCCAGGGTGCTCACCCGCCAGGAGTTCCAGCCCTCGGTGAACCGGCGCGAGCCGATCAACAGGCTCAGCCTGCTGTCGCGGTCGTTGATGGCATTGAACAGCGAGCCGGCGAAATCGCGCTCCTGGGTCAGCAGCTCCGGCTGCGCCTCGCACAGCTCGTGGAGCTTTTTCGCATCGCCCACGTTGATCACGCCGAAAGGCGGGTTGTCGCCCAGGCGCAGCGCCAGCTCGCCGTCGGCGCCCTTCAGATATTCCACGTGCAGCGCGCCGCCGGCGGGCGCGTTGAACAGCCGCGCGCACAGGTCGGCGTACAGCTCGGCCGCCGGCAGGTTCAGCTCGGCCAGGTAACCGAAGCGGTTGGCGAAGGGGTTGCGGCCCGAGGCATCCGGCAGGCCCTGTTCGAGGATCTGCGTGATCGCGCGCTCCGTGCGTGCGCGGTCGCGCAGCACGCGCGCGAGGAACAGCAGAATCTCGACCACGTCCGACACGCTGCGGCGGTTCTCGGTGCGCACCGCGTTCACGCTGCCGCCCACGAACACCCACAGCGGGCGCTCGATATGGAACGCCTGCAGCGCCGCGCCGCCGTCGTCGTAGAGCCGCCGCTGCTGGTAGGCCGCCAGCAGGCAGGCGGTCAGGTAACGGTCCAGGTGGGACAGCTCCCCGGCATCGTCCAGGTTGAGGATCTGGTAGTCCTTGCCGTAGCCGTCGCCGTAGAAATGGCGATAGGAATAGTCGAACACGATGCTGCGCGCATAGCGCCGGGTCAGCTCCGCATCGCCCTTCACCGCCTGGCGGAAGGTGGCCGAATACTCGAACGAGAACCCCTGCTCGCACAGCTGGTCGCGCCGGCTGAGCCACTTGCCGGCCGTGCCGCCGGAGGCGCCGCGGTGGCCCTCGTCCACCAGCACCAGGTTGCCGCGCTCGAAGGCGTCCACCGCCACGGTCTTCTCGCCCATGTCGTCGGCCAGCTTGTGGATGTCGATGATCTCCACCGCCTTGCCGGCGAACAGGCCGCGCGCGCTCTTGTCGAACAGCTCTGCCTCGATGCCGGCCGCCGCGAATTCCTCCAGGTGTTGCCGGCTCAGGCCCTCGTTGGGGGTGAGCAGCAGGATGCGGTTCAGCGCCCCGGCGCGCCCGGCCTGCGCCAGGTGGTGGCGGTACTGCTGCAGGTTCATCTGCATCAGCAGGGTCTTGCCGCTGCCGGTGGCGCACCACAGCGCCAGCTTGTTCAGGCCCAGGGCCGCGTCGCGGCCCTCGTCCAGCGGCGGCAGGTGCTGGGCCGGGTCCTTGTCGGCGTTGAACCGCGCGATGTGCGCGTTCAGCGCCTGCGCCAGCGCCTGCGGGTCGCGGAAATACCGGTCCAGGTAGATCTCCACGAACAGCAGCGCCAGGTACTGGTAGTACTTCCACACCACCGGGCGCTCGCGGCGCAGGCTGCGGTGCGCGTTCATGGCCAGGGTGTGGCGCACGATGTTCTGGTCGAACGCCAGCAGCTCGTCGCGGGTGATGCCCGGCAGTTCGCCGGTGATCTGGTTCACCAGCGCGTGGTGGAAGCGGTGCACGTTCTGCGCGTCCAGGCCCTCTTCGCTGTGCTCGTTCAGCTGGAAGCGCTGCTTGAAGGCCTGCAGCAGCGGCACCGGGCGGCCGTCCAGCGCCACCTGGCCGTCGGTGCTGTCCAGGCCGAACAGGCCGAACAGGCCGAACAGCCACTGGTTGAGCACCAGCGACCGCGAGAAGTCCAGCGCCTGCCCCGCGCGCGTGCGGGGCGCACGGGCGGGACGGGCGGGCGAGGCGGCGCTGCTGCCGCGGGGGCGTCCGCGTGGCATGTCAGTCGGTCCCCTCGAACATCAGGCGCTGGAAGTCCTCCTCGATCGGGCGCACCTTCCAGCTCTCGTCGGGCAGGCGCACGTTCTCCAGGGTGTTGTCGCCGTTGACGTAGATCAGGTCGAACTCGGCATCGCGCACGGAGAAGGCCTGCTTGTCGCGGAACCAGGTCTCCAGCACCAGGTTGTCGGCCTCCGCGTCGCCGGTGAGCCGGCGCCAGATCACCAGGGTGTGCCGGCCCTCGGGGGTGGTGCCGGTGACGGTGCGGAACCACCACGGCCCGTCCGGGTCCTGGCGCAGGCGGCCGTCCAGCCGCAGCCGATCCTGCGTGTCGCGCGCGAACGCGGCCGCGAACGAGCGCGGCGCGGCGATGTGGCGCACGCGCAGGCCCAGCAGCCAGTTAAAGGTCTCCAGCAGGTCCACGCCGGCCTCGCGGCTTTCGTCGCTGCCCGGCGGCTTGACCGTCAGCCGGTAGGCCGTGGGGTCGGCGAAGGCGCGCACGTCCAGCAGCGAGGCGCTGCCGCGCGCCTCCACGTCCAGCTGGTAGCGCAGCAGGTACTGCTCGCGCAGCCCGTCCGCGCCCTGCGCCGCGGCGAATTCCAGCGCGGCCTGCTGCTGCGGGCTGCGGCGCAGGGCCAGATTGTTCAGCGTGTCTTCGTAGGATTCGAGGCGGAGCACCTTGATCAGGCGGGGGCTGCGTTCGGCTTCTTCGTGGGTGGCGGTGCGGATGGGTTTGCCGTCTTTCCAATCGGGAGAAAATGCGATCTTCTGGAGGCGCGGCAACAGCACGCGGTCGAAATAGCTTTCTATCTCCACCAGAATGAATTTTCTATTTCCGCCATCTTCACGATTTAAATTGATCACGGCATGGCCAGTGGTCCCGGAGCCTGCGAAGTAATCGAGAGATAGGGAAGACGAATCCCCCAGATAGCGGATCAGTCTCGCGATATCCCGCCAATTCTTTGGGTTGTCGAAAACGCGGGCGCCAAACAGCGCATTGAATTCCTGTGCAGACGTCTGCGCGTAGCTGTAGTGAACGCTCGGCATCACCTGGCCGTCGTTCTCGAACAGCAGGGTGATGACGGAAGGCGTAGTGGTTTCATCCGGCCCGAATGCAATACGCCCTGCTCCATGGACCTCCCAGAAGCGCTCGGGTGTGGACCACACCCAGCCGCGTGAGGGAATCTTGCAGGGCTTTTTTGTGATCGGATGCAGCACCTCATAACGCGGTCCGCCGCCGCCCGGCCAGCTCGGATTTCCGTCATCGCGATAAGGTCCTTTAGGTCCGACTTTGCTGTAGCGAATCATCCTTCTCTTCGGGTCGGAAGCAGGGATATGGTCGAACCACCGGATCCATCCGGCTCGAATACTCTCCCAATCTTCACCGAATTCTTCGCGAAGCCGACGGAAATACGCTTTGCGTCCGTGAGTCCATCTATCGGCTCGCGATACCGGACGTTGGCATCCGACAGCGCCTGCTTGTCTTTGGCGTAGACCAGCATGTATTCGTGTCCGACCGAAAAGAATTTCGCATCGTTTTTCCTGTTTTTGTCCCAAGCGAGCTTCGCAAGCTCTTGTTCGCCGTAAACAATCCGGATGCCCTCGCACAGCCGATGAAGCTCGGCATCGTCGATGCTGACGGTGAGTGTGGAAAGCTTTCCCCCAAGATTTCTGCCGAGCGCAAGGCGATCTACAAGCATCGACATCCAGCTGGAGTGCTGATAACTGTCGCGATACGGAAAGCCATCATCGCCGGTGTTGTAGGGTGGATCGACATAGATGCAGTCGACGGTCTGAGCGTATCTCGCCTGAAGAAAATTCAGGGCCTGAAAATTTTCGCTGTGAACGACAACGCCGCCCTGAATGCTATCCATATCCTCGAATGATTCGAGAAGTGCGCTTGTGAAGCTTTGGTCGAAATGCCGCGTATCCACCATCAACGTCGGCATCGCCCGCAGCAACGCAGGCGTCAGCGGCTCGCTGTAGGCCGGTCGGGTCAGATCGTCGGGCAGTGTGTGCAGGCTGTGCAGCGCCTTCCACTCCGCCAGCTGCGCGGCATTGGCGCAGACCTCGGGCAGCAGCGTGTCCGGCACCTGCGACAGCGCCACCAGCCACTGGCTGTCCACCACGAACTTCTTCTTCAGCCACAGCTTCTTCTGGAAATTCTCCAGCTGCGCCAGGAAGTCGATGATCTTGCCGGCGATGCGGCGCAGCACCCGGATCTTGGACAGCACCTGTTCCAGCCGGGGCGCGGTCTCGCGCTCCACGTCGTCCAGGTGCATCACCTCGTTCTTGATGTAGAAGTCCAGCTCGCGGCGCAGGAAGCCGTCCAGGTCCTTGTGGATGAAATAGTCGAAGGTGTTGCGCGCGGTGTGGCGGCGCAGGTGCGCCTCCAGCCGGCCGTAGTCGGCCTGCCCGCCGTCGGCCCGCACGTGCGGGCGGGCCAGCTCCGCCAGCCACGCGGCGTAGTCGGGGCCCGCGGCCAGCACGCGCTGCACCGCCAGCGCGGTCAGCTCCTTCTGCGCGGGCGGTTTCTTCTTGCCGCCGCGTTCGGCGGCCGGCCAGTCCTCCAGGGTGGCCGGGCGGTATTCGAAGCGCAGCTCCAGCTCCGGCAGCCCGCTCTCGCCGTCCTGCACGGCGATCCAGTCCTCCGCGGCCAGCACGAACACCCGCTCGCGGCCTTCGGCGGCCTTCACGTTGCCGTGCTCGCCCTCGGCGGCGTCCACCAGCCTGAAGCGCACGCGCATCGTGTCCTCGCCGGCGCCGGCCTCGGGCCGCAGGCGGAAGGCGTAGTCGCGCAGGGCTTCGCTGGTCTTGATGTAGTACTGGTCCTTGTTGGCCCAGTGCAGGGCCACTTCCTCGCCCTCGTAGGGGATGGCGTAGACGCCCGGCTTGTACACCCGCCTGGCCAGGAAGTCGCCTTCGGAGTAGTAGCGGCGGAAGAACCCGTACAGGTGGTCGTAGACCTCGCTTTCCAGCGTGCCCAGGTCCACCGCGCCCTGCAGCTGCGCGCGCAGCGCCTGCACCCTGGGCGCGGTGTCCGGGTCCACGCCGGCATCGGCCAGCTGCGCCACCATGCGCTCCAGCTGGCCGCGCAGCTCGGCCGCATCGGCCGACCGGTACTGGGCGAAGGCCTGCTGCACCTGCGGCAGCAGGTCCCGTTCCAGGAACCGGGTCACCTCGCCGGCCTTGGCGTGCATGATCCGGTAGATGCCGAAGTCCAGGTCGGGCTGATCCAGCTGGAACAGCTCGCGCAGCAGGGCGATCAGGCGGTCGAACTTGGGGGAGCGGGTGTCGGTCATGGTGATGGGTCGGTGGACGGGCGCGAGGCGCCGCGGCGGGAAGGAGGGTTCGGCCGGAATGGGGTCGATGCGGCGCTCAACGGGGAGCGGCCGGGTCGGTCGGTGGCGGATCGTACCCGTTCGCGTGCCCGCCGTTCGGGCCCGCATCGGCCTGCGATCGTGCCTGCGCCGCATCTGCCTGCTCTGCGCGCGCAAGCAGCGCCTGCAGGCTGGCGTGGGCGCGCGCGAACGCCTCCAGTGTGGTGCCGTGCGGCGCCAGCACGCCCAGCCGCGCGACGGCGTGCGCCTCGCGCAGGGCGTGGCGGATGTGGGCCAGGCCATCGCTCGCGGCGCGCCACAGCGCCGGTCGGTCACCGGCCGGGACGGTGTCCAGGGCCTGTCGCCATTCGCCCTGCCAGCGTTCGGCGGCCAGCGGCGACTGCTCCTGCGCCAGCCACCACAGCGCCAGCGCGCGCCCGGTGTCCTTGACGAAGCGGGGCGGGTTGCCGGGCAGGTTGGAGATGGGCGTGCGATCCGGCTCGGCATGTTCCAACAGGTGCGCGAGGGCCATGTTGGCCGGGCGCGCCACGCGCAGGCCGAACTCGGTGGTGTCCGCGCCATGCACGGCCACCCGCATGTAGCGGAAGCTGGGCAGGCCGAAGTCGCCGAGCGGGGTGTGGAAGCGCCGCCAGTGCTTGCGCGTGGCCTGGCCGGCCGCGGGTTCGGCCAGCAGTTCGACGAACCAGCCATCCGCTTCGTCCGGCGGGCGCAGGCGCAGCGCCGGCAGCCGGTCTTCCGGCGTGTCCGCATCGCCCGGCAGCAGGCCATTGGGGTAATGGGGCCGCCAACCGAGGTCCAGCAGATCCTCTCCCAGCGTTTCGGCCGTGGCGATGGCGTCCACGGCAGGCCGCAACAACAGGTCGATGTCCTTGGTCGCGACCGCATGCGTGCCGGAGACATCGCGGAAGGCCCAGGCGGTGGCGATGCTGCCGATCACCACCACATTGCCGCGCAGCGATTCGGGAATATGTCCGGCGACCCGGGCGAGCAAATGGCCGGCATCAAGCGGCGACGGCCCATTCATGGCCGCACGCCCTGGGCGTAGTGCAATGCCTGCCCGCGCAAGCCCATGTCCAGCAGGGACAGGAAGACATCGACCGGTGCCGCGCAGTGCGTGCGGCCCGGGCCCTCCGTACGGAACAGCGGGGTGTGCCCGCGCACCAGCGTCACCACCACCGGCGCCGGCGCCACGACGCTCGGTTCCGGCTCCAGCCCGTCGTCGAGCAGGCGCAGCCAGGCGGCGTCGAAGGTTTTCGCTTCGCGCGGCACATGGGCGACCAGGTCGACCCGCGGCAGGCCGAGCAGGTCCAGGTCGGGCACATCGCGCAGGGCCACGGCCGCGCCCGACAGTGCGAATCCCCGCCAGTCGGGAGGCCCATCGGGCGCGAGCAGGGGCAACGCACGTTCCAGCAGGGCCGCCGCCGGCTTGATCCGGGCGCCGCGTTCGAAGCGGAAGTGCAGGACCTGCGGCAGGGCCTGCACCCGGGCCAGCAGTTCGGTGGACAGGTCTTCGGCCGCGATCTGCAGCCCGCGCGCCTTTGAGCGGCTGAGCCCGGACGCCCGCAGGTCGGCCAGGGCCTGGCGGATGGGGGTCTGCGAGACGCCGACACGTGCGATGAGCGCATTGACCGGCAGCGGCCCGGACGCGTCCAGGTCCGCCGCCAGCAGCAGCCGCAGCACTTCATGGCGGTAATTCGGCCGATCCAGCGGCAGGGCGCCGGATTCAAGGCCCAAGGGTGCCGTCGCCTTGTCGGGATGGGTGCGCTCGATGCGCAGTTCCAGCCGTTCTCGCACCGACGGCGCAAGGGCCGGCAGGTGACGGGCCCACTCCTCCTGCACGGTCGCCTCGCTGATCATCGGATCGACCACGGTCAGGCGGGCGCGGAAGGTGTTTCCGGACAGCTGCGCCGCCAGACCGAGCATCTCCGCGCGCAGATCGCGGGTATTGCGCAGCCCGCGCAGCGTCTTCCGGTCTGTGATGGGCATGGGCGCTCTCCGCAGGACAAACTTATTCTGCATATAAATTTGATGTCTGCAAACAAAATTAATTCTGCATGTCACTCAAGCCGCCAGCGGATCCTGAACAACGCATGGGTCTGGCTGCGTTGGTTCAACTGACGATGCAGGGCGGCGATCAGCGCATCGCGCTTGCTCTCGATGTCGTCTTCCACATCGAAGATCTCCTGCCGCTGGCGGCGCTGCTGCCGCTCGAGCGACCTGATGTCGTCCTGAGCCACGGCCTGTGCGTCGACCGTGGTGGCGCTGCGTGCACGTCGCTTGGCATCCTTCAGCCGTGCCTTGGTGTCGTGCAGGGCCTGCTCGGCCGCCAGGATCTGGTCTTCGGCCCAGGCATCCAGCTTCTCCCGCTCGGCCTGGAAATACGCGTTGTTCTCCTCCAGCGCCGTAGCGAGTGCGGCATCGACCTGCAGGCGGACATTCGCCTCGAAATTCGGGGGCAGGACGTGGCGATCGACGGGGTCGTCCGTCACGCGTCCCGGCAATTCCAGCAGCCGTCGACACGCGTCGGCATCGAGCCATTGGCCATCGTCGGCCTGCGCACTGAACACCAGGTGCTCTTCGCGCTGGAAGCTGTCCAGCGCCAGCAGATTCAGCTCCAGCCAGCCGGAGCGGGACGACAGCTGCTCGAGCACGAGGATGCGCTGCGGCGTTTCGCTCAGTGCGAAGGCAAGGGTCTGCGGTGGCGTGTGGCAGCGCCGGCCGGCGTCCAGCACGTACTCGCCCAAAGGGTGGCCGAGGCGGTACAGATGGCCGTCCATCGGCAGAGCTTGCCCCTTGCGGATCAGGTGGTAGCGACCGCCCGGGGCATCGTGCACGGGCGATGCCGGCAACATGAACGACAGCCCCGCATCGTCGAAACGCGCATTGCCGTCCAGCACATGACGGGTCAGCCGCCAGAACAACCGGGTGATGCGGTCGAGCTGGACGACCGCATCATCGCGATGCAGGCGCAGGCGCTCGATCACGCCCGCGTCGAATGTGGCCAGGAGCGCGTCCTCGGTTTCGCGCATCCGCGCCTCGATCTGGCTTTCCAGCTCGCTGCGCAGACGCGCGAATGCGGCATCGATCGCCGCGGTGTCGCGGCAGGTGGCGTAGATCTCGGCGATCCTGCGCTCGATGTCCACGCCGGATTCGATGCGCCCGAGGATGTCGTCGGATGCGCCGAATACGCCCTCGAACAGATGGAACTTGTCGGAGAGCAGTTCAAGCACGCGTCGATCGGCGGCGTTGTCCTGATTGACGAAATTCACCACCACCACATCGTGCTTCTGGCCGTAACGGTGACAGCGGCCGATCCGCTGCTCGACCCGCTGCGGGTTCCATGGCAGGTCGTAATTGATCACCAGCGCACAGAATTGCAGATTGATGCCCTCCGCACCGGCTTCGGTACAGATCAGGATCTCGGCCTCGTGACGGAAATGATCGATCACCGCCGTCCGGCGGTCGATGGCGGGGCTGCCGGTGACCCGGTCCGTGCCCTGATGGGCCGCGAGCCAGCGCTGGTGGATGCCGTTCAGTGCGGGATCGGAGGCGCGGCCGCTGAACTTCACCACTTTGCCCGCGTGGCCGTGCGCTTCGAGAAAGCGCGCCAGGTAGTCCTGGGTCCGCACGGACTCGGTGAAGATCACCGCCTTGCGCGGTGCGCCGATGTCGGCCATGCAGCCGAAACCGGTGTCGAGCGCTTCCAGCAGGGCGTATGACTTGCGGTCTTCCCGGATCCCGCGGGCGACCAGAAGATACTGTTCCAGCTCCGCGATCTCGGCGCGGAGTTTGTCCGCGTCGATCTGGGCGGTGGGGTTCTGTCCATGGGCTGCCGTCCCTGCTGCTTCGGTGCTCTCGGCATCGGTCTCGTCGATCGCATCGTCCTGGATGCCGTCTTCTTCCTCCAGCAAGCGCTCCAGCCAATCCTCCACATCGGGCTGACTGTTCTGCAGACGGCGCAGCCTGTCCACCACACCTTCCAGTGTGGCCACCACCGCGGCAGTGGAGGAAGCGAGGAGCTTGCTCAGGACCAGACGGACCAGATGCCGTTGGCGTGCCGGCACGCCGTAGGCGTCTTCGCGGAGCAGATAGCCCGAGACCAGCGCATAAAGACGGCGCTCGTCTTCGTGCGGCATGAACGGGAAAGTTAGCGGTTTTCGCTCGGTGTACTGCACATACTCCAACACATCGCGGCGTAGTGTCCTCCAGGTGAAGTCGCGCAGGCGCGCCCTGAGTGCGGGTAGGCCCGCATCGCCGCGCATGAATCGCGAACCGAAACTGACACGGTCTCCGAACAGGTGCTCGTCGATGACGGTGGACAGCCCGTAAAGCTCCAGCAGCGAATTCTGCAGAGGCGTCGCGGTGAGCAGCACCTTGCGCACACCCGCCAGGCCGCGCCGGATGGCCTGACCGCTGCGGTGACTGTCGCGATAGGCGTTGCGGAGTTTGTGTGCCTCGTCGATGACCGCCAGATCCCAGCGCACGCCGCCGAGCGCCTGCTCCATCGCCGCGGCGAAATGAAAGGACACGATACTCACCATGTCCTGATCGAAGGGGTCGTAAACACCATCCTTGCGCGCCTGTGCCCAGGCGCGGGCATCGATCACCTGCGTCGGAAGATGGAACTTCTCGGCCAGCTCGGTCGCCCATTGCTTGCGCAGCGAAGCGGGACAGACCACCAGCAGGCGCCTGCGCCGTTCTGCCCAGTACTGTCCCAGCACGAGGGCCGCTTCGATGGTCTTGCCCAGGCCCACCTCGTCGGCCAGCAGAACACCCTTCGACAATGGGTTGCGCAGTGCGAACAGGGCGGCTTCAATCTGATGGGGGTTGAGATCCACCGAGGCATCAAAAAGTGCCTGTCCGACACGGTCCATGTCGCCTCCACGGCGCCGGCGCGTCAGCTCCCATGCGAAAAACTTGGCTTGCGCATTCGTTGTCTGCATCATGTCCCCCACAAGTCCATTGTTGGCCATGCATCAGGCACTGGACAGCCGCCCGAACCGATATCGCTCTGGGCAACAGCCCGAGCGTCAACTAGGCCATTTTTCGTACACCCGGTCAAACCGAGGCGGTGTTCCGCCGGCGGGCGCAGGGTGAATACCGCCGTGCAGGCTGCGTATCGCAGGTGCGATGCGAGTTCGCATGGAAAGACACTTCGACAAGATCGATCGCCCATGAAAATCGCCAGCTGGAACGTCAATTCGCTCAAGGTGCGGTTGCCGCATCTCACCCAATGGCTGCAGGACGCCCAGCCCGACGTGGTGGGCCTGCAGGAAACCAAGCTGGAGGACGACAAGTTCCCCGACACCGAGATCGCCGCGCTCGGCTATCGCAGCGTGTTCGCCGGACAGAAGACCTACAACGGCGTGGCCCTGCTCGCGCGCGGGCAGGCCATCGAGGACGTGCAGATCGGCATCCCCGGCTTCGAGGACCCGCAGCGCCGGGTCATCGCCGCCACCGTGGGCGGCGTGCGTATCGTCAATTTGTACGTTGTCAACGGCCAGGACATCGGCACCGAGAAATACGACTACAAACTGCGCTGGCTGGACGCCGTGCACGACTGGGTGGCCGAGGAACTGAAGTCGCATCCGAAAATGGTGGTGATGGGCGACTTCAACATCGCGCCCGACGACCGCGACGTGCATGACCCCGCGATCTGGAACGATACCAGCATCCTCACCTCCACCGCCGAACGCGCCGCGCTCAAACGTCTGCTCGACCTCGGCCTCCACGATGCCTACCGCCTGCATCACGCCGACGGTGGCATGTTCAGCTGGTGGGACTACCGCCAGGCCGGCTTCCGCCGCAACCTCGGCCTGCGCATCGACCTGACGCTGGTGTCGGATGCCCTGCGCGACGCCGCCGAAGCGGCCGACATCGACCGCGAGCCACGCACCTGGGAGCGGCCGAGCGACCATGCGCCGACCTGGGTGAGCGTGAAGCAGGACTGAGTCGCGCCGGTGCGGTTGACCGCCCAGGTGGACTGACCGGCCCGGCTGAAGCGCACCTGCCGGTCTCACCAGCCGGCCGAACGCGGCTTATTCCTTCGCCTGCCCTGCCGCCGGCTTCGCGCGCAGCGCCGCCGCCATCAGCCCCACGCCGCCGGCCAGCAGGGCCAGCATCAGCAGCGTGTTGAACAGGCTGGTCGGGCGGAAGTAGATGTTGAGGTTGACCAGGATGCCCACCAGCACGATGGTCAGGCCCGCGGCCAGCAGCACCCAGCCGGCGATCGACTTGGCGTTGTAGAAGATCAGCCCGGTGCCGAGGATGAAGGGGATCAGCGACAGGCCGAAGCCGTTGTAGCCGTAGAGGTTCCAGTAGCCGCCCGAGCTCACCGTGACCTGGTTCAGCAGCAGCCAGCCGCCGGCCACTGCACAGAGCAGGCCGATGAAGAATTGCCCGACGCCGCCCGGCGTCCCGCCTGCACCCTGCATGTGTCACCCCGTGTGGCTGGACCGTGTGCGCGGATCGTAGCGCAGCGGCAAGGGCCGCGGGCGGGCCCGGCGGCGAGCTGCGGCCCGCTGCGCAGCCCGGCGCGCTGCGGCGCAGGTGTGCGATGCGCGCTCAGGCCGGCTGGTCGGGGATCAGCGCCGATTCCATGCGTGCGATGGTGTCCTTGAGCTGCAGCTTGCGCTTCTTCAGCCGCTTCAGCGCCAGCTCGTCGGAGGCGATGTTCTCGTGCAGCCGGTCGATCGCCACGTCCAGATCGCGATGTTCCTGGCGCAGTTCGGTCAACCGGCGCGCGATGCGGGCGAGTTCTGCGGGGTCTGTGGGTTGATGCATGGCGGGCAGGGTCCGAAGAACGGGGGAGGCAGCGAAACCGGTGCGGAGCGACGTGTTGGCGACGTGCCGAGGCTACCCGGCGTTCATCCGCCACAGCATGAGATAGAACCACAGACCGTAGCCGACCCAGCACAGCCACGGCAGCAGCAGCAGCGCCGAGAGCACCCGGATACGCGCGAACGCCACCAGCGTGGCCAGCATCAGCGGCAGCATCGCGCCCAGGCACACCGCCAGCGCCAGCGGCGCGTTCAGGCCGAACAGCAGCGGCGCCCACAGCAGATGCAGGGCGTACTGCACCGCGAACAGCACGGTGGCGCGACGGGTGCGCGGATCGCCGGTTTCCACATCCAGGCGCATCAGCCACAGGGCCAGCGCCTGCGACAGGTAGAGCCCGGCCCAGATCTGCGGGTACCACGACAGCGGCGGACGCAGGGCGGGTTTGTGCAGGGCGATGTAGTCGGGCCCCGGCGAGACCACCAGGAACGGCAGAGTGCCCAGTGCGTACAGCAGCAGTACCCAGCCGGCAAGCGCCATCAGCCGCTCGGACAGGGTGGGGACATCCGGATCGCCGGTGTGGGACAGGGGCATGCGGACACTCTCGGTCGCGGGTGCCGACCGCTGCACCGAGCCGCGCACTGCGCGGTCGGAGGAGCCGATGGCCGTTCCAGTCTAGAATAAACCGTCTGCGTGCACGCACGCCTCCACGGCACACCTCTTCCATGACGTCCTCCCACACGCCGCCGCCCGCAGCGTCCGTGGCCGAGCGGCCCGATGCCGCCGCGCCCGACAGCGCCGCCATCGGCGGCTCATCCACCGCCGCACCGTTCGCGCTGGCCGACCCCGCGCCGCCGCGCGCGCGCCGCGCCGCGCACGAGGCCAACCGGCTGGCCAAGCGTCTGCGCCACCAGGTAGGCCGCGCCATCGCCGACTTCGGGATGATCGAGGACGGCGACCGGGTGATGGTCTGCCTGTCCGGCGGCAAGGACAGCTACACGATGCTGGACATCCTGCTGCAGCTGCAGAAGAAGGCGCCGGTGTCGTTCAGCATCACCGCGGTCAATCTGGACCAGAAGCAGCCCGGCTTCCCCGAACACGTGCTGCCGGAGTACCTGCAGTCGATCGGCGTGGACTACCGCATCCTCGAACAGGACACCTACTCGGTGGTCACCCGCGTGGTGCCCGAGGGCAAGACCATGTGCTCGCTGTGCTCGCGCCTGCGCCGCGGCGCGCTGTACACCTTCGCCGAGGAGCAGGGCTACACCAAGATCGCGCTGGGCCATCACCGCGACGACCTGGTGGCCACGTTCTTCCTCAACCTGTTCTTCCATTCCAAGATCAGCGGCATGCCGCCGAAGCTGCTCAGCGACGACGGCAAGCACGTGGTCATCCGTCCGCTGGCCTATGTGCGCGAAGACGACATCGCCGCATATGCCGAAGCGAACGCCTTCCCGATCATCCCCTGCAACCTCTGCGGCTCGCAGGAGAACCTGCAGCGCAAGCAGGTGAAGAAGATGCTCGACGCCTGGGAACGCGACACCCCCGGCCGCATCGAACAGATCGCCCGCGCCCTCGGCGACATCCGCCCCTCCCAGCTCAGCGACCCCAAGCTGTTCGACTTCCTCGCCCTCGGCAAACGCAGCGACAGCACACTGCCGGATGCGCATGCGTGGTTGGGGGGGGAAGGCCGGGAGTCGGGAATGGGGAATGGGGAATCGTAAGAGCGCGCATTTCCGATTTCCGTCCCATTCTCGGCTGCCGCTGCTCCTGCAGACTGCGCGACCGACCACGCTTTCGGATTCGCCCTGTCGATTCCCGACTCCCCATTCCCCATTCCCGGCCCTTCCATGTTCTTCAGAAACCTCACGTTCTTCCGTTTCCCCAGCACCCTCAACTTCGACGATCTGGATGCCGGCCTCGCCGAATGCGCGCTCAAGCCGGTCGGTCCGCTGGAATTGTTCTCGCGCGGTTTCGTCTCGCCGTTCGGGCGCGACGGCGAGGCGCTGTCGCACCGCATCGGCGATGCGATCTGGATCAGTGCCGGCAGCGAGGACAAGCTCCTGCCCGGCGCGGTGGTCAATGATCTGCTGCAGAAGAAGCTGGCGGAGATCGAGGAGAAGGAAGGCCGGCGCCTGGGCGGGCGCGCGCGCAAGCGCATGAAGGAAGATCTGGTGCACGAGCTGCTGCCGCGCGCGTTCGTGCGCCCGAGCCGGACCGACGCGATCATCGACCTGGCCCACGGCTACATCGCGGTCGACACCTCCTCGCGCAAGAGCGCCGAGGCCGTGGTCTCCGACGTGCGTCAGGCGATGGGCAGTTTCCCGGCGCTGCCGCTCAATGCCGAGGTCGCGCCGCGGTCGGTGCTGACCGGCTGGGTGGCCGGCGACCCGCTGCCGGACAACGTCACGCTGGGCGATGAATGCGAACTGCGCGACGCCGCCGACCAGGGCGCGGTGGTCAAGTGCCAGCGTCTGGAACTGCAGTGCGACGAGATCGCCAAGCATCTGGAAGCCGGCATGCAGGTCGCGCGACTGGCGCTCACCCTCGACGATCATGTGAGTTTCGTGCTGGGCGAGGACCTGATCGTGCGCAAGGTGAAGCTGCTGGACGGCGCGGTGGACAGCCTGGAGTCGACCGAGCGTGAGGACCTGCGCGCCGAGCTGGATGCGCGCTTCGCCCTGTTCAGCGCCGAAGTCCGTCGTCTGTTCCTGACGCTGGAACCCGCGTTGAAGCTGTCGAAGGCCGACTGACCGGCACGCATCGACGGACACCGATCGGCAGGCGCGATCGTTGCCGTCATCGGCTGCGGTGATGAGCTGCGGTGATGGGGCCATGGTGGTCGCGAGACCCTCGTCCGTCGCATCCACGCGGGCCGCGCGACGATCCATCGCGTGAATACGTCCACAGCGAGGCGGGCATCGCCGGCGTCGCATGCGATCATCGCAGCATGCCGCTCCGCTTCCGTTTCGACCGCACTCCCACCGTCCAGGCCCCGCGCCCGCAGCGCGACACCGTGTGCGTCCGCCTGCAGGACGGGCGCGAGGTCGAGGTGCTGCGCGTGCGCGACCCGCGCGCGCGGCGGATCCGGCTGTCGGTCAACGAGCGCGGCGTGCGCCTGACCCTGCCGCTTCGCGCCAGCCTGACCGGCGGCGAGCGCTTCCTGCACGAGCATCGCGACTGGCTGGCCGAACAGCTGGATGCGCTCGAGGACCACGGCACCGAAGGCCTGCGCATCGACGGCACCGCCACGCTGCCGCTGCGTGGCGTGGAACTGCCGCTGCGCTGGCGGCCGGCGCGCTACACCGCGGTGATGCGCGAGGACGAGGGCCTGGTGTTCCACCACGGCGCACGTGCGGGCGAGATGGCGCTGCGTCGGGCGCTGCGCGACTTCTACGAGGCCGAGGCGCGTGCCGACGTGGGCCGCTGGCTGCCGGCGTATCTGCCCGGCCTGCCGTCGCCGCCGCGACGCGTGGCGTTCAAGCGCATGAGCTCGCAGTGGGGCTCGCTCGCCCCGGACGGCGGGATGGCGCTGGATCTCTCGCTGGTGCTGGCGCGGCCGTCGGCGTTCGAGTACGTGCTTGTGCACGAGCTGTGCCACCTGATCCACCACGACCACTCGCCTGCGTTCTGGGTGGAAGTGGAACTGCGCTGCCCGCACTGGCGCGAGGAACGCGCCTATTTCCGCGAGGAAGGCCGCCGGCTGAAGGCGGCGCTGCGCACGTTGCTGGGTTGAGCCGCGCAGGGGCGGCATTGCATCGCGATGCCACTTCGATGATCGACCGACGAGCGTGTCCAGCACGGCATTCCGGTCGGGCCTGCAGGTCCTCCTGCGATCGGCAGGATGCTGTAGGAGGGCCTTCAGGCCCGTTCCCTTCGTTCGCATGCAGAACAGTTCGGCATTGCCGTTTCGGCCATCGCTCCGATTCACTCAGCCGCCCGGCGCGTGGTCGAACAACACCGCCGGCACCATGGCTTCGAGCATCTCCACCAGCTCGGGATCCATGAACCGGTAGTCGTCGGGGATGTCGAGCACGTGGATGGGCACGTGTCCGGTGAGGTGCGGATAGTCGGCGCGGATGCGGTCGCGGTGTCTGGGCTCCATGACCATCACCACGTCGGCCCAGCGCAGGTCGCCTTCGCCGAGCGGGCGTCGGGCGTTGGGACTGGTGCCGGCCGAGCGGACGGCCATCAGCGGGTGGTGGCGGAACACGCGTTCGGCGGTGGGGCTGCGCCACTGGTTGCGGCTGCAGACGAACAGCACGTTCAGCCGCTCGCGGTCCGCGAGCGTCCGACCGTCACGGCGGGGATACTCCTCGCCCGGTTGTTCGGCGCGATGCAGCTTCTCGGAGCGCAAATAGAGGAATTTGCGGTTCTTCTCGCGTGGGAAATCGTCGCGTGACGGCATGGCGCCCATCTGTCCGACCTTGGAAGCGAGCGGACATCATGCACCAGCAGCGAGGCGACGGCACCTGCGCGTACGACGGTGCGGGCGGACAGGGCGGTGGGTCGTGACGAGGCCGCCGTGTGCGTTGGAATCTGCGTTGCCCACGTCCCCGCGCCCGTCCCCGCGCACGAGGCGCGGGGACGGGGCGCAGCGCAGCGCTCAATGCGCGCGGGATGCCGCCGGCCCGGCTGCCGCGGTCCGCTCGCGCTGCATCGTGCGCTTGGTCGCTGCGGCCGCAGGCCTTGCGGCCGGTGCGGAGGCGGTCGCAGCGATACGTGTGGCCGGCAGGATCGGCGCCGTGCGCGTCACCGGCGCGCTCACCACGGCATTCACCAGCAGGCGGATGTCGGTGATCGCCGGTGCGACGCGCGTATTCACATCGTCGACCAGCAGTACGCCGGCCACCTGGGTGCTGCGGTCCACCCAGGGCGTGAAGCCGAAGGCGCCGGGGCTGTAGACCACGTTGGGGTCGTTGACGTCGATCCACTGGCCGATGCCGTAGCCCTGGCCTTCCGCGCTGGGCGGTTCGCTGAGGCGAATGGTGCCCACGGTGCGGTCCTGGGCCATGAAGGCGATGGTGGCGCGGCTGAGGAAGCGTCGTGCGGGCAGGCAGGTGGTGTAGAGCGTGCTGTCCAGGCAGCCTTCGGCCAGCACCATGTCCAGCACGCGGCCGTAGTCCTCCAGCGTGCTGCGCACGCCGCCGCCGATGCGCGGGTTCACGGTGCGCACGTAACCGGGTGCGGTGGACGAGGTGGCGTAGTCGGTGGCGGTCAGCCCGAGCGGGCGGACCATCTCGTCGAGGAAGATGTCGTCCCAGGCCTTGCCGGTGGCGAGTTCCGCCATGCGCCCGGCGACCTGCATGGATTGGCCGCCGTAGGCGAAGACCTCGCCGGGCGTGCCGATCAGCGGCTGCTGCAGGATGTACTCGCTGCAGGTCGCCAGGGTGTAGAGCGGATTGGACAGGCAGCCGCCTTCGCTCGCGGGGAGGCCGCTGGTGTGCGAGAACAGCTGGGCCAGGGTGATGCCGCGCTTGGCCGGCTCCACGTTGGGGAAATACTGGCCGACGGTGTCGCTCCAGCGCAGCTGGCCTTTTTCGACCACGCGCGCGATGGCCAGCGCAGACAGCCATTTGGTGGCCGAGGCGATGCGGATGCGGGTGTCCAGGGTGTAGCCGCCGAAGGCGCGGCGATAGACCACGTTGCCGTGGGTGTTCACCCGCAGCGAGGCGCCGTCGAGCCTGTAATCGGTCACGAACGCCTGCATTTCGGCGGTCACCGGTCGGAAGTCGTAGCGGTTCGTGGAGGTCGTCTGCGCCTGCGCCGGCATCAGCGCGGTCATGCCCAGGGCGAGGGTGGCGGCAAGCACGGCGCGGAGCGGAGAGCGGTGCAGGGTGGCGCGGCGGTGCGGTGTCATGGCGATCTTCCGTGTGGACAGGAGTCTCCGACAACGCCTCGGCCCGCGCCGGGTTGACATGGACCCCATGCGCACCGGCGCCAAGCCGTGAACGGATGTATCTGCGTGCCCGTGCGCCGCACGGATGCGAACGCCCGGCGGGACCGGGCGTTCGGAGGCGGCGCGAGGAGGCAGGCTCAGACCAGCGGATCGGGCCGGGAGAGCAGGCCGGGAGATCAGGCCGAGATCGCCAGCTTCTCCTGGTGGTACAGCCGCGCCGCGGCCAGCCACAGCAGCGCGCCCAGGCCGATGCCGCTGGCCAGATACACGCCCCAGATGTCGAGCGCGATGTATTCGCCGCGCACCAGTTTCAGGATCAGCTGGTTCTGCGCGAGGAACGGCACCGCGAACTGCCACAGCTGCTGCTTCACCGGGTTCACCATCAGGATCACGCTGGGCAGGATCGGCAGCATCATCAGCAGGCTCATGTAGCTCTGCGCTTCCTTCACCGATTTGACGCTGGCCGAAATCAGGGTGACCAGGGTGGTGCCGATCAGCACCATCGGCAGCAGCACCAGCAGCAGCTGCGCCATCATCGGCAGGGTCATCGACAGCGCACGCAGGCTGTCCGAGCCGAAGAACAGGCTGATGCGGAAGGCCACGATCAACAGCAGCAGACTCAGCATGCCGAAGGCGCAGGCGGCGAGGATCTTGCCGCTCATGATCGCGGTGCGCGCCGCCGGCGTGGCCAGCAGCGGTTCCAGCGACTGCCGTTCGCGTTCGCCGGCGGTCACGTCCACCACCAGGTACGCACCGCCCAGGAACGCGCTGAGGATCAGGAAGTACGGCAGCATCAGCGCCAGGATCATGCCGCGCTTGGATTCCGGCGTGGCCGCGTCGCTCCGGGCGATCTGGATCGGCGCCGCGATCTGCGGATCCAGGCCGCGCTGGGTCATGCGCAGCGCGCCCAGCTGCAGACCGTAGAGCTCGAGGTTGCGCTTGATGCGCTCCACCGGGATGGTCGAATCCTGGCGCGAGCTGTCGTACACGATCTCGACCATGGCCGGCCGGCTGGCGCGCCAGTCCTCGGCGAAATCGTCCGGAATGCGCAGGATCGCGTCGTGTTCCTGGCTGCGCACCGCCGCATCGGGGTCGGCCGGCGCTTCGATCGCCTCGATGTTGCGGGTCTTCAGGAAGGCGATCAGGTTGGGCGCGTGCTCGGCGCCGATGGTCGGCAGCTTGAGCGTGGATTCCAGCTGGGTCTTGGCGCGCTTCTCGCCCAGGTGCGACATGCCGACGATCAGCGCCGGCACCAGCAGCGGGCCGAGCAGCAGGCCCACCATGACCGTGCGCCGGTCGCGGAAGAGGTCGGTGAGCTCCTTGCGGGCGACGACGAGCAGGGTCTTGAGGCTCATGCCGTTGTGATTCATGCCGCGGCCTCCTGGTCGAGACCGGCCAGGCGCACGAACACCTCCTCCAGGTCGCTTTCGCCGGTGAGCGCGCGCAGCTCGTCGGGGGTGCCGATGGCCTGCACCTCGCCGCGCGCGATCACCACGATGCGGTCGCACAGCGCGGCCACCTCCTGCATGATGTGGCTGGAGAAGATCACGCAGCGCCCTTCACCGCGCAGACGCTGCAAAAAACCGCGCAGCCCGCGCGTGGTCATCACGTCCAGGCCGTTGGTGGGCTCGTCGAGGATGACGTTCTTCGGGTCGTGCACCAGCGCGC
>ERZ1066122.240-NODE-240-length-60800-cov-30.031937_pt1 | contig 60800 bp, 45 predicted proteins | sample MGYA00382769_ERZ1066122 | MGnify/ENA primary metagenome ERZ1066122 (study PRJEB33369, sample SAMEA5778352) | biofilm metagenome | biome: Industrial cooling water; feature: Water cooling tower basin; material: Biofilm | place: United Arab Emirates | collected... | reverse complement strand
GCTTCCTCGGGATGATGTACTACTTCGTGCCCAAGCAGGCCGGGCGCCCGGTGTATTCCTACCGGCTGTCGATCGTGCACTTCTGGGCGCTGATCGCCATCTACATGTGGGCCGGCCCGCACCACCTGCAGTACACGGCGCTGCCGGACTGGGCGCAGAGCCTCGGCATGGTGTTCTCGCTGGTGCTGCTGGCGCCGAGCTGGGGCGGCGCGATCAACGGCGTGATGACGCTGTCCGGCGTGTGGCACAAGCTGCGCACCGACCCGATCCTCAAGTTCCTGATCGTCTCGCTCTCGTTCTACATGATGAGCACGTTCGAGGGGCCGATGATGTCGATCAAGACGGTCAACTCGCTCTCGCACTACACCGACTGGACCATCGGCCACGTGCATTCCGGCGCGCTGGGCTGGGTGGCGATGATCTCGCTGGGCTCGATCTACGCACTGTTCCCGCGCCTGCTGGGCCTGAAGCAGATGTGGTCGGTGAAGCTGATCGACACGCATTTCTGGGTGCACACGATCGGTGTGGTGTTCTACATCGCCTCGATGTGGATCGCAGGCGTGATGCAGGGCCTGATGTGGCGCGCCACCAACGCCGACGGCACGCTGACCTACAGCTTCGTGGAGGCGCTCAACGCTACCTATCCCTATTACCTGGCGCGTGTGGTCGGTGGCCTGCTGGTGGTGGCCGGCATGGGGGTCATGGCCTTCAACGTGATCCGCACCTGGCAGAGCGCGCAGGCGCCTGCGGTGCATCCGGTGCTGATGCCCGACCCGGCCGAGGCCCGCGCATGAGCTGCGCCCCTCGCAGCCGCGCGCGTGCCGTTCGCCGGATCGAGACGCCCGCCATCGAGACGCCCGCCATCGACACGCACGCCATCGACAAGCACGCCATCGAGACGCACGCATGAGCCATTCCCACGAAAAAGTCGAGAAGAACGTCAGCCTGATGATGATCCTGATCGCGATCGCCATCTCCTTCGGCGGTCTGGCGCAGATCGTGCCGCTGATGTTCCAGGCCGAGGCCATCGAGCCGCTGCCCGGCGTCGAGCCCTATCCGGCGCTGGAGCTGGCCGGGCGCGACGTGTACATCCGCGAGGGCTGCTACAACTGCCATTCGCAGATGGTGCGCACCCTGCGCTTCGAGACCGAGCGCTACGGCCACTATTCGCTGGCCGGCGAGTCGGTCTACGACCGCCCGTTCCAGTGGGGCAGCAAGCGCACCGGCCCGGATCTGGCGCGCGTCGGCGGCCGGTATTCCGACGACTGGCACCGCGTGCATCTGATCAACCCGCGCGATGTGGTGCCGGAGTCGAACATGCCCGGTTTCCCGTGGCTGGAGAAGAACGGCATCGATGCCGCCGAACTCACCGCGCACATGCGCACACTGCGCAGCCTGGGCCATCCCTACACCGACGCGCAGCTGCAGGGCGTGGGCGAAGCGGTGAAGGACAAGACCGAGCTGGATGCGGTGGTCGCGTATCTGCAGGCGCTCGGCCGCCACGCACCGAAGGGGGGCTGAGCCATGGTCTCGGGCATCGTGACGGGATTCCTGCTGGTGTTGTTCGTGATCGGCTGCGTGTGGGCCTTCAGCCCGCGGCAGCGCGGCGCGTTCGATGAGGCTGCGCAGCTGCCGCTGCGCGAAGACGAGACCGCACCGGAGCCGGCGCATGCGGGTGCCGGGCATGACGAAGAAGGGGAGATGCGATGAGCAGCGGTTGGTCGATGTTCGTGATGGCGCTGGTCGCGCTGAATCTCGTCGGCTGTGTGTGGCTGATCTGGTGGACCGCGCGTCGCCGCCCCGGCGACCCGGGCGCGACCGAGACCAGCCACGTCTGGGACGGCGACCTGACCGAATACAACAAGCCGATGCCGCGGTGGTGGATCAATCTCTTCTACCTCACCATCGTGTTCACCATCGGCTATCTGGTGTGGTATCCCGGCATGGGCGGCTTCGCCGGCACCAGCGGCTGGACCTCGGCCAAGCAGCACGACGCCGACAAGGCCGAGCAGGACAAGAAGCTGGCCGATGCGTTCGCGCCGTATGCGCAGATGTCGATCGCCGACATCGCCAAGGACGCGCGCGCGCTGAAGCTGGGCCGCGCGATCTTCGCCAACAACTGCGCCACCTGCCACGGCTCGGCCGGGCAGGGCGCCAGAGGCTATCCCAATCTCACCGATGCGATCTGGCATTGGGGCGGCACGCCGGAGAAGGTGCTGGAAACGGTACTGGGCGGGCGTCAGGCAGTGATGCCGGGCTGGGAGGCTGCACTTGGCGGGCCGCAGGGCGTGACGGCCGTGGCGGTGTATGTGCAGTCGCTCAGCGGGCAGAAGGTCGACACCACGCTGGCGAATGTGGGCGGCGCCAAGTTCGCCGGCATCTGCGCCAGTTGTCACGGCATCGCAGGCAAAGGCAACCCGGACCTGGGCGCGCCCGACCTGACCGACCGCTATTGGCTGTACGGCGGCGACATCGCCAGCATCGAGCAGAGCATCGCCCAGGGCCGCAACGGCATGATGCCGGCGCACGAGCCGATCATCGGCGCCACGCGCGCACGTCTGGTCGCCGCGTATGCGTGGACGTTGTCGGAGCAGGCGCGTGCCGCGGCACGGCCCGCCATCGCCGGCCCCGATGCCATGGCGACGGAAGCCGGAATTCCGCCGCAGGTCGGCGCCGAAGCCGTCACCGAAGCCGTCACCGACGCGCCGGCCGATCCGTCTGCCGCACAGGCGCCGGCCGAGGACGCAGCGCAATGAGCGCCGGCGGCACACCGGACTTCGACCACCCGCCGCGCCCGATGGCGCAGCGGGTGGGCGCGATCCTCTGGCCGAGCTTCTTCGCGGCCGGAGTGTCGACGATGGTGTGCTTCGCGCTGCTCGATCCGCTGACCCTGCGCGATGCGACCTTTCCCGATCTCGACATCGGCCGCGAGGCCGGCTACGCCCTCGGCTTCTTCGCCTTCTGGCTCGCCACCGCCTCGTCCAGCCTGTTCACCTGGATCCTGCTGCGGCCGGCCAGCCGCTTCAACCGCCGGCTCAAGGGCGACTGACGCGGGCCGCGTCGCCGCCGTCTTCCCGCCGCATCCCGACTCATGACCGATCCCGATCCCATTCCACGCAAGGCCGCTCCCGGCAAGCCCGCTCCGCGCAGGAGCATCCCGCTGGCGCTCGACGATGGCGGCTCGATGTACGTCAGCGAGGCCAAGATCCATCCGCGCGACGTCGACGGCATGTTCCAGCGGCTGCGCACCGTGGCGGTGTGGTGGCTGCTGGGCATGTATTACCTGTTCGCGTGGATCCCGTGGAGCGACGGCAGCGGCGGCAGCCGTCAGGCGGTGCTGTTCGACCTGCCCGCACGCAAGTTCTACGTGTTCGGGCTGAACTTCTGGCCGCAGGACTTCGTCTACCTCGCCCTCCTGCTGATCATCGCCGGCATGGCGCTGTTCTTCTTCACCTCGCTCGCCGGGCGGCTGTGGTGCGGCTATGCCTGCCCGCAGACGGTCTGGACCGAAGTCTTCCTGTGGATCGAGCGCTGGTGCGAGGGCGACCGCGCCAAGCGCATCAAGCTCGATGCCAGTCCGTGGACGCGGGTGAAAGTGCTGCGCCGCGGCGGCAAGCACGTGCTGTGGCTGGTGTTCGCGCTGTGGACCGGTTTCACCTTCGTCGGCTATTTCACGCCCATTCGCGAGCTGGCCGCGCATGCGCCGCTGGCCGGCAGTGGCCAGTGGAGTGGCTGGGAGACGTTCTGGATCCTGTTCTACGCGCTGGCCACCTGGGGCAATGCCGGCTTCCTGCGCGAGCAGGTGTGCAAGTACATGTGCCCGTACGCGCGCTTCCAGAGCGCGATGTTCGACCGCAACACCCTGATCATCGCCTACGACCCGATGCGCGGCGAGCCGCGCGGTTCGCGCCGCAAGGGGCTGGGCAGCGTGCTGGAGCGTGCCCGCGGGCTGCTGGACAAGGCCACCGCCTACGACTACGTGTTCCGCGCCGCGCATCACCACACCGCGGCCGACAACCTAGTGGCCGCGCGCGGCAACACCTCTGTGCTGGACCCGAAGGCCGTGGCCGAACCGCTGCCGAGTTTCGAACCGGCGCAACTGGGCGACTGCATCGACTGCACTATCTGCGTGCAGGTCTGCCCGACCGGCATCGACATCCGCAACGGCCTGCAGTACGAATGCATCGCCTGCGGCGCCTGCATCGACGCCTGCGACCAGGTGATGGACAAGATGGGTTACCCGCGCGGGTTGATCCGCTATTCCACCCAGAACGCCATCGACGGCAGGCCCACGCGCGTGCTGCGCCCGCGCATCGTGCTGTATGGCGTGCTGCTGCTGGCGCTGCTGGCCGGTTTCGCCTGGGGCGTGACCCACCGCAGCGCGCTGATCGTGGAAGTGCTGCGCGACCGCAATGCGCTGTATCGCGTGAACGAGGGCGGCGGCGTCGAGAACGTGTACACGCTCAAGCTGATCAACAAGACCATGGCGCCGCAGCGTTACCGCATCGCGCTGGACGGCCCGGACGGCATCCATCTGCAGGGCGGCGCACGCACGGTGCAGGCCGCGGCGGAGGAAGTGCTCAATCTGCCGCTGGTGGTGGAGGCGCCGCCCGGTGTGTCCGGCAAGCGTGAGGTACGCTGGCAGGTGACGCCGCTGACGGGCCGGGACGAGGCCGCTTCCGCCGCCGCCGCCGCCGCGGACGACGCCACCGAGGTGTCCGTCAATTTCTTCGGGCCAATACCGTGACCATCGAACCGCACGTCGCCGACACCCGCACCGCCACGCAGTGCAATCTGCGCAACCCCATGCTGTGGCTGGTGGTGGGCCTGCCGGCACTGGTGGTGGTGGCCGGCCTCTCGACCGTGGTGATCGCGATCCGCGCCGGCGGGAGCGATGCCATCCCCGAGGATGTGCGCCGCATGGCGCAGGTGCAGACCGCCGAGCTCGGGCCCGACGCGCGCGCCGCCGAACAAGGGCTGTCGCTGGTGTTCAGCGTGCAGGACGACGCCCTGGCGCTGCTGCCGGCCAGCGGCGACATCGACCGCGCCGCGCCGCTGCAGCTCTCGCTGCACCACCCCACCGATGCCGCGCAGGACCAGAAGATCACGCTTGCGCCGAGCGCGGACGGTTGGCGCATCGCGTTCGCGTCGGATGCGGAAGCGAAAGCCGATGCGTCTGCGCACAGCGTCGTGCCGGCAGGTGTCGGGCAGCTCGACTCCGGCCACGACTGGCGCGTGGTCGCTGCGGCGGCGGATGGCCACTGGCGGCTGCACGGGCGCCTGCCTGCGGGGCAGCGCGCGGTGCTGCTGCGTCCGGCCTTCGACACGCCCGGCGTGGCGCCGGGCGCGCGCTGAGGCCGCGTCCGGTGTCCGGGCAAGCCGCTGCGGCGGATCGGCCTGCAGCCGACACGCGCTGCTTCCACTGCGGCGACGCCCTGCCCGAAGCCGGTGTGCCGCTGGCCCGCATCGACGGCCACACACATGCGTTCTGCTGCACCGGCTGCGCCGCGGCGGCGCAGTGGATCGACCAGGCCGCACTCGGCGACTACTACCGCCTGCGCGAACGCGAGGCCGGCCGCGTCGACCCAGCAGTCGCCGACAGCGGTTTCGCGGGTTCCAACACGGTCGACGACCGGGTGTGGGACCGCGCCGACCTGCTGGCCGAACATGCGCGCGCGGTGCCCGGCGGCTGCGAGATCGTGGTGCTGACCGACGGCATGCGCTGCGCCGCCTGCGCCTGGCTCATCGATCGCGCGCTCAGCCGCGAGGCCGGCGTGAGCGAGATCGCGGCCAATGCGCTGACCGGGCGCATCCGCATCGTCTGGGACCCGGCGCAGGTGGCGCTGTCGGCGCTGCTCGGCCGCCTGCGCGCGCTGGGGTATGGCGTGTCGCTGGCCACCGGCGAAGCCCGCGAGCGCACGCGCCGCGCCGAGAACCGGCGCTGGATGCTGCGTCTTGGCATCGCCGCGCTCGGCACCATGCAGGCGATGATGTTCGCCGAGGCGCTGTATCTGGACTTTTCCAGGCAGATGCCCGAACCCACGCGCGATTTCTTCCGCTGGATCACCTTCCTGGTGTCCACGCCGGTCGTGTTCTACAGCGGCTGGCCGTTCATCGCCGGCATGTGGCGCGAGCTGCGCGGGCGCCGGCTGGGCATGGACACGCTGATCGCCGGCTCCACGCTGCTGGCGTATGGCGCGAGCCTGGTCGAGACGATCCGCGGCGGGACCCATGTCTGGTACGACGCGGCGGTGATGTTCGTGTTCCTGCTGCTCACGGCGCGGTTGTTCGAGGCCCGCGCACGCGGCATCGCGTCCGCGCAGGTGGATGCGATGGCGCGCGCCCGGCCCGCGTTGTGCCTGCGCGAGCGCGACGACGGTGTGCGCGAGCGCGTGCCGCCGGCGGCGCTGGTGCCGGGCGATGTGGTGCATGTCGCGGTGGGCGAGGCGGTGCCGGCCGACGGTGTGCTGCTGGACGAATCCGCGGCCTTCGACGAGTCCCTGCTCAGCGGCGAATCGCATGCTGTTGAGAAGGCCGCGGGTGGCGAGGTGTTCGCCGGCAGCCATTGCCGCGAACGCCCGGCGCGGCTGCGCATCGTCCGCACCGGTGCGGACACGCGCCTGTCGCAGCTCACCCGGCTGGTCGAGCGCGCGCAGGAGCAGCGCCCGGCGCTGGCGCAGGCCACCGAGCGCATCGGCATGGGGTTCACGGCACTGCTGTTGATCGCCGCGGCCGCCACCTATGCCTGGTGGCGTGTGCACGACCCGGCGCGTGCGTTCGAAGTGGCGCTGGCGGTGCTGGTGGTCAGCTGCCCCTGCGCGCTGTCGCTGGCGGTGCCCGCGGCGCTCACAGCCGCGCATGGTGCGCTGGCGAAGCTGGGCGTGCTCGCACTGCGTCCGGATGCGCTGCAGACTCTGGCGCGGGTGGACCGCGTGGTGTTCGACAAGACCGGCACCCTCGGCGCGCGCAGCCTGCAGCTGACGCAGGTGGAGCTGCTGCCGCATGCGGCACAGGCCGGGCTGGACGCGCAGGCGGCGCTGCGCATCGCCGCCGCACTGGAAGCCGGCAGCGGCCATCCGCTGGAGGCGGCCTTCGTCGATGCCCGGACTGCTGCGCACGATTCTGTCGCGCCGCAGGCATCCGGCCGTCCCGCGTCCGTCCCGCATGCACCGGGGGACGAGCAGGCGCAGGCCAGCGTCGCAACGCAGCGTCGCAACGAGGCCGGCCGGGGCGTGGGCGGCTGTGTCGATGGCCGCATCTGGCGACTGGGCCGCGGAGACTGGGCCGCGCCACTGGATGCGCGTGCGCAGACGCCGGGCGGGGCGGGCGGTCATGCAGAGGATGCCGTGCACGAACAGGCCCGTGACGTACGCGACGACGCGCTGTGGCTGGGAGACGGCGAACGTGCGTTCGCGCGCTTCGTGCTGCGCGAGACGCCGCGCGAGGATGCGCGGGCGGCGGTGTCCGCACTCGATGCGCAGGGCATCGCGGTCACGTTGTGCAGCGGCGACGCCGCGCCTGCGGTGGCGCGCATGGCCGAAGCGGTGGGCATCGCGACGTGTCGCGCACGGCAGTCGCCCGAAGACAAGCTGGCCCATGTGCGTGAGCGCCAGGCGGCGGGCGAGGTGGTGGCGATGGTGGGCGACGGCATCAACGACGCGCCCGTGCTGGCCGGTGCGGATGTCTCGCTGGCGCTGGCCGACGGCGCGGCGCTCGCGCAGCGCGCGGCGGACTGCGTGATCGTCGGCGGCCATCTGATGCGCGTGCCGCAGGCCGTCGCGCTGGCGCGTCGCACACGCCGCATCGTGCGCGAGAACCTGGCCTGGGCCCTGGGCTACAACATCGTCGCGCTGCCGCTGGCGATGATGGGCCTGGTCACGCCCTGGCTGGCGGCGATCGGCATGTCGCTGTCCTCGCTGCTGGTCACCCTGAACGCGCTGCGCCTGCTGCGCGCGCCACGCACCGCGGACGCGGGCACGCCTGTGCGCACGCACAGGCCCGAGGACACGCCTGTGCCTGCACGACCGCACGCGCACGCGCTCCCGGGCGCAGGCCTGGAGACGCGGGCATGAGCATCCTGCTGGTGCTGATCCCGATCAGCCTGCTGCTGCTGGGCATCGCCATCGCCGCGTTCGTGTGGGCGGTGAAGCGCGGGCAATACGACGACCTCGACACGCCCGCGCTCGACATCCTGGTCGACGACGAGCGCCCGGCGCCGGTGCGCGATGCGCGGCCGGCCGCGGCCGGCGGCCCTGCCAATCGCGACGACCAGACCGGGCGCCATCCGCCGCGGAGCCGCGACTGACCATGTGGGGCGCCGATCTGCCGATCCACTGGCCCGCCATCGGCTCGGCCCTGCTCGCCGGGCTGTTCGGCGGCGTGCACTGCGCGGCGATGTGCGGCGGCATCGCCGCCAGTCTGTCGCTGGGCCAGCGCCCGGCCTCACCGCTGGCGCAGTGGTGGCAGGCGCTGCAGCCCAACCTCGGGCGGATCCTCGGCTACGGCCTGGCGGGCGCGCTGGTGGGGGGCGTGGGTCGCGGCCTGATCGACCTGATCCACAGCGCCGGGCTGGTGATCCTGCTGCGCAGCGCGCTCGGTCTGATGCTGGTGCTGGTGGCCCTGCGCATGCTGGGCAAGGCGCGCGGCTTCGACCTGTTCGCCGGCCCCGCACAGCGGCTGTGGCAGGCGCTGCGGCCATTGCAGCGCCGGCTGCTGCCGGCGGACACCGCCACCAAGCGCCTGGGCATCGGCCTGCTCTGGGGCTGGCTGCCCTGCGGCCTGAGCCTGAGTCTGCTGGCGGTGGCCTGGCTGCAGGCGGGTGCGCTCGCGGGCGCACTGACCATGCTCGCCTTCGGTCTCGGCACTCTGGTCACGATGCTGCCGCTCACCTGGACCGGGGCCCGCTTCGGCCAGCGTCTGCAGCGCGGCGGCCTGCGCCTGCTGGCCGGCCTGCTGGTCCTGTCCGCGGGGCTGCTGACCCTCGCGGCGCCATGGTTGATGCAGGTGCCGGCGCTGCACGGGGTGTTGAAGGCACTGGGCTGCGCGCCGATGGGCTGAGGCCGGGGCGGTGTTCGAGCGTCCCCGTCCTGATGCAGGGGCGAGTTGCGTGACGCGTGCGGCATCCGGACTTGCGCAAGCGGACTCAGGCACGTGGGAGGGCACGTGGGATGGAGTCATCCATGGCGTCCGGGTGCCCCGTGTCCGGGGCGCCATCGAAAACACGCATCGCGTTCGCGCATGTCGGCCCTGGATGCCCGGTCCGGCCGTTCCTTTCCCGGCTCGACGGCAGTCCGCGTCGAGCTCGACATGGGTTCGGGGCGCGTTGTATCCGCGTCCTGCCCGGGTTCCATCCCGTGTCCATCCGGTGTCTTTCAGGCCGCATGCCGACCCGCTTCCGGCTCGGCCCCCGACTGCAGCAGCCGGATTGTCCCTGCCCCGTGCACCCATGCATCAAGGGCGAAGCGGAGAACCGCTTCGCCCTTTGCGATACCGCGAACGCATGCCCGGAAGGCCGGCGCGAAGGCCGACGGTTTCCGCTTATTTCACGCCCAGCTGATCGAGCAGAAACGCATACATCTCCGCGATCTCGCGGTAGCGGCGGAAGCGGCCGGATTTGCCGCCGTGGCCGGCTTCCATGTTGGTGCGGAACAGCACGGGGCGGTCGGAGGTGTTGAGATCGCGCAGGCGTGCCACGTACTTCGCCGGTTCCCAGTACTGCACCTGCGAATCCCACAGGCCGGTGCCGACGAACATCGCCGGATAGGCCTGCTTCGAGAGATTGTCGTAGGGCGAATACGACAGCATGTACTCGTAGTAATCCTTCTTTTCCGGGTTGCCCCACTCGTCGTATTCGTTGGTGGTCAGCGGGATGCTGGCGTCCAGCATCGTGGTCACCACGTCGACGAACGGCACCTGGGACAGGATCGCGCGGTATTTGTCCGGCGCCATGTTGGAGATCGCGCCCATCAGCAGGCCGCCGGCGCTGCCGCCGTAGGCGGCGACGCGGTCCTCCGCGGCATAGCCTTCGCGCACCAGATGGTCGGTGACATCGATGAAGTCGGTGAAGGTGTTCTGCTTGTTGAACAGCTTGCCGTCTTCATACCAGGCGCGGCCCATCTCCTGGCCGCCGCGGATGTGCGCGATGGCGTAGACCATGCCGCGGTCGAGCAGACTCACCACCGGCAGGTTGAAGTTGGGGTCCATCGAAATGCCGTAGCTGCCGTAGGCGTACTGCAGCAGGGCGGCGGTACCGTCCTTCTGGAACCCCTTGCGGTAGACCAGCGAGACCGGGATGCGGGTGCCGTCGCGGGCGGTGGCCCACACCCGTTCGGTCACGTACTTCGACGGGTCGTAGCCGATGATCGGCTGCTGCTTGAGCATGCGCCTCTCGCCGGTCTGCACGTTCAGTTCGTAGGTGGTGGCCGGCGTGGTGAGCGAGGTGTAGGTGTAGCGCAGCCACGGCGTATCGCCTTCGGCATTGGTGCCGAAGCCCATCGAGTAGGCGGACTCGTCGGCCTTCACGTATTCGCTGGCGGCCGTGGGGTCGGCGCCGGCCTGCAGCAGGCGGATGCGCTCCAGGCCCTGCGAGCGTTCGGCGATCGCGGTGAAGCCGTCGAACAGCGCGTATCCGTCGATGTACACGTCGTCGCGGTGCGGCACCCACTCCTGCCACTGCGCGCGCGAGGTCGCATCGCTGGGCGCGGTCATCAGCTTGAAGTTGGTGGCGCGCGCGCCGTCGGCGCCGGGCGCGTTGGTGCGGATCACCCAGCGGCCGCCGTAATGGTCGGCGTCGTATTCGACATCGCGCTCGCGCGGCGCGAGCACCGCGAACGCGGCGGGGTCGGCGGCCGGTGCGCAGCGCATTTCGTTCGACACGGTGCTGTCGAGGATGATGCAGATGTAGCGGTCGTCGTGGGTGCGCTCGATGCCCATGTAGAAGCTGTCGTCGTGCTCCTCGTACACCAGCACGTCGTCGGCGACGGGCGTGCCCAGCACGTGCTTCTTCACGCGCACGCTGAGCAGGGTCTCCGGGTCGTTCTCGACGTAGAAAAGGGTCCTGTTGTCGTCGGCCCAGACCAGGTCGGCGGAGACGCCGGGGATGCTGTCCGGATACAGCTCGCCGGTCTGCAGGTCGCGGATGCGGATGGTGTGCTGGCGGCGGCCGTTGAGATCCTCGGCATAGGCCAGCAGCCGGTTGTCCGGGCTGACCTCGTAGGTGCCGATGCTGTAGTAGTCCTTGTCCTTCGCCAGCACGTTGACGTCGAGCAGCACCTCCTCGTCCTGGCCCTGGCTGCCGTCGGCCGCGGCCTTGGCGCGCAGGTAGACCGGATAGTCCTGGCCGGACTTGAAGCGGCTGAAGTACCAGTAGCCGCGGTAGCGGAACGGCACCGAATCGTCGTCCTGCTTCACCCGGCCGACGATTTCGCCGTACAGCCGGTCTTCGAGCGGCTTGAGCGGCTTCATCACGGCATCGGCGTAGGCGTTCTCGGCCTGCAGATAGGCGAGCATCTCCTTGTTCTCGCGCTTGTCGTCGCGCAGCCAGTAGTACTCGTCGCTGCGCTGCGCGCCGTGCGGCGCCTGCACGGTGTGCGGCTTTCTGGCGGCGTCGGGAGGGGGCGGGAGATCGGCAGCGAGGATGGTGGAGGGCAGGGTCATGAGCAGCAGGAAGTGAAGGATGTGTGAAGGCATGGGAAGAGTCCACGACGCGATGACCAAGCATGACAGATTCCGCGGGTGCGACGTGGCGATCGCGGTGGATTGACCGGCCCGAAACGGCCGTGCTATCCAGAGTACGGTGCCGCATGGTCGCCGGCGGAGCAGGGACGGACGGCACATGCGCCCTCGTCCGATACGTGCGCAGCCGAGGTTGCCCCGCAGGCCGCGCATGCGGTCCCCGTCCGGTGTCGATCGCCGGGCGCGACCCATGCGGAGTCGAGGCGCCGAACGGCACGATCCGATCCCTACCACCCGAACCCCCGCAATCAGGAGGAGAGCGAGATGCCCCATCAAGCCGCGACCGGCCGCCAGGCCGTCCCCGGAATGCCCGACGCCTACTACGCGACGCCCACCGACCTGCAGACCTACCACGATGCGGTCACGCAGCTGTCGCAGATGCAGCCGGCGACGCAGGAATTCGACATCCGGCACAACCCGAACCGCTACGTCTACGTGGCCGCATTCGACGGCACCGGCAACGACGCCACGCAGACCCTCACCGAGCGCACCAACGTGCATGCGCTGTATGCGAACTTCGACCGGTTCATCCACGGCGACGCCGAGCAGCCGGGCTTCAGCCGAATGCACGCGCGCTACATCGAAGGCCCGGGCACCCAGAACACCTGGACCAACACGCTGGACAACGCCCGCGGCAATTCGGTCGAGGACCGGGTGTGGGAGGTCTACAAGGACCTCGGCGACAAGGCGCGGCAGTGGAAGCAGGAGAACCCCGACGCCGAAATCAGCGTGATCACTTTCGGCTTCAGCCGAGGTGCGGTGGAGGCCGCCGAGTTCGCCTCGGTGGTCGGCAAGTACGGCATCCATGCCGAGGTCGGCTACCGCGTCCAGGACAACGACGACCATCGCTTCGACATCCCGGACCCGATGCTCGGCGACCTGCCCGACATCCGTCAGTTCCGGGAGCTGTCGGGGGAGCTGGTCGCGCCGGGCAAGGTGCCGATCGCGGCGGGCCTGTTCGACCCCGTGGCCACCGGCATCGCGGAGGATCACGACCGCATGCTGCCCTCCAACATCACCACGGCCCTGCAGATCAGCGCTCGCGACGAGCATCGCGTGCTGTTCCCGGTCAACCGCATCGTCACCGACGACTTGGCCCAGTCCGACCCCAACCGTTTCGCGAACATCTCCGTGGCCGGCTGCCATTCCGACATCGGTGGCGGCTACGCGCAGGGCAAGGGACTCGCCGACATCAACGCCAACCTGATGGGCGACTACCTCAACAAGGTGGTCGGCCACGAGATCTGCCGCAAGGTCACGCCGGACCCGGAGACCTTCGTCGTCCACGACTCGAACTCGAGGTCCTTCCAGAACCTGGGCTTTCTGAAGACCCGGTACTGGTACGCGGACCGGACCCAGGACGGGCCCACCGTGCAGGATGGCCATCACGTGCGCAGCGGCGTCGACGCCAACATCACCGGCAAGACCCGGACCGCGCTGGACTCGGTGCACATGCATCCGGGGGGCAGCGTCGACGACAGCTTTCGCCCGACGCCGCTGCCGGTGGAAGCGCGGCAGGCACCGCGCGAGAACGACGGGCACACGCCCAGGCCGCACGGCACCGTGCATTCGCTGCAGGCCGAGAGCGTGATCGGCCCGCAGCGGGCCCCGCGCGAACCCGACACCACCGGCATGCTGCTGGAGAGTTCGGCGCGGATCTCCTCGCTGATGGACCGCAACGCCAACCCCGGCACGGCGCAGACGCTGCATGATGCCGCCGCGCAGACGGACATCCGCCACTCCATTCTCGCCAACGGGGATTCGGCCGCGGGCCGGCTGTCGGCGTCGGTCGCCCTCGCCGCGCGCGAACAGGGGATGGACCGGGTCGGTCTGGTGACCCTCAGCGAGGACGGCTCCCGGCTCCTGATCACCGATCGCAACGACACCCATGGCGACCAGGTGAAGCGCGCCACCGTCGATGTGCAGGCGGCCCTGCAGCGCTCCACCGGCGAGGCGCTGTTCCATCTGGACCGTCCGCTGGTCCACATGGGGCCGAAGCCGCAGAGCCTCTACGAGCAGGCCTATGCCCACGTGCAGGCCCTGCCCGGCGCGCCGCAGGACCGCGATGCGATGGTCGATGCCGCGGCGCGCGTCGCCTCGCAGGCCCGGCACGACGGCCTCGCATCGATCGATCGCGTGGTGCTGCAGCAGGGCGCGGCCGGCCCGACCCTGGTCGCGCACGAGGACGGGCTGGCGCAGCGTGCGACCCAGCCCCTGGACGCACCGGGTTTCGCACCGCAGCAGCCTGCCCAGCCGCAGGTCGATCAGCTGCAGCAGGGGCACGCCCAGCGCATGTGATGCGGTCGCGGGCCGGCCCTGTGCCGGCCCATTCTGGGCTCGGCCGCCTCCGGCTCTCCTCCGGGGGCGGTCTGCCGGGCCCGGACGTGGCCCGTCTGCGCCGGCGTGTGGGCCGGCGCCATGATCGGGGACTGTCTGTCGACGACCGGCCCCGGGACATGTCGGGACGGTCGCCGGTCGGTCGCCTGGATCAGCCCGCCACCAGCCGTACCCGCGCGAAATTGCGCTTGCCCACCTGCAGCACGCCCTCGAAACCGGGCGCGAAGGTGGTGCCCGGGTCTTCGACCACGTGGCCGTCCACCTTCACCGCACGTTCCTTCATCTTGCGGTTGGCCTCGGCGTTGCTGGGCGTGATGCCGGCCGCGGTCAGCAGGGCGGCGATGCGGATGCCCTCGGCAGGCACGGTCACGTCCTGCAGCGGGAGCAGCGAGGTATCGCCCTGGCCGGTGACCGCGGCGTGCCAGCCGGCGATGGCGGTTTCGGCCGCTGCCGCGTCGTGGAAACGGGTCGCCAGCTCGCGCGCCAGACGCAGCTTCACGTCGCGCGGGTTGAGCTGGCCGGCGTCGATCCCGGCCTTCAGCCGCTTCGCCTCGTCGATGCCGATCTCGAAGCTGAGCAGGTCGATCCAGCGCCACATGAGGTCGTCGCCGATCTTCATGGTCTTGTTGACGATGTCGATCGGCGGCTCGGCGATGCCGATGTAGTTGCCCAGCGACTTGGACATCTTGTTCACGCCGTCGATGCCTTCCAGCAGCGGCATGGTCAGCACGATCTGCGGCTTCTGGCCGTGGGCTTCCTGCAGGCCGCGGCCCATCAGCAGGTTGAACTTCTGGTCGGTGCCGCCCAGCTCCACGTCGGCCTCCAGCGCCACCGAGTCGTAGCCCTGCACCAGCGGGTAGAGGAATTCGTGGATGGCGATCGACTGCTGCGCGGCGTAGCGCTTGGCGAAGTCGTCGCGCTCGAGCATGCGTGCCACGGTGTGCTGGCCGGCGAGCTTGATCATGTCCGCCGCGCTCATCTTGCCGAACCACTCGCTGTTGAAGCGCACTTCGGTGCGTTCGCGGTCCAGCACCTTGAACACCTGTTCCGCGTAGGTTTCCGCGTTCGAGAGCACGTCCTCGCGGGTCAACGGCTTGCGGGTGACGTTCTTGCCGGTGGGGTCGCCGATCATCCCGGTGAAGTCGCCGATCAGGAAGATCACCTGGTGCCCGAGGTCCTGGAACTGGCGCATCTTGTTCAGCAGCACGGTGTGGCCGATGTGCAGATCCGGCGCGGTCGGGTCGAAGCCGGCCTTGATCCGCAGCGGGCGGCCGCCGTCGGCCATGGAGGCGCGGAGTCGGGCCTCCAGCTCGTCGAGCTTGAGGATTTCGTCGGCGCCGCGGGCGATCTGCTCGAGGGCGGCGGAGACGTCGGTGAGGGTCGCGGTGGGGGTGGGGGCGGTGGACATGGCGAAGGCGGGCCCGGGTGGGCGTGGGCGCGAAGATGGGGTGGGGGGCGTGCGACGGGCCGTCGAAGCTGCCCGGATCCGCAAAGGTACAGGCTTCCGTTCCGCGCAGGCACCCCCCGTTCCGCGCCAGCGGGGCTGTCGGCGGCCGGTCTCGGTCATCGGAGGCTCGGTGGGCGGTGTTCAGCGCGGGGTGTGATGGGGGCCACGTCGCGGGCGGTGGGACGTGACTCGGGTCCAATGTCCGGGCCGGCGAAGCTGTACGGGTCGTTAAAAACGAGTTAACCCGAAAACCGGCAAAAAAATCAATTCAGTCAAGCATTTGACGCGAACTTTTCGACTGAATTATGGTAGCCCGTCGCTGCGCCCGCCAGGGGAAACTCCGTCCATGTCCACACCGTCCAGCCGCGTCTCGCGGAACCGACTGATCCGCCTGCGCAATCTGCGCCTCGCCTCGGAACAGGTCGCCAGCGAAACCCGTGACGCGTCTTCCGAAGGCTTCAACGGCCGCTGGACCCGCAGGCAATGGGCGCAGGCGAGCATTCTCGCCACCATGGTCGGCCTGCTCGGCGCGATCGTGCCCGGCTTCGCCACCGTGCTGGCCCCGCGCCACGACGCCGCGCCGATGCAGACCCTGGCGCTGCGCCTGCCGCCGCTGTCGCTCTCGCGCCAGCAGTCGCAGCCGGGCGACAGCTGGCAGACGGTGGTGGTCGAACGCGGGCAGACCATCAGCCACATCTTCTCCGCGCAGGGCATCTCCAAGCAGACGCTGGGCCGCCTGCTCGACCACCCCGGCGTGCGCGCCGACCTGCGTCGCCTGCGTCCGGGCTTCCAGTTCGATCTGGACATGCCCGCCCCGGGCCAGCTGCGCGCGATGCGCTACGAGCGCGGCGACGGCGAACGCATCATCCTGGCGCTGGACGGCGACAAGGTGGTGGAGACCAAGGTGCAGCGCGATGTCGACGTGCGCACGGTGGTGCTGACCGGCGAAGTCGGCAAGTCGCTGTTCCGCTCGGCGCGCAAGCTCGGCCTGACCGGCTCGCACCTGAGCCAGCTGACCGACGAGATCTTCAAGTACGACCTCGACTTCGACTCCGACCTCGACGCCGACGACCGCTTCAGCGTGGTGGTCGACCAGACCTGGGTGGACGGCGAGCTCAAGCGTACCGGCCCGGTGCTGGCGGCGGCCTTCACCGTCGACGGCAAGCTCTACACCGGCTTCCGCCACAAGCGCAACGGCCGCGACGAGTACTTCACCGCCGACGGCCGCCCGCTGAAGCGCGCCTTCATCCGCATGCCGATCCCCTACGCGCGGCTGTCGTCCAGCTTCGGCGCGCGCCGCCACCCGGTGCTCGGGCGCATGCGCATGCACAAGGGCGTGGACTACGCCGCGGTGACCGGCACGCCGATCCAGGCCGCCGGCGATGCGGTGGTGAAGTCCGTGGGCTGGCAGGGCGGCTACGGCCGCGCGGTGGTGCTGGACCACGGCCGCGGCTACACCACGCTGTACGCGCACATGTCGCGCTTCGCCAAGATCCGCCCGGGCCAGCGCATCGCCCAGGGCACGGTGATCGGCTACGTGGGCAGCACCGGCATGTCCACCGGCCCGCATCTGCACTACGAATTCCGGGTGAACGGCGTGCACCGCAACCCGCTGAGCATGACCATGCCGCCGCCGCAGCCGCTGTCCGGCCGCGAGCTGGCCAGCTTCCGCCAGGAAACCCAGCGCGCGCTGGCCAAGATCCGCACGGTGGAGAGCATCGTCTTCCCCGAACTGTCCGAGCAGCAGCCCGAAGTGCAGATGGCGCAGGCCCTGGAGAAGGCCGGCAGCGGGCGCAAGCCGCGGGGGTGAGCTGACGAGGTTGTGCCGCTGCCAATCGACCGCAACGCAGACAGTCCTTCTGCATTGTTCTCTCGGCCGCTGCGCGACGGCTTGCGCTCGATACGGTCTTGAGTAAATGATGCCGAGTCAGATCAACAGGAGTTCCACCATGGGCGAGTGGTCAGATTATTTTGAGGACTTTCCAGAGGAAAATCCCGCCAATTGGGTCAATGGCGCATACGCAGGCCCTCAAGCTGCTCAGGCGCATCGTCAGCGCCAATTCGAAGCAAAACGCATGCTTAGGATTGAGCAGGCAAAGCTCAACGGCGATATCAGTCGAATGATCGCGGAGGGAAATGCACGTGCAATGGTTAAAAACGCACAGTGAGCGTTCCATCGTTTGATGATTCATTCAAACCGACGCTGCTGCGCAGAGAAGGTTGATTCAGTCGATGGATATCCCCCACGACCCCTCCGGCCTCTACCTCGGCCTGATCTCCGGCACCAGCGCCGACGGCATCGATGCCGCGCTGGTGCGTTTCCATGACGACGACGGCGCCACGCGTGCGGAGCTGCGCTTCGGGCGCACCTATCCCTGGCCCGAGGCTCTGCGCGCGCGGCTGGTCGAGCTGGGCCAGCGGGCGGCCAGGCTCACCCTGGACGACATCGGCGAACTCGACACCCGCATCGGTCTGCAGTTCGCCGACACCGCGCTGGCTGCGCTGCGCCATGCCGGCGTGGACGCGGGCGAGGTGGCGGCCATCGGCTCGCACGGGCAGACCCTGCGTCATCGCCCGCAGGGGCCGCATCCCTTCACCTTGCAGCTGGGCGACGCCAGCCTGATCGCCGAGCGCTGCGGCGTGCGCACGGTGGCGGATTTCCGGCGGCGCGATGTCGCCGCAGGCGGCCACGGCGCGCCGCTGCTGCCGGCGCTGCATGCCGCGCTGCTGTCGGCACCCGACGAGCACCGCGCGGTGCTGAACCTGGGCGGCATCGCCAATCTCACCCTGCTGCCCGCGGGCGATGCCGGCGGTGTGCGCGGGTTCGATACCGGCCCGGCCAACGGCCTGATGGACGCCTGGTGCCTGCGCCACACCGGCGCCGGCTACGACCGCGGCGGGGCGTTCGCGGCGACGGGCCGGGTGGATGCGGATCTGCTGCAGCGGCTGCTGGACGAGCCCTGGTTCGCGCTGCCGCCGCCGAAGTCGACCGGACGCGACCAGTTCCATCTCGGCTGGCTCGAAGGCCTGCTGCGCGGCGACGAAGGCCCGGCCGACGTGCAGGCCACGCTGCTCGCGCTGAGCGCACGCACCGTGGCCGACGCGCTGCGCGCCGCCCAGCCGGAGACCGCGCGGGTGATCGCCTGCGGCGGCGGCGTGCACAACCCAGTGCTGCTGGCGGCGCTGGCCGAGGCCCTGCCCGATGTGCGGGTGGAGTCCAGCGCCGTGCACGGCCTGGACCCGGACATGATCGAGGCGATGGGCTTCGCCTGGCTGGCGCGGCAGACCGTGCTCGGCCGCCCAGGCAACCTGCCGGGCGTGACCGGCGCCGCCGGGCCGCGGGTGCTGGGCGCGATCCACGCCGCCTGAGCGCAGGCGCGCGCGCGAGGCGGTCCGCACGGGATAGCCCGGCCACGTCCGCGGCCCACAGTGTGCCGCGGTGGTGTCATCGACGGTATGAAGCGTCGGCGTAGAATGCCGATGGCCGTCGCCGCCTCCGATGCCCTCTGGGCCCGGATGCGGTGGCGGTCTTCGTTTCTTGTCCTGATTGTTCTCTTTCGTCCCCCCAGTCCGGCACTCCCATGGCCTCCCTTCCCGAGGCCCCGCGTCCCGTCTCGCCGCTCGCCGTGGTCATGGCGCTGCTGGCGGTGTACGTGATCTGGGGCTCGACCTATCTCGCCATCCGCTTCGCCCTGCAGGGTGGATTTCCGCCATTGCTGGCGGTGTCCGGTGGGCGCATGGTGCTGGCCGGCGCCGCGCTCTACGCCTTCCTGCGCTGGCGCGGCGTGCCCGCGCCCACCCGCGCGCAGTGGGGCACGCTGGCGGTGATGGGCCTGCTGTTGATGCTGATGGGCAACGGCGGTGTGGTGCTGGCGCAGCAGACCGTGGCCTCCGGCATCGCCGCCATCGCGGTGGCCTCGATGCCGCTGTGGATGGGCCTGTTCGGCTGGATGTTCGGGCGCCGCCCCACCGCAGCGGAGTGGGCCGGCATCGTGGTCGGCTTTTTCGGCATCGTCTGGCTCAACGTGGGCAGCAGCCTCACCGCCTCGCCACTGGGGCTGGCCCTGTTGCTGGTCGCGCCGGTGGCTTGGGCCTTCGGGTCGGTGTGGTCGCGCGGACGGCCGCTGCCGTCGCCGTTCATGGCCGCTGCCGGGCAGATGCTGGCCGGCGGGACGATGCTGGTGGTGATGGGGCTGGCGATGGGCGAGCGGCTGCCGTCCGAGGCCACGACGAAGGGAGCGCTGGCCCTGCTCTATCTGGCGGTGTTCGGTTCGATCGTGGCCTTCAGCGCCTACGTCTGGCTGCTGGAGCACGTGCGCCCGGCGCTGGCCTCCAGTTATGCCTACATCAACCCGCCGATCGCGGTGCTGTTCGGCGTGCTGTTCGCCGGCGAACGTTTCGACGCCCACGATCTGGGCGCGATGGCGATGATCCTGGCCGGCGTGGTCATCATCAGTCTCGCCAAGGTGCATGCCGACCGCGCCGCGCGACTGGCCGCGCGCAGTGCGCGCGAGGTCGCGCGGTGAACGCCGCCGCGCACGTGGACCCGTCCGCCGATGCGCGCGGCGGGCTGTGGATGGCCGCCGCCGCCTTCGCGCTGTGGGGCTTCATGCCGCTGTACTGGCATCTGCTCAAGGCGGTGCCCTCGCTGCAGGTCGTCGCCCATCGCGTGGTCTGGTCGGCGCTGCTGGTCGCGCTGTGGCTGTGGTGGAAACAGGGCCGCGGCTGGTGCGTGCGTATCCTCGCCCAGCCGCGGCTGGCGGCGATGCTCGCGCTCAGCGGGCTGTGCATCGGCGTCAACTGGGGGCTGTACATCTGGGCGGTGAATGCCGGGCATGTGGTCCAGGGCAGCCTGGGCTACTTCATCAACCCGCTGCTCAACGTGGTGATCGGCACGGTGTTCCTGCGCGAGCGTCTGCGTCCGCTGCAGTGGGTTTCGGTCGCCATCGCCACGGCCGGCGTGCTGTGGCTCACGTTCTTCTACGGCAGTTTCCCGTGGATCGCGCTCACCCTGGCGCTGTCGTTCGGCATCTACGGGGTCATCCGCAAACTGGCCGCGGTGGAGTCCACCGTGGGCCTGGGTTTCGAGAACGCGGTGCTGCTGCTGCCTGCGCTCGGGTATCTCCTGTGGGCGGAATGGAGCGGCGCGGGCGGGTTCTTCGGGCTCGGCGATGCGCCCGGCTGGGGCCTGGGCGTGGATGCGCTGCTGGTGTTCGGCGGTGCGCTCACCGCGCTGCCGCTGATCGCCTTCTCCTACGCCGTGCGGCGCGTGCCGCTGTCGACGGTGGGGCTGATGCAGTACACCGCGCCGACGATCCAGTTCCTGATCGGCATCTGGGTGTTCGCCGAGCCCTTCAGCCGCGATCGCGCGATCGGTTTCGTGATCATCTGGGTGGCGCTGGCGGTGTTCATCGCCGACAGTCTGCGCCGGGCGCGCGCGGCGGCGCGTTGACGCCCGGGCGGTGCCTGCGGTGCGCGCGTCCGCAGCGCATGCCGGCCGTGCCCGTGGCATTTGCCTGTAATCGTATACAGTCCAGGGGCAACCCTCCCTGTCGTCGTCGGGGATTACGCTTGGCGACTCACCCGATCGAGCCCGTGCCTGCGTCGTGACCACCTCCGCCTCTCTGCTCACCATCTTCGGCGCCACCGGCGACCTCTCGCAGCGCATGCTGCTGCCTTCGCTGTACGGACTGGAGAGCGACCGGCTGCTGCCCGAGGGCATGCGTCTGCTGGGCTCGGCGCGCAGCGCGCTGGACGAGAGCCAGTTCCGCGAGCTGGTGGCCACCTCGGTGCAGACCTTCGTCCCCGAGGCGCAGCGCGATGCCGCGGTGCTCGACCGTCTGCTGGCCCGCGTGCATTACCAGGCGGCATCGCTCGACGACGATGCCTCGATGGCCGCGCTCGCCGAGCGCATGCACGGCCTGCGCGACGGCGATGCGCTCACCCACCTCAGCACCTCGCCCAAGTTCTACGTGCAGGCCTGCGACGCGCTTGGCCGCCACGGTCTGGCCGGCGCCGGCACGCGCGTCATGCTGGAGAAGCCGATCGGCCACGGCCTGGAAGAAGCCATCGCGATCAACGACGGCATCACCCGCGTGTTCGACGAATCGCAGGTGTACCGGGTCGATCACTACCTCGGCAAGGAAGGCGTGCAGAACCTGCTGGCGCTGCGTTTCGGCAACGCGCTGTTCGAGCCGCTGTGGAACGCGCGTCACATCCAGCACGTGCAGATCACCGTGGCCGAGACCGTGGGCGTGGAAGGCCGCGGCGATTACTACGACGGCTCCGGCGCGATCCGCGACATGCTGCAGAACCACATGCTGCAGCTGCTGTGTCTGGTGGCGATGGAGCCGCCGGCGCTGTTCGAGCCCACCGCGGTGCGCAACGAGAAGATCAAGGTGCTGCGCTCGCTGCGCGCCATCGGCCGCGGCGACGTGGCCACCGAAACCGTGGCCGGGCAGTACACCGCCGGCGCGATCGGCGGCAAGGCGGTGCCGGGTTACCTTGAGGAGCTCGGTCGCGACAGCCGCACCGAGACCTTCGTCGCGCTGCGCGCGCACGTCGACAACTGGCGCTGGTCGGGCGTGCCGTTCTATCTGCGCACCGGCAAGCGCATGGCCCGGCGCAGCACCGAGATCTACCTGCAGTTCCGCGCGGTGCCGCATTCGATCTTCGCCACGCCCGGCGGCGGCGCACAGACCATGCTCCAGCCGAATGCGCTGGTGATCCGCCTGCAGCCGGAAGAGCGCATCGAGATGATGCTGATGCACAAGACGCCCGGCCTCGACCGCAACGGCCTGCGTCTGTCGCAGGTGTCGCTGGATCTGGATCTGGACGAGGAATTCGCGCATCACCGCCGCCGTCTGGCTTACGAGCGCCTGTATCTGGATGCGATCGAGGGCAACGGCACGCTGTTCGTGCGCCGCGATGAAACCGAAGCCGCATGGCAGTGGGTGGACGCGATTCTGGACGGCTGGCAACACGCCGACCAACGGCCCAAGCCCTACGCCGCCGGCACCTGGGGCCCGAACGCCGCGCTGGCGATGACCGAACGCCACGGGCACAGCTGGCGGGAGTGAGCGCGGTGTTGCCGATGTCGCAGGCTGCGCTCGCCTCACGCTCCGGTCGCGGCTGAAGCCGCTCCTACGCGACGCGTCGTTGTCTGTGTTCCAACGCATCCCGCATCACTAATCCCAAATCCCGAATCCCGAACCCCAGCCCCCCATGCCCTGGCAAGAACACCACTACCCCGACGCCGAAGCGCTGACCGCCGCGCTCACCGAGACCCTGGCGCAGGCCTGTGCGGAAGCGCTGGCGCAGCGTGGGCGGGCGCTGTTGTCGCTGGCCGGCGGGCGCACGCCGTTTCCGATCTATCGCGCGCTTGCGGCGCGTGCGGAGCTGGACTGGTCGAAGATCGCGGTGATGCCCGGCGACGACCGCTGCGTGGCGCATGCCGACCCGGCCAGCAACCTGCGCGGCCTGCGCGAGGCCTTCGCCGCGGCGCGCGGGGTGCGGGTGGAGGCGCTGACCGTCGAAGACGGCGATGCCGACGCCTCGCTCGCGCAGGCGCGGGCGATGCTGGCGCGCAATGCCGAGGCCTTCGACGCGGTGGTGCTGGGCATGGGCGAGGACGCGCATACCGCGTCGCTGTTCCCGCGCGTGGCCGGCCTGGAGCAGGCGCTCGCCCTGGACGCCGAGGAAGACGCCTTCGCCATCGTGCCCGATCCGCTGCCGCCCGAAGCGCCGTACCCGCGCATCACCCTCGGCCGTGCGCGCCTGTTGCGCGCGCGCCATCTGCACCTGATCGTCACCGGTGCGCGCAAGCGCGAGGTGCTGGCCGCGGCGCAGGCCGCGGAGGACGCACGCAACGCCCCGATATCCGCGTTCCTGCACGCGCCGGGTGCGCTGGTGCATATTCACTGGTGCCCGTGACGCGGGCATCGCCGTCGTGCCGCACGCCGGCGACCACACACTGAAGCACACCACGAAGAAGAGACCGCCATGAGCCTGCACCCCGTCGTCGAACGCGTCACCGCCCGCATCGCCGAGCGCAGCCGCGATCTGCGCGCGGCCTATCTGGCGAAGATCGACGCCGCCATCGCCCGCGACGCACCCGCGCGCCAGCGCCTGAGCTGCGGCAACCTGGCGCACGCCTTCGCCGCCAGTGGTGCCGACAAGGGCGCGCTGAAGGCCGGGCGCACGCCCAACATCGGCATCGTCACCGCCTACAACGACATGCTCTCGGCGCATCAGCCGATGGAGCACTACCCCACGCTGATCCGCATGGCCGCGCGCAACGCCGGCGGCAGCGCGCAGGTGGCCGGCGGCGTGCCGGCGATGTGCGATGGCGTCACCCAGGGCCAGATCGGCATGGAGCTGTCGCTGTTCTCGCGCGACACCGTGGCCCTGGCGACGGCGGTGTCGCTCTCGCACGAGACCTTCGACGCCGCGCTGATGCTGGGTGTGTGCGACAAGATCGTGCCGGGCCTGCTGATCGGCGCACTGAGCTTCGGTCACCTGCCGACGATCTTCGTGCCCGCAGGGCCGATGCCCTCGGGCATCCCCAACAAGCAGAAGGCCGCGGTGCGCCAGCGTTATGCCGAGGGTAAGGCTTCGCGCGACGAGCTGCTGGACGCCGAGTCGGCGTCGTACCACGCGCCCGGCACCTGCACCTTCTACGGCACCGCCAATTCCAACCAGATGCTGATGGAAGTGATGGGCCTGCACATGCCCGGCACCGCCTTCGTGCATCCGGGCACCGCACTGCGCGATGCGCTGACCGTGGCCGCGGCCGAGCAGGCGCTGCGCATCACCGCGCTCACCGGCGACTTCCGCCCGATCGGCCGCACCGTCGACGAGAAGGCCATCGTCAACGCGATGGTGGGCCTGGCCGCGACCGGCGGTTCGACCAACCACGCGATCCACCTGGTCGCGATCGCGCGCGCGGCCGGCCTGATCATCGACTGGGACGACCTCGACGAGCTGTCGCAGGCCACGCCGCTGCTGGCGCGGGTCTATCCCAACGGCAGCGCCGACGTGAACGATTTCCACAATGCGGGCGGGCTGGGTTTCGTGATCCGCGAGCTGATCGACGCGGGCCTGATGCACGGCGATATCGCCTGCGTGCACGGCGGCGACCTGCGCCGGCAGTGCCAGGTGCCCGCGCTCGACGGCACCGCGCTGGTCTGGCGCGATGCGCCTGCGGTCAGCGGCGACACCGCCATCGTGCGGCCCGCGGCCGAGCCCTTCGACCGCGAAGGCGGGCTGCGCCGGCTGCAGGGCAACCTGGGCCGCGCAGTGGCGAAGATTTCGGCGGTCGCGCCCGAACACCGCGCGATCCGCGCGCCGGTGCGGGTGTTCACCTCGCAGGACGCGCTGATCGCCGCGTTCAAGGCCGGCGCACTCGACCCGCGCGAGGGTTTCGAAGGCCATTTCATCGCGGTGCTGATCGGCCAGGGCCCGCGCGCCAACGGCATGCCCGAGCTGCACAAGCTCACGCCCACCCTCGGCGTGCTGCAGGACCGCGGCCAGCGCGTGGCGCTGCTCACCGACGGCCGCATGTCCGGCGCCTCGGGCAAGGTGCTGGCGGCGATCCACGTCAGCCCCGAAGCGGCCTGCAACGGCGCCATCGGCCGCCTGCGCGACGGCGACATCGTCCATCTCGATGCCGAGGCCGGCACGATGCAGGCCGAAGTGGGCGCGGCCGAGTGGGCGGCGCGTACCTCGGCTCCGCTGGACCTGGCCGCCAACCATGTCGGCGTGGGCCGCGAGCTGTTCGGCCTGATGCGCGTGCAGGTGGGTTCGGCGGAGCAGGGCGGATGCGCGCTGTTCGTCGAGGAGACTGCAGTGGGCGAGACCGCGGTCGCCGCCGCCGCCGTGGACCACGCCGGAGCGCGCTGAGATGGCGGCGCGGCGCAACCACGACGCCCTGGCATTGATCGCCGACATCGGCGGCACCAATGCCCGCTTCGCGCTGACCGATCTGTCGGCGCCCGCACCGCTGGTGCTGCAGCCGCGCACGCTGGAGGCCTCGCGCTTCGCCAGCCTGCAGCATGCCGGCGAGGCGTATCTGGCCGATGTCGGCGTGACCCCGCGCCAGGCCGCGCTGGCGCTGGCCTGCCCGGTGGGCGGCGAAGAGATCCGGCTGACCAATCGCGCCTGGTCCTTCACCCGCAGCGAGCTGCGCGACGCGCTCGGCCTGCAGCGGCTGCAGCTGCTCAACGACTTCGGCGCGGTGGCCTGGTCGGTGCCGGCGCTGGGCCACGAGGATCGCATCACGCTGCACGGCCCGGACGATGCGCCGCTGCAGGGCCCGGTGACCGTGATCGGCCCGGGCACCGGGCTGGGCGTGGCGATGCTGGTCGGAAGCCACGCCGAGGGCTGGCAGGTGGTCGAAACCGAAGGCGGGCATGTGAGTTTCGCCGCGCTGGGCGAGGAGGAGGCGGCGATCGCGCGCTGGTTCACCGCGCGCTTCGGCCGCGTCTCCAATGAGCGGCTGCTCTGCGGCAGTGGCCTGGCGCATATCGACGCGGTGCTGCGCGGCGCGGTCGATCACGCCAACGGCCAGCACCAGGCGCTGCGCGACCCGGCGGCGATCGTCGCCGCGGCGCTGGACGGGCACGATCTGGCCGCGCGGCGCACGCTGGCGCGGTTCTGCGCGGTGCTGGGCAGCGTGGCCGGCGATGCGGCGCTGATCCATGGCGCGCGCACGGTGATGATCGCGGGCGGCATCGTGCCGCGGTTCGTGCCGTTCCTGCGCAGCAGTGCGTTCCGGGAGCGGTTTCTGGCGAAGGGGCGGTTTGCGGCGTATCTGGAGTCGGTGTCGATCCGGGTGGTGACGCATGGGGGGCCGGGGTTGTTGGGGGCGGCGATGGCGTTGCGGAGTGTGCGCGTGTGAGATTTTCGCTTTGTTGCGCGATGCAGTGCACTGCCTGCGGGTTACCCTGAAAATCAACAGCTTCCGCGCTGTCGCGCGGGTAACTTTTCTTTGCGTGCCCAAAGAAAAGTCACCAAAAGAAAGGGCAGCCCATCGTCGCGCCCGGCGCTGCGCGCCGGGTCCGCAGGGCTTGCGGAGGTTTTTCGAAGGCACATCCATGTGCCATCGAAAAACGCGCGGCATCCCGCCGCGCGCCCTGCGGGCCTTGGCCGCAATCCCTGCCGCTCCGAAGGGCGGTCAAGGTCAAAGGCACTGAGTCGCGTGTGCTTGATCAACAGCGATCATTCGGTGATGTTCGCGATATTGCGCTGCCGAAGCGCCGACAGACTTTGTGTTCAAAGGCGGTTGTTTGCATCGACATGTTCGACTGTGATTGCATCTCTCCCGAATCCCCATTGCCGAGTTCATCCATGACCGACAGCTGCACCCAACGCATCGACGACATCCTCCGCCAGGCGCCTGTGGTGCCCGTGCTCGCCGTGAGCGAGGTCGAGGATGCGGTTCCGCTCGCCGAGGCGCTGGTCGCCGCGGGGCTGCCGGTGCTCGAGATCACGCTGCGCACGGCGGCGGCGCTGGAGGTCATCCGGCGGATGCGGGAGGTGCCGGGGGCGATCGTCGGTGCCGGCACCGTGTTGACGCGGGCCGATCTGGAGGCGGTACGTGATGCAGGCGTGGCGTTCGCGATTTCGCCGGGCGGCACCGATGCGCTCTACGAGGCCGGCAAGGCCAGCGACATCCCGCTGCTGCCGGGCATCGCCACCGCCAGCGAACTGATGCGCGGGCTGGAGCACGGCTGGCAGCGGTTCAAGTTCTTCCCGGCGGAATCCAGCGGCGGCGTCGCCGCGCTCAAGGGCTTCGGCGGGCCGTTCGCGCAGGTGAAGTTCTGCCCCACCGGCGGCATCGACGCGGCGAAGGCGCCGTCGTATCTCGCGCTGCCCAACGTGCTGACCGTCGGCGGGTCGTGGATGGTCCCGGGCGATGCGCTGAAGGCGAAGGACTGGGCCAGGATCGGCGCGCTGGCCAAGGCCGCCGCCGAGGTGGGCAGGTAAGCGGCCGCAGTCGGCCGTGCGACTGCGCCGAAACGGTGCGGGTCTGCAGGTCCGGCTCACCCGCGCGGCTGCAGGCGGCGCGCAGGTTCGCCTGAGCGCTTGAGCAGCGCTGCTGTATTCACACGCATGCAGGCGCGTGGGCGCCCCGGCGGCGACGCTTCGTCCGTCCGTGCCGCCGGGTGGACCGGTCAATGCGCGTCGGTGATCTCGATCGTGGTCAGCAGCGCGCCGTCGTGAAGGATCTCCACGCGCTGGAAGCTCGCCATCATGTCGCGCGGCATCTCGCTGGCGTACGTGCATTCCTGCCAGCTCAGGACCTGGGGCCACATTCCCGGCTTCTGTTCGGTGCGCAGCAGCAGGGTCAGCACGCCGGGCTTCGGCTGCGCCTGCACGGCTGCGCTGAGGTTGGCGGTGATGCCGGGGTTTGCGACCTGGACGTGACCGCTGACGTGGAAGCTCGGCGTGCTCATGGGCATCAGGCTGCGCCAGGCGCTCCAATCCTTGTGTTGCATCGATGTCTCCTTGGGTTGTGACCGGGGTGGTCGTGATCTGGGGTGGTGTTGCGCCTCGCCGCAGTGCGATGGGGCTGCAGCGGCGTTCAGCGCCGTGGCTCGCAGCCGATGCCGTCGCCGTCGCGGTCGAGGTGCGGCCCGTAGCCGGGGTCGCCGCGTCGCACCGGGGCGGCGCCCGCGGCGCGGGCCTCCGTGCAGTTGGCGTAGGCGCCATCGCGACGCGGTGGCGGTGCGACCCGATTCGCGGGCGGTGCGAAGGCGGAAGCGCCGTCGTTCAGTGCGGCGGGCGCGGGCGGAGGTGCGCCGCGATGGCAGTGGTACTGCCCCGTCGCGCGCTGGGTGTGGCAGCCGTGCCGGTCCAGGCCACCGCCGTGGGCCAGCAGGGTGTGCACCTGCACTGACCCCCACATCGCCACCAACGCGATCAGGCATGGGCGGATCGCCAGCGCGCCTGGCGTGGTGCGTCCGCGGGCCGCTGAGGATGCCGCATGCGCAGCCGGCTCCCTGTGTCGCCCATGTCGTTCCGTCGTCGTCATCGGGCGCCCCCTGCATCCGTTGCGAGGTCCGATCCTAGCGCGTGCACTTGGCCGCGGCCAGTCGTCGCGGGTCATGTCCGGGAGCGCGCCGCGGGTCCGCATGGGGCGCAGTACACCGTCTCTCCCGCGGAGAGGCGGCTTCAATCCGTCGCGTCGCCGCCGTCGTCGTCGTTCGTCTCGCCCAGCAACCGCTGCGCCTGATCGGCCGGCAGCGATTCCACCCCGCGCAGGCGGCGCTCGATCGCGCGCGTGCGCACGCCCGCGGCGTCGATGCTGTTGCGCACGGTGTCGAGCTGGTTGCGGGCCTTTTCGAGGACGCCGGCGAACTTCCCGAACTCGCTCTTCACCGCGCCCAGCAGCTCGCGCACCTCGCCGGAGCGCTGTTCGATGGCCAGGGTGCGGAAGCCCATCTGCAGGCTGTTGAGCAGGGCCAGCAGCGTGGTCGGGCCGGCAAGGGTCACCCGGAACTCGCGCTGCAGGGTCTCGAACAACCCGGGCCGGCGCAGGACTTCGGCGTACAGGCCTTCCGTGGGCAAAAACAGCAGGGCGAAGTCGGTGGTATGCGGCGGCGCGATGTATTTGTCGCGGATGCGTTTGGCTTCGACCTTGATCTGCCGCTCCAGCGCCTGCGCGGCGGCGGCCACGCCATCGGCGTCGGCACGGTCCTGCGCGTCCAGCAGACGCTCGTAGTCCTCACGCGGGAACTTGGCGTCGATCGGCAGCCACACCGGCGTGTCGGCGTCGGTGCCGGGCAGGCGCACCGCGAATTCCACGTACTCGCGGCTGCCGGGCACGGTGGCCACGTTCTGTCCGTACTGCTCGATGGTCAGCACCTGCTCCAGCAGCGCCGCCAGCTGCACTTCACCGTAGATGCCGCGGCTCTTGACGTTGGTGAGCACGCGCTTGAGGTCGCCCACGCCGGTGGCCAGCTGCTGCATCTCGCCCAGGCCGCGCTGCACCTGTTCAAGACGCTCGGACACCAGGCGGAAGCTCTCGCCCAGGCGGGTTTCCAGCGTGGTCTGCAGTTTTTCGTCGACCGTCGCGCGCATCTGTTCGAGCTTCTGCTCGTTGCCGCGCTGCAGTTCGATCAGTTTCGCTTCCAGGGTGCTGCGCAGCTCGCCCAGGCGCTGTTCGTTGCGCGCGGTGAGTTCGCGCAGCTGCGCGGACAGCGCATCGGCGAACTGCTGTTGACTCGTCGCCAGCTCCAGCCGCGACTTGTGCGCGTCCTCGTTGAGCGCCGCGCGCAGGGTGTCCAGGCGGGCGTCGGTGCGTTCGGTCAGGTCGGTCAGATTGCGGCCGAAGGCCTCGATCCGCTGGCCCTGGGCCAGCGCCAGGCTGTCCAGCTGCTGGCGCAGCTCGCCGCGGCCGTCGCGCTGCTCGGCGCGCAGCGTGTCCTCGATGCGCTCGCGCAGCGAGTCCAGCCCGGCGCCGGGCCGGCGCAGCCACAGCGCGAGCAGCAGCAGAACCGCGACGACGGACACGACCAGGAGTGCGATGAGAAGCGGCAGCAGCAGGGTGGATTCGGACATGGCGCCAGTGTAACCGCGCTGTCATGCTGGCCCCATGACAATACGGCGACGGCAGGCAGGGGCCTGACCGAAGACGGGAGGCGAGATGGCGGCGACGATGGCGTGGTGGATGGTGGGCGGGTTCGGTGCGTTGGTGGCGGGGCTGGTGGTGCTGTATCGCCGGCGAATGGCCCATATCCGCGACGCTCCGCTGCCACCGGGCATCCTCGACAAGCTCCGCCGCAGCCGCCCCGACATCCAGCCGCTGCACTACGTCCGCATCGTGCTGGCGCTGCGGGATTTCTATGCGGTGTTCCTGCACGCCCGCGGCAGGCCGGTGGGCATGCCCTCGCGCGCGGTCGATGCGCTCTGGCACGAGCACATCCTCTACACCCGCCACTACCGGGACTTCTGCCGCCGCGCGTTCGGGCGGTTCCGGTTCCTGCACCACACGCCGGCCGCGGCCCTCTCGCGCCGCTACGACGACAACGTCGCCCTGCGCCGCACCTGGTGGCATGCCTGCAAGCTCGAAGGCATCGACCCGCGCAACCCGACGCGGCTGCCGCGGCTGTTCGCGCTCGACGCCGCGCTCGGGCTCGACGACGGCTTCCGCTACACGCTCGGCCCCGGTGTGCCCAAGCCGGTGGGCGATGCCGGCGGCGGCTGCGGCGGCTGCGGCAGCCACTCCGCACGCGACTTCCAGGACACCCGCTTCGACGGCACCACCGACGGCTTCGGCGACGATGGCGGAAGCGGTGGTGGCGATGGCTGCAGCAGTGGCTGCGGCGGGGATTGAACCCCGCCGCAGGTCCGGATCGCGCCTGCTCAGTATCCGTACGACCGGGTCCAGGTCCCGCCTTCGTAGGTGTCCTGCTCCCACACGGCGACGGCACGCCCACTGGCGGGCGCCAGCGCCACATCGCCCCAGGGGATGTACGGCGCACTCGGCGACAGCGCGAACCCCATCGTGGTGCGGACGGTGGAGAGGTCGATGGTGAAGGTCGCGAACACCTGCCCGCTGCCCGACAGCATCGATTCGCCGCTGGCCACCACGAGCGCGCGGCGACCGTCTTCCAGCGAAATGACGCGCGGGTTGCTGCGCGCCACCGTGTTCGACAGCAGGCCAGCGGTGTAACTCAGGCTGGGGAGCGCGTTGCGCGAGACCAGCGCCGATCCGGTGTCCTGCACCAGATTCACGCCGACGCCGCTGGCGCTGTCCTCCCGCCAGTTCCAGGCCACGACGAAACGATGTTCCGGGGTGCCTCCCGGGCGCAGCACATGGGCGATGGCCGGGCGGGTCGGAATCCGGCTGCCGCGCACCAGCAGACTCATCCTGCGCGGTGCGCCGAAATTCCAGGCATTGAGCCCGAGCACGGCGGTGCCACAATAGGCGCCGACCACGTTGCAGGCGTTGTAGGCGATGCCGTAGCGATCGAGCGACGGGTCGTAGGCCACCGCGACGTCGGTGGCATGGTTGGCCTGAGCATCCAGCGTCATCACCGCGGGCGTGCCTCCCTGCAGCAACGGGTCGAAATTGGCCGCATACAGCCGGTTCGCGGCACCGCCGCGCGCGTCGGTCCAGAACAGGCTCACGCAGCAGCTCGCATCGTTCAGGGTGTCGGCGCTCAGCGCAGGCCTGCGCTCGCCTTCGGTGATCGTCGGAAACGAGCCTTGCCCCGGAGTCCGGATGGTCTGCACGGCCAGCAGGCCGACATCCCGGTCCAGCGCCGCCAGCTCGATCCCGTCCGCGCTCAGATAGGTCTGGCCCAGGAACTCCCGCGGCGTCCGGCGGACGGCGGCCACGTAATAGCGGTTCTGTGGGCGTTTGAACAGGATGGCCGGGTCGCGATAGCGCGCATTGTCGGCTCCCCGCGGGAACAGCTGCACGGCCGTGCCCGGGATCACGCGGCCTTCGGCGTCCACTTGGCGCCCCCATATCCGGCCATATTGTTCGTAGACGGCCAGGCCTCGCTGGGTGCCCGGGTCGAACGCGATGGCAGGCGTGAAGGACTGGTAGGTCCCCAGGACATCGGCCCGCGCGGCCCCCGCGCAGGCGAGTGCGGCGCAGGCGAGCAGACAACGGAATGCGGCACGTCGCAGGCGCGACGGGAAGCGGGAATGGAACATGGGAACGATCTCCTTGATCTGATCCGTGTGGACGGAATGAGCGAAGGCGCTGCCGTGCGCGAACGCACGCCCCCTGCGCACCGCCATGGGCGTCGGCGCGAAGCGGCCGACTCCCGCACACACGTGATGTGGACGCCCCGAGTGCCAAACCGGGTGCGCGCGAGGCGCTCGCGGTATCGGCGCGCAGGCCGGATCGCCTGCCCGGGCCCGGTGGCGGCCGGGCCGATGTGCGCGTCATCGCGCGCGACGATGCCTCACGCCGTCACGCCGTCACGCGGCGACGCACGCAGGCAACGTGGATGCATGGCAAGAACGCGCACGTGAGCCCGCGCAGGTGAGCTTGCGCCCGCCTGCTGGGCACGGCGGGGCCTCGGCGATCGCCGTGGGAGAGGTGTGTCGCGATGCAGGCGCCCGGCACCTGCGCAGGCCCTCAATGCTGGCCGTACAGCCGCTCGGCGCGCTGGAACAGCACCCAGCTGGTGGCGATGAACTTGTCGCCGCCCTGCGGCCGGTTGCCGCGGTGGGTGTGGGTGAAGCTGCTGGGGGCGATCAGCAGCGACCCGGTCTTCGGCGTGACCTTGCGGTCCTGGAAGTAGAACTCGGTCTCGCCCTCTTCGAACTCGTCGTTGAGGTAGAGCGTCCACAGCAGGTGGCGGTGCAGGGTTTCGGCGCTGCCGTCCTGCGGATACAGCTCGCAGTGCCAGTACGGGTAGCCACCCTGGCCGGCGGTGTACCACTGCAGGTTGATCGCGCCGGGACGCAGGCACGTGCGGATCAGTTCGACCAGCGCATCCTCGTGCATGCCATGCAGGTCTTCGGCCGAGAGGCGGCGCAGCTGGCCGTCGGGGCCGGGCTGCTGCAGCATCAGCGGCGCGATCAGCGTCTGCGGGTACTCGCGCAGGTAGGCCACCAGCGCACGCAGCATCGCGGTGTTGAGCAGATTCTCGACGTCGCGCCATTCGGCCTGGCCGCTGATGGCGATGTCGCGGCTGTCCTTCAGGTCGGGGAACACGCCACCGCCCACGCGCCCCGGCAGCAGCGCCTTGCTGTCGCGGATGCGGCGCACGATGTCCGCGCAGGTCTCGGCGGGGACGGCATTCTCGGTGATGGCGATGAAATCGGCGTGCGGCATCGTGGACGTGTTCCCTGAGGTGGTCGGGTTGTAAGGGGTGGGCCGATGGCGCGTGCCGTCCGGACTGCCCCGGCGAGCATGTGTCGGCGGGAACGCGTCGAGAGGAGCGGGTCGCCAGGAGCGCCGTCGCGATCGTATCGCCACAATCCCGGCTCCCGAGGCCGCGGCGGCTGGCACGCGGGTGTGCCGGACCGTGTGGGCCGCTTCCGTGCGCCGGCGCAGCGGCGATGGTAGCCCAAGCCGCCCGGGGGGCGCATGCCGGCCGCGGGCGTGGACCAGGTGGGCGTGGGCCAAGCGGGTGCGATGGCAACCGCGGGCAGCCTCGGCACGGGTGCGATTCTGGAAATATCCTTTTTCGACAATGGGTTGCGAGGCCAGCGGCGGTGGGTCGGACGACCTAGCGGGCAAGCATCCCCGTGTCCCGGAGTCCCGTCGACGCCGGGCGGCGTTGCCGCTCCGCAGGCGACTTTGCCAGCGCCGTCGTTTCCAGCGATAATGCCCGGCTCGCTGCGCCCGGCAGGGTTTTCCGACCTCCGCCGGCAGCCCGGACCGCGAACCGGGCCGGCCGCATCGGACCCTGGCCCCAGGCCTGCGTCCGGGCGCCGTCGCCGCGGGCTTCAAGCTTCCCGCAACGCACACGTCGGCCCGTGCCGACGGCGGGGCCGCCGTTTCCCGGGCCATGGGAGACACCACGGATCGCCGCATCCGGCTGTGCATGCCGATAGCGCCGTTCCTGATCGATGAGGTACGTATGTCCCGCGAATGCCAAGTCACCGGCAAGCGCGCTGCGACCGGCAACAACGTGTCGCACGCGAACAACAAGACCCGCCGCCGTTTCCTTCCCAACCTGCACGAGCGCCGCTTCTGGGTGGCCTCCGAGAACCGTTGGGTGAAGCTGCGTGTTTCCACCAAGGCCCTGCGCACCATCGACAAGAACGGTATCGACGCCGTGCTCGCCGAACTTCGCGCCCGTGGCGAAAAGATCTGAGGAGTAGAGCACCATGGCCTCCAAGCGCGACAAAATCCGCCTGATCTCGTCGGCCGGTACCGGTCACTTCTACACCACCGACAAGAACAAGAAGAACACCCCGACCAAGATGGAAGTCAAGAAGTACGACCCCGTCGTTCGGAAGCACGTGATGTACAAGGAAGGCAAGATCAAGTGATCGGCGTCTGACGCCGTTCGCTCCCGCGACAGCGGGGTCGAGCTTCCCGACGAAAGCCCGCCGCAAGGCGGGCTTTCGCTTTGTGCGGACTCTCGTCATCCGTCCCTGCCTGCGTTGGGCGGAGCCCTCAACCGCCTTCGACAGGCTGCGCCGCGGGCGGCGCGGCATCGTCTGCCCCACGCGGCGCGCGCGCGTAGCGCCAGGCCACCAGCACGCCGATCGCCAGCAACCCGGCCGCCAGATAGAACGCCACGCCCGGCAGATACACCGGCGTGTCCTCGCGGATGAAGACGCTGAAACTGCCGGCGAACATCAGCGGCCCGATCATGCCGCCCAGCGAGGTGAGGCTGCTGAGCGCACCCTGCACCCGGCCCTGCGCCTGCGGCCCGACCTGACGGGTGATCAAGGCCTGCGAGGCCGGCGTGGCGATCGCCCACAGCGCGCTGATCGGGAGGCCGATCAGGAACAGCCATCCGGTGAAGGCCGCGCCGTACACCAGGAAGCCGACCACGCCGCAGCCCAGCCCGAACAGCAGCGCCCGCCGCTCGCCCAGACGCTTGACCACGCGGCCCACCAGCAGGGCGTTGACGATCACGCTCAGCACGCCGACCACCGCGAGCACATACCCCGCCTCCTTGGTGCCCCAGCCGTAGCGTTCGCCGGCGAACAGCACGAAAGTGCTCGGGTACACGTAGTGCGCCAGGTTGGCGATGAACACCACCGCCGCCAGGCCCCAGATCTGCGGGTACTGGCGCAGCAGCGCGAAACCGCCGAAGGGATGCACCTGCGACCAGTCGAAGCGCGCGGTGCGCCGCTCCGGCGGCAGCGATTCGGGCAGCACGAACAGGCCGTACAGCACGTTGGCGATGGCGAGACCGGCCGAGAGCCAGAACGGTGCGCGCGCATGGACATCGCCCAGCACGCCTCCGATCAGCGGGCCGAGGATGAAACCCAGGCCGAAGGCCGCGCCGATCATGCCGTAGCTCTTCGCGCGCTCTTCCGGCGCGGTGATGTCGGCGATGTAGGCGTTCGCGGTGCTGAAACTGGCCGAGGTCATCGCCGACAGGATGCGGCCGACGAACAGCCACCACAGGTTGGGCGCGATCGCCATCAGCACGAAATCCAGGCCAAGGCCCAGGCACGACAGCAGGATCACCGGCCGGCGCCCGTAGCGGTCCGAGAGCGCACCCAGCACCGGCATGCTGAAGAACTGCACCAGGCTGAAGCTGAAACTGAAGATGCCGACCCACAGCGCGGCCTTCGAGGTCGAGCCGCCCAGAAAATCCTCGATCAGATGCGGCAGCACGGGGATGATCACGCCGAACGCCAGCACGTCGATCAGCACGGTCACGAAGATGAAGACGAGCGCGGCGCGGCGGCCGGACGCGGAGGCGGCGAGGGTCACGGGCAGGTGCGGGGAAGAGCGCCGCAGCGGCGCGGACGCAGTGTAGCCCCCTGCGCCCGTGTGGAGTGCGTGCGTGGTACGCGGCCTGTCGGATGCAGGGCGCGGACGTGGGCGCGGGTTTGGAGCGATGCTGCGGCGCGCCGCTTCCCGGTCTCGCCAGCCCGCCAACAGGGCCCCGTGCCGCCCGCCGGGCAGGGCACTCCCGCGGGCGCCCACGACCAAGCGCACGGGGCCTGTTGCATGCCTGGTCCGACCGGATCGGTGGCCCGCCGGAGCGTCCGAGGCGGCCCTTCCGACGAGGCCCCGACCCCGCTTGCTGCGTCGCAGCAAGTGTGCTTAAGTCGAGGTTCACCCCGCGTCGGATGCGGCGTGCCTCAGGCGCGCGGTGTCCGCACCCCCACCACCCGGAGCGCACCTGCATGGATCACCGCACTGGCGATCTCGCCGTGCCCGACGCGGACTTGCCTGCGCAAGTCCCGGCTTCGCCGTACGCCGCCCCGGCGACCGGCCTCTACGACCCCCGCGACGAGCGCGACAGCTGCGGTTTCGGCCTGATCGCCCAGCTCGACGACAAGCCCAGTGCCGCGCTGGTGCAGCGCGCGCTCACGGCGCTGGCGCGCATGACCCACCGCGGCGGCGTGGCCGCCGACGGGCTCAGCGGCGACGGCTGCGGCCTGCTGATCAAACAGCCCGACGCCTTCCTGCGCGCGCTCGCGGCCGAGGCCGGCATCGCGCTCGGCCAGCGCTACGCCTCGGGCCTGATCTTCCTGCCGCACGACGAGGACACCGCGGCGCATGCGAAGAAGGCCTTCGCCGCGACCTTGCGCGAACAGGGGCTGGCGGTGTCCGGCTGGCGCAAGGTGCCGGTGGACGACAGCGTCTGCGGCGAGCTGGCCAAGTCCACCATGCCGCGGATCGAACAGATCTTCGTGGTCCCGGTGCTGGACGTGGAAGGCGCGCGGATGAGCGCCGAGCATTTCGGCCTGGCGCTGTACCTCGCACGGCGCCGCGCCGAGCAACGCGTGCAGGACGAGTTCGGCCTCGGCCAGAGCGGCCTCTACGTGGTCAGCCTCTCGGCGCACAGCATCGGCTACAAGGGCATGGTGCTGCCGCAGCATCTGCCCACCCTGTTTCCCGACCTGCAGCGTGCGGAGCTGGCCAGCAGCGCGGTGGTGTTCCACCAGCGCTTCTCCACCAACACCAGCCCGCGCTGGCCGCTGGCGCAGCCGTTCCGGCTGCTGGCGCACAACGGCGAGATCAACACCATCTCCGGCAATCGCCTGTGGGCCCGCGCACGCGCGCATGTGTGGCGCAACGAGCGCGTGGACCCGCGCGAGTTTGACCCGCCGATCGAGATGTCCGGCTCCGACTCGCAGAGCCTGGATTCGATGCTGGAGCTGCTGCAGGCCGGCGGCATGGACCTGCTCAAGGCGCTGCGCATTCTCATCCCGCCGGCCACGCAGTCGCTGGAATACAAGGACGCCGACCTGCTGGCGTTCTACGAGTACTACGCGATCAACAGCGAGCCCTGGGACGGCCCGGCCGGCATCGTCGCCTTCGACGGCCGCTACGCCGCGTGCACGGTCGACCGCAACGGTCTGCGCCCGGCGCGCTGGCAGCTGAGCGACGCGCGCGAATTCATGGTGGCGTCCGAAGCCGGCGTGTGGGAGCTGGACCCCACCGCGGTGCTCGCCAAGGGCAAGCTCGGCCCCGGGCAGATGATCGCCGCGGATCTCGAAAGCGGCCGCCTGCTCGACGCCGAAGCCATCGACGTCATCAACCGCGCGCGTGCGCCGTACAAGCAGTGGTTGAAGCAGGGCATGCGTTACCTGCACACCGAGCTGGTCGACCCGAACCTCACCGCCACGCCGTTCGATGCGTCCACGCTGGCGGGTTTCCAGAAGCTCTTCCAGCTCACCCGCGAGGAGCGCGAGCAGATCCTGCGTCCGCTGGCCGAGACCGAGCAGGAAGCGGTCGGCTCGATGGGCGACGACATCCCGATGGCCGCGCTCTCCGCGCAGGTGCGTCCGCTGTACGACCGCTTCCGCCAGGCCTTCGCGCAGGTGACCAACCCGCCGATCGACTCGCTGCGCGAGGATTGCGTGATGTCGCTGGCCACGCAGATCGGGCCGGAGGGCAATCTCTTCATCGACGGGCCGGAGCAGGTGCAGCACGTGATGCTGAACTCGCCGGTGCTCTCGCAGCGCAAGCAGCGCCAGCTGCTGACCATGCAGCCGTTCGTCGATTCGCATCGCTACCTCGACCTCAACTTCGACCCGCAGGAAGGCCTGCGCAACGCGCTGCTGCGTCTGTGCCGCGAGGCCGAGACCGCCGCGCGCGACGGCATCCAGCTGCTGGTGATCACCGACCGCCGCCCGCGCCGCGACCATCTGCTGGTGCACGCGCTGCTCGCCACCGGCGCGATCCACCAGCATCTGGTGCGCGTCGGACTGCGCTGCGTGTCGAACCTGCTGGTCGAAACCGGCACCGCACGCGACCCGCACCACATCGCCTGCCTGATCGGCAACGGCGCGACCGCGGTGTATCCGTATCTGGCCTACCAGACCCTGCATGACCTCGGGCAGCGCGGCGTGCTCAGGACCAAGCACGGCGAAGTGACGGAGATCGGCCGCAGCTACCGCCGCGGCATCAAGAAGGGCCTGCTGAAGATCCTCTCCAAGATGGGCATCGGCACCATCGGCAGCTACCGCGGCGCGCAGCTGTACGAGATCATCGGCCTCGCGCCCGAAGTGGTGGAGATGTGCTTCACCGGCACGCCTTCGCGCATCGGCGGTGCCACCTTCGAGGACCTGCAGGCCGACGCCGCGCGCATCGCCGCCGTGGCCTGGAACAACAATGCGCTGCCCGACATCGGCGGCCTGCTGCAGTACACGCCGCACGGCGAATACCACCAGTACAACCCGGACGTGGTCACCCGCCTGCAGCGCGCGGTGCGCAGCGGTTCGCAGGAGGACTGGCGCGACTACGCCGCGGCGGTGAACGAGCGCCCGCCCGCGGCGCTGCGCGATCTGTTCGATCTCGACACCGCCGCGTGCACGCCGATTCCGCTGGACGAGGTGGAGCCGGTCGAGTCCATCGTGAAGCGTTTCGATACCGCGGCGATGAGCCTCGGCGCGCTCTCGCCCGAGGCGCACGAGGCGCTGGCCATCGCGATGAACCGCCTCGGCGGGCGCAGCAATTCCGGCGAAGGCGGCGAAGACCCGGTGCGCTACGGCACCGAGAAGGTTTCGAAGATCAAGCAGATCGCCTCCGGCCGCTTCGGCGTCACGCCGGAGTATCTGGTCAACGCCGAAGTGCTGCAGATCAAGGTGGCGCAGGGTGCCAAGCCGGGCGAGGGCGGTCAGCTGCCCGGGCACAAGGTCAACGACCTGATCGCACGCCTGCGCTACGCGCGCCCGGGCATCGGCCTGATCTCGCCGCCGCCGCATCACGACATCTATTCCATCGAAGACCTCGCGCAGCTGATCTTCGACCTGCGCCAGATCAACCCCGAGGCGCTGATCTCGGTGAAGCTGGTCGCGCATGCGGGCGTGGGCACGATTGCGTCCGGCGTGGCCAAGGCCGGCGCGGATCTGATCACCATCTCCGGCCACGACGGCGGCACCGGTGCCAGCCCGATCTCCTCGATCCGCTACGCCGGCACGCCCTGGGAGCTGGGGTTGAGCGAGGCGCGGCAGTCGCTGGTCGCCAATGGCCTGCGCGAGCGGGTGATCGTGCAGGCCGACGGCGGCATGAAGACCGGTCTGGACGTGATCAAGGCCGCGCTGCTGGGCGCGGAGACCTTCGGCTTCGGCACCGCGCCGATGATCGCGCTGGGCTGCAAATACCTGCGCATCTGCCATCTCAACAACTGCGCCACCGGCGTCGCCACCCAGGACGACCGCCTGCGCGAGCATCACTTCGTCGGCCTGCCCGAACGGGTGGAGCATTTCTTCCGCGGCCTGGCCGAGGAAGTCCGTGGCTATCTCGCGCAGCTTGGTGCGCGTTCGCTGGAGGACGTCGTGGGTCGTACCGCACTGCTGCGCCGCAATGCCGGCACCCTGCCGGGCCATGCGCGCCTGGATCTGTCGCCGCTGCTCGCCGGCTCCGCGCTGGCCGGCGAAGCGCACTGCGGCGTGCGCGCGCTGCAGCCGGCGCCCGCCGGTTTGGCCGCGCGTCTGGATGCCGATCTGGGCGATGCCATCGCGCGCAAGGCCGGCGGTCGCTTCGACTACACCATCGAGAACACCGACCGCAGCATCGGCGCGCGCCTGTCCGGGCGCATCGCCCGCGCGCACGGCAACCACGGCATGCGCGGTGCGCCGATCGACCTGCGCTTTACCGGCACCGCCGGGCAGAGCTTCGGCGCCTTCCTCGCCGGTGGATTGCAGATGGAGCTGGTCGGCGAAGCCAACGACTACGTCGGCAAGGGCATGGCCGACGGCCGCATCGTCATCCGTCCGCCCGCGGGCGTGCGCTTCACCGCGCACGAGTCGCCGATCCTCGGCAACACCTGCCTGTACGGCGCCACCGGCGGCGAGCTGTACGCCGCAGGCCGCGCCGGCGAGCGCTTCGGCGTGCGCAATTCCGGCGCCACCGCGGTGATCGAAGGCGCAGGCGACCACTGCTGCGAATACATGACCGGCGGCACCGTGGTAGTGCTTGGCCGCACCGGCCAGAACTTCGGCGCCGGCTTCACCGGCGGCATGGCCTACGTGCTCGACCGCGACCGCGATTTCGTCGACCGATACAACCACGAGCTGATCGACATCCTGCGCATCAACAGCGAAGGCTTCGAACAACACCGCTCGCACCTGCTCGACCTCATCGAGCGCCACCAGCGCCTGACCGGCAGCACCTGGGCGCAGCACCTCACCGACAACCTGCGCGACTATATCGGCAAGTTCTGGCTGGTGAAGCCCAAGGCGGTGAGCTTGGAGACGCTGGGCGAGACATTGAGGCGCGCGGCATGACGAGGATTTCTCTGCCGTTCGCAGCGCCAGCGTACCCGTCCGTCCTCGTAGGAGGGGCTTCAGCCCCGACCACGCCGACAATGCAATGTCATCCGCTCTCATCGCTCCGCATTCGGCGCATGCAACCTGATGCACGTCGTTCGGGCCTGAAAGACCTCCTTCGTGCGACCGCGCGCGCGTGCCGATCCGGCATCGTAGGAGGGGCTTCAGCCCCGACCACACACGCGATTGCGCGCGATTCGCACGTCATTCCTCGCATGCGCCATGCATCTTCGTCGCCACGGTCTTCGGGCCTGAAGGCCCTCCTGCGGGCGGTGGCCGCATGAGCAAGAAGACCCCGCAGGCCTTCCTGCAGAACCCGCGCGAGATGCCGGCCCGCGTGCCGGTGGACGACCGCCGCCAGGGCGACTGGAACGAGCTCTACGGCCGTTTCGAAGAAGCCGAGGCCAAGAAACAGGCCTCGCGCTGCCTCGACTGCGGCAACCCGTACTGCAGCTGGGGTTGCCCGCTGCACAACTACATCCCGCAGTGGCTGGAGCTGGCGCGCGAGGGCCGCGTGCACGAGGCCGCGGCGCTGTGCCACGAGACCAACCCGCTGCCCGAGATCTGCGGCCGCGTCTGCCCGCAGGACCGCCTGTGCGAAGGGACCTGCACGCTCAACGACGGCTTCGGTGCGGTGACCATCGGCGCGGTCGAGAAATACATCGTCGACAAGGCGCTGGCCGAAGGCTGGACGCCCGACCTCTCGCAGGCGCCCAGCACCGGCAAGCGCGTCGCGGTCATCGGCGCCGGCCCGGCGGGCCTTGCCTGCGCCGACCGCCTCGCCCGCGCGGGCGTGCAGGCGGTGGTGTTCGACCGCTACGAACAGATCGGCGGGCTGCTGCAGTTCGGCATCCCCAGTTTCAAGCTGGACAAGTCGGTCATCGCGACGCGCCGCGCCACGCTGGAAGGCATGGGCGTGGAGTTCCGACTGGGTGTGGAGATCGGCCGAGATGTGTCCATGGACGCGCTGCTGGGCGAATTCGATGCGGTCTTCCTCGGCCTCGGCAGCTACCGCTACACCGACGGCGGCCTGCCTGGGCAGGAGCTGACCCACGTGCTACCGGCGCTGCCCTTTCTGGTGCAGAACGGCCGCATAGTGGTGGGCGAGGACGACGCCGAAGGCCGGCCCATCGCCGGCTGGGAAGACCAGGTGCGCCTGCCCGACCTGCGCGGCAAGCGCGTGGTGGTGCTGGGCGGCGGCGACACCGGCATGGACTGCGTGCGCAGCGCCGTGCGCCTGGGCGCGGCCGAGGTGAGCTGCGTCTACCGCCGCGACGAAGCCAGCATGCCCGGCTCCGCGCGCGAGGTCGCCAACGCACGCGAGGAAGGCGTGCAGTTCCTGTTCCAGCGCGCCCCGCTGGCCCTGCTCGACGACGGCGCCGGCAATGTGCGCGCCGTCCGCGTGGCCGAAACCCGCCTGGGCGAACCCGACGCCCGCGGCCGTCGCCGCCCCGAACAGGTGCCCGGCAGCGAAATCGAACTGCCGGCCGACGTGGTGATCATCGCCTTCGGCTTCCAGCCCGACCCGCCCGCCTGGCTGGCCGAACACGGCATCGCCCTGCGCGACGACGGCCGCATCCGCGTCATGCCCGCCCCACCGCCCCACCACCGCCTGCCCGCCGACAGCGATGTGCTGCCCTACCAGACCGCCAACGCCAAAGTCTTTGCCGGCGGCGACGGCGTCCGCGGCGCGGACCTGGTGGTCACCGCCGTGCAGGAAGGGCGCGATGCGGCGGGGAGTATCGTGCGGTTTTTGGCGGTGGGGTGATGGCGTAGCCCGGGTTGGCGCCAAAGGTGCGAAAGCCGGGGGGGGCGAGGCGCATGAGGCAATCGGTATCTCGGCGCATGCATCGTCTCGGACGCGGGCTGTGCGCTTGTCCAGGCTGCTCGCTCGCTATTGGCCGTCTTGGCCGTGAATCAATTCGTCGGCCAACCTACAAGGCGTGCCAGAGCCCGCCCTGCGGCCGCAACGAGATAGAGATGCTGTAAGGCTGGCTCAAGCCCGCCTTGCGGGTTGGTCGAGGCCAGTCAGATCGTCGCGACTGAAGCGAATTCTTGGGTGTCATTCGTAGTCATAGTCTCTTCTGGAAAGACGATACTCAACGACTGTTCCATTCGCCTTGCCGATGCCGCGCGCGATTGCGGTTTCAACTATCCGCGGCTGCTCCGGGAGTTCGCGAACTGCTCTCTTCGTGATTCCATACTTTGGGGCTTCTAGTCCTTCGAGATATTGAGTCAACTGTGTGTGTTCTGGACATTGGGCAATAGCCCTCTTATACAGTTTGCTGCGCGCTTCGGGGTGCATCTCCTGAATGGCGATGAGAATCGCGCGCTGAATAGGAAACGGCTTTTGCGGACTAAAGTGTTGAGCGTAAAGCGACTCTCGCTGCTGATTGTTGGCGTGCTTTCCGTAACAAACTATGGCCTGCGAAGCTTCTAATGAAGATGCCGATGACATGGCGGTGCTTAGTGCAAGGTTCATCAATTCTTCGGAAATATGTGAGCGCGCGACAAGAAGCTTCCAGACATAGAATCGTTGCCAGTTGTAGACGGACGGGTCATCTCGCAGTAATTTCTGCGCCATGTCAATCCACTCTCCGTCGGGGGCGGCCTGAAGTAATTTTGTCCAGTAATCACTTCTGTTTGGGTGGGTTTCCATGCGCGCGACCACGAATGGGACTAGCTGTTGGATAACAGGTTCGGAGAATTCTTGATACTCTCCGATTTGAAGGGCTCGATTTGCATATGCCCTAAATTTTCTGTCGTCTCCGCTTGGAGAGGCTTGGATGGCCAGCCTACGGAATACCTCAGGAATTGTTGCCTCAATTTCTCTGCGCTCTCCTCTGGCGATCACGTCTTCCGCGCTGGAAATATACGCGTCATCTTCAACGTCGACGAGATCATCAAATTCCTTCGTCCCACGAACGACAATCTTTGTCTTGTCGCTGGCCAAGAATAGGCGATGGTGAGAAAGAGACTCTTGAAGGTCGTGTAACGCTCGGATAGCTTGCTTCTTATTTCTTGCGCAAATGCGGATGTCGTCTACCCAGCGGAAGTACTTATACCGTTTTTGGATAATCTCATGGTCTACGCCTGACAAATAGAGTGAGCCGTAAAAACTGCTCGGATCAACGTTTTGGGGAATTCCATAGCCGCTGGTTGTCCACTGAAGAAGAAGAGACTGTAAGAAATCGACCAATGCTCGGTCGTCTTCGGTCATCCCCGCTCCGAGCATTAGGCGAATTCTTGTTGCAAGGTCTTCTACTCGTATGTGGTCATAGAAGCTTGCGATGTCTGTGACAAGTACAGCGCCAGTCTGCTCATCAAGGCATGCGCGCCGGAAATCATTGTGAAATTCTTTCCAGCGTTCAAGCCTCTTCCCAAATGGATAACCATCTTGATCTTCTGAGTCGAGGCGGTAGGAATAAACTTCTGCGGGTATCTGGTGGTCTAGTTTTGGTAGAAGATAGTGCAGCGTTGCCAAATACAGAAGCCTATGAAGAGGGTGAAGCCAAACCGCTTCTCTAAGCATTCCGTTTGCTTTTGGCACAAAGTCTCGTACCGAAGTGAAGGAGTCGATCTGCAGGAAACGATGTTGACGCTGAGCTAAGTACTCAGGCAGCTTCGCGACGACATCGGCAAAATTTAGTGTGTCTGGAAAGAACTCATCCTCGCTATCTCGCACTAGCCAGCGAGCAGCCTTTGGTATGTCTAGAATATTTTTCAGTCTCTGATAGTCAGTTCCCATCGCTCTCTCCATGAAGCTCAACTACGATCAGACTCCAGTTCGGGAGTGTAGCGCAGAGCTGGCCGCGCGCCTACAAAGCCTTCTGGATCTTCGTTGTCTGGTAAAAATCAATAAGTTGAATGGCATGTCTGCGAATCCTTGCTCTTCATTATCTTGTGCGTTGCGTGGTGCGTGCACCGCATGACGCCCAAATCACTGCATTGCTAATGTAATGCGAATAGCGAGTAGTCGGGTAGGCGCAAAGTGCGTACCGGGATCGTGAGCAGGATGCAGTTATGGCGATCTTGGACGACATCACCCCGGGTGCTGCCTGCGGCCTTGCCCGATCTACGGCATCGGTGGCACCGCCGCCACCTCCGGCAAAAATTCCGGTGCCCACCGATGCTGCGTCTCCTGCTCAAAGTCGTAGGCCAATCCGATCAGCTCCGTTTTGTTCCAAGCCGAGCCCTTGGGCACGAAGTGACGTGCGCGCTGGTCGCCTCGTGGTTGCGAGTCTGCCCTGCGCATGCGTTCCAGTTGTAGCGAAAGGCCCCGCATGATCTGTCATCAGGTACAGAAGACGCGAAGTCTGGAATGACGTGCTGTTCGCGCCGCGTGCGAATTCCATCGGTCGCGTCGAATTCCGTCGGAGATCCACCCGAACGCCGGCCGCTCAGCCAGTCGCCGTCTCATCCCCGAAGTCGATTAACGCCACCGGCACGCAGGCAGTGAGCCACACGCCGTTTTCGGACACATGAAACACATGCCCCGCCGCGGTCATCGCGGCGGCGTCGACGCGCAGGACGTGCGGTGTGCCGTGGCGGCTGCCGACCTTCGCCGCGGTGTCGATGTCCTGCGAAAGGTGCACGTGCTGCCGGCGGCCGGGTTTCAATCCTTCGCGGCGGATGGCGTCGACGAAGCGTGTGGCGGTGCCGTGGTACAGCAGCGGCGGCGGCGTGGCCGGCGGCAGGGCGAGATCGACCGCGACCGAGTGCCCCTGGTTGGCGCGGATACGGCGCCCGTCCGCGCTGATGGCGAAGCGCTGCTTGTCGCTGCCGGCCACCACCGCGTCGATCAGCGCGCGATCCAGCCGGTGCGTGGGCGCCGCCAGGGCGATGAGTGTGTCGATGTCGGCCCAGCCGTTCGCATCGAGGTCCAGTCCGATGCGTTCGGGCCGGTGCCGCAGGACGAGGCTGAGGAACCTGCTGGCGGAGGCCAGCATGTCGTGCGATGGGGTGTCGGGGTGCATGCGCGGCGGATTCTACCCGCGCATGCGTCTGGCCACGCCGGGAGCGCGGACAAAAAGACGGCGGCACGCGGCCGCCGGGAGAGAAGACAATGAGCACACACTGCGTGCGCCCCGCCGTCAGGAACGGGTGCGCACATGGTCTATACGCGCCGCGCGGTGCGCTGGATGCACCGCGCGGCGACGCAGGGCGGCCGGGGCGCCTCAGGGCACCACGAACACCACCGCCGTGCGCGGCGGCAGGGTGAAGCGGCCGCTGGCGCTGTCGTAACCGGCCAGCGCGGCGCGACGGTCGGCGGCGTGGTGCGCGGTGTGCACCGGGTGCAGGCGATAGGCCTTGCCGGCTTCGGCCGGAATGGTCAGGGTCTGCGCCACGGTGTCCACGTTCACGAAATACAGCACCTCGCGGAAGCCCGCGCCGGCATAGCCCTGGCCGTCGAGATGACCGACCAGCACCGTCGCCACCTGACCGCTGCCGGTGTTGTGGAAGCGCAGGCGCTGCTTGATCTCGTCCGCGCTGCGCATGCGGAACAGGCGCGAGCTGGCGCGGATCTTCAGCAGGTCGCGGAACGCATCGCGCGTCCAGCGGATCTCCGCCTCGCCCGGCTTGATCTGCGCGTTGCGCAGCAGCGGGGCCATGATCGACCAGTTGGCGCCGTTCTCGTTCTCCGGCGGCAGGCCGGTGCCGAAGTAGTTGTCGCGGTAGCTCCAGTCGATGCGGTTGAACCAGTCGCCGCTGTTGTAGCCGTTGCGGTCGAGCGACTTGCTGCGCAGCGTGTCCACGCCCGCGTGCCAGTAGGCCACGCCCTGGCTGAAGCTGTTCAGCGCCGCGCCCAGGATCTGCACCCGCGCGCGGTCCTCGGCACTGGTGCCGTCGGGCAGCTTCATCGCGTTGTTGTCGAACAGCGTCCAGTTGTCGTGGTTCTCGACGTAGTTCACCACTTCCTGCGGGTCGACCACGTAGCCGGCCGGCTGGCCGCCGTAGTCGATCTGGTCCAGGCGCAGGGTGGCGTCCCAGTGCGTGGTCATCGTGAAGTCGCGGATCGAGCCGGCCAGGCCCACCTTGATGATGTCGGCCGACCACATCAGGTCGTTGCGGCTCTTGTTGCCGCCGGTGCCGTTGTCGTCGTAGTGCAGGCCGTTGATGTAGCCCTGGTTCTGGCGCAGCGCGATGCCGCTGTCGAAGCCAGAGCCGCCGCGGATGTGGTCGCGGGCGCGGTCGCTGAAGGTGCCGATGCCACTGCCGTTGAGCGAGAGCTGGCTGGCCTGTACGAAGCGCGCGCCGTTGGCCACTTCGCCGAAGTTCCAGCCTTCGCCGAACAGCTCCACGGTGCGGCCCACTTCCGCATTCACCTCGGCCTGCAGCTGCTCCATCACCGCGCGCGGCTGGTGGCCCATCAGGTCGAAGCGGAACGAGCTGATCTTGTAGTCGCGGGCCCAGGTCTTCACCGAATCGATCATGAGCTTGCCCATCATCAGATGTTCGGTGGCGGTGTTGTCGCAGCAGGTCGAGCGCTCGATGTCGCCCACGCCGTTGAGGCGGTGGTAGTAGCCCGGCACCACGCGGTCGAGCACCGAGCGGTCGCTCTGGCCCGAGGCGGTGGTGTGGTTGTAGACCACGTCCATGCCCACGCGCAGGCCGGCCAGATGCATGGCCATCACCATCGCGCGGAATTCGCGGATGCGCGCGGCGCCGTCGCGGGCGTCGCTGGCGTAGCTGCCTTCCGGCGCGGTGTAGTGCCAGGGGTCGTAGCCCCAGTTGAAGCAGTCCTGATCGCGCACCGCGGCCACCGCGGCCTGCTGGTCGGCCCAGTCCGGGCCGGCCTGCGGAATGACGGGCTGCACGCAGTCGATTTCCGGCACGTTGTTGATGTCGAACACGGGCAGCAGATGCACGTCGGTCAGGCCGGCCTTGGCGAGGCCGCGCAGGTGCTTCATGCCGTCGGAATTCCACTCGGTGAACGCCAGGTACTTGCCGCGGTTGCGCGCGCTCACGGTCGGGTCGTTGACCGAGAAATCGCGCACGTGCAGTTCGTAGACCGACATGTCCTCCTGCGCGGCGACCGTCTTCGGCGGGTTCACCGCCTTCCAGCCAAGCGGCATCAGCCACGGGGAATCCAGGTCGCCGATGTAGCTGTACTGCGAGTTCGCGTTGAGGCTGATCGAGTACGGATCGGTCACCAGATTGCGCACCCGGCCCACACCGCGCACGAAGGTCTCGACCGCGTAGCGGTAGTACAGACCGTCGAGGCGGCCGCGGAACGCATGGCTCCACACGCCGGTGGCGGCGTCGTAGCGCATCGGCTGGGCGATGCTCTTCAGCCCGCGCGCGCCGTACACGCACAGCGTCACCTGCTGCGCGGTGGGCGCCCACAGTTTGAAGCCGCTGCGGCCGCGGTCGATGTGCACGCCCAGATCGTCCACGCCCTGCGCCGCGGCGAAGCGGTCGTCGAGGAGGCCGGCCACCTGCGCGGTGGTCGCGCCGAGCACGCGGCCGTTGGCGTCTTCCTGCACCAGCACCATCTGCTGCTTCAGCGCGGTGTCCAGCGCAGCGGCGGAGGCCGCGGGCACCGACAGGGTCACGCCGGCATCGACGTACTTGAAGCGCTCCAGCGCTTCGGCCGGCACGTCGCCGCCCACGGTGAGCGCGATCGCGCCGTCGGCGCCGGCCACCGGCTGGCCGCGACGCACGTCCAGTTGGCCGGCGGCGGAGTGGTACAGCTTGAACGTGCCGCTGCCGTCGACCTGCGGCCAGCGCAGACGGTCGCGGGTCAGCCACACCGCGCGCGCGTCGGTGCTGGAGACGCGGCGGGTGTCGGGCGTGGAATAGAACACGCGCGCATCGCCGCCGATCAGCCAGATGTCGCCGGTGCGGTTCGCGATGTCCATCGCGCCGTAACTGACGCGGATGTTGTCGTTCCAGCCGTCCTTGTTGTTGACGCCGCCGTTCGGGTTGGACGGCATGCCGTGGATGATGAACTCCACGCTCCGGCGGTTCGCGTCACCGGCCGGGTTGAGCACCGGCAGATCGAACGCGATCTCGTTCGGGCCTTCCATGCTGTAGCCGGGCATCGCCGACAGCGGCACCGGGTTGCCCCACTGGTCCAGGGTCAGCCCCTGCAGGCGGCTGGTGTCGATGCCGCTGGTCGGCCACAGATGCAGGCCCCACTGGGCGAAATCGGCATCGAAACGCTTGTAGTGCACGCGCACGGTGTCGATGTCGGGCACCGTGGTCAGCGGGTTGCTGCGGTAGACCGTGCTGTCGCCGGAGACCAGCCAGAATTCGTTGCCGTCGCCGAATTTCCATACGCGATCCACGCCGGGATCGCCGCCCTGGCCGGGCGGATGCACGATGAAGCCGAAACCTGCGGCGCCGGCCTGGGTGAAGGCATCGGCGCGGATGTCGAAATACGCGCCGTAGCCGTCGATGCCCGAACGCACCAGCGGCTGCGGCCAGGTGACGCCGGGATAATCGGCGATGTACTGGCCGGCCTCGTTGACCTGCCACAGATGCAGGCCCCAGTCGGCGTAGTTGCCGTCCGGGCGGTGATAGCGCACGCGCACATCGATCGGTGTGGTGCCGGCCGGCGGCGGCACCGGGTCGAGCACGGTGCTCGGCATGCTGGCGTCGCAGATGCCGGCGGGTGCGCTGCCGCCGTCGGACGGCGGCGGAGCCTCGTGGCCCGGCGGGGTCTGGCCCCAGCCCGGCGGCGGCGTGAGGTTGAAATCGCAGGCCGACACCAGCAGGGTCAGCACGAAGACGAGTGCGGCGGGCCACCAACTCCCGCGGCGTGAATCGAACAAGCGCATCCTGGCCTCCAGGGCATTCTTCCGACGAAGGGGCCGCGGTTCGTTACGCGATGCGTGCGGGTTCCAAAATCGCCGGTGACGTTTCACCGATGCCAAGCCATGGCCGCATGCGGGGGGGACAACGAATGAGCGGTGTCGACCATGCGAGAACATGCTCGCATTCCGGGTCGCGGTGCACTGTGTTCGATCTTGTCGCGAGGGACAAGGCGAAATGCGCTGGCTGAAAACGTATTCTCCCGTCGCGCGCCGTGTTCATGCGATGCGCGCGGACGAGCGGTATCGAGACGCATCAAGATGCTGCGACGCAGCATGCGCGATGTGTCCGAAGTGCCTGCAGATGCAGGCTGTCGACGCGTGCTTCGACGCATGTCTGCGAGTGCGCTGCACACGCATGCGTATACGCCGGCGTGTGCGCAGCCATAGATCGCGTGCGGAGGCGTGGTTCGCGTCTGCCTTGCCGAACCCACCTCCACCCGGTGCTTCCCTTGAAGGGGGGAGAGAACAACCGGATGTACGTCTCGTGGTGTGTCGACGCTTTCCGCATCACCGCCTGCGTGATGCATCGACCTTGAAAACGTATTCGCCGCGATGCCGGCGTCGCCGGGTCGCGTCTGTGGCAGGCTGCGTTCGCCCGCATCGCCGCTTCGGAGGTCGTCATGTCGCGTCGTTCCGCACGCATCGCATCGTTCGTCGCACTGTGGATCGCATGGGCTGCACCGGCACTGTCCACGCCGCCTGTGGAGACCGTGATCGGCGATGCCAGCCATGCGCAGTGGACGCCCTACGGCAGCGGCAAGGCCAGCAACACGCGTGTGCCCGATCTGCCCGGTGGCGTGGCCCTGCGCTTGAAGGTGCGCCAGAAGGGCGCGCAGCCCTGGGATGCCGGCCTCAGCGTGCAGTTGAAGGAGGGCGTGCAGGCGGGCGAGCGCGTGATCGCGGGCGTCTACGCGCGTGCGCACACCCCCGCGCCGGGGCGCGAGACCGCCGCCGTGATCGCGCGGGTGCAGCAGAACGGGCAGCCCTACGACGCGGTGATCGAGGCGAGTTTCGAGATCGGCCCGGAGTGGCGCTTCCACTGTGTGCAGGGACCGGCCAGACGCAGTTTCGGCGCAGGATCGCTCGAGCTTGGCCTGCAGCTGGCAGGCGAGCAGCAGACGGTCGAGGTCGGTCCGTTCATGGTGGTGCGGGGCGGCGAAGGCGAGCGCACCATGCTGCCGTGCGACACCCGCATCACCGCAGGCTGAGGGGGCTGCTCATCATCGGCCCCGCCGGTGGCGAGCGCCGACGCCTTCAGAGCAGCGGAATCTCCGACTCCTCGTGCGGGAAGTCGAAGCTGCGCCGCATCTCGCGCAGATGATCCGGCAGCGGCGGGCGTGCGATGCCGCGCGCCTGCAGCCACTGCTGGCACTTGCGCTGCCACTCGGGCGCGTCGGGGTTGCCGGGGTGCCAGTAGATGTCGTCGATCACCGTGTCGCGCACGGCCGGCACCGGTTTGCCGTTCTCGTCGTAGAGCAGCCAGGCATGGCCGTCCTCGGGCATGTGCGGCTGCGGCAGGTAGCGGCCCTCGGCGTCGCGTGGCGCCGGCTGAAAGCCCTGGGTGCGCACGCGGACGTCCGCACCGCGTTCCAGCAGCCAGTACACCTGCGCGAACCCGCCGCGGCCGGAATACCACTGGATCGGGGGCCCGCTCCAGGTGTCGGCGTCGATGTCGGCGCCCTCCTCGATCAGCAGTTTCACGTTGTCCCAGCGGTTGCCGGCGAGAAAGGCGACCAGGGTGAGCGGCTCGCCGGCCATGCTGCGGGTGTTCGGGTCGCCGCCGTGTTCCAGCAGCAGGCGGAGGTATGCCGGGTCGTCCGCGCGCGCGGCGAGCACCAGGGCGTTGTCGTGGCGGTGACGCTCGCGGGTGCTGCCGTCGTGGAAGCGGTCGGTGTCGCGCTCGGGGCGGCGCGCATTGGGGTCGGCGCCGTGTTCGAGCAGGGCCTTCAGCCCGTCGGGGCTGCCGGTCGTGACCGGCCAGGCGACCAGCGGCAGCCCGTTCTCCCGCGAGAAGGCGGTGTCCGGGTCGAAGCCGTCGTCGCGCAGCAGGCGGCCGATGGCGGCGGCGTCGCCGTGTTCGGCCGCACGCGCCACGGCGAGCGCCGCGCCGGAGAAATGGCGTGAGGCGTCATGTCCGGAGGCCGTGGCCGTGGTGCCCTGGTGGGCACGGTCGGCAGGCGAGGGCGCCAGGCATCCGGCCAGTGCCAGTGCTGCGACCAGGGCAAGCCAGCCGAATGAACGAAAACGGAACAAGTCAGGACGCATCGCGTAAAACCGCCCGCTGAAGAGGGTCGGGCCGGCCATCTTGATAGCAGAAAGCGTCGTTCAGGTGTACCGGCAGCAGGGATCAGCGGGTAGCATCGAAAGCCGCCATCAAGACAGGAAGGTGCCGCCATGCCAGGCCCGGAAGAACGCCAGACACCGGACGAGGTCCGCGCCCAGCTCACGGAAGAACGCCAGCTTGTGGAGAGCCTGCGCCAGGCGGGCCGCGGCACCGAGGCCGAGCGCCTGTCGACCGACTACCACGGCCGGCAGATGGCGGGACTGGCCGCGGATGTGTACGCCTCCGCCCGTGGCGACGGCCAGCCGCCCACCGGCTGGATCCGTGGCAGCGAGCGCCCGGAGCTGCTGGCCGAACGTCTGCCGGGCATGAACCCGCAGCAGATCCAGGACCTCCTGCACCCCGCCGGTTCGGGGTATCGCGCCGAGATCTACCTGCCCGATCCCGCCGTGCTGGGGCCCGATGCGCGCCCGGTGCTGGCCTTCAAGGGGTCCACCGGCCCCATCCTCGACCCGGCCGCGCCCGGCGGGCGGCGCGAAAGCGGCCCCGAGGACTTCCTCGCCAACAACATTCCCCAGGGCCTGGGCCTGCGCACCGACTACTACGACCGCGCGATGAACGCGGCGCGCGTGCTCGGCCAGCAGCCCGGCTTCGATTTCGAGATTACCGGCCATTCGCTGGGCGGCGGCATGGCCTCCGCGGCCGGCGCCATTTCCGGCCGGGAGACCACCACCTTCAACGCCGCCGGTCTGCACCCGGAGACCGCCCGGCGTTTCGCCGAGGAAAACGCGCTGCCGGTCTACGACACGCAGCGCAACGTGCGGGCCTACCAGGTCGGCGGCGAGATGCTCACCGACGCGCAGACCGGCATCCAGTCGCTGGATGAGGCACGCCGCCAGCAGGGCGGACGCCTGGCCAACGACATCGGCAGCCTGCTGCAGACGCCCGGCATCCGCGATGCGGTCGACCGCCAGGTCGACCAGCTCCTGCCGGACCACGCCCGCGATTCCGCCCGCGCCGCGCTTGGCGTGCTGGCGCAGGGGCAGGGCGTGGAGGCCCTGCGCAACCTGCCGACCGCGGCGGGCGAGATCCGCCCCATGCTCGACCCCCAGGGCCGCGGCCCCGACGGCCGCCCGGCCCCGCGTCCGGACCAGATGGCCTTGAGCGAGCTCGGCGCCTACGCCGGCCCGCTGGTGGATGTGCTCAGCACCGCCGCCACCGCCGGCCGCGCAGGCCGCTTCGTCGGCGAAGGTGTCCGCTGGCAGGGGCAGGTGGTGGAGCAGGGCCTGAATCTGGCCGGCGACGGCCTGAGCTTCACCGCCCGCATGCAGGGCGAGGCGAGCGCGCGCGTGACCGGCGCCATCGGCAGTCTCGAGGGCATGGCCGTGCGCGGCACCGGCGAGGTGGTCGCGGGCGTGCGCGTCGGCGCGGGCTATCTGGAGTCCGGGCTCGACCGTGCGCAGGGCAACGTGCAGTGGGGCGCCGGCCACACGCTGGCCAACGGTTTCGAGCTGGGGCGCGAGATCCCCGGGCCGATCGGCCGCTGGTTCGGCCGCCAGGCCGACGGCTGGCGCGATTACGGCGACCAGTCCTACGCACGCAACCAGCAGGAGGCGCAGCGTGCGGTGCAGGGCGCGCAGACCGACGCCGAAACCATCCGCGGCGCGACCCAGCGGCTCGGCGGCCAGATCGAGTACGGCGCCACCGTCATCGCCGACAGCCAGCGCGCGCTCGGGCAGGGCATCGGTCAGCGTCTCGAACAGGGCGCGGACACGCTCGGCCACGGCGTGCGCAGCGTGACCGACCAGGCACCGGCCGCGGGTGCCGCAGTGGGCGCCACGCTCGGGCTGGTCGGCGGGTTCGGGGCCACGCATGTGCCCTACACCCCCGGAAACGCCTACAACCTCTACCAGACCATCACCGTCGCCCGGGAAGGCCAGGCCACGGCGGGTGAGGCGGTGTTCCGCCACGGCATGGGCGATTCGATGATCCCCAGCCTCGACGCCTCCATCCAGGCCCAGGAGCGCACCGCGCGCCAGCTGCTTGAGCAGGCGCAGCCGAACCGCGAGCAGCCCGGCCAGGAGCGCGAGCGTGCCCCGCAGCAGACCGGCATGCTGCTCGACCATCCGGCCCACCCGGCCAACGGCGTGTTCAACGGCATCCAGGACGGCCTGCGCGGCACCGGCCTGGCGCAGGGCGATCAGACGGCCAATCTCGCCGGCGCGCTGACCGCGAACGCCGTGCAGACCATCTTCGATGGCCGGCTGCAGCCCGATGCGCAGAGCCTGCGCGTCGCCGTGAGCGAGGACCGCAGCCGCGTTTTCGCCTTCGACACCGACCAGGCCCAGCAGCGCATCGCATTCGCCGATATCGGCCCGGGCGGCACGCAGCCGCTCGCGGAAAGCACGCGTCAGGTCGATGCGTCGCTGTCGCAGGGCGTCCGTGCCGCCGAGCAGGTCGCACAGGCGCAGCAGATCGCACAGCCCGAGCTGGAGCAGCGGACCACCGGTCCGCGCGTCTGAGCGGCTCGTGCCCGGCTGAGACTGCACGCTCCGCGACCCTGCACAGGGTCGCGGAGCGTGTTGGGACAGCACGTTGGACCAGCACCTTAGGCCAGCGCGTCAGGCCAGCGGTTAAACCGGCGGGCTCGCGCCTGGTCGCCTGACGCGGGCTTCAGGCGTTCAAGCGAGGCGCATCAGTCCTTTTCGCGGCCGAGGATCTCGCCCGTCTTCGGGTCGAGGGTCAACTCGACATCGAGGCCCTTTCCGGTTTCGGCTTCCGCGGTCCACAGACCGTTCTTGAAGTCGACGTCATGCACGTCCAGATAGCCGGCCGCGGTCAGCTTGGCCTTCACGTCGTCCTCGCTCAGGTTGGCCACCAGTTTTTCCGGGTACACCTTGCCGCTGGAGGCGTCGATGCTCAGGTCCAAGCGCTCTCCGTCCGCGCTGCGCGCGTCGGCCTGCCACATGCCGTCCTTGAATTCCACATCGTTGATCCTGGTGTAGCCCTTCGCTTCCAGCATCGAGACGATCTCGACCTTGGTGAGCGGCTGCGGGTTCGCCTCGGACGACGGTGCATCGGGCTGGCCGGCGAACGCCGCGGCCGGCGCCAGCATGGAGGCGGCCAGCAGCACGCGTGCGCTGCCATGTGCGAGACGGTGGGCGATGCGGCGCGAAACAGGGGTGTGGGACAGGGGACGGGTCATGGTCGACTCCTTGCGTGGGGGAGGGTGCAGTCTCGGCAAGGCGCGACAACCGTGGCTGAAATCGACGCGCCGGCATCACGGTTCTTTCAGCCTCGCGCAGAGTGAAGGACCCGTCGTGCGCACTGCAGGGCACCTGTCCTCCCGCTGCGCTGCGGTGCCCGCACGTCCGGATTGCGGCGCACGCTGCGGCGCTTCGCCGGTCTCCGCAGGCCGTACCGCCATGATGTGCGGGCGATCACAGGCGCGACGTGGGAGTCCGGATGGCCCTGCGGATGTCTGTCGATGTTCAGACTGCGTCGCTACACTGTGGGTCCCTGGGAGAGGTCGTGCGGTGACGCAACAGGTTTCGATGGCGCCCCCAACCGACGATTTCGAACGCCACCACCGCGCCCTGCTGCGCCGCAAGCGCCGTCTGCGCCGGGTGCTGCGCAAGCTCCCGCGCAAGGCCAATCTGGCGCGTTATCCGGTGCTGAAATGGTTCGCGCATCACGCCAAGAAGGCGCCGTTCCTGTGGTCCTTCCGGCGCCAGAACGTCATCGCCTCGCTGTACCTGGGCTCGGTACTGGCCTTTCTTCCGCTGTACGGCATCCAGGCGCTGCTGGCCTTCGTCGCCGCGCTGCTGGTGCGCGGCAATCTCACGGTGATGGTGGCCCTGCAGTTCGTCACCAATCCGCTCACGATCATTCCGATCTACGGGCTCACCGGCTGGCTGGGTGTGACGCTGATGGATTGGCTCGGCATCGGCGAGCAGATGCATGTGGCCCTGCGCGCCACGCACGGGCTGTTCATCGGCGGCGTGATCGTGGGCCTGGCCTTCGCCTGCGTGGCCGACCTGACCTGGCGCCTGCTGGCCTGGGAGGCGCGGGTGTTCCGCGAGCGTCTGGCGCAGCTGCGGCAGCGCATGGCGACGCCGCCGGAGTGAGCGGCGTGCTGCGCCGCATGTGCGGTGCTGCGCGTGCGGCGCGCGCGATCCACGGGCCGGCGCCCGCGCGGAGCGAGGCCCGGAAACGCGTCGGCCGCGGGGGTGAGCCCGCGGCCGACGTCACATCAGATCGTGCATCGCATTCCGGCCGCCGTGAAGACGGCCGGAACATCCGATCCGATCAATACACTTCCAGCTCGTTGACCCGGGCGTAGTTGGTCTGGATCGTCGGGCCCGAGTAGGCCAGCACGCGCAGGCGGAAGGTCTGCACCGGCGTGATGGCGTGGCTGCGGTAGAGCGCGGTATTGCCGCGCACCGCGCTGGCGGTCACCCACGCGGTGCCGGTCCAGTACTGGATGTCGTAGTCCTTGATCGGGTAGCCCTCGCTCGTGTACAGGTCCACGCGCGAGACCGTGTACACCTGGCCCCACTGCAGCTCGACCCACTGCGGCATCGCCACGCCGCTGTTGTTCGACCAGCTGGTGAAGCCGCCGAGCGTGGTGCTGCGGTTGCCGTCGTTCACGCGGTACGGCGAATAGCAGTGGATGGTGCCGGTGCCAGAGCAGAAGGTGCTCGACGCCACCGCAAGGCCCTGCGGCGCGATGTTGACCGGCGCGGCGTTGGTCACCTGGACCTGACGCGACGTGGTGCGGCCGGTGGTGCCGAACTTGCGGCCGTGGGCATCGCGCCATGCGGTCAGCTGCAGGGTCTTGGCGCCGGTGGTGGCCCAGGCGTGGTTGGCGTACACCGGCTGCCAGGACGGCGGATTCGGCGCACCGGTGTAGGTGTTGCTGGTGCCGTCGCCCCAGTTCATGGTGTAGTCGACGTTGTCGCCGTACGGCCAGCACGGACGCATGCGGATCTTGTAGGCCGCGGTGGTGCCTGCGCCGACCGAGGCCGGGCCGTCGATCATCGGCGTGAGCGCGCTCGAACCGCCGCTCTGCAGGTCCCAGAAGCCGATGTACCACTGCTTCGACTTCCACAGCGTCTTCTTCCACGGGCTGGTGAAGAAGGTGTCGGCCTTGGCGGTGATCGCGATCTGCCAGTCCAGGCCGAAGGTCAGCGCGCTGACGGTCTCGAAATTGCCGTTCTGGTCGGCATCGCCGCAGGTGTTGCCGTAATAGCCCCACAAGTCGCCGTGCAGATAGCCGCGCACGCCCACCTGGGCATAGGCCACGCCCTCGTCGTACAGGAAGCCGCGCACACCGACGTCGGCATACAGCGACGGCTTGATCCGGCCCGAGACGCTGCCGCCCCACGGGTTGTCGTAGGTGTTCAGCGTGCTCTGGATGTTGTTGTAGCCGGTGCAGTTGCTGGAGGTGCAGAGATAGTCGAAGCTGCCGGTGAGTCGCTGACCGGCGCGGTACTGCAGCTGGCCGGAGACGCTGGCCTGGATTTCGATGCCGAAGGTGATCGGCAGGTTGAAGCCGATGTACACCGGCAGCGGGCCGGCCATGAAGAAGATGCCGCCCAGCGAGGGCTTGGCGATCTGGAACTCGATCGGGTTCGGGTTGGCGTAGCTGATCGAGCCGGTCAGGGTGACCGTGCTGTCGAGAGTCACGTTGCCCACCGCACGCACGTGCTGGAAACGCACGCCGTACGGCACGCACACCCAGAACACCTTGGTGCGCTTCACCCGGATCTTGATCTCGCCGTTGGCGTCCAGATTGCCGGCACCTTCGGCCTTGAACGTGCCGCTGAAGCCGTTGCCCAGGTTCTGGGTCTGCGAGAAGTTCGGGGTGTACTGCAGGCGCTTGTTCTTGGTGATGTGGCTGTCGCTGCACGAGCCGAACGGCCCCTTGGCGGTGAAGCCTTCCTCGAGCAGCTGCAGCTCGGTGTCCTGGTTGGCGTAATCGATCAGCGCCTGGGTCGGCGCACCCAGCGCCAGCGAGCGGTTGATCTCGTCGACGATCGGCGCGTTGAGCGCGAACACGACGCTTTCGCCCGGCTCCGCGAGCGCCAGCTCGTCCACCAGCTGGGTGCGGATGAGCTCGGGGATGGGCGCGTAGGCCACACCTCGGGCGCCTTCGACCTGGATGATCTCGGACTGGATCACGCGTCCGCTTTCATCCGCGCCACCGACCGGCATGCGGGTCCAGCCGCCGTCGGTACTGGGGATGGGATCGATCGGATCGATGGGGTCGATGGGGGTGATCGGCTCTTCGGGAGCCGGCATGTCGACGATCTGCTCGAACGAGCGCGGAGTCTGCGCCTGTGCGGAGATGACGAAGGAGAGTGCGAAGACGAACGCACAGGCGTAGCGCACGAACGCGCCCCGCCTGCGGCCCGACCCGGTGGGTCTGGTCGTTTCCATGGCTGTGATGTCCTGTGCTGGGACCGCCCGGGGCCCGGCCGCGAGACGGTCCGTCGTGGTGATGCCGCCCGGCCCTTGCGGACGGCGCACGCATCCTAGACGGGCTCAAGTGTGAAATCCATAGCAGAATGATGCTGCGGGAGTCGCCGTCGCGGTTGCCGATGCAGCGATCGCGTGCAGACCATTGATCCGCCTGCATCGACCGTGCGGCACCCGTCGACGAACGGTCGGTCGGTCGGGCGCCGCGGGCGCTCAGTCCGGCGCGAATCGCGCGTGGGTATCCATCCGGACCGCGCGCAGGGCTGCGGTCGCCAGATGGTCGGCATACCGGGATTCGGCGAAATACCCGATCAGGATCGTGCGCCGGCGCGCCCCGCCGTGATTGCAACTGCCGGCGTGCAGCAGGTCGGCATCGAAGACCAGGATGTCGCCGGCCGAACCGGCCAGTTGCACGGCCTGCGCTTCGTCGCCGAGGTCGCATGCGGCATCGGCGGCTGCAGTGCGGTGGCTGCCCGGGATGAGGCGTGTGGCGCCGTTCTGCGGGCCGTAATCGTCGAAAAAGGCCAGTGCGTTCACCGTGTCTCCGGGGCGCTGCGCCGAAAAATCGCGGTGCAGGCCCTGGTGGCCGCCACCCGGCAGCGGTTCGCGGCCTTCCACCTGGGCCAGAAAGAACCGTTCGCCGATCAGGGTGCCCGCCGCCGCCAGCACTGCCGGCAGCCGGCAGACCGCCTGCACCGTGGGGTCGAGATCGAGCAAGGAATGCCGCCAATCCGGCCCGCGCGGCACGGGCCAGCGGTCCGAGGCCAGCACGCCCTCGTCGAACGTGCGACGCAGCGGGTCCAGCCAGTCGGGGGGGATCGCGCCGCGGAGCAGAGCGTAGCCATCGCGCTTGAGCTGGTCGCGGTCGAGCATGCATTCCCCGGCGGGTGTGTCAGGCCCACAGCCTAACCGCTGGGCGCCGGGGCGGCACGCTGCGCGGAGGTCTGGGCACCCGTCTCACCGCTTGCCGGTGCCGCCATGCACGGGCAGGATGGCCGGTCACACCGATTCCGACGGATGCGCGCCATGCTGCGATGCCTGCTGCTCTGCCTTGCCCTCTGCCTGTCCACGGCCCCGCCGCAGGCGTCCGCCGCCACCGCGACACTGGACATCGGCGGTGCCGCCGTCCGGCTGGAGGTGCCCGAAGGCTATGTGCGCGTGAGCGAGCGCTCGCCCCAGCTGCTGGTCTTCCAGCAGGGCATGCTGCCGCAGAGCAACCGGCTGGTCGAAGCCCTGTTGACCGAAGCGGATCTGGTCCACCTGCTGTCCGGCAGCAAGGCCATGGATGTCGCCTATCAGGTGCAGGCGATGCGCGGGATGGAGACCGTGGTCATCGATGCGTCGCAGTGGTCGCAGCTGCGCAGCGCCACCATCGAACAGATGGGCGGCCTCGACATGGGGCAGGTGCTGGATACCGTGGAGCGGCAGGCCAACAGCACGCTCGACGCCGCGACCGGGGGCGAGGCCGGAATCCGCTTCGGCGACCCTTCGCAGCCCGCGCTGTACGCCATCGACGACAAGGATGCGGTGCATTTCTCGATGGTGTTGCCGGTGGAGCTGCAGGTCGCGGGCAAGACCACGCAGGGACGGGTCGCCGCTGCCTGCGTGCTGACCGTGGTGGCCGAGCGCCTGGTGCTGTTGTACGCCTTCCAGGACATCCGGCAGAGCGACGACGAGCCGCAGGTGCGTGAGCGCGTGCGCGTGGCGGTGGACGCGCTGGCCGACGCCACGCGCCGGGCGAACGCGCCCGGGGATGTGGTGGAAGCACCGGCGGAGCAGGACTGAGCGCCTGCGGCAGGCTGGCCTGCGGCCGCCATGGCACGCAGCGGCAGGCCCGGAACAGGAGATTCAGAGCCGCAGATTCAGGGCCGCAGATTCAGAACAGCAGGCTCGGAACAGCAGGTTCAGAACAGCAGGTTCACCATCAGCACCACCACGCCCGTGTAGACCAGCGACAGCGGCCCGCCGATGCGCCAGAGTTCGCGCGCGGTGTAGCCGGCGGGGCCGGTGATCATCGACACCACCGGGTTGGAGGCGGTCATGAAGTTGTTGGACGCCGACAGCGCGACGATCAGCGCGAAGGCGGTGGGCTCGCCGCCGGCGACCAGCGCCAGATTGATCGCCACCGGCACCATCACGATCGTGGCGCCCACGTGGCTGATCACCAGCGAGAACGCGGTCGTGAACAGGCCCACGGCGATTTCCAGCAGCCACACCGGCGTGCCCTCGGGCAGCCGGTCCAGCGTGTGCCCCGCGACCCACGCCGCGGCGCCGCTGGAGTCCATCGCCCAGCCCAGCGGGATCAGGCAGGCCATCA
>ERZ1066122.236-NODE-236-length-61023-cov-13.732073_pt1 | contig 61023 bp, 69 predicted proteins | sample MGYA00382769_ERZ1066122 | MGnify/ENA primary metagenome ERZ1066122 (study PRJEB33369, sample SAMEA5778352) | biofilm metagenome | biome: Industrial cooling water; feature: Water cooling tower basin; material: Biofilm | place: United Arab Emirates | collected... | reverse complement strand
GCCAGCACGAGCGACAGCGCCAGGCCACCGCCCGCGGAATCACCGGCCACCACCAGCCGCGATGGCAACACGCCCTTGCTTTCAATGAGCATGCGGTACGCGCCCAGCACATCCGCCAGCGCGTCGGCATGGCGATGCTCCGGCGCGAGACGATACGCCGGCACCCAGGCCTCAGCACCCAAACGCTGCACCAGCGCCCCAACCAGCGAACGATGTGTTTCCGGTGAGCAGGCAATGAACCCGCCGCCGTGCAGGTAGAGCAATGTGGGTCGCGCCGCATTGGGCGAGACCTCGTGGCGTGGTGTCGCCCACACATGTTCGCCACCGGGCCACTGCCCCTCGGCGGGAACGATGGCATAGTCCGCCCCGGTGGCCCGCGCCATGGCGCGCCGCACAAACCGTGGGCGTCCCATCTGCCGCCGCACCCACAGCGGATCGATGGGTTTGTGCGCGTAGGGGCGCATGCGCGCCGCGACCAGCCAGTGCGCCACATGGGCGCGCCAGCTGGCCGCGGAAGCGTGCATCACCTCAGACATGCGAGAACCATACGCGCATCAGGCGCGGGGTGCCACGTCGATCAGACGCCGACCTGCTTCTCCACCCGGTCGCGGTAGTGGCGCGACAGACGCAGACGCGTGCCGTCCTCGAGGATGACCACGTAGTCGCCCGAGAACCACTGCTGCATTTCGCGCACCCGATTGAGGTTCACGATGGTGGAGCGATGGATGCGCGCGAACAGCCGCGGATCGAGTGTTTCCTCGAGATGGCTGATGCGCTCGCGAATGGTGTGCGCCGTCTTGCCCACGTGCAGACGCACATAGTTGCGGTCGGCCTCGATCCAATCGATCTCCGTGGTCTTCACGAAGAACATGCGGCCGTCCTGCTTGACGAGGATGCGGCTGGCGTAGCGCCCATTGCCGGCGCCGGGCACCGCGCCCGCTGCAGCGGAGGCGCCACCGGCCGAAAGACCAGCCGCGAGATCCGCCACCCCACCGGCCGCCGCGGCGCTGCCATCGGCCAGCCGGCGCACGGTCTCCAGCAATTCGCCGAGCCGCTCGGCGGCCACGGCATTCGCGCGCTGCTTGCGCGCCTTGTCGAAGGCCGCGCGGAAGCGGTCGGCATCCACCGGCTTGAGCACATAGTCCACGGCGTGCACATCAAAGGCCCGCTGCGCATGCTCGTCGTAGGCCGTGATGAACAGCACCATGGGCACGGGACCGCCGTCGAGCTCTTCCAGCACCCCGAAGCCATCGAGGCCCGGCATCTGCACGTCGAGACACACCAGGTCGGGCTGCAGTTCGCGAATCATCGCCACCGCGTCACGACCCGTTTCCGCTTCTCCGACGACTTCCACGTCGGCCTCGTTCTGCAGCAGACGGCGCACGCGTTGCCGCGCCAGCGCCTCGTCATCCACGATCAGGACTCGCACACGCACATCTCCCCTCCCGGATGCCGGTCGGAGCTCTCGTGGGACGGCGCCGGGAGGATGAGCGCCTCGATGAGCCTCGAACCGGGCGGGCCCGGACGCTGACGCGTCCGGTCCCGTCTGGGTGGCACGGGTGGTCCCCCCCGTGCATCATGCATCCTACGTAGCCTTCTTGGGCCAGGTTCCAGAACTTCCCAGACCGTCCCGGACCGCCTGGCCCCTGCACTCCGTACCACTACCCGCCTGAATGGTTGCCCCGTCACCTCCCCTGACCATTGCCGATGAAGGGCAGCGGCTGCGCCGCCTGACCCGCGTGCTCTTTGCCGCGGTCTGGGTGGTCCCGGCCGGCCTCTCTGCTCTCCAGTTCGCTTTCGTGGGCGACGCCTCGGGCACCCACTACGACCTGGGCACGGCCCTGCTCTGGCAGGGCACGGCCTGGATGATCTGGGGCCTCTGGTCGCAGGTCATCCTCACCCTCGTGGACCGGGTGAAGCTCGACACGGCGCGCCTCATGCCCTGGCTGGCGCTGCATCTGACTGCCACGGCCGTGGTCTGCGCCGCCAACGTGCTGACCATTGCCTGGCTCGACCACCTGTTCGGCGCCATCGGCCAGGTCACCAGCTACCGCTTTGCGCTGCGGGTGGCCGTGGTCAACCACCTCGACATCCAGGTGGTGCTCTACTGGGCCATTCTGGGTGCGGCCTACATGGTGGAGTTCGTGCGGCGCTACCGGGAACGCGACCGCGCCGCCACCGAACTCGAACAGAAACTCGCCCGCACACAGCTCGAAGCGCTGCGCATGCAGCTCAATCCGCATTTCCTCTTCAACGCGCTCAACTCGGTGGCCGAGCTGATGGAGATGGACGTGCGGGAGGCCCAGCGCACCCTCACACGCGTGGCCGATCTGCTGCGCCTGTCGCTGCGCAGCGCCGGCCAGTCGCTCATTCCGGTGTGGCAGGAGATCGAGCTGGTCGAGCTCTATCTGCAGATTGCCCGCGTGCGCTACGGCTCGGGGCTCGACGCCGACATCAGCGTCGATCCCTCGGTGGTGGACCTCATGATTCCGAGCTTTCTGCTGCAACCACTCGTGGAGAACGCACTCAAGCACGGTTTGGCACCGGGTCACCAGGATCAGGCCATCGAGGTGCGACTGGGGCGGAACCGCGACAGCCTCGAAATCGTGGTGGAAGACAACGGCAGAGGCTTGAATGGTTTGCTCACCACCAGCGGGCGATTCCTCGCCGCCGTGCCGTCGGTGGACGGGCTGGGCATCGGACTCACCAATACCCGCTCGCGCCTGGCCATGCTCTACGGCGACCGCTACGCCTTTCGCATGAGCAACCTCACCACCGGCGGCTGCCGCGTGGAGATCCGTCTGCCCATCGAGGGCTGAGGGACCTCAGCGCAGACCGAGCGAGCTCAGTACCTGCCGCGTGGCCACCTGCCACACGAAGGGTTGCCCGTCGAGTTCCTGACGACGGGTCACCAGCGCGGTGGCCACATCGCCGTCCCGCAGCAGCGCCTCGGCGCCAATCGCGCTGAGCACGAGGGAGCTGCGCTTGGCCAGCAGGCCCTCGGCGCTTATGCGCACCGCCTGCCCGTCGCGATCCACCACCACTCCGGTCAGCTGCAGCACCTGCACCGGGGTCTCGAGCGACGTCAGCCAGGGCAGCTCCATGTCATGCCCCACTCCAAGCGGCACCACCTTGGTGCCGCGCATACCGCGCTGCTGCACCGGCCAGGGTGCCAATTCGAGCGTGAGCAGCAGGGCGTGCGTCGCGCCGGACGCCACCATCTGCTCGCGCAGGCCCGTGCGCCACGCCTCGGACGGACGGCCGACGGCCAGGCGGTACCGCAGTCCCTGCCGCCCGAGCGGCTGGCCGGCGTACTGCGGGTCACATTCGTCGAGGATGAGGGCGCAGCCAAAGGCCACATCGGGCGGCACCATGGCACGGCCGCTGAGCGCCGTCCCGCTCGGGCCCAGCTGCGCGCGGTTCAGCGCCTGCTGCACCGAATCCCGCAGCGCGGCCAGGGGTGATCCCGCCGCGGTGTCGGGATCCATGAACACCGGCTGCGTGAGCGAGGCCTGCCACTGCACGGGCAGCACCAGCAGGCTGCCACGATCGGCTGGAACAGGTCGGCCCGCCACCCAGGGCGCCCGCTCGAGATAGGCGTCGCCGACGCCACTGCGGAAGGTGGCGCCGGTACTGGCACAGCCCACCGTCGCGGAGGCCGACAGGCCCCACACGAGAGCAAGCAACAGGCGACGCATGATCTGACGCGGTAACAGCATGAGAACCTCTGGGGTATCGTGTCTATCCGTGCACCACGGCGCCCGGATCGTGCAGCGCGGCGGTCTGTCCTTCATACTTCGCAGCATACTTCGCTTCGTCCCACTGCCGTCACATCACGTTGCCAGCCCGCGCGAAGATTCACGACGCGCGACGCGCGACTCAATTTCTGATTCGACATCATGACCACCAGCTCATCTTCCCGTCTGTCGCTGCTGCCTGCGGCCCTCGTCGCCGTTGGTCTGGCCGTGGGGGGCGCGCTCATTGGCAATGGCTTTTCCCGTTTTCGCACGGCCGATCGTGTGGTCACGGTGAAGGGCGTCGCCGAGCGCGAAGCCAAGGCCGACCTGGCCATCTGGCCCCTGCGCCTCGTCGTCACCGACGACGACCTCGGTCGCGCCAATGCGGCGCTCGAACGCAACGTGCTGCAGGTGCGGGAATTCCTGCGGGCGCAGGGCTTCGACTCAAGCGGCACGGAAATCACCGTGCAGGACTTTCGCGTGGAAGACGCGCGCACGATGGGCGGCTACAACAACACCGCGCGCTACATCATCCGCCAGACACTCGTCGTGCGCTCACCCGACGTGGACCGCGTGCAGGCCGCCAGTCAACGGGTGCCGGAACTCGTGCGCAACGGCGTCGTGCTCTCGAGTGGTCAGGAGTATGGCGGCGGCGGACCCACGTTTGTGTTCACCAAGCTCAACGACCTCAAGCCGGCCATGATTGCCGAAGCCACGGCGCGCGCACGCGAGGGCGCGGAGCAGTTCGCCAAGGATGCCGCGAGCTCGCTGAGTGGCATACGGTCCGCGTCGCAAGGGGTGTTCGAAATTCTGCCGCGCGATCAGGCCATGGGCATCACCGAGGAAAGCCAGGTCATCAAGAAGGTGCGCGTGGTGACCACGGTGGTGTACGGTCTCGCGCGATGACGTGGCGTCGCACGGCAACACGGTGATGCAGCGGTGGCGGTGAATTCGCTGGCGCGCTATCTCGCCCGTCTGGGCTATGGCAGCCGCAAGGAGGCCGAGGCCATGCTGCGCGCACGGCGGGTGACGCAGCCTGACGGGAAGGTGCTGCGGGAGGGATCGGCCTTCGCGCATGACGCGGTGCTGGTGGACGGCGCACCACTCGATCCGCCGCCGGGCAGCGTGGTGCTGTTGCACAAGCCGGTAGGCTATGTGTGTTCCACGCAGGACAGACCGCCGCTGGTGTACGAACTCCTGCCGACCCGCTTTGCGCAGCGCGACCCGGTCATGGCCACCGTGGGTCGGCTCGACGCGGACACCAGCGGTCTGCTGCTGCTCACGGATGACGGCGCACTCAATCACCGGCTCACCTCACCACGCACCCATCTGCCCAAGGTGTACCTGGCACAGCTCGATACCCTGCCCGCGGCCGATGCGCTGCAGCAGCTTCGGGAGGGCGGGCTGATGTTGCGCGGGGAAACCACAGCACTCGCGCCGGCAGGCGTGGAGCCCTGCGGCGAACGCGTCGTGCGCGTGACCCTCACCGAAGGGCGTTACCATCAGGTGCGGCGCATGTTTGCGGCCGTGGGTGCACATGTGCAGGCACTGCATCGTGAGGCCTTCGGGCCACTCACGCTTGGCGAGCTGCAGGCCGGCCAGTGGCGCGTGCTCAGCGAGAACGAGGTGGTGCAACTGCGCGAGTTGGCGCGTCGTCTTCCCGCAGCAGCCGAGCGATAGCCGGCCGCAGCGTGAGTGGCGCCACCGGCCCCAGCACGGTGTGCCGCAGCACACCGCGCTTGTCGAGCAGAAAACTCGTCGGATAGCCACGCACGCCACCAAACGCGCGCAGGATGTCGTCGGTGATGATGGCGTTGGGATAGCTGATGCCACGCTCGCGCAGGAAGCGGTCCACCGAGGACGCCGGGCCGCGATCCACACTGAGTCCGAGCAGCACAAAGGGCTCATCGGCATGTGAATCGGCAAGCTGCTGCAGGGCCGGCATTTCGGCCCGGCAGGGTGGACACCAGGTGGCCCAGATGTTCACCAGCACCACGCGCCCGCGCAGACTGTCGGCCGTGAGCACACGCCCGTCACGGGTCTGCACCGTGAACACCGGCTGCCGCGCATCCGACGCACTGCGGCCGATGACCGCCTCCACATGCGGCCAGCAACGCGGCGCGGCCCAGACCAGCAGCGCCAGCCAGAAGAGATTGCCGAGCCAGCGCCCGATGCGGGCGCGATCGATGGGCCCAGTGTTCATGTCGCGGACCCGGTGCGCGTCGCTGCCAGCACCTTGAAGCGCCGCCCGTCGTGCAGGGTGCGCAGGTTGCCGAATCGTTCGGCCATGAGCCGCTCGTAGGGCAGCGTGCGATTGGCCACCAGCAGCAGCCGTCCGCCCGGCAGCAGCTGCGCGTGCGCTTCGTCGATGAAGGCCTGCGGCAGCTGCAGATTGGTGGCCTTGCCCACATGAAACGGCGGGTTGGTGACCACCACGTGCACAGGCTGCGTGGCCGCCGCCGCGACATCACTGGCCCGCAGCTCCACCGCGCCCTGCGGGGCCAGCACGCCCGCGGAGTGTGCGGTCCAGCGCGCGCAGCGCAGTGCCTCGCTGTCCGCGTCGAGCAGCAGTACCGGCGCGCCCGCGTTGCGACGGGCGGCGAGCACACCGAGGGCGCCGGATCCACACCCAAGATCGAGCACCGTTTCGCCGGGCTGCACGTCGAGGCAGTCCGCAAGCAGCGTCGTGGCCTCGTCGGCGTGCTCCCAGGAAAACACACCGGGGCGCGTCCAAACCGTGAGCGCCTGCCCCGTGGCCGGGTCCACCGGCCCCTCGATGCGCTGGCGATGCTGCGGGTTCAGCCAGGGCGACGATTCCCACGACGCCGCGGGCTCAGCCGACTGTTTGACGGCCGCCAGCAATCGATGACCGGCGCGCTGCGTTTCCACCTGCACATTGCCGAAGCAGGCGGCCAGCAGCCGTGCCGCCGGTTTGGCACCTTCGTCATTGGCGCCGGCCAGCAGACAGCGCCCTCCCACGGCCAGCGCACGGAACGCCTCCTCGATGAGCAGCTGCGTGCTCACGCGGTCGGTGGGCATGCGAATGAGGGCCAGCGACACATGGGCAGCAGGCAGCACCTCGTGCCCGCCGGGCGGGACATCGCGATGACCGGCTTCGACGGTGGCGGAATCGGCGGCCGCCGCCGCAAACGTTGCCGCATGCCAGACCGCATGCTCCGGCGCGTTCACATGCGCGTTCACATGCGCGTTCGCGTGCACGTTCGCGTGCACGTCCGCGTGCGCGTCTGCATTGGCGCGCAGCGTGCGCCGGGTGGCTTCGACATTGGCCACGTGCCGATCGAGGGCCCGTACCTGCCAGCCCTGCGCGACGGCCATGGCCGCCACAAGACCATTGCCGCTCTGCCAGACCGCGGCAATGCCAGGCGGCGTGGCGCGCGGAATGGCCGCGGCCAGCATGAACGCGGATTCGTCCCGCGCTCCGTGTGCCATCACACCGGGCTTGCTGGCAACACGCAGCGCGTGCTCCCCCACCGTAACCGGAGCCACAAGCCACTGCCGATAGGTGGACATGGAGGGGAACCGAGTCGTGAAGTGGCGCCGGGTACAAACGACAACGGCGACCCGGAAGGTCGCCGTTGTGTGAAGTGGGCCTGAGAGGAGTTGAACCTCTGACCTCACGCTTATCAGGCAGGGGTCAAATCCACGCGCAGCGCCACCTATGCGAACGCTCTAATAGATGTGCGGACGCGTCGGTCAGCGCAACCGGCGGCGTCCTGTCCCTGCGCTGGCGAAGCTGGTGGACGCATGTGGAGCAAGCGCCAGCGGTCCCGGCCGTGGATTTTTGCGGCAATCAGGGACCAGCAGCAGCGTGTGTTTCGGCTGCAGCGGGCGCGGGATTCGGCGCCCAGATGACCGGTTTGGCCGGTCGTTTGCTCCGTGCTTTGGTCAGCGCATGCGCCGGTGTGCTGGCGATGATCGCGGGTGCGCGTCGACCGCTGAGGGGGTGGCCATGAGCGCCTATCCCTCGCCGGTGCGCCTCGCGCAGCGTGTCGATCCGCAGGCCGTGTACCTCGCCGGCCCCATGCGCGGCATCCCGGAGCACAACATGCCCGCCTTCCGGCGCGCCGCCGGCTGGCTGCGGGCCCTCGGGTTCTACGTGGTCTCGCCCGTGGAGATCGCGGAGGAGCTGGTCGGTGGTGACCAGGACCAGTATCCGGCCGAGCTCTGGGTACGCATGGACATCGCCGCCATGCTGACGCTCGGCGTTGGCACCATCGCCCTGCTGCCGGGGTGGGAGCGCTCCGTCGGCGCGCGGTGCGAAGTGGCCGTGGCCCTCACGCTGGGCTTCCGGTTCCTGGACGCCGAGACCGGCGATCCCATGGATCCGCCGACCCGCGTGATCATCAACGGCGGCTATGCGAACCCGCCGGGCGCCGTGGACACCCTTGAGGCGGCCCTCGAGGACGTCCGGAGCTGGCAGCGCGAGACCTTCCCGCTGGCCTCGCCGAAGTCGGTCGCGGCACACCTGCTGAAGGAGGCGCACGAGCTGGCGAAGGCGCCGGAGGATCACCTCGAGGCGGCGGATGTGCTCATGCTGCTGGCCGGCCTGCGATCCAACGGCGAGTTGCTGGCTGCGGTGCGCACCAAGTTGGCCGAGTGCCAGGCGCGCACCTGGGGCGCCCCCGATGCCGAGGGCGTGGTGGAGCATGTCCGGGAGACGGGAGGGGCGGCCGCATGATGCCCATCTCTCTGCCGGAGACCCGCGAGGAGTTCGGCGTTCTCGTTCTGGGCGCCATCGCTATCATCATCGCCCACGGCGTGCTGCGGACGCAGGCCGAGCACCGCCGGCGGACCCGCGAGGGCTATCCGCCGCGGCCGCGGTTTCTCGATCGCGTGCGTCGTGCGCTCAAGGAGCGGCGCCGTGTCTGAGGTGATTCTGTTCCGGCCTCTCCGCGCCTGGCCGTACCGCCCGACCCCGGCCTTTCAGCGGGAAAAGTGGCCAAGCAAAGTGACTCTCTCGAAGGCCATGGACAGCCTGAAGCAGCAGCTGCGGCTTCTGGGGTGTGACCGGACAGCCTACATCGAGTGCGATGTCGAAGAGCGGCACATCCGGCAGGACGGTCAGTTGTATGCCTCGGCGCGGGCGGCATCACCAGGCGTCATCGTCTCAGCGACGCACCGTCGATTGGGCCACCTGCGGTGGGCCAACGATCACTACGCGTCGATGGAAGAGAACGTCCGGGCGGTAGCCCTGACGATTCAAAATCTGCGTGCCATCGATAGGTACGGGTGCGTTCGGGACAACGAGCAGTTCACCGGTTTCAAGGCCCTCCCGGAAAGGACATCGCAGACGCTGTCGCGAGACGCTGCGATTGGTATCCTTGCGCGGCATGCTGGTGTGCACGTGTCGGCCGATGCAACGGCTGATCAGCTGCTGCACGTCTACCGCGCGGCACGCTCACGCACGCACCCGGATCGCAACGGCGGCCAGCAGGCCGAGTTCGACGCCGTACAAGCCGCAGCCAGCGTGCTGGGGGTGCGCGGTGGCTAAGACCCTTGATCGTCGCACCTACGCTCGCGAGTACGCCAGGAGCCGCCGGCGCCGTGCGGTCGACGCGCAGAACGCCGTGCGTGACACCTGCGTCGCGAAACTGAGTCGTGGCCTCGTGTGCAAGACGCGCCTGCAGAACCGGTTCGTGAACGGTGTGACGGTGCCGTTCTGCCCGACCTGCGATCGTAAGGCCCGTGGCATTTGCATCAAGTGTGGGTCCGCACCGGTCACGGGCTCGGTGCGCCGCGCGCTGTACTGCGCGCTGTGCAAGCGGCTGACCCTTCAGGAGAGCTACGCGCGGTATCGAACGGCGCATCGCAAGGAGATGTCTGCCAAGGAGCAGGCCAGGCTGAAGGATCCGGTGAAGCGGGCGGCCAACCTCGAGCGGAAGCGCTTGTATCGCCAGGCCGTGCCGACAAAGGTCGCGGCACACAAGAAGGCGTCGTATCAGCGCAATCGTGAGAAGGCGCTGGCGTATCACGCGGCCTACCGCGCGGAACGCCGTGAGGCGAGGCGGGAGCGCGAGCGGTTGCGTGCAAGGGGCGAGCTCCCGCCGCGCCTCTGTCTCAGCTGCCCGACCGTCGTGACGGGACGGGCCAAGAAGTGTGAACCCTGCCGCCGCGCCGCTCGTGCCGCGGCTCGTGCGGCACTCGCTGCCCGGATGGAGGCTGCGCATGGCTGAGACCTATCTGTTGGCCGATGCACTGTCGGAAGCCTCCGAGATTCTTGATGCCCGCGAGGACTGGGCCGGTGACCGTGTGGTCGGTCTTCGACTGCACATCGGGGCGTTGCGCGCACTGAGGCAGGCCGGAGAGCGCCTGCAGCGCATGCTGCTCTTTCCCTACGAACTCTGCGAGTACTCGACCGAGGCCTCGCCGCACGATCCTGTGGAGTACTCGGACGCTGGGGGCGTCCCGCTCTGCGGCGCCTGTCATGCCGATGCGGAGGCCTACTGGCTCACGCTCCCGATCTGCCCCGCATGCCACGGCATCCCTGGGGAAACCGTTTGCGAGAGATGCGGTGGCCAAGGCCGCGTGGAACCTGACGTCCTCGAGGACACGCCCGATGCCTGAGCCGATCACAGAGGTGTGGGTTTGGGTGACAAACCATCCGAACGGGCGGGTCGCGGGGGCGAGCCTTAATGGCCCTGGATCTTCTATCCACGACATGCTTGCACGCGGTGCTTCCCGGGAGACCATAGCGGCGAGCGAGGGCCTGTTTGCAGAGTGGATGCAGGACAAGACACTCCATCGCTACGAGTGGAACGGCTACACCCTGCAGCGCCTCCCCCTCGCCACGCCGGAGATGGTGAAGTTCATGGACGCCGCTCGCGCCTTCGTGCACGCACAGCGCCGTTCGGGATTCGGCACCAACGCTATGATGCCGTACTGGCATCACCTTGAGGAGGCAGAGCGCGCCACGGGCCACCAGCCCCGCATTCTAGGGTTGCCCGTCGTCCTCGACCCCACAATCCCTGTGAGCAAGCTCATTCTTCGCAGCGGCGAGAGCGAAGTACACGCCGACGGGTTCGTCATCGACGCCGCCCGCGCGGCGGGAGGGACGCATGGCTGACCATCCTCTCATCGCTATCCCGCCGATGTGCGAGCAGCACACCAGCCATCTGGTTCATCAGGTCATGCACTTCAAGCACCGTGATCCGTGGCGTGCCGCTATCGTCACCGCCCAGATCTTGCTCTTTCAGGCGGCGACCGCGGATCAGCGGCTGCACCAGAGAAGCGAAGGCGATGCCAACAACCTGTCGCTGATCCTCGCAGAGTTCGGCCCGCTGTGCTGCGCGCTTCGCGACGGCGTGGTGCAGAAAGTGTGGCGCGTGATGAAGAAGGGGTTAACGCACGCCGCTTCGGTGAGTCGTCGCACCGTCGTGGATCCTGATTTCGATATCACCGCGATGTCGCACACTCTGAGAAACGGAGCGAAAGGACTATGAGTATCTCACTCGCTGACGCCTTCCCACTTGAACAACAGCGCGTTCGTGAGTTGCTCGTCGAGTACGAGAAGCTCGGACCGGTCGGCACCTTCGGCGCCGCGGTCCTGCGTCTCGCGCTCCAGGAGGCGGACGCTGCCGCGATGTCGGGAGATGTAGTCAGGATGCTGTCAGCCTATCAGGCGCTGAAGGAGTGCCAGTAGTGGCCCACTCCCACAGAGACTACAAAGAGGCCACCGGCGTCCGCGCCCGCTCGGATCTCTCGGCCAACATGCGCCCGGAAGAGCCGGCGCCGATGACGCTCGATGATGTGGCGAAGGCCGCGAACTGGCTGGCCGGCGAATGCCGGACCGGTCGCACGCGCCGCGCCTCGCAGGTCTGCATGCCGATCGCCACCGCCGAACGCCTGGTCGATGCCATGCTCACAACGGTCAATGAGGGAGCCCGACCATGCGGTGGATAGCAGTGGACGTGGGCATCGGTGAGGACGAGGCGATCTGCAGCTTGGCGGATCGTCTCGACCTCTCCGTGCCCTGTGCAGTCGGCCACGTGGTGCTGCTCGAGCGACAGCTCCCCAGGCACGCACGCGATGGTGTGATCACGCGCATTTCCGACGGCACGTTGGAGCGCTGGGCGTCGTGGACAGGCCCCAAAGGCCTGTTCGCTGCGGCCTATCGTGAGCTGCTCTGCCTCGAGCGAGAGGGGGAAACGGTGGTAGCCTCCTGGGAAGACACCAACGGCGCCGCGATCCGTCGGGCAGACCGCGATGCCGAACGCAAGCGTTCGAAGCGGAACGGCGACGGACAGGAGCCGGAATCCCCTCGGAGTGCACCAAGAAAGCCGCGAGACAAACCGCCGATGTCCGGCGGACATCCTGCGGACATCCCGCCGGAAGTCCTGCCGACGTCCGGGCGTGACGTTACGGGACGTGACACAACTCTCCCCTCCTCGCCTGACGGCTCGGAGGCCCCCTCTCCGGACCGTCCGGCGCCAGGCGCTGGAGGGACACCGGACAACCGCGGGCTGTTCGCCGAGTGGGAAGCAGCGCTGCTTGCGGTGGCCTTGCCGCACGAAGCGGCGGCGTTCGAGCACGTGGCCTCGCAAACGTTCCGGCCCGCCGTGGTGGGTGAGCTCTACGCCATCGCCAGCGGCCAGCACGTGATCCGCGGCGAGTATGCGCCGTATCGCGAGGCTGGCGTAAGCGACGTCATGCAAGCGCTCAGCGAGTTCGTGATTCTCAACCGGCCCTGGAATCAGAGCTACTTCCGCGGCTGTGTGCGCCGCGTCCTGAACCGCCCACCTGAGCCGCCAACGGCCGAGGAGCGCGAACGCGCCAAGCAGGCATCGGCCGTGCGAGCGGCGGGCATCACGTTCGCCGAAGCCGACACGCGCACCGACGAGCAAAAGGCCGCGGACGCCGAACGGCGCCGTCAGGCCATGGAGCACTTCCGACGCGAGTTCCACGCAAACCGCAGCGCCGGCGAACGCACCGCGCCCACGCTGGCTGGAGCTGCCGCATGAGCATGCTGCCCATCAGCGTGAACGAGTCCGCCGTGGCCGACGTGCGCAAGCGACTCGGCAAACTCAAAGGCAAGGCCGGCCGTGAGGCCTCGCAGCGCTGGGTGAACTGGATCGGCATCGAGTCTCAGGGCGAAATGCGGAAGGTCCTGCCCTCGCGGTTCCAGTTTCGCGGGACGGCCGAGGGGTTCCGCAAAGCCGTGGTGTTCCAGAGCGCCCGTGTGACACGACGAGTGGCCACACAGGCGGCACTCAAGATCGGTGCACCAGGTTTCACGCAGTCACGCACCGCCAACCTCGGCGCCACACTGGCCAGGCATGAGGAGGCGGACCAGCGCACGGGGCACACGCCGATCTGGGGTGGTGGGCGAACCCTGTTCACGGGCTTCTTCCTGCCGGCCAAAGGCCTGCGCACCAGCAGCAAGAACCCGCCGCGGCGTCTCTACCCCGTGAACATCGGCGTGCTGCCGCGCATCGATGCGGGTGGCAAGATCTATCGCAGCGCCAGCAAGCGACAGAAGACAGGCAAGCAGAGCGATCGCGCCGAATCGTTCTACGTGATCGAGAACGTGGGCATCTTCATGCGCAAGAACACGGCATGGCAGAGCAACACCACGCGCAATGCCGATGGTCGCTTCTCCTCCAACACCATCGGCAAGCGGTCCAGCAAGGGCCAGCCGATCTGGTGGTTCACCAGGCGTATCCGCACCAAGGCGCGACTCGGGCTGTGGGACACCGCGCGCAAGACGTTCGATGCCCGAGGGCTGGCCCTCGGCATGCAGGCCATCGAGGAGACGCTGTATCGCGAGGGCCTCAAGTAATGGGGCGCCTGACCAGAGCATTGCGTAGCGTGATCGCGTCACGCTGTCGGATTGCTCGCGAAGGTGCCAGCATCGGGGGGCTCGCACGTCTCGCCCGGCGCGCGGGTGGGACGGGACGCGGGCCGGCACGCGCGGCCGACCGATCGCGGGTCCTTCCGGGGGGGCGTGGCCCGCGGGTATCCGCGAACCCCGGGATTCCCCTAGATCATGGCGCGCCGTTTCTCAGACTTAGTTGACATGGCGCGGAAGAAACCGAACGCCAAGAAATCGGCGCCGACCCCGCCCAAGAAGGCCGCCTCCAAGCGAAAATCGGCGAAACCCGCCGCAGCCCCCCTCACCTTGCCCTTGGGCCCGCGCGACGGCGAAGTCTTGCTTACGGAGATGGCGCGCCGTCTCGAGATGACCGTGCAGTCGTGCGGCGCTTGGTGCAGGCGCCCCGGGGCGCCGGTGCGTGTCGAAGGCAAACACGTGTACGTGCGCGCTGCGGAGTTCTTGCGCTGGCGTGAGAAGCAGCTGGTGCAGGAAGCCGTGCGCCGTGCCATGCCGTCGGTCTCGCTCGATCAGGCCCGCACCCGCAAGGAGATCGCGCACGCCGAGATGGCCGAGCTGACGGTAGCTGAGAAGCGCGGCGAGGTGGTGACCATCGAAGACTACGTGGACGCCATTGACCGGGTGCTCGTGCGCATTGCCGCGCGGCTCCGGGCTATTCCTATTCGGCTGGCACACTTGGGCGACGATGTGGAGCTCGCCGCAGAGCTGGAGGTTGAGCGCGTCATCACCGAGATGAACCGGTTCGATGAGGATGTGCTCGAGGACCCTGACGAGGACGAGGACGAGACCAACCGCGTTGATGGCGACGACCGAGACGACGACGAGGACTGAACGGCGCACCGCGTGGCGCACGGCCAGCAAGCCGCTGGCTCGTGAGGCGCGGCGTGCAGCGTGGACCGCCGCGGTCACCACGCATGCCTCGGCACGGCAGCGGCTCAATGAGGTGACGCGGACACGCTTCAGGAAGCATTGCCGGCCGATGCCGAAGCGGACCATGTCCCAATGGGCGGCGCGGTACCGCATCGTCAACGGCGCGCCCTGGGTGAATGACACGGCGCCCTACCTCGCCGTGGTGATGGACGCCGTGAGCGATGTGGCCACGCAGGAAGTGGTGCTCATTGCGCCCTCGCAGTCCGGCAAGTCGGAGCTCGCGCTCAACATCGTGGGCTACTACAGCCACCAGGAGCCGTCGCCAATTCTGTTCGTGCAGCCCACCGTCGAGATGGCGGAGTCATTCAGCAAGGAACGGCTGGCGGGCATGATCAAAGAGACGCCGGTCCTCAAGCGCCTGTTCGGCGAAGCCAAGAGTCGGGCGTCGAACAACACGATTCTCTCGAAGTACTGCCCCGGCGGCGGCGTGGATCTCGCCGGCGCCAATGCACCGGCCGGCCTCGCCATGCGCCCCAAGCGCGTGGTGGTGCTCGACGAGCGCGATCGCCACCCGCGATCGGCAGGCAACGAAGGCGACGTCAAAGCGATCTCGCGCGCCCGCACACGCAAGTGGCGCCGGCGGCGCAAGATCGTGGAGATCAGCAGCCCCACCGACGATCTCTCGTCGCTGATCTGGCCGTCCTACCTGGAAGGCACCCAGGAGGTGCTGCACCTCGAGTGCCCGGAGTGCGAGGCCACGCAGGCGCCGCTGTTCACCCAGCTCAAGTATCAGCTCGACGAAGACGGCAAGGTCATGCCGAGCTCCGTGCACTATCAGTGCGCGGCGTGCCTGCATCAGATCCCCGCCACGCACGAGCGGATCACCAAGCAGCGGGCCCAGTTCATTCAGACGGCGCGGCCTCGGGTGCCGCACAAGCGCACGTTCCGGGTCCATGGCATCCTCGCGGCCTATCACTCCTGGGTGGAGATCTGCCAGGAGTTCGTGACGGCCAACGGGCAGGAAGACCCAGCGCTCCGCAACGACATGCTGCGGGCGTTCTTCAACACCACGCTGGGAGAGCTGTACAAAGACACGCAGGTCGAGACGCAGAAGACGCGGCTGCTCGCCCGGGCGAAGCGCTACGACGGGGGCAAGGACGACGAGCCGGTCCGCTTCCACGTGCCGCGGGCGGCCGGCTACCTCACGAGCGGCTGGGACCTGCAGCATGACCGCGGCCACGGCATCATCCGCGCCTGGGGCGTCGGCGAACAGTCGTGGCAGATCGAGCGCGTGATCATGTGGGGCGACACCTCGCAGCCCGAGTTCTGGATGCAGCTCGATGACTACCTGCAGCACAAGACGTGGATCCATGAGAGCGGCGCCACGCTCAAGATTCGCGCGGCGGCCATCGACGCCGGCGACGGCACCCACGCCCGCAAGGTCTACGAGTTCGCGGCGCCGCGCCTGGCGCGTGGGGTGTTTGCCATTCGTGGCCACTCTAATGCGCAGGCGCCCATCGTGCCATCGAAGCCCACCAAGGTGAAGCCGGGCAAGCTGTGGGTAGTGGGTGTGAACGCGTCCATGGACCGCCTCTACCGCCGCCTCGGCATGGACACACCGGGCCCGGGCTACCTCAACTTCAACGACTACGCCAACGACGAGTACTTCACGCAGCTCCTCAGCATGCGACGCATTGTGGATCCTCGGTCGCGGAAGCGGCGGTGGGAGGCCACGCCCGGCATTCGCAACGAAGACGCCGACGCCGAGAACTATGCGTACATCGCCCTGCACCTGGGCCCCGTACGGCCGGACATGCTGGCGCGCGAAGTGGCGCGCGTGAACGCCCAGGGCGAGGCGCTGCGGGCGCAGCAGGCCGACGACTCCAGCGCGGTGGCCACGCTAGCGCCGCCGGCGACAAAAGCCCCGCGCCCCAAGGGCGCGCGGGGGCAGCCGTGGATTGGACGCGGCGGCCGAGGGAAGTGGCTGCCATGAACTTCCCGCTCGTGCTCGTGCAGGCTTGGGATGACCAGGCGCTGACCGCGACCGCCAAAGAGGTCATGTGGTTCATGGTCAAGCGACTCGACGTGGTCGACTGGACGCCGGTGAAGCTCGCGTCCATTGCGAAGGACGCACGGCTCAAGCCCTCCACGTGCAGTGATGCGTTGGCCCTGCTCGTGCGGCGTGGCTACCTCGACGTGCGCCCGCTCGAGCGGCGCTCCCGCGAGTTCCGCTTACCCATCACGCGGCGGCCACCACGGCCCAAGGTGAAACCCGCCCCACCGGTAGAGCAGACCGCGTTGTTTTGATCAACGGCGCGGCGCGTGGGCAAAACGGCCCCGCGTCGAATGAGTGACCGGGCCCTGCCATAGGTTGCGCCGCGGTGGGGGCGCATCATGGCAACGTGATCGCTCTCTCGCGCTTGCCTGACCAGCTGCAGGCTGGTGACTCCTACGTCATCACCCTCGTACGCAGCGACTACCCGGCCTCGGCTGGCTGGTCGCTGCGCTGGGTGCTGTCCGGGGCGAGCCACACGCAGCTGGAGTCACAGGCGTCCGGCGATGCGCATGTGTTCACGCTCGACACCGCGAAGACGGGCGGGCTGACCGCCGGTCCGTATCGTACCAGCCTGCGGGCGGAGAATGGCCCTGCGCGCCTGACGATCGACGTTCGACCCCTACGCGTGTTGGCAGATCTGAGCACCTTCGCGCCAGGCGAAGGCTTGTCGCACGCGCGGCGGATGCTCGCCCTCTGCCAGCAGGCACGGGCCAACATTCTGCGCGGCGAGCTCAAGTCGTACATGATCAACGGGCGGCAGACCATGCTGCACACGTTGGACGAAGTCGCCCGCGAGGAAGCACGCTGGCGCGTCGAAGTGGCGCGCGAGGAGTCACCGAAGAAGGCCGGAGGCATGTATCTGCCGGTCACGTTCGTGCGGCGGTGACCATGGCGTCCCGTCTCTTTCCCCAGCGCGGCGCCCCGGTTGCCATCGCCGCCAAGACCCACATGGCGCGCCGTGCGCTCCCCGCACGGCGCCTGCTGCGCGCCCATACGGCCGCCTCGGCGTCGGCGCTCTTGGCCGATTGGTTCGGCACGTCCAGCAGTGGCAACGGCGTCACCGCGCGCGAAGCCCGGTCCCTGCGCCGCCGCGCCCGTGAGCTGCGCGAGAACTCGTCGATCGTGGCGCGCTACAGTCATCTCTGCCGCGACAACATCCTCGGTACGAACGGTGTGACGTTGGCCGCGTTCGTGCCGAGGCCACGCGGCAAGAACGAGGAGGCCTCGCGCCGCCTCGAGGAGCGTTGGTATCGCTGGGTCACAAAGGCCACCGTGGACGGTCGCTCGCTGCTGGTCGCCCTGCAGCAGATCGTGGAATCGTGGAAGGTCGAAGGCGAGGGGCTCGCCACCATGGTGCTGCGCGGATCGGAGCTGGCGCTCGAGGTGATTGACGCCGACCGCCTCGATCAGGACTACACCGAAACGCTGCGCACCGGCCACCACATCGAGCAGGGCATCGAAAGCGATGCCACCGGTCGCATCGTGGCTTATCACATCTTCGACGCGGCCGAGGACGATCAGCGGCGGAAGACGCGGCGCCGGTGGTCGGCAGACGACGTGCTGTACATCGGGCACCGCGTGCGGCCTGGGCAGCGCCGCGGCCTCACGCCGCTGGCGCCCGTCATGGTGCTCATTCAGCACCTCGAAAAGACCGACGAAGCCCTCGTCGTGCTCAACCGCACGGCCGCCTCGAAGATGTTCCAGTTGGTGGCGCAGGAATGGGCCACGCCGTTGCTCGGGCCTGACGGCGAAGTGGTCCAAGCGAGCACGGACGATGTCGGCAACGACGAGGTGTCGCCGGGTGCCACGTGGGTGCCGCCGCATGGCTACAAGGCGGAGACCATCGACCCGGGCCAGCCCACGCAGGAGTACGACGCGCTGCAGACGAACCTGCTGCGCAAGGTGGCTACCGGTCTGAACGTGGCGGCCACCAGCCTCACCGGCAATCTGTCCGATGCGAACTACGGCTCGCAGCGCGGTGGCCTGTTGGCCGAGCGCGACGCGTGGATGGTGGATCAGCAGCTGCTGATTGATGAGGTGCTCGTGCGCCTGTTCGACCGCTGGCTGCGCGTCGAGGTCCTCGCGCAGCGCGTACAGCTGCCGCTCGGTGTGACTGTCGCGGAAGTGGTGGAGCGCAGCGAGTGGTATCCGCGGCGCTGGTCGTGGATCGATCCCGAGAAGGACGCCAAGGGTCTCGGAGAGCTCATCAAGCTGCGTCTCACGTCACACCGCCGCGAGCTCAACAAGATGGGCATCGACGTGCGCACGCTGTTCGAAGAGATCCGCGACGACGAAGCCCTCGCCAAGGAGTTCGGGCTCACGCTCCTCGTCGGCACCGGGACGGCCGCGGCGAAGCCCAGCGGGGACACCAGCGAGGACGATGACGACGAGAAGCCCAAGACCACCCCACGCTCCATCAGGACGGCCGCATGAGCGACAACCTGTTTGCCCCCCGCACGCGCGAGAACCCCACCGGGTTCCTGACGCGCGAGCTGCGCATCACGGTCACGCGCGCGAGCGAGGCAACCGACGGGCGCCTGCAGATCGCCTTTTCGAGTGAGGCGGAAGTCGAGCGCTACGACTGGCGCAGCGGAGAGAGCTACCTCGAAGTCTTGGATCATTCGCCGGACGCGGTAGACCTCTCCTATGCCAAGGATGGGTTGCCGTTCTGCGTCGACCATCGCCTCTCGCAGATGGTCGGGTTGCTCGAGGACGTGCGCATTGATGCCGATCGCATGGGGCGCGGCTGGTTCGTGAAGGGCAATCACCCGGATGCCGACTGGGTCACGGCGGACATGGAGCAAGGCATCCGCAAGAAGATCTCGTTCGGCTACTGGCCGGGCGACGACTACACCCAAGAAAAGCGCGCCGACGGAAAGATCGTGCGGCGCTATCGCGGCTGGCGTCCGTTCGAAGTGTCGAGCGTGCCCGTGCCCGCGGATTACGACCTGGCAGGAGTAGGCCGCAGCGCGCCGGGCGCGTCGGCCTCCGAAACACCAAACCCGGCGGCGGGCGCAACGCCCCACACCAAGGAGTCACAGATGGACCCCAAGGACCAGACTTCGGGCGGGGGCACCGCGCCGAACACGCCGCCAGATCCGGCGGCGGCACGCCTGGCCGTCGTCGAGCGCTCGGAGCAGCGCAAGTCCGCGATGCTGCAGATCGGCGAAGCGGCCGGTCTCTCGCTGGCGGAAGTGAACGCGTTCATCGCGTCGGAGAAGACGCCCGACCAGATGGGCCGTGAGCTGCTCGAGAAGGCGGCCGAAAAGCTGCGGGCGCAGCCCAAGGCCCTGGTGCTGTCCGAGAAGGAGCAGAAGGAGTACAGCTTCCATCGGCTCATCACGGGACTCGTCAATGACGAGCGCTCGGGCTTCGAGTTCGAGGTCTCTGACGACATCGCGAAGCGTATGGGCCGCCCGAATCAGGGGCAGGCGTTCTACCCGACCACCGGCAAGGGTCCGTTCACGGTCGGCCAGCGCACGCAGCTCGGGTTCGCCGCGGGAGCTGGCAAGGGCGGTGAACTCAAGTTCACCGAGTACGCCGGATTCGCGGATGCGCTCCGCGCGCGCATGGTGCTCGGCCGCACGCAGGCGCAGTTCGTCAATGGCCTGCAGGGCGACTTCGCGCTCACCGTGCAGACGGGCGCTGCCTCGTTCGCGTGGGGCACGGAAACGGCCAACGCGGCGCTGTCGTCGCTGACGATCGCGCAGCGTCTCGGCCAGCCCAAGGTCGGGCAGTCTGCCACGAGCTTCACGCGCCAGTTCATGCGCCAGAGCGTGGAGGCGGTCGAGCCGCTCGTGCGCCGTGACATCCTCGCGATTCACGGCCGCGGCGTGGAGACGGCGGCGTACAACGGCCCCGCCACGGGTGGCGCCCCGCGCGGCATCCTGAACACGGTCGGCGTGAACCTCGTGGCGCTCGGAGCGAACGGCGGCGCACCGACGTACAACATGGCGGTGGACATGGAAACCGAAGTGGCGGCCGACAACGCCGACGCCGACGCCATGGCGTACATCACGACCACCCGGGTGCGCGGCACGCTGCGCAAGACGCAGGTGTTCGCCGGCACCAACGGTGCGCCGGTGTGGACTGGTGGCCGTGATGGCGATGTGCTGGGTTACCCGGCGTACGCCACCAATCTGATGCCGGGCAACCTCACGAAGGGCACGTCCAACGGCATCTGCCACGCGGCCATCTTCGGCGACTTCTCGTCGCTGTATGTCCTCGAGTGGGGCGCGGCCGAGCTCATGGTGGATCCCATCACCAACGGCCCGGCCATCATCCGCGTCCTGAGCTACCAGCTCATCGACATCCTCGTGCGCTTCCCGGAGGCGTTCACGATCGTGAACGATATCCTGCCGTGAGCCGCGTGCGCTTTCTTCGGGGCACGGTGCTCGGTGTGGGCGTGCAGGCCGAGATCGGGGACGAGGTGGAGCTGGACGAAGCCACCGCGCAGCACTTCGTGCGGGCGGGGCGCGCCGAGTTCGTGGGCGAGGAGGAGCTCGAGCCGGACCCGGGCGTCATCACCACGAAGGACACGCCCAAGCCGCGCGACAAGCGCACGCGGTAGCGCATGCCGCACGAGATGTTCGCCCGCCACGTCGCCACCATGATGCGCGGCCCCCATGGGGTCGACGTCGTGGTGGATGGCGTGACGCGGCGCGGGCTCTTCGACGAGGATGGTGCCATCGTGGACGACGCGTTCGGGCAGCGGGTGACCGTGCCGCGCGTGCTCACGATGTCCTCGGCGGATCCGCGGCTCCCCATCGACCAGGTCATCACGGTCGATGGGCGGGCCATGGTGGTGCGCACGCCGCCGCTGCCCATCGAAGATGGGGGGCTGCAGCGGTACGGGCTCGCGCTGCTCAACCCGCCGGACGGCACCGTCTGATGCAAGACGTGGTGCGCATCTGCGCGGATTGGGCGCGGCATCCCACCGAGGGCATCGTGGCGCACCTGGCCACGGTGCCGCTTGAGCCAGGGGTGCCGCGTGTCAGTGGCCTCAGCATCACCGACGAGTGCACGGACAAGGTGGCCGCGCTGCAGCAGATACCCGACGCCGGGTTGCCGCTCGTGCAGATCCTGCGCGGCGATCAGCTCGGCGCGCAGGATCGCCCGGCGGTGCGGCCCATGCCGGCCGACGGGACTACGCAAATCGGCTTCCGCTTCATCACGAAGGCCACGGATCCTCGGGCGGCGTTGGCCGCGGCGGATCAGGTGGACCGCGCCACCCGTCGTTGTCTCGGTCGCCTCTTCTCAGCCCCCGGCAGTGAGCTCGCACGCGTGCGCAACGACGTGCAGGTCACCGACGCGCCCACATGGGACAACGAAATCGGCTTCACCAACAACGACACGCTGCTCACTCTCACGCTCGTCGCGACCCTCACGGCGCGCGACGTCTACACGGCCCGTCCATAGGCCCCCATCGGAGCACGCCATGACGCGCGAGTTCTTCCTTCATCCCGTGTCGCCGACGGAGGCCGCACGGGTCCCCTTCCCTGAAACGCTGCCGCTCGCCGAGCGCGAGGCCTACATGGCCAACCCGCCCGAGGCGGCCATCGCTGACGCTGCGCGGGTGCCATTTACCAGCGCGCCTGTTGTGGACGCGCCCGATGAGGCCATCGATCCGCCCACGCCCGCCGAGGAGATCGACTGATGCCGGCCGTCGCGAAGTTCAACCACATTCAGGGCCTGCTCGCGCGTGAGCAGCTCGACCCCGACGTGGCCGAGGTGCTAAGCGCCAGCACCGACGGCTGCGACGTGTACATCGGGGACGGCGATCCGCCGCCGCCCGAAGAGATTCAGGAGGTCTTCAACGGCAAGACCACCGCCGGCCGCGGCGCGGGCTCGCTGTCGCCGCGCAAGGCGATGGCGCCGATGGGCTTCTACCGCGCGGTCACCTATCAGCAGCGGCTGCGCGGCAGTTTGCAGACCTACAGCGCGTCCTCGTTCCCGCCGAACGAGATTCACCGCTTCCTCAAGGCCTGCGGGCTCGATGCCACGTACTCGGCCACGCCGACGCCGCAGTGGCTGTACACGCCCATTGCGCCCAACACCAACCCCACCATCCTCACGCTCGGGGACCTCCGGCAGCAGGATCGGTACGACCTGCGCAATGTGGTGGGCACGCTCAAGATCGAGAGCACGGAAGGTGGCGCGGCGCTGATCTCGTTCGAGATGCGCGGCATCCACGAGGGCGTCAGCAACGTGGTGCATCCGGCCATCACCATTGGGGCGCACGGCGTGCAACCGCCGCACTGCGCCGGCATGGTGCTGGAGTTCGACGACGTGACCTTCGCGGGCGTCCTCCGAAAGTTCACGTTCACCCAGAACCTGGTGTGGGAGCCCAACCGCACGGGCATCAACCTGGCCGGCCTGCATGGCGGCTGGGTGATCGGCAGCAACGCGCCCACCCTCGAGCTGGAGCTCGAGCGCCCGGCCCGCGCCAGCTACAACCCGGAAGCGCTGCGCGCCGCGGCCACCTCGCAGAAGGTCGCGCTGCAGCTCGGCGCCACGCAGTACAACCGGGCCAAGCTCACGCTGCCGCAGGCGCAGATCGGCGCGCCCCCCACGCCGGGCGCGTCGGGCAGCACGGCCACCGTCATGGTGCGCTACGACGCGCACGCGTCGACCCCGAACCTGACGGACACGTTCTCGCTGCTCATGAACTGAGTTGATGCACTGATCCACGTCCTGATCCCTCGTGCAGTACTCCGCCGCCACCGTCACCGCCGCCACGCGCCCGATCGTCATCACGCTCGGGCGCGTCGTCGCTGCGCGTGCGAGTCGGATGCAGCACCCCTACACCTGGTGGCTGGGCGTGCTGATCAACGCGGCGCATGCCGGGTGGCTGCGGCATGCGCGCACGTGGACGCTGCATCGCATTTCCACGCCGCAGATGCTGTCCCTGCAGGCGGTGTCCGGCTCGCCGCACCTGTACCTCAATCACCTGGGCGCCGTGCTGCGGGCGGTATTTCCGCGCCGTTGGCGTGATCGCGTGCTGGGGGATCCGGTGCGGCGTATCCTCACGCTGCCGGAGGACGTGCGGAAGCACGTGCTGCGGGAGCTCGTGACCATTCCCGGGAGCACGGTGGATCACTCGCGCGAGGCCGATGACCCGCTGGCCGCCGTGCGTGAGGCGCAGCGGCGCATGGTGCGCGGCACCGCCGGCGCGCGGCACGGGGCGCCCTCACTCGCGGTGGCGTCGCTCATCGTGCGCGCCCACTTCGGCGAGGCCTGGTACTACGACCCGCGCCGCTGGCCCACCAGCGACGGGTATGCGCCGTTTGCGCTGGTGTGGCTGGAGTTGGCCGGCCTCGAGGCGCTGGGTGCCCGCCGGCGGCTCGAAATCGCAGACGGCTATGCCCTGCCCCACAGCAAGGATCTGAGCCACCTGCGGCGCCTCCGGGAGCAGGCGCTGCCCCGTGAGGTGCACTGATGGCCAAGAAGGAAATCGTCGTCGTCATCAATGGCGAGGAGTACGTCTCCAAGGCCGCCGGCGAGGCCGACACGGCCCTCGGGGGCTTCACCAGCAAGATCCCGGGCTGGGGTAAGGCCATCGCCGTGCTGGCGGTGGCCTATCAGGCCGTCTCGGCTGCGGTGCGCGCCGCCAAGGACTTCGTGCTCGACAGCTTGGCGGCCTACGACACCTACGCCGCCTCACAGCGCAAGCTCGAGGGCACCGCGAAGCTGACCGGCATCGCGCTCTCGACGCTCACCGACGTGGCGAAGACGGGGCGCGAATCCTTCCAGCTGTCGACCGTCACGGCCAATGAGTTCTCGGCCGAGATCGGGAAGCTCACCGGCAAGGCTGGCGACATCACGAAGTCGAAGGACGCCATGGCGGCGTTCCTGGACATTGGCGCCGCGCGTGGTCTGTCGGCCGCCGACACGCTCAAGGCCGTGCAGCAGGCCGTGCTCGGTATCGACGAGGGCACCGACAAGCTGTTCGGCAAGAACCCGAGCGTGCTCTACGAAGAGTACGCCGACAAGGTCGGCAAGTCGGCCGGCAAGCTGACCGATCAGGAGAAGGCCATGGCCCTGCTCGACGCCACGATGGAAGGCGGCGAGAAGGTGAAGGGCGCGTATCTCGAGTACTTGCAGAGCGCCGCCGGTCAGCAAGAGATCATGAACAACCGCATCGACCAGGCGAAGGTGGGCTTCGGGCAGGCGCTGCAGCCGGTGCGCACGCTCGTGCTGCAGGGCCTGAACAAGCTGCTCGATGTGCTGCTGCCGGTGGTGCAGTGGTTGGGCGAGGCCGCGAACGCGGCCGGTGTCACGCTGGTCAAGGCGTTCAACGGCATGAAGATCGCCGTGGGGGATGTGGCGTATGCGTTCGGGCGCCTCACCGGCAACAAGGACATCCAGGCGTGGGGGAAAGAGCTCTCGCAGAACGGCCGCCAGGCGATTGCCGATGTGGATGCGATGGTCGCCAAGCTCGCCAACGCGACCGCGCAGAAGGCGGACCAGGCGCAGGTGTCCGTGAAGACCACCACGCGCGTGACCGCTGACGAGCTCAAAGAGCAGGAGAAGGCCCACAAGAAGCACATGCAGGAGATCCAGCACTGGTACAAGCTGCTGGATGACAGCGTCGTCAAATACAAGGACGTGTTGAAGGCGCTGCAACCGGAAGTGCAGAAGGCCATGAAAACGGAGGCCATCAAGACGCACAACGATGCGCTGGAGGCCTCGAAGAAGAACGCAGACTTGCTCATCGCCAAGATGAAGGAGTCGGCGACTATCCCGCAGGATATCCACAAGGTGCGGGATGCGGTGGGCGAAGTGGGCACGCGGCTCGGTGGCGCGGCCGACGAAGTGATTCGCGTGGGCAAGGAGTTCGGTGGCCTCGACCAAGACGCACAAACGGTCCTCACGTCGGTCAAGAACATTGGCGACGTGGTCGGTGCGCTGGCCAAGGGTGGGCTCAACTTCGCAGGCGTCGCCGGTGTGCTCGGCGGCGTGGCGACCATCGTCTCGACCATGATGGCCGGCGACAAGGAACGCCGCGAGCTCACGCGCGAGAACACCGCGCAGATCCGCAAGCTCAACACCGACGGCCTCAAGATCTCCAACAAGGCCACGGGCCAGCAGATCGCCGGCATCACCAATGCGCTGTCGTCGTCGCAGATCGCGGACCTCGCGCGGTTGACCACCGGTCCGGGGCGCGACGTCGGGAATCAGATGCTCGTCAAGCTGCTCGCCGATCAGGGTCTGCGGCTGTCCGATCTCGACGCCGTGGCCTCCGAGCTCGGCATGAAGATCCGCCGAGACAACGGGCAGATCGAACTGTCGCAGCTGCCCCTGCTCTTTCAAGCGCTACAGCAGAACGGCGGGCAACTCACGCGCATCGGCCAGAGCTTTGGCGAGCAGTTCGCCTGGCTGAAGGAAGTGCAGCGCCTCGAGGGCAGCAGCGGCGTCGGCGCCATTCAGGGCCTGCTCGACTTCCTGACGGGCGGTTCCGGCCAGGTGCGCGCCCTGCAAGGGCTCGATCTGTCCAACACGGCCGCGGCGCGCAATCAGCTGCTGACGATGCTCGGAGGGCTCAACAACAACGTCTTCAATCCGGCCGACTTCGGGCGCCTCACGGGCGAAGAGTTCCGTTCCGTGATCGTCGAGCTCATCGGCCTGCTTGATGGCCTCAAGGATCAGGCGCCCTCGCCTGGCACACCGCCGCCGACCACCACCACCGACGACGTGGTGGAGAGCACCACCGGTGTCGCCGTGTCCGTGGCGTCCGTGCAGGACGTCATCGAGGCGATGGACCAGAACATCATCGACGTGCTGAGCGAGCACACGGCGCTGCAGGACCGCATTGCGCTGGCCACCGAGGGGGCGTGGAACGAGCTGCAGGTACACACCACCCTGCTCACGGAGTTGGTCATGCTCACGGAGAGCGCCGCGCCGCGCCTCAATAGCCGCCTGGCCGAGGTGCGCGCCGTGGCCATGGCCAACGCCGGCCGCGGGCCTGAGTTCTGATGGCGCCCGTCCTGCAGGTGTGGAGCGGGCCCAAGTGCCAGCTGAACGCTACGCCCTGGGAGCCGCTGCCGGCGGCCGTCGCGGCGCGCATCACGGAGACCGTGGGCGGCACCGACGACGTCGGCCAGCTCACGGTGCCCACGTCGATCGCTCGGGCCGCCGGCATCGATGAGGGCCGCGTGCTGCGCGCCGTCTTTCCTCTGCGCGGCGTGGTCGAATGGCTGCTGCTGCGCGTCGAGGACGGCGTGCCCGGTGACACGACGTCCGTCACGCTCGCCCCCTTGCGGCAACTGCTCGCCCTCCGTGGCTTCGCGCGCCTCGCCGGCGGCGCCAGTACCGCCCTCGCGTTTCCCGCGTTTGCCGGCACCGTGGCCGATGTGTTGAACGCGCGGGTGCTGCTCAACCTCGACGAGGATGACCTGTCCTGGCTGAGCCTCGGCACCCTCGAGCCCACGTCGACGTACACGTGGCCCGCGCAGCAGGCCGTGCGCCGCGGCGAAGTGCTCACACTCATCGAGCAGGTCACGGGCGCCGATGTGTCGCTGCGCCGCCTCGCCAACGACGCCGGCTATGCCATCGATGTGCTCACGCAGCGCAACGGCGCGCTCGAGCCGCGCCTGCTGCGTGGTGCCGTGCAGCAGCTGAGGCGCACCCGAGACTTGCTGCAGACAGCCACGGAGGTCATGCCCCTCGGCGAGGACAACGCGCCCATGGGCGAGGTGGACTGGTTGGGCGGCACGCCGATTGGCAGCGGGCCGTTCTGGATCCCGCTCACCGACCCCACCGGCGGCGCCGCGCCGATCCAGGAAGATGGCCAGTGTGTGGGGCATTTCCTCGCGCTGCCTGGTGGGACCGCGCTGCCTATTCTGGCCAGCCGAAAAAGCGACAGCGCCGTGCAGGTGGCCTCACTCGGCGCGTACAGTGCGGGCAACCGGGTGCTCTTCTGGGAGAACGCCACCGGCCGCCCGCTCACGCGCCTCAGCGCCCCGGCCGCGCGTGCCTCGCATCGTGGCCAGGTGACGGCCAAGGTCACCGTGAAAGGCGCCCGCGCCGAACGCACGCTGAATCGCAACGGGGACTTCCTCGCCGGCGCGCAGCACTGGACGCCTGGGCCGCAGGGCGTGGCCATCGCGCGTGAGGACTTCGGCGTCACCATGAACTTCCTGGTGAACGGCGCCCGCGCGAACGGGACCGGCACGGGCACGCCGTTCACCGTCGATGGCGGCGTAGCCGGCAAGGCGCTGTACCGCGGCGATCAGCTGCGCATTGCCGGCGTCACGCATCGCTTCACCGCGCAGAGCGTGCCCGATGCCACCGGCGCCCTGAGCGGCAGTATCTCCCCGAACCTCACGGCCACGTACCCCGATGATCTGCCCGTGACGCTGGTGCGGCGCGAGGTACGCCAGTGGGTGAAGGACGGGACCACGTCGTTTGCCGACTGGGCGGCGAGTGGTGGCCTGCTCGCGATGCGCGACGTGGACAGCGATGGGCTGCTGTTCCGGCCCATGACTGGGCTCGAGCTCATTCACGATGCCAGCGGCATGATCTTCACGGGCAACGTGGAGTCCCTGCAGTACACCAACGGCGTGTCGGGCGCGTTCATCGTGAACACGTCCGGCGGATTCGGGACGCCGCCCGCGCAGTTCACCGATGGTGACACCTTCACCGCCATCTTTGTGCGCGAAACGCGGGTCCTGCGCTTCAATGGCACGCAGGCGCTGGGCGCCAGCTCGGTCAGCTTCAAGCCAGTGGCCAGCCTCGCGCGGCGGGACTGGCTCAACACAGACATGCTCTATGCGCGTCGCGCATTGAGTGCCGTGGCCCGCATCACCGCGTTCAACGACACCACGCTCGAGGCCACGCTCGATCTGGGCGTCAGCACCATCGACGAGGTGGCCAGCGCCGATCGCGACGGCAACGCTCGGCTTCTAATCGACCCGAACCACATCGGCGTTGACTACACCGTCACGGGAGGCAGTGGGGCGCCGCTGCCGCAGATCCCGTGGATCGTGCAGAGCATCAGCGGCAGCGTCATGACCATGGCGGTGGATGTGAACGCCATCGCCGCCGCGTACGGCGTGGCGCCGTTCCAGGTGACCATCACCAACATCTTCGACCAGGGCGGCTGGGCCCGCAGCTACACCAGCACCTGGACCGTGGTGGACGGCTACGCGGTCACCGCCGGTGCGACGTGGGGCAGCAATGGCCGCGCCACGGTGCCCATCAGCATGCCCGCCGGCCGCGTCATTGCGCGCGGCACGCCACTCTATGCCAACTGGATTGGAGGCGGCGCCGCCGGCGCTGAGGCGCAGTCACCGACGCCGCTGTTCGCCCATGCCCAGGTGACGGGCGCGGCCTCGTCGATCGACGTGGCCGGCTGGGATGACTACCGCAGCGACTGGGATGGCAGCACGCCGCTGCCCACGGCCGTGTGGCGCCTGTTTTCTGGGACGCAGGCCTCGTCGTTCGGCTTCGCCGGCGAGGTCCTCGTCGTGGGCACGACCACCGCCTTTGACGGCAGCAACGCCGCCAGCATCCTGCTGCAGGCGGCCAACACCACCGACATTGCCAACAACGCCACGGTGGAGCTGGTGCGCCCGGCCATGATCCCCGCCGGCGAGCGCAGCACCGGGGCGGCCATGCGACTGCTGTATGCCGTCAGTGGGCCGCTCACGCCCGGGCAGACCCCACCGCCTGGTGTGGTGTCGGATGTGGGCTACGTGGCCGTGCCAGCGGGCGAGACGGCGCCGCTCACGGCTACGGCGCGCGTGGTCGTGCAACGCGACAGCCTGCCGGCCATCGCGCCGCCGGTGATTGCCCTGGTGCGTGTGGCCACCAACACCGTCGTGGCGTCGAGCGCGGCCGAGGTGGTGGACATCGGCAACGGCTTGGCCATGGCGACCTTCGTGTGCACCGCCACGCTCAGCGCCGGTGGCCTCTATGCCATCCACCTGTATGGCGGCTCCAACACGCTCTTCCAGCACTGGCACGTCGCCCTCGAGGCGCAGTGCTACGTGGGCCGCGAGGCTCTGCCCTTCTTCCCCGGATCGCGCAGCCGCGTGGCCTACCAGCGGGCCCAGCAAGTGCTGGCGCAGCGTCAGCAATCGGCGCGGTACCGCGTCACGGCCATCGATCAGGCCGAGCTGGCCGCGAGTGGGGCGCCGCTGTTGCCTGGCCAACCCGTGCGACTCGTGGCCGACGAGCTGGGCATCGACGATACGCAGCGCGCGGTGCGCCTCGAGTGGGCGTTCCCGGGCGGCGAGCTCGTCGAACTCGAATGCGCGGCCATCGCGCCCAAACTCACCGACGTGACGGTGTCCCTATGATCCGCGTGAATCGGCGCTCGATCGAGCGGCGCGTCTATGCGCTCTCCACCCTTGATGGCCACCTCACCCCGGTGTTTGCTCAGCGCGCGCCGGTGGGCCTCGCCAATCGCCCTGGCGTGTTCGGCACGTCGGTCACCGTCACGCCGCGCGTGATCACGGTGGGGCTCGACGTGCGGCCGGAGTCGTTCGTAGGGCGACAGGCGTTTTTCGATGCGCTGCGGCGCGAGTATGCCGGGCTGCTCGAGCTGGAGTCGGATGACCTGCCGGGGCGCGTGTGCTATGCGCTCATGGAGACGCCCACGGTCGAGCTGTATCCGGGCTCGTTCCTGCAGCGCGCGTGCTGGGTGGAGCTCCGGTTCGTGGCGCAGGACCCGGCGCGCTGGGACATCGAGCCCTTGCTCTTCGGCCTCTCGACCACGGCGCGCACGCCGTGTCCGGTGGGCACCGAGACCAGTGACCCCACCATCACCATCGTGGGTGCCTGCACCAATCCCGCCATCGTCGTGCGCAACGCGCGCGGCGCCGAAGTGTCGCGCACGCAGTTCACCGTGACCATGGCCGCCAACGATGCGCTGCAGCTGGTGTGTGCCACGGAGCAGATCACGCGCACCGTCGCCGGCGTCGTGCAAACGGGCGGCGCATCGGGGCTCGCGGCATACACGAGCGGTCCCCTGCCGCTTCTCGCGCCGGAGGACGGTAGCGTCGACGGCGCCGTCCCGCCCACGGTGGAGCTGGTAGCGGCCAGCGGCACACCCACGGGTACCATCGAATATCGCCGGAGGTGGTGATGTCAGCTGTTGCGTTGTCTCCCCGCGCCGTGCGCTCGAGCGGCGTGCCGCGCCTGCACTCGGCGTCCCGCTGGCGCGTGATGGCCGCGCGTGGCCTCGACGCCGTGACCGGCCAGCCCGCCTCCTTCGCGCGCGCCTCGGTCAGCTCGGCGCTCGACTCGCGCGGCGCCACGGTATCGGTGGGCTACGGCCTGCCGCGCCGCGAGGCGCGCGAGTGCCCGAACGCCGCCGGCGAGATGGTCCCCGTGCTCGGCGTGCGCTACACCGGCGACGATTGCACGTGGCCGCTCGAGTGGATGCCGGAATCGGGCACGCTGTATGTAAGCGGCATCAATCTCGGCACCGCGCAGACGGCCGGCGCCGGTCTGCTGTATGTGGGCCGTGATGACAACACCGGCGCGCGCCTTCTCGTGCACGGTGATGGTACCACGTTCCGCGCCCTCTGGCACACCGGCACCGATGACAGTGAGGCCATCTTGCCGCTCGCGGTGCCCAACGCCGCGCGCTTTGCCCTGGTCGCGCAGCTCGAGGACGACGGCACCTCGCAACGGGTGCGCGTGCGTGGCATGGTCAATGGTCAGTTCAGCGACTGGTCGCCCTGGGGCGATGCCGTCGCGCGCGCCGCGGCCTTTGGTGCGGGCGCGAAGCTGCGTGTGAATCGCGTGGGCAGCGCCGGCACCCAAGGAGATTTCTGGCTGCGGGAAGCCGCGTGGGATGCCGGCCACTACGACCTGCACGAGATGGAGGCGCGGCTGTGACGCAGTTTGCCGAAGGCTCCGGCGCGCCCATCGTGCCCCCCGTGCTGCCGTCGCATCAGGAGTTCATGGACCGGTTTCCCGAGCCGATCCTGGACATGATCTTCACGCACCAGGTGCGCGACACGCCGCTCGGCGCCGGCATCCGCAAGGCGCTGCTGCGCTTTCAGGTAGCGGAAGTTGTGGACCCCACGGACCCTCGCACCGTGGCGAGCACCGAGGCCATGGTGGACGCCGCCATTGCCCTGGGCGATTGGCCGGCCGAGGATCGCGCGGCCGCCCTGGCGCAGATCCTCACGCTGTAGCGTCACGCGCACGCAGCGCGGCAAACGCGCCCCCGGTCGGACATCTCCGGGTCTCGCACTCTCGGCAGCAGCGTGCGCCTGTCGCATTGTGCGGCATGGACATCCCTGAGTGGCTCGTCGAATTGGCGAAAGTCGGTGGCGGCGCAGTGGTCGGCGTGTTTGCCGGGACGCGGCGCATGGAGGCCCGTGTACGCACGCTCGAAGAGCGTGCGGCGGATGCTGACCGACAGATCGCCTCGCACGAGCAAACCCTCACCGAAGTCCATGAAACCGTGCAGGCCGATCATGACCTGCTCACGCGCATGGATGCGAAGGTCGATCTGATCATGAGCGCCATGCAGCTGCGTCCTCGGACCTGAACCGGAGGTGATCGTGAAGTTGCTCCCCCGCTCGGTGACCGTGATCGGTCTCCTCGTCGCGCTCAGCGCGGTGATGCTCGACAGCACCGTCAACACGGCCCTCGTCTCGCTCATCGGCCAGAACGCCGCAGCCAAGGTTGCGGCACTGGGCGCGCTGCTCGCGGCGCTCGGCCGCGCGCTGGTCCCCACCGCCACCGAGCTCGAAGGACGCGAGCCGTCACCGTGAGCACGACGACGCGCCTCGTGTTGCCGAAGCCTCCGGCCGAGGTTCCCGTGGAGGCGTCTTTGGTGCTGCTCGCTCCACGATTCCGTGAGAAAGTGGAGCGGGTGTGCGCGGACATGGTCTCGTGGGGCTACGACCCGCGCGTATTTGAGACGCTACGCACCGATGCGCGGCAATCGTTTCTGCACGGCTTTGGCCGGCTCTATGATGACGGGCGCGGCATCGTCACGCACTCCCGCACCGCCGATGAGACGTGGCACGGCTTCGGACTCGCCGTGGACATCATCTGCGCGAGGCGGCTCTGGAGTGCGCCGCCGGACTTTTGGTATGTGCTCGGCACCAGCGCTCGGCGGCATGGCCTGGTGTGGGGTGCCGACTGGAACAGCGACTGGTCGAGCGCTGACGAGCGGTTCCTCGATCGGCCGCACATCCAGTGGGGCGCGCCCATGCGGCGCTCTCCTTCGTCACGTGCGGTCGAACTGCGCCGCAGTGGTGGCCTCTCTGCCGTGTGGGCAGAAGTGGGGGCAGCATGACGGGCGTGCCTCGCTGGTTGTGGGGCGTCATCGTCGCCCTCGCGCTGGCCGTCGCGTTGTGGAAGGCCGGCGTCCTGACGGTCGAGCAGATCCGCGCCGACGAGCGAGCGGCCGTGCTCCGAGAAGGGGATGCCTTGCTCGGCGTCATCAATCGCAACGCCGGCCGCATCGCACGAGAGCGCGACAGCGTAGCGCGATTGCTGGCGCGGCGTGATACCCAGCTCACCGCGGCGCTGGCCACCGCGCAGCGCGTGATCGTGAAAGAAGTGCCGTTTGTGCCCACGTCGCTCGTCGACACCACGCAGGCCCGTGCCGCGCTCACCACGCTGCAGCAGGGCCTGATCACCTGTCGTGACACCCTCGCCGGCCTCGTGTCGGCCTGCACGCAGTACCGCCTCACCAGTGACAGCGCGCGGGCCGTGGGAGCCCGGCAGCGCACGGCCGATTCCACCGCCATGGCGCGGATGGCCGAGAACAACGCCGCCATCACCCGGAGTCGTGACGCGGCGGTCGCTTCACTCCAAAAGCGATCGACGTGGCGCACGGTGGAGCGCACCGCCTGCGCCGCGTCGGTTGCTGGCAACATCCTCACCTTTCTCTCGAGATAGCCTCATGGCCCGTTACGTCATTTCCGGCACCTTCGCGCTGGCCGCAGGGACTGCCAAGACCGTGGGGCGCATCATGACGCCCGCGACTCGCAAGGGCACCCTCCGTCGCCTGCAGATCATCGACAGTAAAGCCGGCGCGAGTGACCAGGGCATTCTCGCCCGCGTGCTCACCGGCGGTACCGATGGCACCGGGACAGCCGTCACCCCCACGCCCCTCGAGGGCGCGGCGGCATGCTTGGCTACTGCGAATCTCAACTACACCGTGGAGCCTACGGGCTCGCCGACGGAGGTGTTCCGCACCACCGTCCCCTCTGGCGGTGGCATCGATCTGCTCTTCGAGGAGCGCGACGGTATTCAGGTGCCGCATTCATCGGCGCTGGGCTTCGAGTTCACCGCGGCCGAGGCGCGCGGCAGCAACGTCGTGTCGTTCGCCGCCTACTTCGACGAGTGATGAGCTTCGCCGGGCGTCGTCGTGCACGCGTGCTGGGTAGTGTGGCGCAGCCGCCGGGCTCCGATTGGGGAGCGCCGGGGCTTGGTAGCGGAGGCGGACCGTCGTACGGCCTGATCTACTCAAACGATTTCAACTCCGGCGTGCTCGCGCCAACATATGGCGATGAGCCACCGGGTGTGCCGGACGGCACCTTCTATTGGCTCGCAAATCACGGGGGTGAGGTCTCTAACGTCAGCCCCATCGCTGGGTCGCACTCGTTGCGATTCGTCTTCCCAGCGGTGGCCGACTTTGTGGATAGCAACCGAGAGCAACGGTTCATTCTCCCGCGAAACTGTGACGGGGGCGTGGGCATGGAATGGGACCAACGGCTGCCGGCAAATTTCTTTCTTCGGAACCAGACGGACTCTAGCGGTACCACCAGCAAGTGGTTCCAGATCTGGCAAGGGTCGCACGCGGACTACTCCACGCACACCACGGTTGGCGCGTCGTTTCGTCGGTCAGGCGAGGGGAATCAGGTCGAGATCATGGCCGTGGTCACCGACTCTGGGTGCACCGTCTGCAACGCCAACTTCAGCTCCCCTTCCGCCAAGGGGCGCGTGCTGATTGATCCGGACACCCCGTCCAACGGCATTCTGGTACCTGGTCAGATCCACAACATCAAGTGGCGCGTCCGGTTCTCCTCAAGCCCAGCAGCGACCGATGGCCTGTGGGAACTGCTGGTCGACAACGTGGTCTTCGCAACGTTCACCGGCGCGATCTATTCCCCTGCCAGTCGTGGGAATCCGGTGCCTTCTGTCCGCTCGGGGTACTTGATGGGATACAGCAACGCGGGCTACAACGATCAGACGATCTGGCAATGGGATAATCTCAAGGTCTACCACACGCTTGAAAGGTGGTGGTAAGTGGCCTACACCACGCTTGCGGCATGGGACTTTCGGGGAGCTGGCACGGCCGCGACAAAGCGCGTGGCGGTGATCGGCGGCTATACCCTGACGGAATTCGGCACCCCCGACTGGTCGGCTGAAGGCGTGGACTTCTCCGACGACACGGCAGACCGACTACAGCTGACGCTTCCTGCCGAACTCAAGGTCGGTTTCCCATGGATCATCGGAGGCTTTCGCGTAACCGGATCAAACCCTGGCGACGATGCGCATCTGTTTAGCCTCATGCTCAACAACACGGGGGCGCTCGACATGTCGCTCGGTGTGTTGCGCGCGCCGAATGGTCAAGCCTTCTCTCGTGCCGCCATCTCAGGGAGTAGCACGGGCGGCACGAATCACGGGGTCATCCCCGCCGACTCCAACTGCACCCTCGCGCTGTACAAGACCGGGCTGGGAGTGAACAATCCCGGTTTTCGTGGGCGATTGAACGCGAATGCGTGGAACAGTTTCCTGGTGTACAACGCCGGGATCGACTACTCCGCGACATCTCGCCTGGTCTTCGGATCGACGAACGGGCAGAACGCCCGGCTACGGATGCACTGGTTTGCCATGGGCTCTGGCGACATCACAGAGGAAGAGCTCGAAACCATTGCAGCAGACCCGAGTGTGATTTTCGGCCAATCCACTACGGGGAGACGCCGTCCTCGCATAGTGGGCGCACCGCGTCGTCGCCGAATGGACCGCACAACCACAGCGCACGCCGCCGTAATGTCGGGAGCATCTATCAGTCCCGCCGCCGTACCAAGCTTGATGGGTCTGCCCTGGAAGGTCTCGTTCCCGCGCGTGCCATCTTATACTGTCCGCTTCCTCCCATGACGCTCACTCCGCGCCAAACACAGTGGCTGTACGTCCACGAATCTCTGCCCGTCCGCGTAAGCGGCGTGTCGTCTGGTCTCGTGCTGACCGCCAGTCTGTGCAGTGTCCGGGAAGGCGCGCCGGCAGCGATTGGCACGCTGTCAGGCGCGCTCGCGGAAACCTCACCGGGTGAGCATAGTCTCGACTTTTCCCGGAGCGCCCTCCTATCTCAGCTGACCGCTGCGGACCGCATCGGCAAGAAGGTCTACCTCCACCTGGACGATGGCGTACATCGCCGCGATGTGTGGCCGTTCCTAGTCACGGACGTGGATCCCGATCTCCTCGGAGACTGCCCGCAAACTTGAGACGTCGGCGACGCGCGAACACTAGAGGCACAATAGCGGCAAGCAGCGCCAGCGTGTGCGGTTCGTCCACACCGTAGACCGCGACAAAGCGAATGTCCCTTTCCGGATACTGAATCCATCGCCGGTCGTGCCACATGTTGCCGTCTGCGTAGGCATCACGGGTGGTAACCTCCAGCGACGGGAAGACGGTTGTGGGGCCGGGCACCATGCCGCGGTCTCCGCAATCGCCGATGTCACCGCAAATGGACGAGAACAAGGCAAATGTGTACGTCGCACCCTCGGTCATCACCAATGGAGACGAAAACAGAAACGTCAGTTCTCCATTGTGAGATTGATCCAAGAAGGTCCGGAACAACGGCAGCTGGCCTCCCTCCTCGGGCGCTGCAAGTCCCGGCCAGATGTCGAACCGGGCATACGCATCGGATTGACGCGGATTCCCCCACCGTCCTCCGTGAAACCACACGGTCAAACTCGTCAAGGAAGCGCTCTTGGCTACGAAGGTTTGCGCGAGCCATTGCACATCGAACACCGTAAACGCGGTTGTCGTCTCAGCCGATGGGTCAGTTTGGTCAATGAGGACCTGTGCGTCGGTCCGCAGAGGAACCGAAAGGGTCAACAGTGCCAACGCCATCATGACAGTTGTTCTCTTCATCGTCTCTGAACCTCCACATCTTTTTTGTCCGGCCACCACCCCATGCGGTGTCCGGTCGCCCCGTCGGCGTTCCAGCGCCGGCGGGGCATTGTGTATCCTGCATCTCGAGCTCTTTAGCGCGATAGGGAGAACGCCCTATGACGGGCATGTGACGAGGGCCGCACAGAACCCGAAGAACACCATTTGGCGAACTCTGAGTCGCTGGGGTGGTACAATCTGAAGGCATCAAGTGCACACTTGTGGTCCGTTGTTTCGCCCAGCAGCTTTCCAGAATGTCACGAACCTATTGGAGCGCGCGCACATGTCGATAAACTGGACGGTTTCCGCCGTCCGCATTCGCTACAAGAGGACGCCGGTACCGCTCGATGCGGCCGATCTCTGGAAGGCGGCGCGCTTCGATCCACCGATGTTTGACGTGACCGTCGCGGTTCCAGAGCAGCAGCGCCGCCGAACGGTTGTTCTCGGTCCCACGTCGATCAGCTTGCTCGAAACTCCTGGTCAGGTAGAATGGGCATGGACATTGCACCACAGCACCGAGCTCGCAGCGAGCCCATTCCCCCCTCCGACACCACCCTGGATTGAGGTCTGGAGGGACTTTCGGACGTCAATTCAAGCAGCCTTTGAGAAGGAAACGTCTGTCACCCATGCCATGGTCGGCGTCGCGCTCGCGCACGAATACCTCGGAGAAGACTTCGCCGGGTTTGTGCGGCAGCACGTCGACGTACCTGCGTCCGTGTTTGCCAACGGGGACACAGAGCTCATAGTTCAGAGGCGCCGCCACATGAAGGTCCTGGACGGTGCCGTCCATGCCGCGGTGCTTCAGAAGTGGTCGGATATTCACCGGAATCTTCCATCGCCCACCTTGGTCGCCGGGAAAACGGTGACTGATGTACGTGGTATTGGTGTGCTATTGGAGTCCAGCACGTCCGCCCTCAGCGTGATGAACCTTTCCGGGGATGCGCTCGGACGGTGCATTGATGAGTTGGCAGAGCCCGTGTTGGTGGTCGCTGACGCTGGTCGGATGCTATGATCACGCGCACGGAGCAAGAATTCTGGATCGCGCCGCCCCCGGCGTACGCGTTCGACGGTTCACGCGAAGGCGCCGAACAGGCGATGAGCGAGTACTTCTCGCTTTATGCCGACGGGCAGAGCGAACCACGGCTTGTTGAGACTGGCGACGTTGTTTCTGGGCGTGCGATCGGAGATCCCACGGACTACACGCACACGCATGTATTCCAGACTGGCGACCGTGGGTTCTACATCGTGGTGTCCAAGCCAAGCCATTCCGACTTGGGTGCCCACTTCGCTCTCTTACCAGATATCTGGTGCGGGCGAGAGCGCCATGAACGTGCGGCGGATACAGATCCCTTCGTGGGACCGTTCGCCGACCTTGGCGGTGATCTCGAATCGTTGCGCGTCTTGGTCAGCTCGCCGGTCGATGATGACGAGGTGTACTACCCACACCCCGAGGCACTCACGCGAGCAGCGGCACTGGCCCGTTCGTTGGTCAAGAAGATCACTGAATGGTCAGCCCCCGGATCCATTCTCCGGACTTATGCCTGCGTCGCAGACGGAGGCTCGATCGATCTATTCTTCGAATCGGCGACGCGCAAAGTCCTTATCAATGTGACGCCGGATCCACGCAAAACGAACTATGCGGTGCTTGATAACACCGGCAAGAGCTCCTCTGCGATGATGACCGACATTCTGTCGCCAATCGTTGCCTTAATCAGGTAGCGCCAGAGATGAACAATTTGATAGTGGAGGACATCCCAGATTGGGCGTGTCTCATGGTGCGCGTTCACAAATCATTCTGGCGGAGCGGCAGGCCAATGACTGGAGCGTTCAAGCTCTCGCCAGAAGACAAGGCGATGTCCGTGGACTGGTGCCGCTACTCCACGGCGAATCGCTTGCAGAGAAGCGGCAGAAAGCCGGCATCGGAGTACTACGTGCTCGGCGGAAAGGTTGGTGCCATCCGCGCGATTCCCAACCTCGTCGTAGAGCATTCTCCGCAGCCCGCGATGGGCCAGTTTGGGGAGAATCGCGCGCACGCCAGTGTCATGACAGAACCGCGTGATGCGCCTGAAAACGTTTGGTCCGAAGTCCGACTGCGCGTTGCTGACGCCTTCCGAAAGATCCTCGACCCAGAAGAAGGGGATTCAGTGCCGCTGACTGGAAGCGAAGATGGCGGTGCTGATTGCGCCGAGTCGCTTTGTCAGTTGAGCCTCACCTAGCGCACCAGTGTCACAGTTGGTCGCTGGCAAACAAGGCTGCCCCCGCCACCTCTACCAGACAACAGGTATCTCGGCATCGGTGGTCTCAATACTCATTCCACCCTCGACCATCGGCCGCACCCACTGACCGAAATCGCCACATCCGACGCCAGCACCGTCACGATGGCCGGCGCGGTCTGCAGGTTGTTGGCAATGATGGCACTCGTGCCATTAATGTTGCGGAGGCGCGCCCAATAGCACCCAGTGCCGGTGCCGTCCGATCGCCACGTGCCAGGCGCGACGTCGACGCCCACCAGGTACATGCCGTCGGTGAACGCCGCGGTCGGACTGCTAGTCACCGGACCAATGATCTCGGCCCAGGGCGCGCACCCAGACGACTCGATAGCAAGGTCTGTCGGCAACACCTCGAGGAGACGGGGGCCACTCCCCAGCTCATTGGCGATGATGTCGCCCTGCCCCGTCAGATTTCGCAGCCGTGCCCAGTAGCAGCTGGCGGTGCCCGTGTTGACGCTGCGGTACCGACCAGGCAATACCTGTGAGCCCACCAGGCGGGTGCCGTTGGTGAACGTGAACGGCCCAATCGTCAGCGCCTGCGTCTGCGGGGCGAGCTGCGCCGCGCGAAAGGTGAGTACGACGGCGCTGCCAGCGGTGCCGCGAATGCCGAGGCCCGTGAACGTCGCCACGCCATTGACGGCGATCTGCGACAGCGTGCCCGACAAGGTACCGCCCTGCCCCACTTCGACGGTCACCGCGGTGTTCGCCGGCGCCAGGTTCCCTTGGGCGTCACGGAGCTCGATCACCGGCTGCGTGCTCATCACCCCACCGTTCATCGCACCGGCAGCAGGCCTCGCAATGCGAAGCTGGGTCGCCACACCTGAGGAGACAGACACGGAAACCGTGGTGGACACGCCGGCGCTCGACACCGTAATGGTCGCATTGCCTGGCGCGATGCCGGTGACCAGCCCAGCGCTGGTCACCGATGCCACGGCGGTGTTGCTCGAGCTGAACGCTGGGGCCACCGGGACGAAGGGCTGTCCATACTGGTCTCGCCCTGTCAGCGTGATGCTGGCGCTCGATCCCACGAGCAGCGCGGCCGGAGAAATACTCGCCTGAATAGTGGAAAGTCGCGCAGGAGCACGGCTCACCTGAACCGTCGCCGCACCGATCTTCCCACCCGACGCAGCAATCACCGTTGCCGAGCCGGCGGTCAATGCGCGCACGACACCGCTACTGCTGACCGCAACAACGGTGGTGTTGCTGGAAGACCAGGTGAGGCCTTGAGGCGTGATTGGCCGACCCTGTGTATCGACTCCGGATGCCGTAAGCTGCGCAGAGTCTCCCTCGAAAACGGAGAGGGAGCCGGGGCTGACGGAGATGGCGCTGAGCGTCGGAGCAGGCGGTGGCGGTGCAGGTTCTGTCCCTTCCGACCCGCCACACGCCGCGAGAGTGATGGCGGTGAAGACACACGCGACAACCTCTCTCAGTGACGCCATATCCCACTTCTCCAGATTATCCACAGACGGTCCACACGTGGCACCCGCGCCACATTGCGGGGGCCGCTACGGTTCGGTAAATCTTTGGGCGCTGACCCTGCCGCCCAATGCTGCGATGACTGCGACCTGCTACTTCCGGATCCTGGCACCGATGTACTTCCCCATCCGGGGAGACGTCGGCGAATACCTGTCGGTCTGGCCCTGCCCGCAGAACCTCTGGGTGATGGACCCGGCCGGGGAGTGGGTGATCCGGCGCGGGTACTTCCCCGAGGGGAAACTGTGGTCCGAGCTCGCCAACCTGGCCGAGGCCGGGGTCATCCAGCCGCTTTCCGCCGACGACGCCCAGTGGCTGCGGCATCCTCTGCCAACTGCCGCTGCCCCAACGCGTCCAGCACTTCGCGTGATACGGGGGGGATCGGCTCAGTAGTCCGGCCGCTCTGCCGATCGCGCCACTCCCGCACCTCCGCAATCAGCTCCCCGCTCGCCCGGTTGAACGTCGCAAGAGCGTGCAGAATGCCGTCGTAGAAGGCGTCATCCCTCCCGGTTGATACCCGGCGTCCCGCGAGGTCCTCCGGGTCCACCCCGTAGAGGTTCGCGAGCTGAACCAGGCGCTCGTCCGAGACTCCTGATTTTCCGGTTTCGTACGCTGTGAGGACACCGGCGCCGAGCCCGAGAGCCCCACTCACCTCGTCCTGCGTCTTCTTCGCTCGCTTCCGGGCTTCCTTCAGCCGAGCGCCAAGGTCGGTCATCGATAAGGGGACCTTAGATTGACTCTTGCGAAAACTTAGAGTCAATCGTAGTATGCTTACCACGGTGCTGGACACACCGTGATCCTTCTTCCTTTCACGTGCAACGGTACACCAAATGCCGCGATCCCGAAAGGCTCAACCGATCGCCATTCCCCCGGATTTCCTCTGGCGCTGGCGCGTCGCATTGGCCGCCGGCGGCCTCTCGCTCAAGGCGTGGGCGGACCTGCATTGCGTCACGGGGCAGCATGTCACCGAGGTCCTGCACGGACGCCGCAAGTCGCGCGACATCCTGGCCAAAGCCATCGCCTACGTGATGCACCAGGAGCGGCAGACCGTCACGCGCATCGACATCGCGCGGAAGGAAGAGAAGCTCTCGGCGCTGCAGTCCGCAGCGTGACGTGGTGGGGGGCGTGCAATCGGCATGCCTCCAGTCTCTACCTGAGGACCGACCATGCAAACCACGCATTGGGGGGCGACCGTGGCCGCGGCGCCTGCCTCCACTCCCGCCACCGCGCCCCCGACGGTGGATCTGCGCCGCGATGGCCTCGCCTTCGAGCAGCTCGTCCTGCGGCTACTCGATGAATCCTCCTGGGATGGCCGCGCACGCATTGGCGGGCAGCGCACCAAGGACGTGTTGCGCCGATCCGCGGACCGTCAGGCCAACCTCGCCGGCGTCGGCGCCGCGCTCGCAGCGCTCGCACGGCATCCGCAGGCCGATCGGCGCGCGCGCCTGGCCGTGATCTTCGAAGAGCTGCAGGCCTGGGCCGAGGCCATGGGTGCGTCGGACAGCTGCCTGGTCACCGTGGCCACACACGAAGCCCGCGAGGACGGCGAAGCTGATGCAGCGCTGCTCGCGGTGCTCGGCACCCTGCCCGACCGCGCGAAGCTCGAGCGCGCGCTGCGTGAATGCGCCGAGCAGATCACCGCGCGCCGCCGGGTGATGGTGGCCCTGCGCGTACGCCTGGCGCGGCTGATGGCGCCGCGGGGCGGGTTGCCGGCATGATCGCGCGCGCCCTTCCCCTCGCTCAGCCGCAGGCCCCGACCATGCCTCACTCGCCGACTGAAGACGCGTCGGTTCGTCGCGACCGTGCGCTCAGGCCCCTCACCGGCCGCGATCGTCTGCTCGTCGACCTCATCGTGGCCCGGGCGGTGCGTTGTGTGCCGTCGCTCGTGCCGCTGGATGTCGAGATGGACCTTGTGGCCGTGCATCGCGTCGTGATGCCGCTGCGCCTGCGTGATCTGCTCGTGGCGCCGGAGTTCGATCTGTTGCACGACGTGCTCGGCATCCGCCAGCATCTCGACCGCGAGACCGTCACCCTCACTGGCCACTTTGTGCCGAGGTATGCGCGATGAGCCGCTCCGTGAAAGCGTGCAGCCCGCCCGCGCTGGCCGGCGCGAACGGGCTGTCGACAACGGTCGAGGGCGCGGACCGACCGACGCCCCACCATCCCAAGTTCACCAGTCCCCGGCCGCAACGCCAGCGCCGCTTCGTCGTGATGGTCTGGCGTGGAGGTCTTTTGCCGATGGGCACGCATCACCCGTCGTTGCCGCTCTGGCAACTCGCCCTGCTGGCCCGCGCCAACTGCGCGCGCCCAGCCTGACCCGCGGCACGAGTGGCGGGGCGCGTGGACCATCACACTGGAGTGATGCTGCGCTGCACCATCCGTCAGGGGATCGCATCCCCGCCCTCGTGTTCGCACTTTCTTCTCACCGAGCTGCGCATGTCTCAACTCGTCATGTCTGAGGACGCGATCGACGCGGCCACTGAGGTGCTGGATGCCTTGGTGGGTGCGCCGCGCGTGCCGCAGTCGTTTGCGATCGCGCGCGCCGGCACCGACGAGTGCGGCGACCTGCGCATCGAAACCGAGGTGCTCACCCTCACGCCGCGCAGTCGCGAGGTGCGCGAGCTCACGGCGCTGGTGGCGGCGCATCGCCCACGACGTGAGCGGCGAAGCGCATGACCATCACGCTGTCGGACATCATCGAAGAGACCGAGGCGCAGCGGCCGGAGGAAGCGGACGGCGCCACGGTGGCGGCAGCCAAGGCCTCGCGTGGTGTGCCACCGGTGCCGATCCTCGCCACACACCAGGTGTTGGCTGAGGCGGTGTTGCGGCTCATGCCGCACGTGGCCAAGGCGGACAAGGATGGCGCCGGGCATATCCTCTGCTCGCTGATCATCGAACCCGATGGCACGATGGCCGCGACCACCGGCCACACGCTCGGCGCGTTCAAGGAGGCCGTGACCCCGGCGCCTGGCGTGCGCGTGTTGCTCGAGCTGCCGGACGCCGATGCGCAGGCCATGTGCCGTCGGCTGGCCAAGCGTGCCATGCGACAAGATCCGTTGTTCGGCCTCGAGCTCGCGCCGTCGGGCAGCAGCATGACGCTGTCGTTCAACAAGGAGTCGATGACTATCCTGCCCTCGCGCTGGCCGGACGAGTATCCCAACTGGCGGCGCGTCGTTCGCATCACGCGTGATGCCAAGTCGCGCGCGCGCCCGGCCGCGCAGTTCTCGATCGACCCGCAGAAGCTCAAGCGCTTCAGCGGGACGCCCGTGCTGAGCCTCGGCAGTGCCAAGGACGCCATCATCGTCACGAGCCTGTCAACGCCCTCGTTCTTCGGATTGATCATGCCGTGCGAGCTGCCGGAGAGCGATCTCATCATGTTCCCTGAATACAGCTGGAAGGAGGAGTAACGCATGTCCGGACTGCGCGCGCGCGCCGCCGAGGTGGTCCAGGAGTTCGAGCGCGAAGCCACCAAGCGCCGCGCGATCTCGCTGCATGACGTAACGGCCGATGTGTTTGCCCACTGCGCCAAGGCCGTCGCTGCCGTGCTGGCGTCGAGCGGGGAAGACGAGGACGAGGAGATCTCGGTGTCGGAGTATGCGGCACTGCATCACCGGAGCCCGTCCACCGTGCGTGGCTGGTGTGCCGATGGGCTCATCACGGCCACCCGCAAAGGCCGGGACTGGGTGATCCGTCGTGGAGAGCCCTGCCCGTCGTTCGGTGGCGAGCGGGCGAGCTCGCGCGCGCCTGGCGAGGCCGCCGCGTAAATGGTCCCGAAGCATCGGCCGGATTCTCAGGTCGCCGGGCTGCAGGCGTGGGAGTACGTCGTGGGCACCACGCCGCACAAGGTGTGGGCCTACGAGGACCTCTCCCGCAAGGGCATGCTGTATCTCAAGTGGCTGGTGGCCACCGCCCCGCGTGGTGACGACGAGCGTCCGCGCCGCACGTGGCGCCGGCGGTCGTTGGGCTTCCTGCTGCGCGATGCGAAGGGCAAGGTGCTGCGGGAACACGAACAGCGCGCGCGCGCGGCGGCCGAGGCGCAGTATCGTGAGTTGCTGCAAGGACCGCGCGATCCCGCGACGGTCACGGTGCGCGCCGATCTGTCCATTGCCGAGGGGTGGGCGTTGGGAAAGGATCCGGATCGGGGGCGCTGGAACAAGGACACGCCGCATCGCCGCGAGATGGATCGGGTGATGCAGCGGGTGAAATCGATCTGGGGCGCGCGCCGGACGTGGAATTCGATTGGGCGTGGCGAGCTGCGCATGCTGTGGCGCGCCGAGCTGAGGCGGCAACGGGCCCTGGGCAACGCGGGCGCGCGCAGTGCGGAGATCATCATGGCGCGCGTGTTGGCGTTGGCGTCGTGGCTGCGCGACGAGCAGCACATTGCGCCCACCGCGGCGCTGCCGTGGAAGCGCATGAAGGAGGAGATGGCTGGGGACATCGGCGCCTACAAGCCCACGCGTCCCCGCTACAACGAAGCGGAGTACCGGGCCATCCTCCCGGCCGCCTGGGAGGTCGATCCGCGCTTTGGGTTGTTGTTGGAGATCGGCGCCGAGTATCGCCTCGGTCAGGTGCGGCGCGTGCATCGCTCGCACGTGCGGCGCGCGACGGTGGAGCACGAGTATCCGCAACCCGATGGCACGCTGGTGCGCCAGGACGTCGAGGTCACCCTCGTGCTGATCCCCGGCAGCGGGCGAAAGAAGGGTGCCACGGTGGAGCTCACGCCCGACCAGGAGCGCGCGCTGTGGCAGTGTCTCGAGACCGGGCACCTGGCCGCGCTCGAGCGCGCGTACCAGGCGCAGGAGATCGCGGACTATCCGTTGTTTGGGGGCGGGCGCATGATCGCGAGCGCGATGAACAGTCACGCCCTGCAGGCGAAGGCGCATCACGCCACGCGCGCGCCGCTCGACAACACGCAGCTCCGCAAGTGGCTGCGCGCCACGGAAGCCAAGGCCCGGGTGGATGGCCAGCCCATCGAGCACGTGGAAGGCCGTGGCTGGTATGGCCTGCGGCGCATCGCGCTCGACCTGGCGAAGAAGGCCAAGATCAGCCGGGACGGCATGGTGGAGACGGGCGGCTGGGCGGATCCCCAGACCCCCGACACGGTCTATGCCGACGAGGACAAGGCGTACGCGCGCACCGAAGCCGCGAGCGTGCGCGCGCGCATTCGGAAAGGCGACACGAGCGCGAGTCCCGCGCAGCCATCGGCGCCAGCGCCGACGCCACGCACCGACGACGCGTCTACCTGAGGCGGTGGACGCATATGGACCACGCCCCCCGGAAACGCAAAAACGGCACCGCGAGTGCGTTGCCGTTTGCGTCCACAACTACAGGGAAAACCGTGACTTACGTTCAAGTGGGCCTGAGAGGAGTTGAACCTCTGACCTCACGCTTATCAGGCGTGCGCTCTAACCACCTGAGCTACAGGCCCGGCGGCTGGTGCCCCGCGGGACGCCAATCTGCCAGAGCCGCATAATGTAGCTCCGCAGGTGGTGTCCGACAAGGGCACGTGGCCATCGAGATGACAGCGGCGATCCGCTCACCACACCGACGGTGACGCGGCGACGCCCGCCTCAGGCGTCGGGGTCGTCCTCGTCGATGTCGTATCCGAGGTCGTCGTCGAAATCGTCGTCCTCGTCCTCATCCTCGTCGTCGTCCTCGTCGTAATCCTCGTCATCATCGTCGAGGTCATCATCGAGGTCATCGTCGTCCTCGTCATCATCGTCGTCGAAGTCGACGTCGTCATCCTCGTCGAGTTCATCCTCGTCGAGTTCGTCCTCGTCGAAACCTTCGTCGTCGAAATCCTCGTCGTCAGCCGCCAGCGCAAACACAGTGGCCGAAACCTTCTCTTCGAGCGCGTCCAGCGACGACGACCCGAACAGCTCCAACATGGGACGATTCTCCTGCGAGTGTTTTTGGGGAAGGGACTGCGGTTGTGTTCTGGAACGGGAGTATCGGCACGGCGGGGCCGGGGCGCAAGGCGAAAAGAACGCAACGCGCTCCGGACCCTGCCGGAATACCCGTCAGGCCGAGGCGCGATCCCGCTCGCGCTTGACTTCGCGGCTGACGCGCTTGCGGTCGCTGGCCGCGAGCATGCGCTTGCGCAGCCGGATGCTGCCGGGGGTGACCTCGATCAGTTCGTCGTCCTCGATGTATTCGAGGGCGACTTCCAGCGTGATCTGCCGTGGCGGTTCGAGGACGATGGCCTCGTCGGCACCCTTCGAGCGCATGTTCGTGAGCTTCTTTTCCTTGCAGGGATTCACGTCCATGTCCCCCGGACGCGAATTCTCGCCGATGAGCATGCCCTCGTACACCGCATCACCCGGCGTGACGAACAGCGTCGAACGCTCCTGCAGCGAAAAGAGTGCGAAGGCCACGATGGTGCCGTTTTCCATGGACACCAGCACGCCGCGCGAGCGCCCCGACAGCGGACCCGCCCAGGGCCCGTACTCGAGGAAGCGGTGGTGCATGATGCCCGTGCCGCGTGTGTCGGTGAGGAATTCCGAGCGATAGCCGAACAGACCGCGCGCCGGCACCTTGTACAGCAGGCGCACGAGGCCCTGCCCCGGATTCTTCATCTCGATCATTTCGGCCTTGCGGGGGCCGAGCTTCTCGATGACCACGCCGAGGTAATCCTCGGGCACGTCGATGGACAGCTCCTCGAAGGGCTCGAGCTTCTCGCCGTTCTCGCCCAGTCGCGTGATGACACGCGGGCGCGAGACCTGGAACTCGAAGCCTTCGCGGCGCATGGTCTCCATGAGAATGGAGAGATGCAGTTCACCGCGGCCCGACACGCTCCAGGCATCCGTGGTGTCGCTGTCTTCCACACGCAGCGCCACGTTGCGCTCGAGCTCCTTGTAGAGGCGCTCACGCAACTGACGCGAGGTGACGAACTTGCCTTCCTTGCCGGCAAAGGGCGAGTTGTTCACCACGAAGTCCACGCTGATCGTGGGCTCTTCCACGCTGATGCCTTCGAGCGCTTCGGGCGTGGCGGGATCGGTGAGCGTGGTGCCGATGTCCACGTCTTCAAACCCGGCGAGCTGCACGATCTCACCCGCCGAGGCCTCCTCGATCTCCACACGCTCCAGGCCTTCGTAGCCATACAGCTTGGTCGCGCGTCCACGCACCGGGGCCACGCTGTTGTCGGGCGTGACCAGCGTGAGGTTGTCGCCCACCCGCACCTTGCCACGCTCGATGCGCCCGATCGCCAGTCGACCAAGGTAGGCCGAGTAGTCGATGGTGGACACGAGCATCTGGAACGGGCCTTCCGCATCCGTCGGCGGGGGCGGCACGGTCTTCACAATCGTCTCGAAGAGCGGCTCGAAGTCCACCGCCTCCACATCGAGATCGAGCGTGGAGATGCCGTTCTTGGCCGAGCAGTACACGACCGGCGAGTCGAGCTGCTCCTCGCTGGCCTCGAGCTCGATGAACAGCGACAGCACCTCATCGTGCACCCGCAGCGGATCGGCGCCGGGGCGGTCGATCTTGTTGATGACGATGATGGGCGTGCGTCCAAGCTCCAGCGCCTTGCGCAGCACGAAGCGCGTCTGCGGCATCGGACCGTCGAAGGCATCGACGACCAGCAGCACACCGTCCACCATGCGCAGAATGCGCTCCACCTCACCGCCGAAGTCGGCGTGTCCCGGCGTGTCCACGATGTTGATCTTCGTGTCCCGCCACCGGATGGAGGTGTTCTTGGCGAGAATGGTGATCCCCCGCTCCTTTTCGAGCGGATTGGAGTCCATCACGCGTTCTTCGACGACCTGATTTTCGCGGAAGGCTCCAGCCTGGCGGAGCATCTTGTCGACGAGGGTGGTCTTCCCGTGGTCGACGTGCGCGATGATGGCGACGTTGCGAATTTCCATAGCCTTAAAAGCTAGCTAGCCCGGATATCCGGATTCAACGGGGGGTGTAACGATTTCTGTGCGCCAGTGGCCAAATCGGCAGCGCGCCAGCATCGGGCCAGTGGAAAGGCTTGCTGCGGCTCAGCTTGCACGCTCGGCCGACCGGTCGTAGCGTCCGGGTACACCCCTTTCGGAGGCTCCGATGCACGACCAGACGCAAACCACGTCTAGCGATCGTCGCGACGCGAAGAGCGGACAGCCCGCCAGCGCCGCCAAGGGTTACCCCGTCGGCCGCGGGTACGGCCACGACCTCATGCGCGGAGGTGAGGTCTTTGGTGGCTACGGCTACGCGGACCGGCCGGAGTACAGTATGCGGCGCGGGGATCGGGAGGCGTCCGGTTGATTCCGTGGTCCTCGAGATCGTTGAACAGAAGGTGTGAGGATTCGAGGATCTGAGGATTGGAGAGGCGGGCGTCGGGGGACTCTGCGACATGGAGTCCCCCGACGCCCGCCCCTCTTATCCCCGGATCCTCTGATCCTCACACCTTCTGTTCAGCGGTCTCGCGGCCCACGAGATCCAGCGGCCCACGCGACACCCGCCGAAGCGCCAGAGTGTACGCCAGCTCCATCGCCTGCACCATGCTCTCCGCCGACGCCACGCCCTGCCCCGCAATGTCCAGCGCCGTCCCGTGATCGGGTGACGTGCGAATGAACGGCAGCCCCAACGTCACATTCACCGCGCTGCCGAAGCTGGCCACCTTGATGGCCGTCATGCCCACGTCGTGGTAGGGCGCAATCACGGCATCAAACTCGCCGCGCATGGCGCGCACGAAGACCGTATCGGCGGGAAACGGTCCATGCATCCCGAGCTCACGCGCGACCGGCGTCAGCAGCTCGTCATCCTCGTGGCCGAATCGTCCGTGATCCCCGGCGTGCGGATTGAGCGCGCAGAGCGCGATGCGCGGGGCGGCAATGCCGAAGTCCTCACGCAGACCGCGCGCCGTGGTCTGGTAGGCCTGCGTCAGCGCGTCGCGCGTCACGGCCTCCGGCACCTCACGCAGCGCAATGTGCGTGGTGGCGAGCACCACGCGCAGCCTGCTGCTTGCCAGCATCATGGCCACGGGCACGCCGGCCAGCGCCGCCAGCATCTCGGTATGCCCGGGGTAGTCAAAGCCCCCCGCCCGCAGCGCATACTTGTCGAGCGGGGCCGTGACGATGCCGGCCAACTTGCCTGCGAGGGCCAGGCGCGCCGCCCGCTCCACCGCCTGACCGGCCAGCGCCCCCGCCCGTGCCACGGCAGCATCCGCGGCAGCTTCCGCGTTCAAGGCATCCGCCACGGGCGCCCAGGGCCCCAGATCGTCGTCCACGGCCACTCCGGTCCCCGAGGGGCCCAGCACAAACCACGAAGCGCCCAACGCCGCAATCCGCGGGTCGTTGAGCGCCTTGCCGACAATCTCCGGCCCGATGCCCCGCGGATCGCCGAGCGTGATGCCGAGTCGGATCACGAGGGCGTGGTCAGGGCGTGATGACCTGCGCCATCGGGTCGTAGCGCACCGAGACGTAGGTCTGCTTCTTCAGCGAATCGATGAGCCGGCGCATCTTGCGCTCCTCGGCCAGCTGATCGCGAATGCGATCGCGGTACTCGGCGTAGGTGTACTCACCCGCCTCATCGAGGAAGGTGACCTGCGCGACCACGAACTTGCTTACGCCGGATCCCGGATCGGGGATTGGGAACGGGCCCACGATCTGATTGAGCTTGGCCCCTTCGAGCGCGTTGCGGTAGGCCTCCGGCAACTCGTTGCGCGGATACTCCGGAATGGACTTGTCCTCACCGCCTGCATCGTCGTGGAACTTGACGCTGAGTGAGTCATAGCTGCCACCGGCGCGCCAGACATTGGCAATGCTGTCCGCCAGCAGCCGCGTGCGCGCTTCGTCGGTGGAATCGACCGACGGGCGAATGAGAATGTGCCGCGCCTTCACCTCGGCCGGCTGCACGCGATCGACGCGGATGATGTGAAAACCGAAGCTCGTTTCCACCACCGGGCTGATGACACCCGGATTGAGGGCGAACATCATGCGGTCGAACTCCGGCACCATGCGCCCGCGGCGATTCCAGCCCAGGTCGCCGCCCAGTTCGCGGTTCGACGGGTCCATGGACTCGCGCTTGGCGATGTTTTCGAAATCCTCGGGGTGCTTGACCAGTTCGGCGTGGATGGAATCGATCTTGGCCCGCGCCTTGGCCTTGGCAGTCTCCGACGGCTGCGTGGCCACAACGATCTGGCGCATGCCCACCCGCGCTTCCTTGCGCGGCAGCTTGTCCTTGAACGCCTCGTAGGCCTCGGTGATCTCCGACTCCGACACATTCACGGCCGTGACTTTGCCGTCGCGCTGGAGCTTCTGCATGATGCCCTGCTGCAGCTTCACACGACGCGCCTCGTCGGCCTGCATCTTGCGCCACTCTTCGATGGAGCCGAAGCCCGCTTCGCGCAGCGCCGTGCGGAATTCCAGCTCCGACTTGAAGTTGCCGCGCGCCTTGCGCTCGGTGTCGTCCACCTGGTTCTGGATCTCGAGGTCACTCACCTCGACCTTTTCCAGTTCGGCCTTCTGCACCAGCAGTTCCACATCCACGAGCTGCTGCAGTACGTCCGCCTCGAGCTTGGCCAGCTCCCTGGCATTGGTGACTGGCGCGCCGCGGGCCCGGGCCTGATTCACGCCCGAAAGCACCTCGGACACGAGCACCACCTTGTCACCCACAATGGCGGCGATGCCGTCGATGGGCAGGCCCTTGACGCTGTCCGCCTTGACCTTCTGCGCGGACACGTCCTGCGCGCGCAATGCCGCGGACGACGGAACGAGCACCGGAAACAGTGCCACGGCAGTCGCCGCGCAACGCCGGGCGAATCGAGTTGAGAGATGCATCATGCCTGTAAAGTACCCGGGAAGACCCGGGAGGGTTGCCAAAGCGCCCCGGTCGGAAGCCGACCGGGGCGCTCGTGGACCGGCGTTACTTCTTGGTGGTGTCCGGCATCGGCGGCGTACCGGCCGGCGGGGCACCCATCGGCGGCGCACCAGCCGGCGGCGCCTGCTGCGCCTTCAGCGAGTCCGCCGTGGCCCGCACCGACTTGGCCTTCTCGATGACGGCGTCGAGACCGGCCTCGTTGATCGAGAACGGATACTTGGACTGCAGGGCACGCGAGAGCGGATACGGCACTTCCACCAGCGGCACCTCGTTCTTCACGAGCTTGGAGAAGTACTCGTCGATGCGCGCACCGGCGATCTTTTCCTTGTCCGTTTCCTTGCCCGTGCTGTCGGTGAGCTTGCCCGGCTCCACACCCAGCTGCGACCAGGTCTGCGTGACCGCGTTCTTGAAGTTGAGGAACAGGTTGCTCATCTCGGCCGTGTCGAGCACGAACTTGGCGCTGTCCGCCTGACGCAGCACGAGCTCGTTGCGCACGATCTGGCGAATGAACTTGTCCACCAGCGAGTCGGCAGCCGCGGCCAGCTGCGGACGGATCTGCGACTGCGGCGGATAGGCCGACACCCACTCGGCGAAGCGAGCGGCGGTCAGCTTGCCACCCTTGTACGAGGCCAGCGCGCCGTTGTCCTTGGTGTAACCGAACGGGTTCTTGGCAATGGCCTTGGCCTTCACGGTGGCGTTGTTCTCCACCTTCACGTCGTTGCCCGTTTCCATCGTGGCGAGGTACGTGCTTTCGGCGATGGCCACGTTGCGCTGCTTGGCAATGGGGCCGAATTCGGCCGCCACGTCCTTGAAGGGCGAGCGGTAGATGACGTGGTAACCAAAGGAGGTTTCACACACGGTGGGCGAAACTTCGCCGACCTTGGTGGCCACCACACACTTCTCGAACTCGGGCACCATCATGCCGCGGCCGAAGAGGCCGAGGTTGCCGCCGCGCTCCTTGGCGTTGGGCTCGTCGCTCTTGGCGGCGAGGGTCGCGAAGTTGGCCGGCGTGGCTTCCTTGAGGATGCCCTCGGCCTTGGTCTTGGCCGCAGCCTTCTGCTCGGGCGTGGCGCCCGGATCGACCTTCACGAGGATGTGACGGGCCGCGAAGGCCTCGCCGCTGTTGTAGCGCTCCTCGTCGGTGCCCGGCGCCTTGTCGGCCCAACCGGCCGAGACGGCGTCATAGAACTTCTTGACGCGGATGTTGTCGATGTTCGACCACAGCGCGTCCTGCATGACCTTGGGATCGTTGAGCGAGTCGCCCTTGGCGGCCGCCACGCCGACCAGCTGGTAGTTGAGCCACAGCTCGGCGATGGACCGGGCCACGTCCTTCTCCAGCGGGGCCTGGGACTGGCCAAGGATCTCGGCGAGCTTGGCAGTCGAGAGTTGCTGATTGCCGGCCTTGGCCGCCACGTCAGGGTTGGATGCCGCGCCACAGGCGACGGCAAACGCGACGGCACTGAGCACGGTCAAACGGTACGATTTCATCAGGCAGACTCCGCCCACGGAGTGAGGTGTGGATAGGTAGGACCCCGATGGCCGCCGAGTGGTTGCCACGGGTGGGTGCGCGTCGGTCCAGAAGGCATACCGGGACGCCTTCAGACGACGAGCGCCCGGAGGGCGCGGATGAGCCCCTCGAGCATCTCCGCGCCACCCAAGCGGGTCAGCTTGAGAGCCAGCGGCTGCGCCCGGCGCACGTCCACCTGGAACTGGACGTCGTGGAACGCAGCGGACAGCCCCTTGAGGCGCGGAACAGCGTCAGCCCTGAAAGTAATACGGGCCTCGGAGGCGCGCACAAGCACCCCCTCCACCCCGAGCAGCGCGCCCAGCACCCGCAGCATGGCCTGGCCAAAGAGTGCCTGGGCCGGGGCCGGCAGCGGCCCGAATCGGTCCCGGACCTCCTGGGCCAGCGCCGCGATGGCCGCCGGGTCGCGCAGCGCCGTGAGGCGGCGGTACACGTCCAATTTGGCTTCCTGCGAAGCGATGTAGTCGTCGGGCAGGAAGCTCGGGAAGTCCAGCGTGACATCGGCCGGCATCCAGGCCTTCTGGCCCCCGTCGTCCGACAACTGCCGCACGGTTTCGTCGAGCAGGCGGAGGTAGAGGTCAAAGCCCACCGCGTGCACAAAGCCCGACTGCTCGGGACCCAGCAGGTTGCCGGCGCCGCGCATCTCGAGATCCTTGAGCGCCACCCGGTAGCCGGCGCCCAGTTCGGTGTGGTGCTCCAGCACCGCCAGTCGGCGCTCGGCGTCCTCGTCCACCCGGTCAGGCACCAGCAGATAGCAGTAGGCGCGGCGGTGCGAACGTCCCACCCGCCCGCGCAACTGATAGAGCTGCGCGAGGCCCAGGTGATCAGCGCGGTTGACGAACATCGTGTTGGCGTTGGGCACATCGAGTCCGCTTTCCACGATGAGCGTGGACACGAGAATGTCGAGCTCCCCCTCCACGAAGCGGCGCATGACCTCCTCGAGGTCGCGCTCCTTCATCTGGCCGTGCCCCACGCCCACACGCGCCCGCGGCACGATGCGCCGCAGATGATCGGCAATGGCCTCGATGGTCTCCACGCGATTGTGCACGAAGAACACCTGGCCGCCGCGGTCCAGTTCGCGCGCGATGGCCTCCTCGATGAGCGCGTCATCGAAGGGCTCCACAAACGTGAGCACCGGCGAGCGATCGCGCGGCGGCGTCTGCATGAGCGTGAGGTCGCGCAGGCCCGCCAGCGACTGGTGCAGCGTGCGCGGAATGGGCGTGGCCGTGAGCGTGAGCACGTCGGTGGACACCTTGAGCTGCTTGAGGCGTTCCTTGTGCTTCACGCCAAAACGATGTTCCTCGTCCACGATGATGAGCCCGAGGTCGGCGAAGACCACGTCGGGACTGAGCAGACGATGTGTACCGATGACGATGTCGATCTGCTTCTTCTTGAGCTTGTCCACCACCGCCGCCTGCTCCTTGGCGGTCTGGAAGCGGCTCATGACTTCGACGGTGACGGGGAAGTCGGCCAGACGATCGCCGAAGCTGCGCGCGTGCTGCTCGGCGAGAATGGTGGTGGGCACCAGCACCGCCACCTGGCGGCCGCCCTGCACCGCCTTGAAGGCCGCGCGGATGGCGATTTCCGTCTTGCCATAGCCCACGTCGCCAACGAGCAGACGGTCCATGGGCCGTTCGCCTTCGAGGTCACGCTTTACATCCTCGGTGGCCTTGCGCTGGTCGGGCGTGTCCTCGAAGAGAAAGCTGCTTTCGAGTTGCCGCTGCCAGGCACTGTCGGCGCCGTGTGGCGGCCGCGTGGAGACCTTGCGCCGCGCGTAAAGCTGCAGGAGTTCCTGCGTCATCTCGAGGATGGCCATGCGCGTCTTTTCGCGCTGCGCCTTCCACTGCTTGCCACCGAGTTTGTGCAGACGCGGCGGCGGCGCATCACTGCTCACATCGCTGGCGCTGCGATAGCGCTCGATCTGATCGATGCGATACAGCGGCACATTCAGCCGATCGCCGCCCTCATACTCGATGACCGCACTTTCAATGGTGGCCTCGCGCACGAACACCTTTTCGATGCCGCGATAGATGCCGATGCCATGCTCGAGGTGCACCACGAAGTCGCCGGGCTTGAGTGCGCCCAGGGTGTCGAGCGACGCACCCGTGCCATACTTGCGCGTGCGGCGCAGCCGGCGATCGCGGCGGAAGATCTCGTGATCGGTGAGCACACGCACGGCGCCCGGAATCACGAAGCCGCCGCCCAGCACCCCAATGGCCAGCGCGGCGCTCACCGGTCCGTCTTCACCCAGCAGTTCCTCGAGACGTTCCGCCTGCCCCGCGTTGTCGCAGAGGATGAGCGTGGGCAGTCCGTCGCGCTGCAGGCGACGCAGCACGCGCAGGTCGCGCGAGATGCTCTCCGGTGGCCGCGTGGGGAAGGCAATGTCCGGCTCGGGACCGGTGGGCGCGAGATCGGCCGCACTGGCGCTGGCCGCACGCTGAGGCGGCGGGTTGAGCTTCACCGTGCCGAAACGCGCCAGCGTGCTGGCCATCACGGGCGGCGCGACAAAGAGCTGTTCGCGCGAGACCCAGTCTTCGCCACGCCGCTTGGCCAACTCGATGTGATGCGCGGCCTCGTCCCAGGTGCGCACGAGTTCGGGCAGCACGCTGCTGCCGGCCGGCCATACCACCAGCGTGTCCGACGGCCAGAGGTCGGGCAACGAGACACGTTCACCCGTCTCTTCCACCGCCTGCACGCGGCCATCCACCGGCAGCACCAATGCCAGCTCGGCGTCTCGTGTGCTGCGCTGGGTGTTGAGGTCGAAGTGCCGCAGCTCGACGATGTCATCGCCCCAGAACTCGAGGCGCACCGGTTCGGCCATGCCGAACGAGTAGATGTCGAAAATGCCGCCGCGCACGGAGAACTGGGCCACGTCCTCCACCATGGGTACCCGCTCGAAGCCAATGGCCTCGAGATGTGCCGCCAGCTCTTCGGGTCGGCGCACGTCACCCTTGCGCAGCTCGAGCCGAGCACCGGCGAGTGCGGTGGGCAACGCGGTTTTTTCGAGGACGGCGCGCGCGGTGGTGAGCAGGATGCGCACACCGCTCCGGCCGAGCTGCTCGAGCGTCTCCACGCGTTCACCGGCAACCTCGGCGTGCGGCTCGACTTCACCGAAGCCTTCGCGCGGCGGATAAAGCGCCACCGGTACGTCATCCACCAGCGACTGCAGGTCGGCCAACCAGCGCTCGGCATCGCCCAACTGGTCGGTGATGACGGCAACGAGTCGATGCGGCATGGCGCGCGCGAGTGACGCCACCAGTACGGCATCACTGGAGCCGGCGAGTCCCCCCAAACGCAGCGACGCTCCCGGTTCCGGGAGCGCCTTGAATGTCCGCTGCCAGGCCTCAAGCCCGGCGAGCGCGTCCAGCAAACGCGGTAATCCCATACCTGCCCGTTGTATCCTGCAGATCCTGCGGTGAATTCCTGCGTGACGCCCGCCCGAGCTAGCGGCGGCTGACCCAGGCTTCCGCCATGAGGGCCAGCAGAGCCAGTGCCACCAGCGGCAACAGCAAGGCCTGACCGGCCGCGCGCGAGAACACCGCCCGTTGCCACTCGGCCACTGACGACGCAGCCGCCACATCCTGTCCGCGCAGCATGCGCGCCAGAAGGGCCTCCGCACCGCCGGCGGGCATGGGCTCGAACGCCGATTCCTCGGGTTCCGGGTTCACCACCAGTGCGCCCACCCGCGCCGCCTGCCTGCGTAGAAAGTAAACGCCTGAGGTGGCCGGAACGGTTGCCCGATCGCCGGAAAGCGGCAGCAGGCTCCCGTCCGGCGCCTCGAGCGCGGTGAGATCGCGCAGGCCGCTCAGGGTGGCGCCCGGTGCGGCAGTGAGCAGGCGACCTTCGTCACCCAGGCGGCGGGCGAGGGCCTCGAGCACCCAGGGCACAAAGGCCGCGCGCAGCGGAAGGTCAGTGGCCTCGGGGTCGAGGGGAGAGCCAAGCAGCACGTAGTCGGCGCCGGCCACCACCCAGGGCGCGCCGCCGGCGGTGGCAATGGTGTCGGGGCGATCGGCACCGGCCGCGTTCTCACCGGGCGAGTAGAGCAAGGGGTAACGCAGGCGCACCGGCGCCCCGTCAAAGGCGCGGGTGGAGGCGGCGTTGGTGTCGGCGGAGGCGGCGCCGGTTACGCGGGCCAGCACGGTGGCGCGGGCAATGGCGCCGAAACGCCAGGGAATGCCCAGATGCGCGAGTTGGCGGTTGGCCTCGCCCACCCGCACGGGGTCGCGCGGCGCGGTGAGCAACACCGGCTTGCGGGTGTCGGCGGCGTCGGCGCTGCCGATGGTGACGACGCCGGTCTCGCCCTCGCGGCCACGTGCGAGGCGTTGTTCATCGACCAGCGTGGACAGCGCCGCGGCGAGGAAGGGGCCGCCCTCGCCACGCACGGCAATGGCCGGCGGCGGCGCAACACGCACGGCAAAGTGCCGCGTGTCGTCCGCGCGCAGGGCATCGGCGTCGAGCTCCACACTGCCGCGCACCCAGCCGCTGGTGGCGCTGGCCAGTCGTGGGGTGACACGGGCCGGCGCCTCAATGGTGGCCGGCGACACGTCACCGCGGGCCACGGTGCGCCCGTCGAGCGCGAGCCGCCAGCTCGTGGAGTCGGGCGATGCCACGGCCAGCGACACCGCGCCGCCCGGTGTCCAGCGCGTGGGTTCGGGCGTGGCCTGCAGCACGGCGCGATTGGCCGTCATGGCCGCGGGAACGGTGAGCAGCAGCACCGGCACATCGGATGCGTCCAGCACGCTGTCGGCGCGGAACGCGGAGGGCTGACCGTCAGACACGAGGGCCACGACGGGTGTACGTGGTGCGCCACTGCGGGCCAAGCCGAGGGCGCGCTGCGTGGCCGCCGCGAGATCGCCGCGGCCACCCAGGGGTGCGAGATCACGCAGGCCCGCTTCGAGGCTGGCCGGCGTTCCACCCAGCACCCGACCGTCGGCGGTGACAATCCAGCCGCGGTCGTCGTTGGTGAGTTCCTGCAGCAGCGAACGCGCCGCGGCCCGCAGGCTGTCGAGGCGCGGGCGTCCATCCTGCACCACGCCACTGCTCATGGAATTGTCGAGCACCACGGCCACGGCAATGGGCGCGTGTCCCGTGCCGAACAAGGCCGCAATGGGACGCGCCGCCGCCAATGCCAGCGCCAGCACCGCAATGAGGCGCAGGATGAGCAGCAGCCGGTTGCGCAGCTTGAGGTCGCGGCTGTGCTCCTGCTCCATGCGCAGCAGATAGCGCACGGCGGGAAAGTCGACGGTGCGCCCGATGCGCCGCCGCAGCAGGTGCACGAGCAGCGGCACGCCGGCCAGAGCGGCCAAGGCGAGAAAGGCGGGAGCGAGGAAGGCCATCAGCGGCGGCGGCGGGTCAGAGGCAAGGGGGCGCAGGCGCGAGAGCCGCGCGAAGCGAAACCTGCCCACCTGGCGCGCCTTGCGGCAAGGCATGCGGCCACGAGACGCACTGCCGCCGCACCAGACTGCAACCGCTGGGACGGGCTCGGGCTACGGATGCGTCCAGATGATCACGGCGCCGCAAAAAATGTCAAAGGAGAACTCCAGTGGGACCTCAGCCGGAACCGAATAAATCTCCACCGCCCGAATTTTGCTCACGGCCACATAGGCATCGAGATCCTTTGTACGGCGCGGGAGCAGACGGCCGTCAACGTAAACACTCGGCTCGCAGCCGCTGCGGCCGAATCGGGTGATGAACTGGGGCTTGTCATCGGCGGGGGTCAATACGCGGACCCCGGGCTGGAACTTCATCAGGTCCGCCACCACCTGCGGTTGCCGGCGTTTGATGGTCTGTTCATCGAGATAGATGCCTGCACCGCGGTGCCTCCGCGCTTCGAAACCGGCGTAGGAGCGACGTTCGCGAATGGTCATGGCGGGCAGCGTAGTCGGCGGGCGCAGCATACGGAGATCGATCGACTCAGCTGGTTCACTCATCACGTCCACCAGCAAGCGGAGCGGCGAGAAGCCCAGCGCGCGCACGAGTAGCGTCTGGGTGCCGGCCGGCACCTCGCGCAGCGTGAACGCGCCCGTCGAATCGCTTCGGGCGCTCCGGTCAAAGCCAACGCTCAGCACCTCAGCATTGGCAATGCCCGCACCAGAAGAATCGCGGAGAAATCCCGAAAGGCGACCCAAGGGGACCCCTTTGGGTTCAGCGGATGTGCCAGTAGTCGACCTGCGGCGTGACGAGTCCTCGCTCGCGATCGGAACCACGAGATCCCTGAGCAATACACCGGAAGACGGAACGTCCACTTCGAGTGAGGCCGTAGAGTCGGGTCCGACCCAGGCTTGCAGTGTGACCAACTGATCCTGGGGAAGACCACACAGGACAAACGCTGCGACTGACGTCTCGCCATGCGGCGCGTCGACGCGTGCGTCGGCCGAGTCGACTCGTGTCCGGAGCCCCACCGGATTCACATCGAGATGGCGCCAGCGCGCGCGCACGCCGCCGGCAGGGGGCCCCAAGGGCAATCGATCGTGCCGGCGGAGGTGACCGAGCATCAATCCACGAGGGGCCAGCGATGTCCTGTGCTGCTCAGGCGAGGCTGCGCAGAACATCAGGCCGAGTGTTTGCAACGAGGGCGTGGCCAACTCGACGAATTGCGTTGATTCGGCCGACTCGATGACCAGCGCGCGCTCAATAGGCCGAAGCAAGAGCGAATCCAGCCTCGGGTGCGTGGCCGCCATGAGGTACGACCCGTCTTCGAGCGCCTCAACACGAAAACGCCCGTTGCTGTCGGCACGCAAACTGGTGACGCGCTCGGGCTGCCGGACGCTTACCAGTTGGACCACGGCGCCGGCAAGCGGTCTGGACGCAATGCTGTCGTACACCAGGCCGGTCAACTCGAATCGTCCGGGCGACGCCGTAACGTCGGGTACTCGCACCTGAGCCGACAGCCCACCGCCTGCAAGCATCGCGAAGGTCAGCGATGTGAGCGAAGCCGACATCTTCACACGGATTGACGCGCTGCTTTTGCCCATAAGCAGGTGCTCCCATTTGCTGATTCGGCGCGCGTGCTCCTCACTTGCCTCAATGCGGAGCGCGGACTCTTTACGTTCGACGACGGTCCATCAATCGTACACCGTCGCTGCTAACGTGGCGCTACACCATCGCCCCGCGTCCGTTCACACCCACCAGATGCCGCAGCGGCCGCCCGAAGGGCTCGTTGGTGTAGGCCAGCGCGTAGCGCGCGCCGGCGCGGCCGAGGGCCGAGCGCCAGTCGGCCAGGGCCTCCTGCACCGTGGTCTGGTAGGTGCTGCGTACATCACCCGGACTGGCCGGCACTTCATTGAGCGACTCCGGATCGCGGTAGCGGGCCTCGCCACTGTCGGGGAAGTCGCGCTCGGCCGGATCCATGATGTGCAGCACCAGCACCTCGTGCCCCCGCGCGCGCAGGGTGCGGGCGGCGTCGGCCACGGGCGCGGCATCGGTGAGCAGGTCGGACAGCAGCACCACGAAGCCCGGACGCCGCACCATGCGGCCGGCCTGCAGCAGGGCGCCCGCCACGTCGGAATCGCGGCCACCACCGGGTGCGGTGAAGGCGGCCATGAGCCGGCGCCACTGGGCCCGCTGCGCCCGGGCCGGTACGAGGTTCTTGAGACCGGCATCGAAGCGCACCAAGCCCACGGCGTCGCGCTGACGCAGCAGCAGCAGGGCCATGGCGCTGGCCAGCCGCTCGGCGTAGGCCAGCTTGGTGAGCCGGGCCGGGTCGCCCGTCCACTGCATGGAGGCGCTGACGTCGAGCACCAGCATGGCGCGGGCGTTGGTCTCTTCCTCGAACTGCTTGACCACCCAGCGATCGGCACGGCCCGCGATGCGCCAGTCCAAGTAACGCAGATCGTCGCCCGCGATGTACGGGCGGTGCTCGGCGAACTCCACGCTGAACCCCTTGCGCGGCGACCGGTGGAGGCCGGTGATGAAACCGTCCACCACCCAGCGGGCCACCAGCTCGAGGTGACCTAAGGCGGCAAGGACGGCGGGATCGAGTTGGTCGGCGCGCGGGGTGCTCATGTGGGGAGAATACGCGGGGGGCCCGGGAATTGCTCGCGGGGTGGGCCGAGGCGCGGCGGGGTGAAACCAGGACTCGGCGGGTAGACTCAGGACTCGAAACCTGAACCCAGCACTCGAAACTGATCGGTTCCGGGTCCTGCGTACGAGTTCCGGGTCGTAGGTGACCAAGCACTCGAAACCTGAACCCAGAACTCGAAACTGATCAGTTCCGGGTCCTGAGTACGAGTGCCGGGTCGTAAGTGACTCCAAACTCAAAACTTGAACTCAAAGCTCAGAACTGATCAGTTCCGGGTCAGGCGTGTCCGGTCTAAAATCGGCGTTGGTCCCGTAAGTAGTTATTCAACAGC